>SWCD01005327.1_pt1 | contig 45967 bp, 48 predicted proteins | sample 4693011 | NCBI WGS metagenome assembly SWCD01 (sample SAMN10267278, study PRJNA491770) | bioreactor metagenome | isolation source: DHS bioreactor inoculated with marine | place: Japan: Omine Ridge, Nankai Trough
AACCAAAAGTATAAACCGCTCCCCCGAATGAGTTATTTGTATACCATCCGTTTAGATTACCATCCTCAAAATTACCATTTGTTACTAAGATGTTTGAAGATGGCGGGGGCCCGCTTCCTAGTAAGTTATCGATTACATACTTAATTTCAGAATACCAGACGCCAGCCATTTTTTGATAACCAATAACGGTTGGATGAACAGATTTTGACCCTGGATCATCTGTTATAATGTCATCAGGGTAAATTAGTGCGCTTTCTAAATTAACTATTCTCAAAGTATTAGATTCTACTATTGCAGAATTTAATGCAGAATTAAAACTCGATGTAAGAGTGCTGAGGTTAGAATTTTCTGAACTGTTTATTATTTGAGCAACAATTACGACAGTGTTAGGATCATTAGAATGGATATTTGAAATAATTAGCTGAATATCGTTGACTAATCCACCAATAGTGTTAGTAGATGGATTTTCGTCCATTAGAATAAGGTCATTTGTTCCAATATGTAATAATACAATATCGGCAGGATTTTCAGTTAAAAAACTATCTACAGCTGATGCAATACCCGGTCCCTCACATCCTCCACCGCATGAGGAGATTTTATTAGCATACCAAGAAGGGTGGCCTTCGTGATCCTTATCAGTAATGGTATTTCCGTTAATTTTCGTTCCTACAAAATCGATGTTTGTGTAGCCATTGAACAGCAGTGAGTCCAACAAAAACCCTCTGAAACCTTCATCAGTATTAAGTCCGGGAGAATATGTTATCCCCTGACTAATAGAATTTCCAAGAGGCATAATTCTTATTTGCGCATTACTATTTATCGAATTTAAAAGTAAGAAGGTCGAAAAGAAAACAATGAGCTTTAGTTTTAACAATTTATCAGAATACATTTATTACCTTTTTAGTATATATATAGATTTTTAATAAACTTAGCTAAGGAATTAAGAAATTATTTATCAATGCAGTGAATATCCAGGTGCGTTTAAAACATTATGTCAATAAAATTAGGAATACTTCAAATTTCGGAGGTATTTAAGATGCTATCAGTAGAAGTTCACATAATTGTTTGTAAGCTATTATTTATTAACATGAAATATTTAATTCATGAATATAAGAAAAAAAATTAAGCCTCTTTTTGTATCATCCCATCTTTACTAATTTTGTTTCTTTTAGTCCGATGTGATATTAACATCATAACCACAAATATGTATGCCGGTATTATTGCTGCATAACTTAAAATTTGAATAAAATTGTGAAAAGAAATCATTTTGCATCCTTTATTTTTTTTATTCATTTCAAAGTAAATACCATAATTTTAGTTTGAAAATTGAATAAATTTCAACATTATTATTTTTGTGAAGTCTCATATTGAGAACTTGAATTAATAAGATGCATTATCTTAATAAATGCGGATAATAATTGTGCGTTGCAGTACATTTGATGCCTTAATTACTTTTTAAGCATTAATGATAAATAGTTCATTTGATTAAATGATTTTTTAATAAGTACGCTGGCATGAAAGTTATATTTAAGTAACAATCGAGAATGTACACGTACAAATCAAAAAATTTTGTAAATTTATAGTTCGGTAAGAAAAAAATAATAAATGGGAATTTATTGACGATGTTCGAAAATGAAATTAAAAGAATTTATAGTCATAATCTAAACAAAGTTAAAAACCTGGGCAGTTATATTAATTTTGAGCAATTGATATCTGCTAATTTACATCCGGCAATTCTTCAATATATTTCAGCAGAAATTGACTATCGGATTTTTGAGGACAGACAAAAAATTCTTAAAGATTCAGTTTTTGATTACTCGAGTGAAAAAATCCGGCATCACTTTTCACAAATTAACAAGGAGTTAAAAAAAAATAAACGTTTTTCGCAGCAATATATTAATAAGTTAATATTGCATGCTGTTTCATTTAATGTAAATTATTTAGCAAGACCAAAGTGGGCATTGTTAAAATTTATTTACAATACTGTGCAAGAAAAACCAACCGATGAAATTAAGCAGGTATTAAACTACATACATTACTATGCATACCTTCGAAAAATTTTAACACTGTACATCGATAAGAAAAATATCCTTTTATTGTCGAAGGGCGAATTTAAAGACCTTCTTACAAAGGTTGATGAATCAGGCATCGAGTCCAATCAATCAGCAATAGTCGATAAAGCATTAGAATCAATGTCTGAATTTTTTAATGTTGGATCATCTGATAAAACCATAATTCCATTGCCTTCCGTAAAGTTATTTTTTCAAGAAAAAAATCTCGTGCCGCAATTGAATAAAATAAATCACAAGTTTGGTGCGGAGAACAAAGATTCAATTGATCTTGAAGAAATAAAAAATGCACTAGTTGAAAAGGAAGCAAGTCTTGATGAAGAGAGTGAGAAAATTATAAAAGAACTTGTTGAACAGGAAACCGGATTTTCAAATACAGACCAGCAAGAGAGCGAGTTAGATGAAGAAGAGATTTTAAATGAAAAAAATGAAGATAATAATGGGGATAACGAAAGAATTCATATTGAAGATGATAATTTAGACGAGGATGCGGAAGACTTAGGCGCCGGATTTGTCCAGAAAAAGCTAGAAGAAGTTGATTTGGGTAAGGATTTTGAGCATGTAACGATGGACAAAATTGAAGAAACAGAATCGTTAGATGAAAATGACTCTATTGAAATAAAAGAGGACGATGTTGTAGAACCGGAAGAGGAGAATGAAGAGGGAGAGGTTATTGCGGAAGATGGCATGCCAAATATGAATGATGAATCATTATCATCTGATGAAGAAATTCAAATTGACAGTAGAGACTCCGACGAAAATGAATTGATAATTGAGAGTGAATTAAGTGGAGATGAAGCATTGGACTTAGATGATAGTAGTCTTACGCTTGAAGATGAACCAAAAGAAAAAAGTGATTTAAGGTTAGTAGATAATTCTGTTAATCAAAAGGAAAATTCAGAGAGCGAATTAGAGATTGAAGATAGTGCTCTAGAAGTTTCTGATGAAGAAATGTTAAATGAAGAAGATGACGAAGAACAGCATGAAGTAATTGAAGAGCCGGCTGATGAAGAAGAGATAATTGAAATGAAGGAAGATGTTTTTGAAGAGTCCGATGAGGATGAGGAAGAAGATGAAGCTCAGCTAACTGAATCAGAGGAAGCTAATGCAGTAGTTGAAAAATCAGAGCTTGATCTTGCTGATGATGATACTTTATCCGGAATTATCGAGAATGAATTCGAATCAGATCTTCAGAAAATAGATATGTCGGACCTGGTTCAAAATAAAAAAATGACAAAAATTATTGAAGTAATTTTCGATTACGATATGGAAGATTACTCAAATACAATTGAAAAAATTTCCGAGTGCCTAAATTTAAATGATGCAGAACAAGTTTTAGAGAAGCTGTATTCGACGAATAGAATTAATTCTAAATCCAAAGAGGCTCATCTATTTAAAGAGCTCATTTCAGAATACTTTAACTAAAAAAAATCCAATGTTTGTAGATTACGCAAAAATATTTGTTAAAGCCGGAAAAGGCGGGGACGGCAGTGTGGCTTTTCGAAGGGAAAAGTTTGTTCCGAAAGGGGGACCTGCAGGAGGAAACGGGGGCAATGGAGGCAATGTTTATTTTGTCGCCAATTCCAATCTTCATACATTATTGGATTTTAGATATAACAGAAAATACATTGCAGAAGATGGAAAACCTGGCGGAACTGCACTTAAAGATGGAAAAACCGCAGACGATGTTTTCATAAAAATTCCCGTGGGTACAGTTATTAAAAAAGCTGATACAGAAGAAGTAATTTGTGATATGCAAGATGACGGCGATGAGTATTGCTGTGTAAAAGGAGGAAGAGGCGGCAAGGGGAATTCTAATTTTGCAACACCTACAAACCAAGCTCCCAGGTATGCTGAACCCGGCAAACCCGGTGAAGAATTGAATGTTATACTAGAGCTAAAACTTATTGCCGATGTTGGATTAGTCGGATTCCCTAATGCAGGTAAATCAACTTTTATTTCAGCTGTTTCTGCAGCAAAGCCCAAAATTGCAGACTATCCATTTACAACACTCCAGCCTAATTTAGGAATTGTAAATTATAAGGATTATCAAAGCTTTACCGTAGCGGATATTCCTGGGATTATTGAAGGCGCTCACGAAGGTAAGGGGCTTGGCTTAAAATTTTTACGCCATATTGAGCGGACTAAATTTCTTTTAATTCTAATCGACGTAACTTCAGAAAATATTGATGACCAATTCAAGACATTATTAAATGAACTCTCAAATTACAGCCAGGTTCTTTCACAAAAAGAGTTTGCCGTTGTGTTTTCAAAAATTGATTTGGTGCCGGAAAAAGAATTAGCTAAGCTTAAAAAGAAAAAACTTAAAGGGTACAAAGGACAAATTTTGTTGATGTCAGCTGTTGCAAGAATTGGCATTGATGAAGTCCTCGATTTTCTTTGGTCTAAAGTAACTAATCAAAATAATTGAAAGTTCAATTCTTCCGGAGCATTAACTATTAATTTTCAATCTCATATAGTTAAAATTTTACTGCTGTTTTTAATTATGATTATCACGGCAGTTTTAAGTTTAACAGTTGGCTCGGTCGATCTTTCCTTCTCAGATATTTTTAACTCGCTTTTCGATAAAGACAATCACGAAACAGCCTTACAAATAATAATTAATATTAGGCTGCCAAGGGTACTGCTTGCAATTGCTGTCGGGGGCGGTTTATCAGTTGCGGGGGCAGTATTTCAAGCAATTCTTCTGAATCCGCTTGCTGAGCCTTATATACTTGGTGTTTCAAGCGGCGGCACTTTTGGAGCAGTACTTTCATTTTTACTTGGCCTTTCATTTCTTGGCACACAAATTTTTGCCTTTGCTGGTGCGCTGGCAGTAATATTTTTAGTTTTTATGCTCGGTAAAAGATTTGGCGAATTAGAACCGAATGTTCTATTACTTACCGGGGTAATGGTGGGCGCCTTTTTTGCAGCTGCAATATTGCTGATGATGTCATTGCTTCAGGATAATTTGAGGACCGCTGTGTTTTGGCTTATCGGAAATCTTTCTCTTGCTAAAAGCGACAGCGTTTTTTATGTTCTTCCTATTACGATAGTAGTTTCTATTATACTTGTAATTAATTCTCAAAAATATAATGTGCTTGCTCTTGGTGCGGAAAACGCTAAGCAGCTTGGAATAAATATAAATCTTGTTCGTAACGGAACATACATTCTTGCAAGTTTAATGATCGGTTCAATTGTTTCGGTGAGCGGAATTGTCGGTTTCGTTGGATTGCTGGTTCCCCATGTTTGTAGAATGATATTTGGAGTTGACAACAGAATTGTAGTCCCGGCTTCTTTTTTTGTGGGAGCGGCATATTTAACATTAGCAGATACGGTAGCACGAACAATAATATCCCCGGCTGAACTGCCTGTTGGAGCTGTAACAGCAATTCTGGGCGCACCGGTTTTCGTTTTTCTTCTTCGTAAAAGATTTCATCTTTTCTTTTAAACTTCTTTTGATTTTCTATCAAAATGACAAGAAACAAAGAATCTGAATAAAACAATTAATCTTGATATAACCAAAATGACTGTTTATATTTATAGTCTATTTTTTTTTGAAAAAGGCGAGGTAGCTCAGTAGGTTAGAGCAGTGGAATCATAATCCACGTGTCGGGGGTTCGAATCCCTCCCTCGCTACTAAAGATATAGGAGAAAACGATGTACGGACTATTAATAACAATTTCAATAATTTTTTCTGCATTACTAATTGTGGTAGTATTACTGCAATCATCAAAAGGCGGCGGGCTTTCAGGTTCAATTGGCGGCGGTGCCGGTAATATGGGCACAATGTTCGGAACAAGAAGAACAGCCGATTTTTTAAGCCAAGCTACATGGTGGCTGGGCGGCGGACTTTTAGTTTTGGCAATAGTAATTAACTTATTCTTTCTTCCGGGTCAAACTACAAGCGAGCAGAGACAGAGTATAATTCAAAGCTCACGTGAGGCACAGTCAGTTCCATCAACAACAACATTGCCTCCACCTGCTTCAACCGGGGAAGATGTTCAGTTACCTGCGGATGATGGACAGAATTAAATTATTGTAATATTTTTTCAAAGCCTGTCCAACTTTGGGCGGGCTTTTTTGTTTAATGTAAACAATACGGATTTCGTTTTTTGTATTGAAAATAAAACGAGACTGTAATTTAAAAGGATTAGAATGAAGAAATCTCAAGTACCTGAAAAAGCTTATAAGAATATTGACTTTTTGAGTTCTGCAAGTGCACGAACTTTAAGAATGTTAGCAGAATTTTATGAACCGCAGGCAAGATTTAAAAAAAATAATATTGTTGATACAATAGTGTTTTTTGGATCCGCTAGAACATTATCTGAAAAAGATGCTAAAAAGAATTACAACAAAATTAAAAGGGAAGATAAAAATTCCCGCACATACAAGAAGAAATTAAAAACTGCAGAACTGCAGCTACAAATGTCAAAATATTACGAAGATGCAGTTGAACTTTCAAAAAGATTAACTGAATGGTCAATGGCGCTTCCAACAAAAGAAAAACGTTTTATTATTTGCAGCGGCGGCGGACCTGGAATAATGGAAGCAGCCAATAAAGGCGCTGATATAGCAGGAGGATATTCTGTTGGATTAAACATCAGCATTCCTTTTGAGCAGTTCGTCAACAAATATGTCAAGCCGGAACTTGCTTTTGAATTTCATTATTTCTTTATGAGAAAATTTTGGTTCATGTATTTGGCAAAAGCTCTAATAGTTTTTCCAGGTGGTTTTGGAACTCTTGATGAAATGATGGAGATGCTTACTCTTGCTCAAACCGGTAAAATTAAAAAGCCGATGAAAGTTGTGGTTTATGATGAATACTATTGGAAGAAAGTAATAAACTTTGAAGCTTTAATTGAGTTTGGCGCTATTAGCGCTTCCGACTTAAAATTATTTGATTTTTGTAATACAGTAGATGAAGCATTTACAAGTATTACTGATCACTTTAAAAAACATTATTTGAACAACGGGATTAAAAAAGGTTAGATATAAAAAAACCCCTTATGAAAAATAAGGGGTTTAAAAAAGCTTATCTGTTATACTGCGGACGAGATGCTCGTCTTTTCGCTTTTATACGTTCCATTCGATTTTCTACCGAAGGTTTTACATAGTAAGTTCTCTTCTTATATTCCTTCAATACTCCAGAACGCTCATACTTCTTCTTAAATCGTTTTAATGCTTTGTCAATGTTTTCGTTATCTTGAAGTGTGATACCAACCAAGTTAATTCACCTGCCTTCGTTTTGGTTATTTTGTTATTTTAATAAATTAAAGACTATAATAATAGATAATTGATAAAATTAATGCAAGATTAATTTTTCCAACAGTTTTAACGATTACTTTAATATCAAACCATTTTTAATTTTGTTTGTCTTTGTAAGTGTATCATAAACAAAGCCATTAACCACAACGAATCTAATGTTTTCATTTTCTTTTAAAATAAAATTTGCTTCTCCGTTTAATCTAAATATCGGTTCGAAGTTAGGTTGGTTGACAACTACATTAATGGGAAGATTAAAAAATTGCTCATCAATATTTTCACTTTTCAATTTTATAAATGTGCATCCCCCCTCAAGTAAACTTTCTAAATCTAATTTATAAATGTCATCCAATGATGAGAAAGTCTCCTGATAAATTTTCCCTGGTAAAATTTCCATTCCGCTGCAGTCAAATTCATCATAACCGTAAAATACAGATAGGTCACCCACATCATCAATCCTACCTTCAAAATAATAACCGGATGAATCTTTAATATTTTTTTCATTTACATTTACACCCACATCAATTATGTATGGGTTACCGTTATACATTAGAGTTAAATTTTTGAATAGTGAATTAAATAGTAGACCTTCATTTTCCGGTATTTCCTCATAACGAGCAATATCCGCGGATGCATAATAGTTGTCTGCAATAGATTGAAATGCAGTGAGGATAGTGACAAAATTCAATTTTCTAATGAACTGTTTTTCTGTATCATCTTTCCATCCGCCAGACTCAATAAGTACAGAACTTGTTCCCCATTTTACCATATTGTCGCCAAAGGCCCGCGGCTCAAAATCATCGCTGTACCTGCCAATGTGCCCGGGAATAAATTTTGAAAGCTCGTCATAAAGGTTAACAATTACCTTCATCGTATTTGCGCGGACCTCATTAATTGTCTTTTCATAATTGTATGCAGGCGCTAAAAATGAAAGCGCTGCTGATTTAAAACTTCTTCCCGCGGTATATCTTGTGCTCTGGTCGTGCAAATTAAATCCAAATTTTGGATTTAAACTATCACGCACGGCTTTTAATATTTTGGTCTCCGGAAACTGTAGCCGTTCCGCATCTCGATTTAGATCTATAAATAACGCATTTCTTCTTTTAAATACTTCTGTGCCATCCGGGTTTAGCATGGGAATAAAATGTATTGTCAGTTTTTTTTGAAGTTCCTTTCTGAATGCGTTAAAATCATCGTCAGCGGATAGAAAATTGAAAACATCAAACAACGCCATTGTGGCGGTAGATTCATCACCGTGCATTTGCGACCAGAGTAATACATGCGTTTCACCGCTGCCATAGGTTATCATGTTAATTGATCTTCCCTGCAGCGAATTACCCAATCCTTTAACAGTAAAAATCTCATTCGATTTTAATTTATTAATTAGTGGAGTAATTTCCTCATGCGTTACTCTCTTAACTGTAATATTCTTTTCTTTATAATTATTGTAATTGTCATAAAAAGATTGAGATAAAAAATTTTGAGCAAACATAGGAATTGTAAAGAAAAGTAAAATTAATACTTGAATAGTCTTTTTCATTTTAATATGATTTTATAAGTTGGTAGTTAGTTAATAAAAGATAATACAAATTTAACTGGAGAATATAACTATGGCAACTAACACTTTAAAAATCGGCTCACCCGCACCGAGGTTCACTTTACAAAATGTTGATGAAAAAAAAGTTTCATTAGAATGTTTTAAAGATAAAGATGCTATTATAGTTGTATTTGGCTGCAATCATTGTCCATATGTAATTGCCAATGAAGAACGATTAATTGAAATTCAAAAAGATTATTCCGAGCAAGTACAAGTCGTGGAAATCAATTCTAATGACTCCGTAAAATATCCCGAAGATTCATTTGAAAATATGAAAATTAGAGCGGGAGAGAGAGGATTTAACTTTCCATATTTGTGGGATGAAGATCAATCCGTAGCAAAAGCATATGGCGCAACCCACACCCCGGAAATATTTTTATTCGACAAAAATAGAAAACTAGCCTTCCACGGAAAAATTGATGACAATTGGCAAAACCCAGCTGCCGTAAAAACCAAATATTTACGTAACGCAATTGATGAAATTTTATCGGGTAAAGAAGTTTCAGTCCCCGAAACTTTCACAATCGGCTGCACGATTAAGTGGAAGTAATGCTGCTGATATAAGTTTTGTCTAATTTTTCTCTGGATTTTTAATTTCAAAAGGTTATTTTATTGTTATTCCTTTTCAGAATGAGTATCCAACAGCTTCTCCTCTGATCACACTAATCTATTCCTAAATATTTTACCATCGGTAAATTTGTCCGGTGAAAATCTTCTTTACTTTATTAAACAAAAGGAAGGAGCCACAATATGGCAACAATAAACTATGATAGTGAAAATGATTTAATAGTCATTAGCCCTGAGGGGAAATTCAATGTATCTGACGCTCGGCAAATGATGCAGCAATGTAAAACATTGACAGTGCGAAGTAGAAGTGCCGGATGCATAATTGATTTTTCTAATGTTGATGTTGTAACAAAATCGTTCAAAATGTTTGATTTTGAGAATGAATTTAATAAGCACGGAATAAATAGATCTGTTAAAATTGCAATTGTTGCAAAGCCGGGTTATCGCGCACATAAGTTTTTTGAAATTTTAGCGCGTAAGCGAGGATTTAATGTTACAGCATTTAATGATATGATAAGTGCAAAAAATTGGATGTTGAAAGATTTAAGTTTAAATTTGGCATAGTAATTGAGAAATCTTGTGACAGTTAATGATTTTTTTTGAAAATTAGCAATTTTTTATTGTGCGTTAGATCACTCAAAAACAATCTCAGATTTTTGCTCTTACGAGTTATCTTTCATAGTTTTAAACGTTATTTACAAAAACCAAACACAAACCATTTATCAGGAGGATAGTAATGAAAAAGTTTTTCTTATTTATTTCATTTATTCTATTAGTTTTTATTCTAGGTTGTAATCCAAGTGATTCGGAAGATCCGGTTGATGATTCCGACATTCCGGCTGATCCGACAAACGTAGTAGTACCACCTACAACAATTAACAATGTTCAGCCAACCTCTAATTTTGCAAAAAGCCCTAGCAATCCAAATAGAGTTATGATGAACGTTACAGGAATTATTAACCCTGTTACAAATCAGCCGATTCAGTTTGTTCCTCAGGGAAATCTTTTTGTTACCGAGGATAATGTCGTGAAGGGTTTAAAAGTTTCAAAAGTAGGCGGTGGAACAATTTTACAAGCGGATGTAGTTTTTACTGTCGATAACTCAGGTAGTATGGGGCAGGAATCTGATTCTGTTGCTGCTGGTATTATTAAATTTGCAAACTTCCTCCAGGCAAGCGGACTTGATGTAAGGTTCGGGATTGTGGGTTATTGGGGAAGTATAAGTGGAGCGATTAATTTTACTGATGCTGCTTCAATTGAAGCGTATCTTAATAGAAATTTTGCTTCAGGTACAAGCCGAACAGTTGGTTTTTCGGGTCCTGACAGCGCCGCATTGGAAACACTTGCACAAGGCTTTGGCGGCGGCAGTGGAGAAAATGGTGTTGAAGCAGTTTTATTTGCCGATTCAAACTTTACTTGGAGAACTTCTGCGCAAAGCGTGTTCATAAACTTTACAGATGAGCCAACTCAATCCAGCACAGGCGATACCCCTGTTTGGAATACTGCTCACATGTGTTCAGAAATTGGCGGTAGAGCAACTGTTCATACTGTATTTAGTAATGATTCAACTGCGTATAGCTGGTCAGAAACACGTGAAAGACCCTGGGATATGTCAGCATGTACGGGCGGTACAGTTAAATTTATTAACTCTCAAGCAACCGGATTAGACTTATCTGATTTACCAGTTGCAGGTGCCTTAGCCAATAGTTACTTGGTAGAATTTTTATCAGCTAATGGCGGCGTAGCACACAATGTTGAAATTACTGTAAAAGAATCAAATGCTGATGGTAAGCGAGTTTACACAAATATTATTTATTAATAATTGAAAATAGTTCAGTTTTTAGCCGGTTCAATTGAGCCGGCTTTTTTTTGTTTAAAAATATACTCCATCGAATTTATCCTTAAATATCTCAATTTCTTTCAAAGGATTTTCACTGATTGAAAATACATAAACTGGATAAAGTGAATAGAATATTTTAATGGATTCCAATATGAACTCAGATGAAAATACTTTTGACTTTTTAGGCGGGATTACTTTTTGAAGCAGAATATGTTTTGTGTTTTCTAATTGTGTAAAATGCTTTGCAGCATCGAATTTTTGCAGTAATTTTTTCGGACCTTCATTCAACTCATAAAGTGAATATTTATTATTTAAATTGAATTCCTCAAATGATGCTATGATTTCGTTACTAAATTTCTGAATGTTTTCATGAAAAAGAAATTTACTTTTGTTTGAATTATTTATAAACAATCCAATCTGAATTTCATCTTTTTCAAAGTAAATGAAAAATTCGCTGTCCATTCTAAATCTGCCGAAATGGATAAGGAAATAATTTCGGTAAGGGGCGACTCTATTAAAACGCATATCCTTATTTAACCGCATTATTGTTTTGTTAAACTTTGCTTCGGTTCTAATTACCGGATTTAACTGGTTTAAAAATGGAGCAATTTCGGAAACAAATGATTTTGCAGGACTAGCTAAGTAATTAATGTAATCTTGCTTATTTGCGTTGAACCAATCAGTATTATTGTTTTGGGAAAGGTTATTTAGGAAATGAAAAAGCCCTTCACTAAATCCGGTAAAGGGCTTAATAGTTTTACTCAATACATAATTCCGAAATTTATTGTAACATAAAAATGCCCAAGATCTTTTCTAAATCTTCCTTCAAGGTTTTCAACACCGTCATCAAACATGTGAATTATGTAATACCGAACATTGATACCGAGTAGATTGCTTTTACTTAGGCCAAAGTTTGCGCCAAAACCTACATATGCACCTGCTGCAATTTTTGATTTTGTGTCACCAAAAGCTTTAAAGAATTCTTTGGCGTAGGGTGTGGTAAGAACTAAAGTTGGTCCAGCGCCGGCATTTATATAAGGACGTAAGTTATCGGTAATTTGTGATGCAAATAATCTATATTGAACACCAAAATTTAATGGGACAATAAAAACACGATTCACTTTTCCGCGTGTAAAAGTTTGCCCAAAATAGTCAACAAATTCAATTTCTCTATCATCTTTTGATTCAGAAATTGAGAGGTCAACAAAACCAGTAAGTGAAGAATTAAAACGCTGGCGGAGAAATGTTCCTAAACCAAATCCGCCTTCACCAAACATTATATCCATGCCCCAAGAATGGGAAGGAAAAACTTCCGGCGGCTTTTCAGGTGCGAGTTCGCCAATTTTTTGTCCGCTTGCGAATGTTAATGGTAGAACTAGCATTACTAACAAAATAAAATATTTCATTTTTAAATCCTTTTATTGCTAAGTTTTAACTTAAAGTTATAAGTAATTTTATAAAAATCAATGGTTTATTATAGTCGCATTAATACCTTCAACAATTAATGGATTTCACACATAGCTAATTATTCTTTTGGTTAGACAAATATTAAAGTCATTTAGTTCAAAATAAATAGTGATATTAATTAAGTTCCGTTGAATACATAAAAATAGGATAAAATTTTGGCGAAAAATCTAGAATTAAAAATAAAAGTAGAATCTCATAATAAAATTATTGAACTGTCAAAAAATGTAAATGCCGAACACAAAGGATTGTTGAGCCAAAAGGACATTTACTACAATTGGAACAAGGGCTTGCTTAAACTTCGGGTACAAGATGGAAACTATCAGTTGATAAAATATATTAGAGATGAAAATGCAGCAGACAGATTTAGTAATTATGAAATACTAGAATTGAGCGGAAATGATGCTGAAAAATATTTAAGCGATATCTTGAGTATTGAAACGGTTGTGGAAAAAAAACGAGACCTATATATTTATAAAAATACCCGCATACATTTAGATACGGTTAAAAATTTGGGCGCATTTTTGGAACTTGAAACAGTTGTTGTTTCTGAAGACCATGCTGTTCAAGCAGAATTTGACGAAGTGGTGAAATTGCTTCATTTGGATTTAAAAAATCAAATCCGCCGCTCGTACCGGGATTTAATTCTAAACTCAAAATGATATTAACTAAAGAAAAAATAACGCAGCTAGATATTGATCGGCTTGTTAATGATTTTATTGAGCAGGGAAAAGTGAATGAATTATTAATTGTTGTTCCCACTAATCGTAAGCTGCGAAATCTTAAAAAGGAAATTATTTCTGATTCGCCGGGAATGTCGGCATCGACAATTAATGTAGAAACAATTACAACTCTTTCCTCAAAATTATTAGAATCAAAAATTACATTCATTCCTTTAAGTGAAGCCGCGGCATCAGTTTTAATTAAGCAATGTGCTGAAAAAATAGACTTCAACTACCTAATAAATTATAAAAACAGTATCCCGTTCGGTACACTCGATCGAATTAAAAATGTTATTTCGGAATATAAAAAACATGGCATCACACCGGTGGAATTGGAACAGGAGTCTCAGAAATTACAAAAATCAGAGCAATTGAAAGCCCTGGATATTGCAGAAATTTTTAAACGATTTTTAGTTCTTTGTCAGGAACTTAAAACTTTTGACGTTGGAGATGTTTACAGAAATCTGAATAATTTATCACTGGAAAATTTTTTAACGAGTTTTAAAGAAAATTACAGTAACGTAAAAACTATTGTGGTAAACGGTTTTGATGAATTCACAAAACTTGAAATAAACCTGATAGACAGATTAGCAAGAATTGAAAATGTACCTCTCTATATAAATTTTGATTATTTCAATTTTAATCCCGCAATTTTTTCACATTTGGATAAATGTTATAAGAGTCTGGAAAATAAAGGATTCAAAAAGATAAGAGATAATTCTCCTTCGGCAATTCTACCTTTTCAGCAAAAAGTTCGCGACTATCTTTTTCTTGATAAAGCTGCAAAACCGACGGATGAGTTTAAGAAAGATATAATTAGAATAACAGCTTCGAATAGGGAAAGGGAAGTTGAGTTAATTGCAAAAGAAATTAAAAATCTTATTCTGAATGAAAATGTTGAACCTCATAAAATTTGTGTGTCGTTCAACATTATAAATAAATACTCGCCCATAGTTCGTGATATTTTTGAAGTTTATGAAATTCCTGTAAACCTAACTGATAGATTATCACTGGCTAAATCCTACCCGGTAATTGCCATAATAAATTTGCTGGAAATAATTGAAAATGATTTTTATTACAAAAATATTTTCCGCGCACTTAGCAGCGGCTTTATAAAAATTGAAGGAATAAGTTTAACCAATCTTTTCAACACGGCTGTAAAGCTAAAAATTGTTATCGGAAAAAATAATTGGCTTAACCGAATTAAAGAGAAAATTGAAAGGATAAAATATTTTAGCTCCGATGAGGATTTTAGTGAAGATGAAATAAAATATTACCAAAAGGCATTTACCGACATAGAAAAAATTGATGCTTTGCTTAAACCATTTTCAGTAAAGCTAACAATCGATGAATTTTTGCTTAACCTTAAAAAAATGATTGTTGAAGTTAAACTCCCTTTATTATTACTCGAAGAAGCGAGCAGCAAGGAAGAAGAGAATATAAAAGGGGTAACGGCGTTCATTCAAACGCTCACTGAAATTTTTGAATTGTTAAAAAATGAAAAAGGAAGCAAAGAAAAATTCAAACTTAATTTTTACTTAGAGCAGATAAGAACATTTTCAAGCTGGGCAAGATTTAATGTTAAAGAGAAATCTAACTATGGCGTGCAGGTAACGACTGTTAACGAAATACGCGGACTGAACTTTGACTACTTATTCATCAGTGGTTTATGTGACGGCGACTTCCCAACAAGATACAATCCAGAAATATTTTTCTCCGGTTCTTTTGCAAGGTTTGAGCAAATACATCAAACTGAGGAGCGGTATCATTTTTATCAGTCCCTTTGCTCGTGGAATAAAAAACTATACTTAACAAATCCAATGCTGAATGGTGATAAGGAATTAGTCGAATCAAATTTTTTACGCGACTTTGAGAAATTATTTGAAACAACAAAAATATCCGAAGAAAATTTTGAGGGAAAAATTTATTCGAAAAGTGATTTGTTAGAAGAGTTTGGCAAACAGTTTAGAAGCAGTAAATCAAATGTCGAATTACCTGAGATAAAAGAGTTTAATTTTAGTACTCAGGAAATATTGAATGCAATCAAAGTTGATGAAAACAGAGCTAAGCAGTTGGAGTCCCCGGATGAGTTCTCAGGTATAATATTAAACGCCAATGATGAAGCGACAACAATTAACTCTGCCCTTAAAGAGTTTAGCGATAAGCAATATTCAGTATCAGAGTTAGAGAATTATGCAAAGTGCCCTTATAAATATTTTGCTGAACGGATTCTAAATCTAGAGGTACTTGAAGAACCGGAGGAGGAAGTTGAAGCGATTGAAATTGGAAGTTTATTGCATTCAATTCTATTTAAGTTTTATATGGTAGTTAAAGAGCAAGGCATCATAATAAAAAATTGTGATGAAAAAACTTTCGCTAAAGTTGAAAAAATACTTTTCGATATTGCGGAAGAAAAAACCTCAGAAGTATTTTTTGATTCAGTTTATACTTTCTACGAAAAGGAAAAAATATTCGGTATTGGCGGCAGCAAAAGGGAATCCATACTTTATAAATTTTTGGAAGAAGAAAGAAACGATGCCGATGAATTCAATCCGGCATATTTTGAAACAAGTTTTGGCAGAATAAGAAAAGATGAGTTTGATACTGAGCTAAGCACAATCGACCCAATTGAAGTTGATGATATAAAATTCAGAGGGAAAATTGATCGTATAGATTTTAATGAATTAACTCAAAGTATAAATATAATAGATTATAAACTCGGGGGTAAAAAACCTACTAAAGATGAACTTTGGAATGGTCTATCACTTCAGCTTCCATTTTACCTTTACGCTGCCGGTAAACTTTTAAGTAGTAAAATCGGAGATAGGGTTGAAGGTGAACTGATGTACATCTATTCCTTAAAATACCGCAAGGAGGATTTTGGTAAGAAAAAAGTTTCATTAACAACTAAACGAAAAGATGTTGATGTTAAAGCATTGAATGAAGAATTGTTGGAATCGACCTTAAATCATATTCGTAAGTATGTTCGGTCAATTACTGAAGGTAAATTCTCCCTTTCACCGCATGATGATCGCGAAAAATTAGTTTGCTGTTATTGTCAGTTTAAATCAATATGCAGAATACAGGAAGTTTCAATGTAACTCGAAATTCATTTCGATGTTCAATAATATTTGCCGAAAGTATTAGTAAAATTATAGCTTGGCCCCGCAAAACTTACAGTGCACTGCATCAGGGTCATGTCCTTCTGCACTGCATACCTGGCATGATTGTGTTGTGACTTTTTTATCTTTTTTAAGATTACCCATTTCAACAGTGACGATTCCTGTTGGTACAGCAATGATTCCGTAGCCCATTATCATAAGCATAGCAGCAAGCAGCTGTCCAACTCCCGTTTGAGGTGAAATATCCCCGTACCCCACAGTAGTTAATGTAACTATCGCCCAATAAATTCCTTTGGGAATACTAGTGAAACCATTCTCTTCACCTTCAATTAAATATATAAGAGAACCAACCACCACTGCCATAGTTAGTACCACAAATAGAAACACTATGATTTTTCTTCTGCTGGCAACTAACGCATGCTTTAATTGTTTTGCTTCTCCAATGTACTGAACGATTTTAAGTACTCTGAAAATTCTCAACACTCTTAAAATTCTAATAACAATTAAAAATTGACTGCCCGGCAGAACTAAACTTATGTATGTAGGAAGAATTGCAAGCAGATCAACAACACCGTAAAAACTCGCGGCATATTTCATCGATCTACCAACGCAGTAAAGCCTAAGTACATACTCAATTGAAAAAAGAATTGTGAAAGTCCATTCGATTATATATAGAATCTCACCATATTCCATGCGGATTGCTTTTACGCTATCGAGCATAACAGCAATTACACTAAGTATTATCAGTACGATTAAAGTAACATCAAACAATTTGCCGAATTTTGTATCGGCTTCAAAAATCACTTCATGAATTTTTGATCTCAGCGTTCCATCCGGTTCTTTTTTAATGCTATCCATCTTAATCTCAAATAAATTACAATAATCAAAAGTACAAACTTCAATCAAAATAAATAAATAAAATTTAAGTTATTATTTGGAGGGTGCTGATGATAGAATATTTATTTGAATGAAATTACTACAAGAGTTAAATCATCTCGTAATGCAATTCCATTACTCCATTTTTTTGTTGCAGCTAAAATATTATCAACTATATTTTGAGGAGAGTTAGAAATTGAATTTTGAAAAATATTTTTTGCTCCATCCAAGCCAAGCATTTCCTCATGTTCATTAAAAACTTCAAATAAACCGTCGCTCGAAAACAAAACAACATCACCACTTTCAACAATAAAATCAGCCTGTGTGTATGGGAAATTTGCCGGTCCGCCAATAGGCATACTTTTTTGCTTTATGTCGGTCACTTCACTTCTATTTTTATTATAAACCAAAATTGGGGGCATGCCTGAATTTGAAAACGTAATTTTCTTATCGTTGATTTTGCCGATAAGCAGGGCCATATAAAGATTTGGTAAGTTCATTTTTTTGATGGCAGTATTAAATCTTTTAATCATACTTAGTGGTTCCTGACCATCAACGAATGCATTAAATAAAGATTTTGTAGCCGAAACTAAAGTGCCGGCTTTAGTTCCGTGTCCTGTTGCATCTCCAATTGCAAAAGTTAAGCTTTCTTTGCAGTTGTAAAAGTCATAATAGTCACCGCCAACTTCAGTTGCGGTCAACATTTTTGCAGCGATTTCTAAGTTTGGTAACTTTGGTAATTCTTTGGGAAGCATTGAAAGCTGCAGCGCTCGCGCTTCATCAAGTTCTTTTGTTTTTCTTAAATTATCTGCGGCTAAAAGTTTTTGCTCAAGTTCTCGCTCTTTTTCAATTCGTTCGCTTTCAATTTTCTGCTTCGATAATTCCTTAACCGTTTCAATTTCTTTTTCAAGTTCATCATTAATGCGAGCAAACTTTTGGGATAAATGAACTGACATTGAAATTACTAAAACCATCAGTCCTGCATAATAGATTGGAAATTCAAATAGGGAAGGAATTAACCCAAATGAAATAAATATTTGATAAAGCCATGTTACTATAAAAATTGAGAACCCGATCACTAGAAAACCGGGCTTAATTTTATTGAAGTAAAATGAAATAAAAATTACTCTACAAATTTCAAGAATTGCAACAACGGCATAAACTTGAATCAGAATTCCAATTGCTGTAGAAATATTAAAGAAGAGAAAAATGTTTAGTCCCGCACCAATCAAAATAAAAAACATAAAATGTTTCGGAATTTTAAATTGAAAACTATCATAGGCGAATAGCAAGAGAAACACAATTCCTATTACGGCAAAAATTCCACTGAAGATAAATATGGTATCAATTGAGGTCGGATCGGTTACAAAATTAATATATGAGTCATTAAAATTTACTATGCTAATCGTAAATGTTAAGATTCCGTAATAAAGATTTGCAATTTCCCTTCTATTAAAAAAGTATAAGAATAAATGAAGTATGGAAAAAATAAATGGTATTCCTGCGAAAACAAACAAATATGTATAAACAGTGCCTTCTCTTTCTATTCTCGATTCAATAAAATTTTCAAGCAAGCCAATTTGAATGTAAAATCCATCTTTCCATTTTAATAATTTAACATTGGGTTTTGTGAAATTTGAATAGCGTACTGCTAATAATTGAATCGGAGATTCGGAAAGTTTAATATGCTTCGGATAGGTTATGTCGATCTTAACTTCCTCATCCTTTTCGGAAGTCCCGACTCTCCCAACGCTATAAACTAATTCTCCATTCAGATAAACTTGTGAAGCCCCAGATTGAAGTACCCGCATTCCGACTGTTTTGCCGAATAGGGAAGAATCAATTTTAAATGATTTTCTAAACCAGCCGATCCCGGTCCAAACTCTTGATGTGTCGGGAAATTTAAGTGAGTTTACGGTAAGCCAATCGGTGTCATTAAAATTATCTGCCGCCCAATTTGCACTATCACCCGAATGGAATTTCCAGCCCGTAACAAATTCAACGGGCTTTTTGATCAATAAATTATATGTAGTTAATTCTGTTTCACCGGAACAAACATCGGTAAAAAAAATAAAAACAAGTGTAATAAGATTTAGAAAAAGTAATCTTGTTTTGATATTACAACCAAAGTTTTAGTAATAATTATTTTCTACAATCAATTGGACGAAGTCAAAAACATTCAGTTTTAAAACCAAATGTTATTTTTTGTAATACTTTAATGCCTCAGGCAGAGCTTTTTTCAAATCATCAATTCTTGTTTGGTCGGAAGGGTGAGTACTTAACCATTCCGGCGGTGCTTGTCCGCCTTTTGCATCAGCCATTCTCTGCCAAAAACTTACGGCTTCATTAGGGTCGTATCCAGCCATAGCCATAAAAATTAGTCCTAAATGATCGGCCTCGCTTTCATGAAGTCTGCTGAACGGAAGCATTACACCAACCTGACTTCCTACGCCATAAGCTGTTAATAAAATTCCCTGCAGTGCATCCGATTCTTTTTCCAGTACTTTTGATAAAGCCATACCGCCGAATTGCTGCAGTACTTGGTGGCTCATTCTTTCTCCGCCGTGCTCAGCGACTGCATGTGCTACTTCATGACCCATTACAACTGCAACTCCAGCCTCTGTTTTTGTAATTGGTAGAATGCCGGTATAAAAAACAACTTTACCACCGGGCATTGCCCATGCGTTCACTTGTTCATTTTCAACAAGGTTAAATTCCCATTGATAACCGCTAAGTTCGCCCGACATATTTTTTTGTGCAAAGTATTCTTCAACCGCTCTTGAAATTCTTGCCCCTACTCTTTTTATCATTTCGGATTGCTGCTGATTTGTGCTGAGTTTGTTTTCTTTTAAAAATTGATCGTACTGCTGAAAACTCATTGACATAAGTTCAGAACTTGGGATTACATTTAATTGTGAACGCCCGGTTACAGGAACCGTGCTGCATGATTGAAAATTAATTATTACAATTAAAAATATACCTGCTAATATTTTTGGCAATCTCATACTACTACTCCCATTTTATATCTCAATTATTTTTGAGTTAAATATAAGATTTTAAAAATTATTCTACTTTAAAATTTGTGTTAGTATTTCAAAGGAAAAGTAATAATTGAAGCAAACCTTCAAGGTCTTCAAAACCTTGAAGGTTTTAAATATTTCATCGGCAAAAATATAAATCACAACTCTGTCAGCATTGCATTAGCTTTATTTCTAATAAACGCATACTGAAAATTTGCTACTGGATTAAACTTAGCTGCTTTTTCGCAATACTCTTTTGCCATTTCGGAATTATTCAACTTATTATAAACTACTGCTAACCTATAAAGATTATATGGATTTTGAAGATTTGCCTGTATCAATTCCTTTTCAGCATCTGCATAATTTTCTTCCTTCATTAAAATCATACCGCGTAATTGGTGTGCTAATCTAATTTGATTAGGATTATTGATTGCTTTGACACCTTTCATAAATTCTTCACAATCTTTTTTTGCGGTTTCAAAATCAGCGTTCAACATAGCACAAGAGGCGGTGCTGTAAAAATGACCCAGCCGAATATTTTCTTTAAGCTCCGGTGACATATCGGTAGCATCAGCCATCTGAACAGAATTATTATAATGCTCAAGAGCTTCCTTTGATTTACCCATTTCAAAATATATGTTACCCATCAGTGCTAAATCACCAGACATGGCAGCTTTATCATTTATCTTTTTTGCCAGTTCATATTGTAGATTTATATTTTCAAGCGCCTTATCAAGGTTACCTTCATCAGTATACGAAACAGCCATCGCGTTATATGCGGCTCTTCTCTCACCGTCGTTTCTTGCAACTGAAAGGAGCTCACTAATTTTATTTCGAGCAGTTTCATAATCACCCAAGTAATTTAAGTTGGATGCAATTCCCAAATAAGAAGCAACAAAATTGTTATCCTTCTCTAAAGCCTTTTCATAGTTTGTAATTGATTTATCAAACTCTCCCATTTTCAACATTAGCTCGGCATAGGAATCATATGGGTTTGGATCATCCGGTATCAATTCAATATAACGCTTGAAAGCTTTTTCCGCTTCATCATATTTTTCGAGCGGGCGGTAAGCGTAACCAAGCGAGTTATAAGGAGCCGCATAGTTTGGATTAATTTCCACTGCTTTATTAAACTCCGCAATTGCTTCATCAAAAAGCTGCTGTCCAAAATAATTATTGCCTAAAAAGTTATGTGCCCTTTCATCATCCGGGTACATTTCAACTAATTTTTCGAAGTATTTCTGCTGCGCCTTTGGCTTTCCGCTTACGCCGGCATCAACACCAAGTATATAAGTCTTCTCGCCTTCCGATACTTTATCAACAAGCGCAACTGCTTTGTTTAGGTTCTCGAAAAAACCTTTTGCTGCCGGATAATTAAAGGCATATCCGATATATGCCATGGCAAATTTTTCATCCAATTCAATTGCCTTTTTGAAGTAAGGCAATGATTCTTGCCCCCTTAAATTCTCTGTTAAATTTCTCCCCTCAAGGTATTCCTTCATTGCTTCTTCAGAGGAAGCGGTTATCGGCATCTTCTCTTTTCTAACTTCGCAACTATTCAAAACAAGCGCAAACAGCAATAACGACACTGATGAAAAAAATATAATGTTTTTCATTGGTCCACCCATTTTTATTAAAAATAATTAGGTAAAGTGATTCCGTTCAAATTTACAGCTAAAGATAATTGGGGAATTGTATGTGAGGAAAATTCAACTGAAATGGTTTGCAGGAAAGAGTAAAGTATCTTTTAGCTATTTAAAAATATACCGATAATGTGAATAAATCAATAAACAATTATTTATACGAAAATCATTCATTGTAAATCTTTCATTTAAATTTTTTAGAAATAATCTTTATATTTCGTACTGTTATATTTCAATTCCTACAACTAATGGAGCAATTTATGGAAGACTTCAACGAAATCAATCCTACCGAATCAACGCCAAACATACAGCCTCCTTCACATTTTCGAAGTATGTTTAGTAAAATGACTTCAGACATGAGGTTTGTCGGACTTTTTACAATTATATACGGCGCAATAAATTGTTTATCAATAATCGGTGCTATCATTGGGGTTCCTATGATCTTTATCGGCATTAGAATGAGAGAGGCCGCTGAGCATTTTGATGTGTTCAGAGATTCAAATGATGCGAAAGCACTTCGCCGTGGATTTGAGTCACAGGCTAAATTTCTCAATATTCAAAAGATATTGATCATTGTTGGTATAGTACTTATTGTACTTTCAATAATTTTAATGATCGTTTCTTTTGGTGCAATGTTCAGTGCAATGAGCAGCTATCAAGGATAGTTTTATCGAAGTCTACTTTTTTTTGAATCAAATTTATTTTTGCAACGATAAATAACCGGCAGATATTTTTCTAATTATTTAGAAAGTAAACTAAATGCATTTGCGTAAAAATATTTTATTGTTCTTTAGCTTGCTCCTTATTTTCTCATGCAGTACAGAAAGTTTTAAGGAAAAGGGAAGTCCCGAATATATTAGCGATGTGAAAGAATGGCATAAAAACAGAATTGAAAGATTAAAAAGAGATAACGGATGGCTTAACCTGGTTGGACTGCATTGGCTAAAGGAAGGTAAAAACACTTTTGGTTCAAGTGCCGAAAATGGTTTTATTTTTGAAGGTGAAGACGTTCCGGCATCTATTGGCGTGTTAGAATTAAAGGACAGTATCGTTTCAATAAAAGTTAATGAAAATGTAGATGTTTTGATTGACAGTGTAATAATCAAAACGGCAATTTTGAAAAGTGATTTTGAAGAAAACACAACTTTAATGGAGTTAGGTTCATTAAGATGGTTTATTATTAAGCGGGGAGATAGACTAGGTGTCCGAGTAAGAGATCTTGAAGCAAAGTTATTAACTGAGTTTGAAGGAATTGATACATTCCCCATTAACGAAGATTGGAAAGTTGAAGCAGAGTTTGTTGAATATGATCCGCCGAAAAAAATAGTAATACCTGATGTACTTGGAAATTTTAATGAGAGTGAATCGCCCGGCGCATTAAAGTTTAATGTTGATGGAACAGAATACTCACTTGATCCAACTGAAGCGAGCAGCGGTTACTTTTTAATTTTTGCAGATTTAACAAGCGGCGAAGATACTTATGGTGCAGGAAGATTTTTATACGTTGAACCGGCTGACTCAACCGGAAAAATTTATATAGATTTTAATAAAGCTTATAATCCGCCATGTGCGTTTACAAAATATGCTACTTGCCCGCTTCCGCCTAAACAGAATCATATTAAATTAAGGGTAACCGCAGGCGAGAAGAATTTTGGTGAGCATTAAATTGTGAGGCATCCGAAAAGCGTCTCTACTTCTCCTCAAAAATCTTCAAAGCCTGTTCAGCATAAAACCTAGTTTCAAAGTCCTCATCATTTAAAACCTTTTTTAGTGTCTCACTCGTTTCTATAATTTTATACTGGAGAATTAAATTTACCGTCTCTCTTCTGACTTTTGAATCTTCATCCTCGAGTGCTCGAATGAAATATGAAATTGATTGCTCGTGATTCGTCCGGTACATTGAATTTAAAGTAGCGACTTTATTATACCAAGTAGGATCGCTAAAATTATCTACCAGCAATTCCCAAATAGCTTCCGACTTAAAATCAGCGAGCGCATTAATTACTGCGTTTCTTAATCTGGGTATAATTGGTTTGTTCAGCATTTCAACTAGCGGGGCTTCGGCTCTTTGATCACCAATTACAGAAAGTGATTGAACCGCTTGTTTGCTTACACGGTAATTTGAATCATTAATCAATAGAATTAATTCTTCAACTGCAGCAGCCGCTTTCATTTCTCCCAAAGACTGTGTGGCAAATTCACGAATGTCCGGATTTTGATTTTCAAGTAATTTACAAAGCGGCTCAACTGCGGAGTCACCTATCTGCTCAAGTTTATTAAAATGGATTTGCATATTTCTTCTTGGAGATTTCTCAATTTCAAATAGTAATGAGTCAATCGTGTGTTTTGGATTACTGATGGCGACGGAAGTGTTTTCATGTGTTGTTGTGCTAATATCAGCCCGGGAAAATGATAGAAGGATTAGAACAATTGTGTAAAATGATGTGATGCCTAAAACCTCCCTCTTTCTTTCGGGATGTTCTTTTTTGAATATAAACTTAAATGGCGCCTTGATAATACTTTTAAACCATTTGGGAATTGGAAAAAGAAAAGGAGTTTGCCTGCGGTACGTTTCATATTCATCACCGTGTAATTCCTTCATGCGGATTTCCTCAATTAGGCAAATTGCAATTATAACCATTGCTGCAAGTAGCCAGGGCAGGCTTGAGGGAACCGTCCAAGTCTTTTTCATTTGATTTAGCCCTGATGAATAAAGCATCAACCCATAACTCCAAATTATCCAACCCAAATACTGAGGGTGGCGCGAGATTTTATAAATTAGATTTACCGCAACTCCCTTTTTTTCGAATCGAGTTTGGAACCAAACCATTACTCCCCAAACAAATAGCAGCGAACCGGAAATCATTAAAAAGTAGATCAAGAATGAATGAGCATCCCAGTTGAACAATTCGAAGAACCAAATGAGAACTTCATAAGGCAGGTAAATGATATCGCCTAACGATAAAATATCAAATGAAATATCCATAAATGGAAACCATATTACACGAAGAACGCTTAAGCCGGAAAGGAAAAACATACTTAACGCAAACTGACCGAACACAGGAAGGAACAAACCTAAAGCGCCTACCCAAGCCCAGCCGCTTTTTTTTGTGATGAAACCCAATGCAATAAAAAGAATTATTAATGCTAAACAGATGTACCCGATTAAACGAAGATGAAACTCTGAAATGAAAAGTTCTGATTTGTAACTGTTGAGCTCGCTGATGCCTTGATCAAAACCTGGGAAACCAAAAATCTTCTTTGCAGCGGCATCAATTAAAACCGGTAGCTCAACGAAAGCAAACATTAAAGCTGCTGAAAATATTAATGACAACAGCAAAAATAAAACGTTCTTTGAGGTTTTAGTTGACATAGTTGATCTCTATTAAAAAGTAATAACATTAGTGAATTACTACTTTGATCATTTAATTATTTTCCACCCGCCTTCTTTAAAATTTTAATAACCTCAGCAACATCCCCCAATTTTGCTTCTTGAATTTTTTCTACTCTTTGAAGTGCTGTTTCGTCTTTATTTGTTTTAGAGTTTAGATCCGCACCAGCTTCAATTAAAAATTTCACACTTTCTACTTCACCCACCATTTCTGCAAACATCAAAGCCGTCCACCCACTCGGTTCTTTTGCATTTACATCAGCCCCCTGCGTTATTAAATATTCTACTAGATCATTTTTCTTGTTGTAAGCTGCGTTCATTAAAGGAGTTTTCCCTTCATTATCACTTGTCTCAATATCCGCACCCTTGCTTAAAAGAAAACCACAAATGATTTGATTTCCGTTACTTGCGGCTATGTTTAATGCAGTTCCACCTTTTCCGTTTGCAAATTAACATCTGCTCCTTTTGAAACAAGCAGCTTAACAACATCAAAATGGTTGGCATAAATTGCATACATTAACGGTGTAAGGCAATCGTCAATTTTCATATTTACATTGGCACCTTTTTCAATAAAGGTTTCTACTAATTCAACGTTGCCTTCCATTACAGCATTGAGAAAATCTTTGGAATTGTTTTGAGAGTAGAGGGATTTGATAATACCAGTAGGACAAATATAAAAATTAGTGAGGAGAATTTTATGTTTTGCATCCTAAGCCTCCTAATAAATATTTTTAAATATTATTATAAAAATATCGAATTATAAATTAAAGTATTACAATATTTGACACAAAAATAAATTCGGAGTTACATTTTCTGTTAATTTTTTAATCGAAGTTTTAGCTATAATACTGCCAATGGAAAATTCATCCTAAAATTAATTATCATCAAAAACAAATACTTCTTCAATTTTTGATTTAAGCGCATTTGAAATATCATATGCTAATCTCAATGAGGGATTATACCTTCCCTTTTCAAGAAATACTATAGTCTCTCTTCGCACATTAACAATTTTTGCCAAATCATTTTGAGTTAAATTATATTTTGCTCTCAATTCCTTAATTCTATTATTCATCCTTTAAAAGGCCATAATTTATTACCGACCACGATATTATAAAGGTTGAAGCCATAGCAATAAAACCGTATCCAAACAAAATGCTGTTGTCAATAGTCTTGCTCCTTTCAATATAAAGTAGTATTAGCCAGATAAATAATGAAATATAGAATGCAGCCGATGAGGCTTTTTGTGTAGTTCTTTTACTTAGTTCATCTTCTTCAGGAAGTCCCTGTTCACGTGATTTTCTTCTTTTTATCGCAAAGAAAATTCCAAGAATGATGAAAATGGCAATGAAGCCAACATGAATAATTTCAGAGACAAAAAATAGCTCATTATTTTTTGCAGCATCGGATTGAAAAATTGAAATTCCTGAAAGGATTAAAACAAACGTTATGATCGAAATAGGAATAAATAGCTTTTTCATGACCTCACTCCATTATGTTAGAACCACCTAACAAAAAGTTAGAAATATATAACATAATTGTCAAGAAAAATATTTATTTTCTATTAAGGTTTCTAATAAATATTGGTTAGGTGTTAAAAAGAACGTTTTTACTTTACTTCCAGACCCAACTCTTTCATCACACTATTCTTATAACTACGCCCGATTGTCAGTTCTTTTTTGCCAATCTCAACAGAGGATGCCGTGAATGCCGATATATGTTTTTTAGAAACAATGTATGAACGGTGAATACGGATGAATTTTTCGGGGGGCAGTTTTTCTTCTAGGGATGTTATCGTAGTTTTAGTAATTACTTTTTTATCTTTTGCAAAAATTGTTACATAATCTTTCATGCTTTCAATAAATAGAATATCATCTAGAAAAATCTTTACCGCCTTTTTATTTTCCTTAACGTATATGAAATTCTCCTCAATTCTATCGTTATTGCTTGAAACAATCGTAAAATCATTAGTGGCTGATTTGTAATATTTATTAATCGCTTTAAGAAATCTTTCAAAGGAAATAGGCTTAAGCAGGTAATCAATCACATCATGTTCGTAACCTTCAAGCGCATACTTACGGTGAGCTGTTGTCAAAATAACTTTTGGCGGATTGTTCAATGTATTGAGAAATTCGAGTCCGGTAATTTCCGGCATTTGTATATCTAGAAAAATCAAGTCAATATTTTTCTTCTGCAATATTTCAATTGCTTTAATCGCGTTATCGCATTTGGCAGCAATTTCAAAATCTTCAAACTTTGAAAGATGCGACTCAATTACTTCGAGCGCCAATGGCTCATCATCAACAAGCATGCATTTTGTTTTCATAACTAACTCAAATTAATGTTCAATAAAATTGAGTATTTGCTATCTGACTCTTCTATGTTCAATTTAGAATTACCAGCGTATAAAAGTTCAAGTCTCTTTTTAACATTCTTTAGTCCAATACCGCTGCTTACTTCTTCTTGCTGCTTTGCTGTTCTGGGTTTATTGTTTTCAACTTTAAATTCAATGCTGTTAGGTTTAATTATCAGCGTTGTGTTAATCCAAGCTTCATCCGGGTTTTTACTTACGCCATGTTTAAAACTGTTTTCAATAAAGGGAAATAAAATTAATGGCGCTATACTTTTATTTGAAGTTCGTCCTTCAATTTCAAAACTTATCTCAACCCGCTCATCGTATCTCAGTTTTTCTAAGGAGATATAATTACTGATCAACTTTAACTCTTTATCAAGTGACACATACTCTTCGTTACAGTCGTAAAGCATGTAATCTAAAATTTCGGAAAGTTTCAAAACTACTTCGGGAGACTTATCAGATTTTTTCAGAGTAAGCGCGTAAAGATTATTTAACGTATTAAACAAAAAGTGAGGGTGCACTTGCGATTTCAAAAAATTAAGCTCTGCTTCAAGCTTTTGCTGCACTAATGATTGGTTAGTCCGCTGAATGTTATACCAATATTTTACGAGTTTAATTGATGATGCAAAAAACACAACGATAAATATTCCCACAAGCCGCAAATAAATATCGAGAGTCTTAGGGGCAAAATCTCCAAATTTTTCCATTTTTAAAAATGAAGCCGGCGTTACCATAAAAAATATTGTTATCATAATTTCAAGAAAAGCGCTGCCCGCCACTACATAAAACGATGCTACAAAAAATGCCCTATAATTTTTCTTAAGTAAAAATTTCGGAATGATTAAATAAAGAGTAATGTAAGTAGAGGCTATGTAAATGGGAAATGTGAAAACTAAATGGATGAATGAAGCATAATAATTATTTCCGAGCCTGCCGTAAAAAAAAGTATAGAACAAGAGGACGCATATCCAAAAAAGAATATGGTATGCTATACGTAAAGCCGAAGAGGGCGATGTGAAAAATTTTAAGTCCATTTAATAATAATTTTATTACAAACAGAAATATTATATAAACTTCACATAATAACTTTTCAAAAAATAGATGAAGAACAGTTTTAGAATGATGAATGAAAATCACTGATTGACGAATACCTCCTACCTCAATCAAATCACTTTACATTTGCCGTAAAAAACTCTCAGTCGATAAAACAAAATTAAGAATTCTTTAAACAATAATTTTGGATTAAAGAAAATTAGTAATAAAAAATAGTCATGGAATACATAAAAAATATTATAACAAAAATCGAAAATATATTTTCGATCTTAAAAAAAACAACTTTATTTATAATTGAAAGGGAGGTAGAAATGTTTCAGATGATATCGGAAGGGGGACCTTTCGGATTAATTTTAGTGCTAACCGCAATTGTGTGCTTTGTATTTATTGGTCTGGCTGTAAGGGACATAATTGGGTTTGATGCAGAAAAATATTCCATAGCTGAGTTTAATATTAATAACATTGTTCGTGTCGGAATATTTGGAGCAGCATTGGGTTTTCTTGCAACTATAATGGGTGGTTACAACGCCATCGCAGCAATTCGGGAAGCCTCTGATATTTCAATGTACATTGTGTATGGCGGAATTAATGCAGCATTGTCAACAACAATACTTGGGTTGCAGTTGTTTGTTTTCTCTGCAATAGTTTGGCTTGTATTAAAAAATATTTTGGTTAGGATGCAGAAGTAAATATTGAAGGGCTGTCTTAAAAAGGGCAGTCCTTTATTCATGTCCGCTCCCTGGTTCAGTTTATCTTTCAGTAAAAATAAGTTTTAATGCAAGTGCTGTAAAAACAGTGCCGGCAACTTTATTAAGCACACGACTTATTTTATCCGATCTGTACAATGCTTTTCCGATAGCGCCAGAAACTTGACTAATAATTGCAAACACAAAAAGGGCGCATAAAATAAATATGAATCCCAACAAAACTATTTGAACAGTAATTGAACCATTATTAACATTTGTGAATTGCGGAAGGAATGCCATAAAGAATATTGAAACTTTCGGATTGGTCACATTCATAATTATTCCCGTACGATAAAGCTTAGCAATTTTAAGTGCCTTGGTTTCATTATTTTGTTGAATTGATTCCTTTGATGTGAAAGCTTTCCATGCTAAATAGAGAAGATACCCCGCACCAATAAATTTTATGATATTAAATGCGGTTAATGATGTTTGAAAAATTGCAGCTATACCAAGCGCAACAATCGAAGTGTGAAAAAGCAGCCCGGTGCAAAGCCCAAGTGTTATTATTATCCCGGCTTTTCTTCCGTGAACTATAGATTGTGTTAAAACAAAAATATTGTCGGGTCCCGGCGCTAGTGCAAGCAAAAGAGAAGCTGCGGCAAACATTATTATGGTTTCTAATTCAAACATTAAAGTTGTGTGAGTGTTGTAATAGTTGATGCACAATTTATAAATTATTTTCCTTTACTGAAATGCTTGATGGTTGATTGATGAAAAATTGCAAGTCTCCTATTTGATTTTAATTTAAAATAAATCTACTTTTTGTCTGATTCTGCAGCCACTAAATCAAATCCAAAACTAGTTGGAAGAAGCTATGAAATTACTGAAGCCCATAAATTTGCTGTTTTATTTTTTATCACTTATAAATTTTATTTTTATTGGAATTTATTTTGCTGTTATAACCGAGGCTGCAAAGGGGCAAGGATTAGCTGGTGGTGCAATTGTACTTGGCTACGGTGTAATTACTGGAGCTGTTGCGTTAATTGTTTCAATATTTTTGGCGTATTACATCGAGGATAAAATTATCATTCTATTGAATAAAATTCTGGGGATATTGCTCGCGTTATTTATAATTATTACCGCATACAGAATTTTGACTAGAGAGAAAAAAGAAGAGTACAGTCCGCCTAAAAGACAAGTTACACCAACGGCTGTTGTTATTCCCGCATCAGCCAAATATTCAAATCAAGCTGAACAGCAGCAAAGTAAAATGGGATTGGGAATGGCGGCACCAAATTTTTATCAAAATAATGTATTATACTTTTACGGCAATCCCAATTTAGAAAGGGCAGTAAATGATAATGCCCCAACCGACAGTGTTGTTATTAAGCAATCGGAAGTTGGATTCGAAATAACAGAAGCGCCGCCCTGGTTCGTTCCTGCTAACTTGAAAATGGATTACGAAATTCTTTATCTTCGCATCGTTTCTATTCAATATGATTTTATAGAAGTGGTTGTGAACGAGACTAATGATCAAACCAGTTTTATTGATAGAAATAAAAGCAAAATTTTGTTCTATCCTGAATTTTTATTAACTGTAAACAGCATTGAGCCGATTCATAAGCAAGATAACTTAGTTAGAATAAAACCTATGTCGCATGCATCGCCGGTAAATGTTGAATATGATTTTTTACAACCGATAAGAATTAAACAAGAATGGATTTATGTTGAGCTCTTAAGCGATGACTTTAAACCAAACGGGCGGGGATGGATAAGATGGAATGAAGATGGTTATTTAATTATTACTTATTCATTATTGAGTTAAAAATATTAATAAGGAAAAAATGGAAACATTAATATTTAAGAATAACGATGAAATGCCAATGCTGGGTTTGGGAACTTGGAAATCTTCAAAGGGTGAAGTTTACAAAGCTGTGCGAGAAGCAATAAACATTGGTTATAAGCATTTTGATTGTGCATGGATTTATGAAAATGAATCGGAAATTGGGGACGCACTAAATGATGCAATTAAAAATGGAGATGTTAAAAGAGAAGAACTATGGATAACTTCGAAACTGTGGAATAATCGACATGGTAAAGAAAATGTAAAGACAGGTATTAAGGATTCTTTAAAAAGTCTTAATCTCGATTATCTTGATTTGTACTTAATTCACTGGTCGGTTGCCTTAAAACCTGATGTTATTTTTCCACAAAAGCCTGATGATTTTTACAGCCTTGAAGAAAAACCATTAACTGCAACTTGGAGTGGAATGGAGAAATGTGTTGAAGACGGATTGGCTAAGCACATTGGAGTTTCCAATTTCAGTGTTAAAAAGTTAAAAGAACTGATAACAAATTCCGGCATTCAACCGGAAATGAATCAAATTGAATTACATCCGCTACTTCAGCAAAAAAAAATGCTGGATTTTTGTAAAGCTAAAAATATTCATTTAACCGCTTATTCACCTTTGGGCTCTATGGATAGAATTCAGGATTTTAAAGCAGCTGATGAACCGAACTTATTAGAAAATTCTGTTATTAAAAATATTGCCGAAAACAACAAATGTATGCCGGCGCAAGTGCTTATTAAGTGGGCAATTCAAAGGGGTACTTCTGTAATTCCAAAGTCAACTAATTCAGAAAGATTGAAACAAAATTTTGAAGCGCAGAAGATAAATCTTTCTGTAAATGATATGAATAAAATTGCTGGGCTTGATAAACATTACAGATTTATTAAAGGCGGCTTTTGGGCGCTTGAAGGATCGGCTTATACTTTGGCAAATCTTTGGGATGAGTAATGTAGTTTAATATTTTTATTACTATTTAGTGTTGTTGTTTTGCTTCTTATTCGTGATTTCGCGGCTTATATTTTGCCACGAACATAACTTTCGGAAGGCTGCTCTACGAATTAAACTGCGGACTAGATGAGAAGATAAGTCTACTATCTTTTTAGAAGACACTCTATTATTATAAAGGAAATTTTTTAATGTCGAAAATTAATTTTACGCCCTTTCCAAATATAACTTCAGCTAAATTTTATTTAAGACCACTTTCCATTAATGACGATAAACAGATATTTATACTTCGTTCGGACGAGAGGGTATTGAAATATTTAGATAAACCGAAAGCTAAGTCAATAAATGAGGCAAGAGAATTCATAGATAAAATTAACAAGGGTATTAAAAATAATGAATGGATAATGTGGGTTATTGAATCCAAAGAAAGTTCATCATTTATCGGTACAATTTGTTTATGGAATTTATCAGACGACAAAACTAAGGCTGATATTGGTTTTGAAATACTTCCCGATTTTTTTGGTAAAGGTATTATGCAGGAAGTTATTCCAATAATATTAAACTTTGGTTTTGATGTTATGGACCTTGATGTGATTGAAGGCGAGGTTGATCCGGAAAATATTAAATCGATTAAACTGATGGAAAAATTTGGGTTTGAGTATAATAAAAAACTTGAAAGCACGGACGTATATCATTTAAAAAATAAAAACCGCACAATTAAATAATTATGCGGCATATATAATTTTAATTCAAAAAATTATCTGTTCTCTACTTCATCCAAATAATCTTTTCTCTTTAATAAAGTTTCTTCATCCTCTTCATGATTAGGATCCGGTAAGCAGCAATCAACAGGACAAACAGCAGCGCATTGAGGTTCATCATGAAATCCTTTACACTCTGTACATTTATCAGGTACAATGTAGAAAAATTCATCTGAATAAAAACCTTCTGCTCCGCTTGGTGCCGCATCACCATCACCGTATGTTTTACCGGCTAATGACCAATCAACTCCGCCCTCATAAATAGCCGTGTTTGGACATTCAGGTTCGCAAGCGCCGCAATTAATGCATTCGTCTGTAATATAAATTGCCATGATAATTCTCCTTGTTTAATGATTACGCAATTTTTTTATACTCAATTTTAGGCATTTTTTCTAACTCAATTTGAGCTGGTTTTAATGATTTCTCTTTCAATAAAAACCTTAAAAGCTCTACTTCCCTTAAAAGTTTTTTTAAGTTTACACCCAAATAATTAGGAACATATTTATTTAATTTTTCGGTTCCCTTGTTATACTGACTAAGGGCACCATTATAATTTGCACAAATTAAATGATAAGAACCGACCGAAATTTGAACCAGCCCCTGGTAAAACAACCTATCCTTTTTTTCGCAATTCATCCAAAGGTCTTCAAAGTAATCATGTGCGGAAAAAAAATCCGCATCGTTAAATAAATCAATTCCTCTTTGAATATCTACCAAAATTTAATCCATTATAATAATTATCATTTCTAAGTTCAAGATAAATAGAATCTTGAAAAATATTACCAACCGCCGCTGGCACCGCCTCCGCCAAAACCACCTCCGCCGCCGGAAAATCCTCCTCCTCCGAATCCGCCTCCCCCGCCGGAGAAACCTCCGCCACGACTTCTTCCACCGCCAAGTCCGCCTAATAAAATTAAAGGAAGAATTCCACCTCCGCGCCCTCGACCAAATATCAGCAGCAAAATAAATATTATTAAGTAAATCGGAAAGCCGATACCTTCACCGTCATCATCATTGCGGCGTCTATTTCGTTTTTCTGTATACTCGCCTTTAGTGGCTAAAATAATTGCAGCTAAACCTGCAACAATTCCCTCACGGAAATTACCGGAACGAAATTTTGGTGCAACTTCATTTCTGATGATCGATCCGGCTAATGCATCGGGTAATGCTCCTTCTAATCCGTAGCCGACTTCAATCCGCATCTTGCGGTCATTTTTTGATACTAAAAACAAAACACCGTTTGAATTTTCCTTTGTACCTATTTTATTTTTTTCAGCAGTCTCAATCGCAAACATTTCAATAGGATAGTCATCAAGTGTTGGTATCATCAAAAAAACAATTTGAGTTGAAGTGCTGTCATCAAATTCCTGAAGCTGACTGCTTAAACTTGAAATCTCTTGGGCTGAAAGTGTTCCGGTTAAATCAGTTGCATAAGTTTTTAGTTCCGGAATTTCCGGCTGAGCAAGTATCGAAACAGTAAAAAGAAAAAATATTATGTAGATTTTATTATTCATTGAACCTAAAACTCAACGTTCGGTGCTTGATCACTTCCTGCTGCAGCTTTAAAGTATTGTTTTTCAGTAAACCCGCTCATACTTGCAACAAAATTTGTTGGGAATTTTTTTATTGCTGTGTTGTATCCTTGAACGGTTGTATTAAACTTTCGTCTTTCGACAGAAATTCTATTTTCAGTTCCTTCTAATTGAGTTTGCAAATTCAAAAAGTTTTCATTTGCTTTTAACTGGGGATAATTTTCAACTGTAACCAGCAACCTGGATAGTGCGCTGGTTAAATTTTCCTGTGCTGCTTGAAACTGCTGGAACATAGCCTGGTTGCTTAAATCCCCGGCGTTAATTTGAACCTGCCCAACTTTTGCTCTTGCTTCGGTAACAGCTGTGTAAGTTTCTTTTTCAAAGTTAGCAACGCCTTTTACAGTATTAACTAAATTCGGTATCAAGTCAAATCTTCTTTGGTATTGATTTTCCACCTGGCTCCAGCTTCCGGTCACACCTTCATTCAAAGTTACTAAATTGTTGTAAGTGCTTGTGTACCAGCTAAATATTGAAATTGCAAATACAACTATAACCGCGAGAACAACCAGTAAAATAATGGTTCCCTTTTTCATTTAAGTCTCCTAATCTAATTTGTCAAACTTCTTGTTGGTGCGGGAATTCTTCCGCCTCTTCCTATAAAAACTCCGCCTGATATTTTGCGTACTTCCATAATTGGGGCCAGCCCGAGTAGTCCGCCGTAATCAACACTTTCGCCAACGCTTTTTCCGTATGCCGGAATTATTCTAACGGCAGTTGTTTTATCATTTATCAAGCCAATAGCGCTTTCATCTGCAATTATTCCTGCAAGTATTTCCGCAGTTGTATCACCCGGAACAGCCACCATATCTAAACCAACGGAACAAACAGACGTCATTGCTTCTAATTTTTCTAGTGATAAATTTCCTTTTACTGCTGCGCTAATCATTCCTTGATCTTCACTAACAGGAATAAAAGCTCCGCTCATTCCGCCAACTGAGGTACTTGCCATCAATCCGGCTTTTTTAACAGAGTCATTCAACATTGCTAAAGCGGCTGTTGTTCCAGGAGCGCCTACATCTTCCAAGCCCATTGCTTTTAGAATGTCGCCAATACTATCGCCTTTCGCTGGAGTTGGTGCCAATGATATATCAACAATGCCGAAAGGTATTCCGTGTTTTTCTGCAACCTTGCGTGCCATTAACTCGCCTGCACGTGTAATTTTAAATATTACTTTTTTGATAACTTCTGAAAGCTGCTGCAAATCTACATTTCCTGCTTCTTTAATTGCGTCAAGCACAACACCGGGACCGCTTATTCCGACATTCAAAACCACTTCCGGTTCGGTAACACCATGAAACGCTCCGGCGACAAATGGATTGTCTTCAACGGCATTACAGAAGACTACAAGTTTTGCACAGCCGATTGAATCTTGATCTTTCGTAAGCTCAGCGGTTTCCTTTATTACACTTGCCATCATCATTACTGCATCCATGTTAATACCTGCTTTTGTTGAGCCGATATTAACGCTGGAGCAAACCCGTTTAGTTTGAGCGAGTGCTTGCGGAATAGATTTAATTAATTCAAGATCACCGTTAGTAAAACCTTTTTGAACAAGTGCCGAGTAACCGGCAATGTAGTCGATGCCGATTTCTTCTGCTGCTCTGTCAAGGGTTTTGGCAATTTCAACAAATTCTTCAGCTTTAAATTTATCAAACGGAATTGCAATTGGAGTTACAGAAACACGCCTGTTCGCGATCGAAACACCATATTGGCTTTCAACCTCCTTTGCAAACTGAGAATGCTTTCTTCCGTACTTAATTATCTTATCATAAATTAATTGCTTAGTAACATCCAAACTTCTATCTACACAATCTCTTAAACTTATTCCTAAAGTAACGGTTCGAATATCAAAATGTTCAAGCTCCGTCATTTTAATTGTTTCTAGAATTTCTTCAAATTCGTATTGCATTGTTTACCTTAATAATATAAATGGATCAATTATCAATTATAATCTGTGCATTGCCTGAAAAAGATCTTCGTGCTGCAGATAAATTTTAATTCTCAATTCCTCTGCAACCTTATTCATATCTGCTTGAATATCTTTCATATCTTTTGGTGAGTTTGTGATATCGACGATCATAATAATTGTGTAAAACTCTTCCATCGTTTTCTGACTCATATCCCGAATGTCAACACCGGAATCACTGAGACATTGAGTGATTCGTGCGACAATTCCAGGGTGATCAAGTCCGAAGGAAGTAAGTATAATTCTGCCTGATGACTTATCGGATTTTGGAAGCGCCGAACTTGCAGCCGGTGAAAATTTGTCAACAGCACGCTCAACAACTTTTTTTACTGAAGATGGAGTTGCTTTTTCTCCCAACTCTTCCATCGCAATTAATGTTAGCTTTCTTAATTCTTCTTCTGTAATTCTCACGGTTTTTTTCCTTCGTAATTATTTTTCAAATACCGCAAGGCTTCATTTGCGATATTAACATTTTTTTCAAGGGCAAATTTTTCGGCGTTTTGAACATTGCCGTTATAAAATCTTAACCATAATAAATTTCCGATCACTATTCCGTCAAAAACTCTATCTTCCAAAAATGAATTAACTGTTAGATAACCGGCAAAAATATTCCATCCGAGGGACATCAATCCCGACAAGTAATTGCCCGAATAAAATTGTCCTGAACCGGGCAAAATATAAGAAATTACCTTTGCAAAAGTAACTGAATATTTTTGATCAACAACGTTATCGGATAGTATTTTCAAAGGGTGAAGCGAATCAATGGCGGCAAATGAAGCGGATGCACCTTCCCAATCGTCTGAAAGCATAAACTTCCAGCCGCGCCAGTAGTTTATTTCGTGAGCTCTATCAGCAAATCTTGTATCTTTTTTTATTTCATTTAGTAATAATTCACTCACTGCAAATGTTTTGCGAAGCAAGTTGACTTTAACTATTTCAATTTTACTTTTGAAGGTCTCCTCATCTGTATCAGCAGCACGCTGAGCCATTCTTAAATACTTTATCGAATTTGAAAATTTAGCACCGAGTTTGTAACTCACTCCAATTTTATAATTAGTTTCAAAATAATATTCTTTTGAATCATCAAAAAATTGTAGGCGTTTGTATTCGGTTATTGCATCAAAATATTTTGCTTCATCAAATAAACTGTCGGCAAAATCTTTTTGCACTTTAAATTCATCTTGTGCGTAAATATTTGTTCCTGCAAGAAATAATACTGTTGCTACAAATAATATCGAAATGATATTTTTGTCAATTAAGAATTTCATATCTCGGAGTAAAATATTTTTTTTGATTTATAAAAAATTGTATTTCATTTTCTAAGTTTAATTTAATACCTGCGTTATAGATTTGAGCAGCAGCGGCTGAACCATAAACATTTCCAGCATAAAAGAATGCTGTCAATCCGGTAAAAATCCACGCTCTTATTTTATGATCCGCTTGAAAATTATCATAAGCTAAAAATCCAAATAAACCGGTTAATATTAATGCAGTAATTCCATCACCAGTTTCACCTGCATAAATTTTTCCCGCACCGGGAATAACTGCAGATAAAATTGCAGCAAGTGTTTCACTTTTATATCCGGGATTCAATTTTCTGTTATAAAAATCACGTATGAAAGTTAATTCTTCATCATTGTAAATTGAAAAAAGAAGTGTAGAATCGGGCAAGTCACTTCCATCGCTCAAGTAAGAGTAGTGTTGTAATTTTAATATTTCAGATTTGAACTTATTGCTCAAATAGGTTTTGCTTCTTAATTCTGAATAATTTTCTTGAAGGTAATTAATCTTTAATAACTCAAAATTTGACTCATCGATAAAAATAGATTTGCTGATAAATTCTTCGAAATAATTTTTAGAATCTGAAAAATTACCCATTTGAGATTGAGCAAAACCGATTTTAAAATTTAGAGTATCGTTAGGGTAAACTGCCAAGTAGGATTTATATTCATCAATCGCGCGTATGTAATCTTGCTCTACAAATAAATAGTTGCCGAATTTTAGACGATTATTTGGTGAGAATAGATCCGGATTTTGCCCGTAACTTAAATTCTGAACTAGCAGAAGAATCAGTAGTTGATAAAAAATTCGCTTCGAGCTAAAAACAATTCTCCATTGCGTAAATTGATTAATCATCTATAACTGATTTTTGAGGAATATGATCTTTGATATTTTCGTTCAGCGTATAGATTTCAACCGGATCAAGGAATTTGCCGTGAGAGTAATATTTATAGTGGTTTCTACTCTTAAATAAATTTGAATCTCTCGTAAATCTATCCGCAAACATAAGGGTCCCTTGAAAAATGTTTGTCTGCTTAACAGCACTAACATAAAAATTTGAGCAAGATGGATAGAAAGGGCAGTTATCGCCATCAAGATCTGAAAAAGTAAAGTAGTAAATATTCTTCATGCTAGACATTAACAATCCGCTGAAACTGTCGGGTTCAAATTCATAATTTTTTTTATCAACAGATTTCAATTCGTATGAAACTTCGGCAGCTTCCCATCTCGTCCAATCATTCTGAGCAGAGAGCTGAATGCAAAAAATTATCAACAATAAAAATGTTTTCATACTTGTTAATCTAACTTTAAACTGCTGCTTAACTTTTGAAGTTCTAAAATTCTATACAGTGCATTCTTACACATACTTAAATCTTCACTCCAGCAAATATCTTTTGACTTTTCATCAATGTAAACTTTTGCAAATTCATTTTTATCTATTAGTATTTCAAATCCTTCGTGCCTCAAAAGATTTTTGCAATTAAATTCACCTTCAAGGCCATCGGAATACTTAACTAATAATTTAAAATCATCAGTCGGTTTAACGGAAATAGGATCGATCATTTAAAACTCTTTTAATAGTGAACGTGCAATAACAATTCTTTGAATTTCAGAAGTGCCTTCATATATCTCGGTAATTTTGGAATCTCTTAAAAAGCGTTCGACTTTATACTCTCGAACGTAGCCGTACCCGCCGTGAATTTGAATTGCATCAAGTGCGCATTCAACTGAGATTGTTGATGAATAAAGCTTTGCCATCGCTGCTTCTTTTAAGTATTCCTTTCCGGCATCTTTAAGTGCCGCTGCCTGCAGAGTAAGTAATTTTGCCGCTTCAACTTTTACTGCCATATCTGCAAGTTTAAATTGTACAGCCTGGTGGTTGCAAATTTCAGTGCCGAATGCTTTTCTTTCTTTAGAATATTTAACCGCAGCCTCGTATGATGCAACTGCAATACCCACAGCTTGCGATGCAATTCCGTATCTTCCTCCGTTCAAAGTATTCATCGCAAAGTTAAAGCCTTTGCCGACTTCCCAAATAACATTTTCTTCAGGTACTTTACAGTTTGTAAATGTAAGTGAGCAAGTATCGGAACTTTTAATTCCTAGTTTGTCTTCTTTAACTCCATGTTCAAATCCGGGAGTTCCTTTTTCAACAACGAATGCGGTAATACCTTTATGCTTTTTTTCTTTATCGGTTTGTGCCATCACAATGTGGTAATCTGCTGTTTGACCATTAGTGATCCAATTTTTAATTCCATTTAAAACCCAATGATCACCTTCTTTAACAGCAGTAGTTTGCTGTTGTGTAGCGTCACTTCCTGCTTCCGGTTCAGATAAAGCAAATGCTCCAAGTTTTTCTCCGCGAGCAAGAGGTTTCAAATATTTCTCTTTAATAAAATCACTGCCCCATTTTTCAAGTCCGAAACAAACGAGCGAATTATTTACCGACATAATTACGCCTACGCTTGCATCCACTTTTGAAATCTCGATCATAGCGAGAACATAACTTACGGTATCCATTCCCGCGCCGTCGTATTCGGGGGAGACCATCATTCCCATAAATCCTAACTCACCAAGTTTTTTTACTATGTCTGTCGGAAATTCCGCATTCTTATCTCTTTCAACTGCGCTGGGTGCTATTTCACTCTCGGCAAAATCGCGTGCCGTCTGCTGAATCATTAATTGTTCTTCTGAAAGTTCAAAATCCATGATACGTTTCCTTATAATTATTTACGGTAAAGGATTTTTTTGTTTGAGGTTTAATATTAAGTTCAAACTACATAATGAAAGGGGAAAATTCAAGAATGAAAAGATGTATGTTTGAATGATTGGATGAATGGCTGCATGAAATCCAAATGGAAATAATTTTTGATTTTCGATTTAATTCTTCGTGTTATGCCGCCACACTTCGACCTTGCTCAGCGTGACTTTGTTTGTCGGTTTTCGATTCTTCGATTATCGCTTCACACGACCGCACTTCGATTTGGCTCCGCCACTCAGCACTAGTGAGATGAATTTCAAAACTACTTTACTTCTCTGCATCAACAGCAAATTCCATTAATTCTTCAAGACTGACAAACCTAAGTGCAGCTTCGTGAGTGGATTTTAATAATACCGGAGCTGCAAATCCCGCATCGTACGCTTCCTTCCATCTTGCGGCACAAAGGCACCATTTGTCACCGGGCTTAATTCCGTTAAATCCATATTCAGGTATTGGTGTAGATAAATCATTTCCCGCCGCTTTGCTGAATTCTAGAAATTCTTCATTAACTAATGTGCAGACTGCATGAACTCCGAAATCTTCTTCACATGTATCGCAATATCCATTTCTAAAATATCCGGTCATTGGATCTTTGCAGCATAATTCAAGCATTCCGCCTACAACATTTTTAGGATATGACATATTCTTTCATTTCAAATTTGTTTGTGGAATTATTTTCAATTCTAATTACAAAACTGATAATTATTTTGCAACTAAATGATTTGCCCAAATATCATTTTAAGGAAATTGATTTGACTGAATCGGGATTACTCACTAATTAATTTTATACGAATTAACTAACTCAAAAAATTTCGGTTTCGATTTCAAGAATTGATCTTTATCTGTTGATGTTAAGATCATTGAAACTACATAATTAAATTCATTTATGTAGGAAACTAAATTGCTAGTTTTTGTTGACTTATCTATAAAATTAATAATTACACTCTGTTTATTGTCATAGGTATATGCTATGGAATCTTTCAAAATAACCGCGCCGTAATTTTTAAGTTGATCAACTTGTTCACTTATCACATCAGTAAACGACTTATTTAGATCGCCATTTTTGCTAATGATCTTTGTGTAAATCAAGGCAGGCGCATAATCTAAATTCCAGCCTTGGGGATAAAAAACAACTTCAAGTCCTTGGTCTTTTCCACTTTCCTCGTCAAGCACCCAGCCTTCAGGTGAGGCAATTAAAAATGATTTTCCGCCGCACTTTACTTTAGAAAATACTAACCTTCGTTTTATTCTAACATTGTTTCTTTTCACTTCCACTTTTTCTAAGGTCAACGAATCGCTTTGCAATTCAGTTTTCATTGAGTCATTTATTGCAAGGTTTACTGTGTCAGCTATTGCAAGACTATCTTGTCCCGCAGTTCTAACACAAAAGATCATTATTAAAAATACATTTAGTGTTATTTTTCTAAATAAAGTATTAGGCATATTTCCTCTGTAACAGTTGCTTAGTGAGCTAAATCACAACAATAATTATTCCCCAATAAGATTAAATTGAACTTCAATAATTGTATTTAGATTGGGGTTATTATTATGAGTTTAATTAACAAAAAATAAGGTTTTAGGATAAATTCCAATATTACAGCCAAATTTATTAATAACTCTGGAAACATTTAATTTTGTTATCTTTGCGAAGTGAAAAATTCTACCAGTAAATATGAGCTAAAAGGTCTAACGATTGATGAATTGCAAGGTTATTTGGAATTGTTAGGCGAACCAAAATTTAGGGGCGGGCAAATTTATAATTGGATATATGACCAGTTAATTTTCGACTTTAATGAAATGAAGAACTTGCCCTTGGCTCTTAGAAAGAAACTTGATGAAAGCAGCAGCTTAACAAGTCTAAACTTTAAAACATCCGAGAGATCTAAAACTTCCGGTACAACGAAATTCCTTTTCAGCACAATTGATGATAGGAAAATTGAATCGGTAATAATTCCTGAAAAGGGGAGAAATACACTTTGTATTTCAACTCAAGTTGGCTGCCCGCTGGATTGTAAATTTTGTGCAACCGGATTGATGGGCTACAAACGAAATTTAACTCCCGGTGAAATTGTTGATCAATATTTAATTGCTGCAAAGGAATACGGCTTAGCAAATATTACAAATATTGTTTATATGGGAATGGGCGAACCGTTACTAAATTTTAATAACACCTTAAGATCATTGAAGATATTTACCAGCGAAACAAATTCCGGACTGGGACGAGGAAGAATTACAATCTCAACAGCAGGCATTGCTCCAAAAATAATTGAACTCGCCGATAGCGGTTTTCGTGTAAAGTTGGCGCTTTCCCTTCATTCCTGTTTTGAAGATGTAAGAAGCAAAATAATGCCCATCAATGAAAAATATTCTTTGGAATCTGTGATTGATGCGCTAAAGTATTATGCAAAAAAAACTAAAACGAAAATTACTTTTGAATATACAATGCTAAAAGGGCTAAATGATAGAAGGGAAGATGTGGCTGCTCTAATAAAATTAAGTAGAAAGATTCCCTCAAAGATAAATATCATTCCCTTTAACAGTATTAAGCATATGGATCCAGGGGGTCTATCGGCTGAACTTGAACCCACGCCTTATGATAAAATTGTAAGTTTTGCGGATGAGTTAAAGAGCAATGGCTTAACTGTTATGCTGAGAGATACACAAGGTGATGACATAGCTGCGGCTTGCGGACAACTTGCAGTAAAATTTAAATAACTTTTTTTTAAGAAGAATAAAAATCCATGCGAAAATTAACTCACGCTGAAATTTCGGAAAATAGAAGTACTTTAGATAAAATTCATGAAGTGAATAAACTGCCGGTCTTTGTTATTTTGGATAGTATAAGAAGCAGCTACAACGTTGGTTCAATTTTTCGTACTTCCGATGGGGCAATGATCGAACATTTATATTTATGCGGGTACACACCTGCTCCTCCTAAAAAAGAAGTTTTGAAAACTGCTCTCGGTTCTACTGACAGTATAAAATGGACTCATGAAAAGGATGCAGTAAAAGTTATAAAGGAATTGAAAGAAAAGGGAATTAAAATTTGCGCCCTTGAACAGACAAGCAATACTATTCCGCACTACGAAATAAAATTTGAGGAGCATTTTCCTCTTTGTCTAATTGTTGGAAATGAAATTACGGGAGTTTCTCAGGAGCTAATTGATCTGTGCGATTTTTCAATAGAACTGCCTCAATATGGAATTAAACAATCACTTAATGTTGCAGTTGCATATGGCATTGCCGTGTTTAAGCTTCGCGAGGTTTTTGATTTAGCAATGAAAAAGTAGAAATGATATTCATCATTATAAATTAGTGCAATTCGTGGCAAAAGAATTATTAAAAAATAACACAAATGCACGAAAAAAATCAAAACTCATCCAATGTAAGTAAAGTAGTCCTCCCCATTATCCTTTGAATGGATCATCAATAAATTTGCGCGAACTAATTTTATTAAAGCCCGGGATGCTCTTCTTGTTGAGATGTTAGCCAGCTTACTCAATTGTTTAACGGAAATCGTATCATTGCTATCCAAATATTCGAAAGCAATTTTTTCATCATTTCCAATTTCGTAATGCTTAAGGGGTTTGCCCGAAGAGTTTGCCTGCAGAATTTTAATCATCTCTTTACTTGCCAGTACGCTCATGTCTTTTACTCTAACATAAACTGAGGCTTTCCTAACATCTAATGCAGGCAGATAGTCTTGAATTCGATGAGGTTTTGTCTTCGATTCCGAAATTTCCATTATAACTATTTCTTTATCTGATATATCAAAGAAATGAAGTTTGTAATCTATCTTGGGTTCACAATAGTTTTTAGCGGTAAGTTTTATTAATTCAGCTTCACCCTTTTCACTTTCAACTCCGCAAATAGAATGGTTGTCATTCACTCCAAATAATATATAGCCGCCTTTTGTATTAGCAAGAGCTAAAATTTCTTTGGCAATTTTTTCATGAGTTGAAAAGCGCTGCTTGAATTCGACAGTGAGACCTTCGCCTTCTTCAATTAATTTTAATAATTGTCTGCGGGTCATGATTAACTTTCTCAAAATAAAGTAATTAGTGCAGTATTTGTCTAAGTGAGTCTTTTACTTCATTCTCCGGTTTCCTAAAATCCTTCTGAATTATGCTGTCTTGTTCTTCAAGGATATTTGGAAACCCTTGCTTTGGAACCAATGAACTGTCATTAGGTAAAGGTTCATTTGTTGTTGAATCGGGAAGTGAATTATTTGCTGATGAAAGTGAATCCGGCTCTATAACTTTTAGCGGAATTTTTGCAAGACTATCTGCTGCAATGGAATCTGCAATTTGTTTTTGAATTAAATTTAGAGAGTCTTGAATTTTTTTATGATAAGATTTATAAAAATTTAACTTGCTGGAGGATGCACGGGCATAATCGGTGTTTGCATATTTACGGGTTAGAGTATCATAAACTACCGCAGCAGAATCAAAAAGATTTAAATCGTTTTCAAGAATATATCCAATTGTATAAAGTGCTTTTGGAGCCAGATGAGAGGCAGGATAATCATTATAAACATTATAGAATGAATCAATTGCGGTATTAAATTTTGAGGCGAAATAAATTTTTTCCGCTTTGATATATGATAATTCTGCAGGGTCCTTGCTTTCGCCAACTTCTGTTTTTCCTAATCTTTTTGCTGCTTCAGCGGCAACATCATCGGCGCTAAAATTAACATATATATAATTAAATAGGCTGTCAGCTTTTTCATTTTCACCAATACTTGAATAATAATTACCCAGCGTAAAAAGGAATTTAGGTTTGAATGAAATATTAGGATAATTTTTATCTACTAAATTATAGTAGTAGTAAGCCGAATCTGCAACCTCTAACTCACCAAAGAAAACGTTTCCTAGCTCATATAAATTTTTTGCAATTAGTGTGTTAAGTGAATCATCAGAAATATCCATCTTAAACGGCTTAACCATTTTGTCTTTAAGTTTTAATGTATCGACGGCAGCCAACTGCGTTGTTTTATTATCTTGATTCTCCTCTTCATCTTCCGGCAGGTTAGCGCGATCATAAAGCGTATCAATTGCCGCTGTGCTAGTGGAAGTATCCTGACTCATAAAAAAGGCAGAATCAAGATAATAAAACAACGCAGTTGGCTGCCGTCGATACATTA
>SWCD01020243.1_pt1 | contig 45830 bp, 42 predicted proteins | sample 4693011 | NCBI WGS metagenome assembly SWCD01 (sample SAMN10267278, study PRJNA491770) | bioreactor metagenome | isolation source: DHS bioreactor inoculated with marine | place: Japan: Omine Ridge, Nankai Trough
CAGACTTCGAAGCTAAGGCGAATCCCATGGCGGGAACGGTACAGGGGCGTCCTTTCGCGCAATCCCAAGGGGGGCGGGGAAGGGTGGTTGGGCGGGGTTCGACAGCTCTGGGGGGGGGCCAACGCGCAATCCCGAGGGGGCCGGGGAAGGGTTGTTGGACGGGGCTCAACAACAGGGGGCCAAGAGTCGATACAAGTTCGGAGGAAGAGCGCTGGCCCTGACGACCGAGAACATCGCCGGAGTCTACGAAGTCCGCTGGCAACCCCGCGCGGCGGCGCGGTCTCCCATTCTCGGCCTCCTTCTCGCCCTGCTGGGGTTCGCCCTGCTCGCGGTGCCGGTCATGTTCGCCGACTTCGGCTCCGGGTTCGCCCTGGCCGGGGTGCTCTCCGTGGAGTTCCTGCTCCTCTACACCGGGTACCGCCTCTTGCGGGAGGCTTCCGGGCGGAGGTTCCGCCGGATCCGGCTGCACGTGGCCTCCGGGGAGATGGAGGTCAGAAGCGGGCGGGGGCTGCTCTCGGCCACCCGGGCGTTCGGAGCGGTGGAGGTGGAGTGCCTGATCTTGGGGCCCCACCCCGAACCCAAACGGTTCGCTCTCACCGCGGTCACCCGCTGGGGACCTCCGGTGGCGGTTCTCCCGGTGGAGGACGACGAAGGGGCCGCCCGCGAGGTCGCTCTCGTGCTTTCGCAGGGCATGGGGGTTCCCCTTTCCGATCGCCGCTTTCCCGATCCGGAGGGGCGACGCGATCCACCGGTTCGGGTCGGCAAGAGCGGGGAAGACCGCCGGACCGTCTATCGCTGGCGGTACCGGGATCGATTCCGCCCCCGGTTGACGTTCCTCGGCCTGTCCTTCGTGGCCGCCCTGGCGAGCGTCCTGCCTCTCCTGGCGCGCGAAATCGGGACCGCCATGATCTTTCCGGCGGTGCTCGACACCCTGCTGGCCCTGCTTCTCGCCACCCACGCGCTGGCCACCCTGACCGAGCGCCGGCTCACCCTCCGCCGGGACGCATTCCGGATCGAGCGCCATCTCGGGTTGATCCCCCTGATGCAGCGGCTGGTGGTGATGAAGAACCTGGCCGGCATCGTCGTGTTGAAGAAGGGCCCCTGGTGCGTGGTCCACCTCCGCCTGGCCGAATCGCGGACCGGCGTCGTCCTGCCTTTCGAGGAGTTCGCCATGGCCACCTGGCTGAAGTCCCTCCTCGAGACCGCGGCCCACGGCTCCGGCACGCGCCGCGCCGCGCCGGGGTAGCCCCGAAAAAAGGACTCCCGGTGTTGTTTTTGCGGGCCGGGGAGCCATGCTCGCCGGTTTCGATCTCCTCCCCTCCCCAACTGCTATCATCCGGCGATGGAAAAGCCGCCCCCTTACGACCGCCTGGTGCTGCACTACTCCGAGATCGGCACCAAGGGGGGGAACCGCAAGCTGTTCGAGACGCAGCTCTCCCGCAACATCGCCGGGGCGGTGGGGAAGGGCGCTATCGGCGGGATTCGCCGGGAGTCCGGACGGCTGAGCGCGTCGCTTCGACCCGGCGCCGACGTGGAGGAGGTGCTCTTCCGGCTGGCGCGCGTACCGGGGCTGTCGTGGTTCGCCCCGGCGGCCTCCCTGCCCGCGAACATCGACGCGATCCGCGAGACGGTCGTGGCCATGGCCCGCCCCCACCCGGCTACCTCCACCTTCCGCCTTCAGACGAAGCGCTCCTACAAGCCGTTCCCGCTCGAATCCATGGAGGTGAGCCGGGACGTGGGCGCGGCGGTAGTCGAGGAGTCCGGCCGAAAGGTCTCGCTCCGGGAGCCGGAGTACACCTACGTGGTGCAGATCGACAAGGACCGGGCCTACGTCCACTGGGATCGCCGCCCGGGCTGCGGCGGATTGCCGGTGGGCACCCAGGGCATGCTGGTGGCGATGCTCTCCGGCGGCATCGACTCTCCCGTGGCCGCCCAGAACCTGATGCTCCGCGGCTGCCGCGTCCACCTGGTCCACTTCCTGAACCGCTCCATCTCGACGAACCGGGTCGTGAAGAAGATCAAGGCCCTGGCGGAGCAACTCGCCTACTACCACGGCCCACTGAACCTCACCATCGTGCCCTTCGACGAACTGCAGCGGGAGATCGTGATGGTCGTCCCGGCGGAGCTCCGGATGATCGTCTACCGGCGCATGATGTTCCGCATCGCGGAGAAGATCAGGGAGGAGGTCCGGGGGCTCGGCTTCGTCACCGGCGACTCGGTGGGGCAGGTCGCGAGCCAGACGCTGGAGAATCTCCGCGCCATCCGCCACGGTGTCGATTGGCCCGTCTACAGTCCCCTGGCCGGCATGTCGAAGAATCTGATCACGGATCAGGCAAGAGCAATCGGCACCTACGAGATCTCGATCCTCCCCCACGAGGACTGCTGCTCCTTCCTCGTGGCCAAGCACCCCGAAACCCGGGCGAAGCTCGAGCGGGTGATCGAATCCGAGAAGTTCGACGTGGACCAGGGCGTCGAGGCGGCCCTGGCGGGGCGGGAAGTCCACCACTTCGATCCCCGGCCGGTGGCTTCGGACTAGCGTTCGATCCGCGGAGTCGCTAGTATCCCGGGGCCGAAGTTCACCCACATTCGAGGGCCGCTGCATCGCGCCCCGCTGCGTTGCTCATCGGTTCAAACCAGCAAGGTTGCACCCTCCTCGCGCCTTGCGGAGCGCACGCACCGGCTCTCTCGGTGTGACGCCGAGCTTCGGCCCCGAGACACGAGCCTCTCGGGACAAGCTTTCATCGGATCCCCCAGGAGACAGCAATGCGCGAAGTCGTGGTAGCCGGAGTCGTCAGAACCCCGATCGGCCGGTACGGAGGATCTCTCGTCCCTCTCACCGCGGTCGATCTCGGAATCGCCGCCGCGAAGGAATCCATCGCCCGGGCGGGCATCGACCCGGCCGAGGTGGAGCAGACGATCTTCGGCCAGGGCCGGCAGGTGGCGAACGGCACCAACCCCGGCCGCCAGATCGGCGTGCGCTCCGGGGTTCCGGTGGAACGGCCCGGCATGACGCTGAACATGGCCTGCGCCTCCTCCATGAAGGCGATTCAGCTCGCGTGGCAGGACATCCAGCTCGGCATCGCCGAGGTATCGCTGGTGGGCGGCACGGAATCGATGTCGAACATGCCCTACTACCTCATGAACGCACGCTGGGGCTATCGCCTCGGCGACTCCGAGGTGGTGGACTCGATGTTCAAGGACGGATTCCTCTGCCCGCTGACCAACCAGAAGATGGGCCTGACGGCGGAGACTCTGGCCGAACAGTACGACATCACCCGGGCGGAGCAGGACCAGCACGCCGTCGACTCCCAGCGCCGCTGCCAGAACGCTCGCGAGAAGGGGCTCTTCGAGGCCGAGATGTTCCCGCTTCAGATCCCGAACCGCAAGGGGCCGAAGATCCTCGACCACGACGAGCACCCCCGGGACAACGCCACGATCGAGGGCATGGGGAAGCTCCCGGCGGTCTTCAAGGAGAACGGCACGGTCCACGCCGGAAACTCCTCCGGCATCACCGACGGCGCGGCAGCCATGATCGTCATGTCGAAGGATGCCGCCGAGAGGCTGGACATCACGCCGATGGCCCGGGTCACGGCATCGGCCGTGGCGGGCGTCGATCCGGCGGTCATGGGCCTCGGCCCGATCCCCGCGGTCCGAAAGCTCTTCGAGCAGACCGGTTTGACCTTCGACGACTTCGACCTGATCGAGCTGAACGAAGCCTTCGCCGCCCAGTTCATCGCCTGTCACCGGGAGTTGAAGTTCGACCTCGAGAAGACCAACGTGAACGGTGGCGCCATCGCCCTCGGCCACCCCATCGGCTGCACCGGCGCCCGGATCTGCGTCACGCTGCTGCACGAGATGGAGCGCCAGGACGCGAAGCGGGGCCTGGCCACGCTGTGCGTCTCCGGCGGCATGGGGATGGCGATGGTGTTCGAACGGGATTAGAAATCCGGCCTTTGGCCGGATTTCTCCGGGGCAGACCGCTCACAGGAAGCGACGCGCCTTGGTTCAGGTGTGGCCGGGGGAGTGTGGCGACGGGAAAGAGGCCGGGATGCTCTGGGGTGCTAACGGGAACATTGCCAGGGCCATCGTGAAGGCCTTTCCCGCCTATCGGCGGGGAATGCAGAGGAGGGCCGGCGGACTCGGAGGGCGACCTCACGTCGGGCCCGCCGTCCGGCGGTCGGCCTCGGCGTGGGCCCGGATCCGGCAACAGGACCAGGATCGACACCGGCTGCTCTCCTCGCCGCTTCGGTGGTTTCTGGTGCTCACTCTCGGCTACCTGGTGATCTCGATCGTGGCCGGCCAGGCCCGCGACCTCGGGGGTCGGGGCACGGGCGGCACCGTCGTCCTCCTCTGCCCCGTCCTGTGGTGCGCCGCTTTCTCCAGGAGCCGGTCCTTCCGGATCATGGGCGGCGGCGTCCTCGTGGCGGTCACACTGTCGCTTCTCCTCTTTCAGGTCCACCCGCTCCGGGTCCTTTGCTCGACCGCCCCGGCGGTGGCGCTGCTTTGGCTCGCGGTGAGGAAGGGGCCGAAGGAGGGTCACGCGGAGTGCGTCCCCCACGTCAGGGAATGAGCGAGTTCATCTCCTCCGGATCCTCGATGACGTCGAAGAGAAACTCCCGGCCGTCAGAGTAGGTGATCCGGTGACGACGCCCGTCGAAGACCGCGTCGATGCGCGCGGAGGGGAGCGTCGGGTCGAACTCCCAGTTGTAGACGTGGTTCATCCGGCGGAGGAAGCCGGCCGGGGATCCCTGCACCGCCTTTGCCACGCGGCCGGTGGTGTCCCCCAGCAGGGAGATGCCGTCCAGGCCGTCGGGGGGCCGGAGGCCGCAGACCTCGAGGATGGTGGGATAGACATCCTCGAGTCGCACCAAATCCCGGTTTGATTCTCCCCCTCGCTCTCCCCCCGGCAGCCGGATCATGAGGGGCACGTAGCGAATGGTCCGGTGCAGGCTGAACAGGTGCCCCACGAGGCCGTGTTCCCCGAGATTCTCCCCGTGGTCCCCGCCGATGATCAGAAGCGAGTCGTCGAGAATGCCGGCCTCACGCAGCGCCAGGACGAAGCGCCCGATCTCCGCGTCGAGACAGGCGATCTCCGCGTCGTAGAGGTCCGACAGGACTTCGAGTTCCGGCTCTGAGATCTCGAGCATTCCGAGATTGTGCTTGTGCCAGGCCGCGTCATCGATCGAACGCGCGGACTCGAGGATTTCGGGATCGAGCCCCGCCCGGAGGAACCGCTCCGCGAACTCTCGAGGCGGGGTATAGGGGAAGTGGGGCTCCATGTCATTGATGAACAGGAAGAAAGGCCGTCCGTCCTGGTGGGCCTCTCTCGCGAAGGCCAGCGCGTTCCCGTGCGTCCCGTACGCGGAGGGGTATCTGAGGGCGCCAAGGTCGTAGTACCCGGCATAGGAATCGAACCCCTGCGCGAGACCGTAGGCCGGAGAGATGACGGCGTTGTTCGTGAAGCAGGCGGTGCGATATCCGGTGCTCCGGAGGCGGTTCGCCAGGACGTTCGGCCCCCGCTGCAGGTACTCCCGGCTGGTTCGGAAAAAGCCGTGATGGTCCGGAGTCAGACCGGTGAACATGGAGGCGTGGGCCGGCCCCGTCCACCCGGCGGGGCTCCAGGCGTTCTTGAAGACCATCGATTCCGGGGCCAGGGCCTCGAGTTCGGGAGTGGTTGAGCGGCCGTAGCCGTTCAGGGAACACCGATCGCCTCGGGTCGTGTCCATCACCAGGAAGATCACGTTGGGGTGCTCCGGCGTCCCGTCACCGCACGCGGTCACGAGCAATATGGCCAACATCGAGATCCGACCGAACCATCGAAGGAGCATGATCTTCAGACGATTCCGGGAAGCCGGGTGTTCCTTCGCCGGCCGAAGACGGGGCGCTCAGAGGAAGATCGAACGGATGGCGTCGGAGCCGACCGTGGCGATGAACCAGGTCAGGAGGGTGGCGAGGAGCGCGCCCAGCAGCAGCACACTGAGGATCTCCGAGACCATCACCGTGGCGATGGCGGCCTTTGATCCGCCGATCTTGACCATGGTCTCGATCTCCCGCCGCCGAAGACGCAGCGAGAGGGAGAAGACGAAGGCCATCGTGGCCAGGGTGGCCGTGCCCACCAGAGCCAGGGCGGCCACGACGAAGCTCTGGATGGTGAAGATCGTCGAAAGGAGGTCCTTCACCACGTCCTTCGGCCTGAGGATCTGATGTCTCTCCTCCGGACCGCTGAACCTGCCCGAGAGCAGGGTGCCCGACTTCTCGGAGTGGGGAACGGCGATCACCCCGGTCAGCGGGAACTCGGCGACGTCACCGTGGAAGTGGAAGGAGTCGATGTTGTCGGGGGTGATCTCGTTGTACTCCACGACCGAGGCGTTGCCGACGACCACGTTGTCCCTCTGCTCGAGAACCCGGTCGGCCGCCTCCGGCTTGCTCAGATCCTGGTGGCCGTGGGCCAGGCCCTCGATCACCCAGGCGGTGCGGATGTCGACGAAGATGGCCTGGTCATCCGGTCCACCGGAGGGAGCCAGCACTCCGGCGATCCCCATGCGCAGCGGATAGACCCCGGCGATGTCGAAGACGCTCTCGGGCGAGGAAATGACGTGACCGCCGGCCCGAAGCCCTCGCCGCTTCGCGACGCCCGCGCCGACGAGGCACTCCCCCATCACGGCGAACGCCCGGCCCTCGGCGACGGAAAGCCCGCGGAATTCCAGGTAGTCCAGGCTGGTGCCGACGATGGGGTCGCCCTGCGAGCGGAACCGGACGTAGAGTGGAATCGGATCGGCGAAGCCGGTCAAGGCCACGCGCGCCACCTGCCCGTACTTCATCCGCTCCGGCACGTCGGTGGAGAAGTAGAGGGAGTTCAACACCAACTCGAGCGGGCTGCCCTTCGCGCCGATGAGCAGGGGGGTGCGCTCTGCCCGGGAGGTCAGTTCGGCCTCGCTCTGAGCCACGAGCACGCGCAAGCTCGCGGGCACGGTGAGAATGAGGGTCATCGAGGCCACGAGGATCCCGGTCTTCAGCGGATGGGCCGCCAGGTACCGCCAGGCGAGGTAGAGGACGCCTCTCACGACCTCCCCCAGTCGGCGGCATCCACCACCACGTCGAAGCGATCGAGAAGGGCGTGGTCGTGCGTGACCGTCAGCAGCGTGGCCCCGGTCTTCTTCGCCTGCGCAAACAGGATGTCGAGCACGAGGTCCTTGTTCGCCGGGTCGAGGTTGCCGGTGGGTTCGTCGGCCAGGAGCAGGTCGGGGCTGGTCAGCAGCGCCCGGCACACCGCCACGCGCTGACGCTCCCCCTGCGAAAGCCGCCTGACCGGGCGGCGCACGAGTTTCCCCAGACCGACTTCGCCGGCCAGGTTCCCGGCCCGATCGACCACCTCGCGAGAGAGGCCGAGGGAGGAGTCGATGCGGTACGGCAGGAGGATGTTGTCGGTGACCGAGAGATAGTCGAGGAGTTCGAACTCCTGGAAGACCAGCCCCATCCTCGAGATCCGGAAGCTGCGCCGGGCGGATTCCCCGAGCGCGCTGACCTCGACATCGTCCACGAAGACAGCGCCCCCGGTGGGCAGGGCGATGCCGGCCACGAGATGCAGAAAGGTCGTCTTGCCGGACCCGCTCGGCCCCACCACCGCGGCGGTCTGCCCGGCCGGGATCTCGAGCGCGGGAATCGAGAGCTCGAACTCCCCGGAGGGGTAGCGGAAGGTCAGTTCCCGGACCCGGACGTGCGCCGCCCGGTCCGAAACGTCTCTCACTACGGTCTCATGCATGGTCTAGGAGGCGCGGCGGCACGGACTTCATTCTCCCGCCGGGGTGCCCCCGGGTCCACCAGTTCCTTCAGGGCGGGCTCTCACCACTCGTAGAAGCCGCGGCCGCTCTTCTTGCCGAGACGACCCTCGGCGACGTACTTCCTGAGGATCTCGGGTGGCTCGTACTGGTCACCTCCGAGTTCCCGGTAGAGGTGCTCGGCGATGTTCAAACGAACGTCGAGGCCCACCAGGTCGGTAAGCCTGAGCGGACCCATGGGATGGCGGTAGCCGAGTTCCAGGGCGGAGTCGATGTCCTCGGCGGTGGCCACACCCTGCTCCAGCATGCGCATGGCCTCGAGGCCGAGCACCACGCCGAGGCGGCTGGTGGCGAAGCCGGGCGAATCCTTCACCACGATGACCTCCTTGCCGAGCCGCTCGCCGAACTCCCTCAGCCGGTCGATCGTCTCGTCGGAGGTGTCCTGTCCCCGCACCAGCTCGAGCAGCTTCATCGCGGGAACCGGATTGAAGAAGTGCGCGCCGACCACCCGGTCCTTGCGCTTCGTGGCGCGGGCGATCTCGGTGACCGACAGGGAGGACGTGTTCGTGGCCAGGATGGTGTCTTCGTCGGCCTTCTCGTCGAGCCGCGCGAACAGCTCCCGCTTCAGCTCGATGCGCTCCGGGATCGCCTCCACCACGAGATCCACGCCCTCGAGTTCGCTGACGGGGTCTGTGCCCGCGCGCATCCGGCTCAGGATGCCGTCCGCGTCCTCCGAGGCGAGCTTCCCCTTCAGCACGCGGCCGAGGAGACTCTCCTTCACCTTCTCGATGCCCGCCGTGACGAGTTCCGGGGATATGTCGCAGAGCACGACCTCGCACCCCGCCGCCGCCGCGGTCTGCGCAATCCCGTGCCCCATGGTTCCGGCGCCGACAACGATCATTTTCTCGATGCTGCCTGCCATCTCAATCTCCTTCAAGAGTCCGGGAAGTTTACCCCCCGGACCGGCCGGACACAGTTTTTGGAGCAAGTCGCGATCGGGTAACGTGACCGGCATGGCCAGGTACGAGACGAGGATCAAGGTCCGGTTCGGGGACATCGACCACGCGGGAATCGTCTACTACCCGCGAATCATCAACTACTTCCACGTGGCCTTCGAGGAGTTCTTTTCCGACCGAGTGGGTCTCCCCTACCATGAGCTCCTCGACGATCGGAAGCTCGGCTTCCCCTCCGTGAACGTCGACGTGGACTTCCGCGAGACCCTCGCCTTCGGCGACCTCGTCCGGGTCGAGATCCAGACCATCCGCATGGGAGAATCCTCCCTCACCCTCCGCTACCGCATCCGCAAGGAGGGGGAGAACGCCGTCTGCGTCGAGGCCCGCATCACCACGGTCTGCGTGGACATGGACACCTTCAAGCCGGTCCGCATCCCGAACGACCTGCGCACCGTGCTCGACTACCACCAAGTCTCCGAGGAGTAGAGATGGCACCCACCAAGGACCCCGTGATCGAGAAGCGCAAAGCCGAGATCAAGAACACCCACCGCTGCCCCTACTGCGAGCGGGACCTCGAGATGGTCGACGTCTCCGGAAACGCCATGGGAGACTGGGGCGCCCCAACCCTGTACGTCTGCTTCAACGACGGTTGCAGCTACTACGAGAGAAGCCGGCAGGTCCTCGAGGCCCAGGGCATCGACGGCGGCGCCTACCGCCTGGCCTGGGAGCCGGAGAAGGACTGGTGCGGGCCGATTACGGCGAGCGGAGGGCAGAATCCGAGGGGTGCGCCGGTTGTGAAGGGGTAGTGGGGGAGTCGGCCGGGCAGGGGCAGACTTGAACTGCCGACCCCGGCATTCTCAGTGCCGTGCTCGTAGCCTCAACCCCCACCCGATACACCCCCGTCTTCGGATCCTCATTCCGGAGGGACTTCCCGGAATCCAGCAACTCCTCCACGAAGCGCCCGGACCGTCCGATCTCTCGCCGGGCCTGGCATCGCCCCATTCTCGGAGGAGTTCGAACAAGGTCTTCGTCCGCCCTTGCCCTGGCCCGGTACGCAACACATGGGGCGCCTCTCCGGGGCGGTGTCATTCCTCAGCGGGAAGCGAGCTCTGAAGGTGCCGCAAACGCTTCCCCATATCCTCAGAGACACCGCCTTTCATGCTCTCCCGAATCCGTCCTCTCACTCGGTGGGCATCGAAGGACTCTCCCCGATCGCGAACCAGCTTCAACATCGCCAGGCAGTCCTCGAGATCGACTTCCGACAGCCGTCCCAGCTTGAGCAGGAGGAAGAGCGTCGCATCGGGCACGCGGATGGTGGCGGTGGAACCACGATGGACCTCGATCAGCATCGACTCCCAGTCGGGGACACGCCTGAGGAACAGCGCTCCGGCCTGGTTGATCGCCTCCACGGGCAGCCCCAGTTCCTCCGCGATCCCGAAGAGGAGCAAGGTCTCGCTCATGCCGGCCGTATCCGGTCCGGCGATGTCGATGTCCAGTGTCGCCCGATGCTCCACGCCGCGCAGTGGCAGCACGCACCCACCGATCACCACCCAATCGCCGCGGAGGCGTTCGCCGGCGAGAGACAGGAAACGCTGCAACAGGGAGCCGTCGACGACGTTCACAGGATCTCCGAAAGGGGGCCGAGCGCGATCCGGGACAGCTTGATCGCGCGTCCATCGGGTCTCGCCGGCAACAGGTCCCGGATCAGCGCGGATCGCCGGAACCAGGAGCGAAAGCGACTCGGGTAGTGTCGATGGATCGCCAGGAGCATGGCCCCGAGGCACTCCACCTTCCGTTCCCGGTCAGGCAACACGGCATTCCGGCTCAACTCGAGCGCAGCGCACTGGATGTGCCGCCTGAGCGACCGGGCGCTCCGGGGCCCGACGGCGGTGGATCCCGAAAGTGGCAAGCCCATCGCCGCGAGCGCATTCCAGTCGGCCCCGCCGGGCTCGGCGCTCAGAGTGAGCGCCAGGGGCTCGAGGACGTTGTTGATGGTTGACAGGGACGGGTTGGCCCGGCCGGCCTCGATGTTCTGAACCGTCGCGAGACTCACGCCGCCTTCGACAGCGAGATCGGTCTGGCTCATTCCGATCGCTTCCCGCGTTTCTCTGACCAAGGCACCCAAGGCGATCATGCCTACTATAATACGCCTGATATATTCAACATCAAGATCGAATATCGGGCTGAGCCCCCGCTCGTAGTCTGGAGCAGAGCATATCCGCACCGCCTCAGAAGTAGTTCGTGACCGGGCAGTATCGGTAGTAGGCCTGCAGGGCGATCGCGGTCCAGGCGATCCGATCGAGCTTCGCCTCATCCGACGGCGCCTCGTCCCCGAGGAGGGCGGCCCACATCACGCTGTTGAACCCGGTCCAGTCGCGGCCGCCCACCTGGAAGAGAGCCAGGGCCTGCAGCGCCGGGCCCATCCGCTCGCCGGAGAAGGAGACTTCCGCCCCGCCCCGGAGCGTCTCGAGGATCGCTAAGATCTCCTCGCTCGTGCGGGGGTCTTCTCCCAGCCAGACCCGGGCCAGGAGCTCTTCCGGCCCGCCGCCGGGCTCGTCCAGCCTGTTTCTCACCGCCAGAAGGACCTCGTGATCGACCTCGACTCCGGCGACGGCGGCGAGGCAGAGCGGCAGCGCCGAGAAGGTGGTTTGCACCTCGCCCGACCGCCAGCGCTCTCCCACCGCGGCCAGGGCAGGGCGGGCTTCCGATTGCCAGGACTCCGGTTGCCACAGCGCGGCCTCGACGAAGGCCCACGCGGCCAGGGCCGCATCTCCCGCTGCGTCGGCGGAGTCCTCGCCCCTGAAAGTCCCGTCTGACTCCCGTCGGGAGGCGAGCCAGGCCAGCGCCCTCTGGGCGGCGAGCCCGTAACTTCCCTTCCCGGGGGCGGCGCGTCCGAGGAGGGCGAGGGCGCCGGCGGCGGTCGTCCGCGCACGGGCGGCCCCCGAGCCCAGAGAGCCGTCCGTTTGCTGGGTGGCGACGAGGCGATCGAGGCAGCGCTTGACGACCCGCTCCGTCCGGTCCCCGCCGTGGTACTCGCGCAGGCCGCTTTGACGGAGCCGATCGGAGATGGGCGCGGGAGGTCCATCCTGCAGGGTGAAAGACGGCGACCACAACACCGCCCAGTCCGGAAGCTCACGTAACTCGGGACAGGTCTCTCCCTCCTCTGCGACGGGCATCTGCGGCGGTACCGGCGGGTTGCACAGGAACCGGATCGGCCCCCGCTTCTTCCAGGCCCCGCCTCCCTGGAACACCACGCCGATCCCCCGGCTGCGCAGCCGGTGCACCACCTCCGCGGTCTCCCCCACCGCGACGCCGCCGTCGAGTTGCAGCACACACCAGCGGGCGTCCTCGGGGTTGATCTGGTGGAGGAACCGGCACCAGCGGTCCAGCTCGGCACGATCATTGGTGCCGTAGTCGGGCGGGATGAACGTGACGAGGCGCGGAGCCGCGCGGCCGCCTTTGACTTTCGGCACCGGCCGGAGTATCGGCAGCCTCACCGCAGCCTCACCACCATCCTCCTGACGGACGGCCAGGTCCACCTTCCCGATCCGCACGCGGGAGTCGCAGAGCGCTCGCATGACGTCGAGCAAGGCTCCCGCCGGCGCGCTGCGGTCGGCGCGAATTACCGCGGACTCGGCGGTCCCGCCGGCCGCCAAAAGCCGGAGCCAGAGGGCGTGGTGCGTGCCGACCGGGATCGGCTCCGAACCCGGAGGGACCTCGACCGAAATCGCGCCGGACTGCTCAAGGTGGAGGACCACGTCGCCCCCGGAGAGGGCATGGAGCGGCCGCAGCGGCGCGAGGACGGGCAGCGTGATCCTCGCCTCGGCCTGAGAGGGAGCGGAAGGCGGGCGCTGGTCACGGGGCAGAATGGCGATTCCACCGCCTTCCACCCGCCATTCGGCCCGCATCATCATGGCCAGCAGGGCGAGCAGGTTTCGCAGCGGGAGGTCTTGCGCGGAGACGCTGCAATAGCCGTCCAGCAGTTCCGGGGACACGGTGACGGGGATGCCGGTCAGCTCGGTGATCCGTGCCCCCGCGTCCTTCAGGGTCCCATTGTCGATGCTGACGGTGACGTTCTGGTCGAGGTCCGGCGGCGGGGCGGGAGGATCGGCCGGCGGCTCCGACGGGGCGGGCGGATTCCCGTGCTCCGTGGGAACGTCCGGCGGCCCGGCCTGCTCCGGAGCCGGCAACGGTGGGAGCAACGCGATCTCGGGGGCGGGACCGGGTCGCTCCGGCGCCCCCTCGTACAGAACGGCGGCGCCCGCGCCGAGCATCGCCAGGAGCGCCGCGGCCAGGACCAGCTTCATCTTGATTCCCATGTGAGCGACTCCGGCGAGGGCCAGGGATCCGGCGAGAGCGGAGCGACCGCCGGGACGGGCGATGGCGAGCGGCAGCAGGACGGTGACCCAGCGCTCACGCCCCCCGTCGCTCCCGGCGTCGAGCTCCGCACGCAGGTGCGCCAGGGAGCGGCTCAGGCGGCTCCGGACCGTCCCTCCCGGCACCCCGAGCCTCCGCGCGATCTTTGCGGTGGGGAGCCCTTCCCAGTAGCGCAACAGGAGGACCGACCGGGAGGGCTCCGGGAGCCCGAGGACCATCCGGGCCACCTCGCGCTGGAGTTCCAGGCGCGCGGCGATCTCGTCCGGGGTGGCCGGAGCCGCCGGCACCGACTTCCTCCTCTGCCGGTCGCCCTCCGCCCGCTCCCGACGAAGGCGCTCCCAAAAGAGGTTGGTGGTCACCCGACGCAGCCAGCCGCGGACGCTGCCCCCAACTCGCGGCGGACGCTCGATGGCCACACGGTACGATTCCTGGACCAGGTCGTCCCCGTCCCCGCGCGACCCGCAGAGCCCGCCCGCAAGCCGCGTCAGCCACTCGCTCTCGGCCAGGAGCTCCTCGATGGGGACGGTTTCGGACTCGGTGTTCATCCTGCCTCCACCCTCCATAATGCACCAGGTCCCCGATCTGTTGCATCGCGGCTGAGAGTTTCGGCGACTTGCGCCTGGGATTCCATCGCAGACCCGGGCCATCCCACGACCGGTCCGGCTTCACCATCCCGTCGGACACGAGGGACGGCTCTGGCCCGGGCCCTCATGCAATGGTCTGCCGAAAGTGCTGGGGCCTGGCAGCCGATCACTGCCGGTCTACGGGCCGGGGGATGTTCCACCCGGACCGCAAGCGCACATACGTCGGCGTTCGCCCCGCTTTCTTGCCGTCGGAAGACTGAGCTGTTCGCCCGGCGACTGCAAATCGAGACCAGGAGGGGCAAGATGCTGGTCGTTGGCCGGTTCAGGCTTCGACGCGCAAGAAACAGCTGAGGGGAACACACAACCGCGCGGTCCCGAGGGGGGCGCGCAGGGTGAGTCGCGGCCGACACGGCGGTCGGCCCTCCAGGAAATGTCAGCCACACAGCGGCGAATTCCGACCAAAAAGGCCCGGCACAGTAGGCCGATTTCCAGGAAACCTCAGGCCCCAATCCGATACACCCCCGGCTTCAGATCCTCATGCCGGAGGGACTTCTCGGTGTCCAGCAACTCCCCCTTCCGCCCGAGCAACTCGATCCACTGCTCGGCAGTCCTCCGCTCCTCGCGCGAACGCACGTCCGGCCTCGATCCGCTGAGCCGGGAGAGGGCATCGTCGGCTTGCTCACGCACCCCACGGTCCTCGTCGTCGAGCAGACCGAGGAGCGGAGAAACCGCCGCCGCGCTCGCGGTCCATCCGAGGGCGTAGGCGGCGGCCTTGCGGATCTCCGGGCGTTCGTCCTTCAGAAGTTCCCGAAGCTGCCCGGCATCGACGTGTTCGAGGCTCCGGTGGAGGATCTCGCCGAGGTCATCCCACATCCACGTCCTGCGAACGCGGTGGGTGCCCTCGAGCGTCTCGAGGACCGCCGCCGCGACATCGGCTCCGCGATGGGACTTCAGGGCACGCACGACGGCACTGGTCATGCGCTGAAGCCTCTGCTTCGCCTCGCGGAACAGCCCGGGGCGGTACACCTCGCCGCGCGGAAGCTCAGGCTTGGCGGCGCGCAACTCGCGGAAAAGTTCGAGGAGGGCCCTGGTCGCATCCGGAGAGACCGCGGCGGGAAACACGACCGTTCGAATCCGTCCCCCGAAGACCAGGTAGGCCGCCCTTGCCGGAACGGCGCCGAAGAATCCCAGGGAGACAAGCGCCGCTTCCTTCAGGTCCCCCTTCCCCGTTCTCGCGACCTCGCAGAGAAGCGGCACGGCCTCCGCCGAACGGATCCTCCCCAGGACATGCAGGACCCGGCGCCGGGTATCCGCCTCGGTAGGTTCAGCACGGTAGAGCTTCAGCAGTTCCCGGGTCAGCGAAGTCGCGCGGTCCTCGCCACACTCCTCGCGCAGGAAGAAACACTTGAAGGCGACCTCGAATTCCTCCGTGTCCCGCTTGTGCGGCGACTCCGGGTAGTCCGCGTGGAGCTTCGTGAAGAAGTCGAAGCTCGCCGTCCCGTTCACCCACGCCACGAGGAATGCGTCCGGCCTCTGGGGCGGCTCTCCCTCCTCCGCGCCCGCTGGAGCAAGCGCGAGCGCGGAGGCCGCCAGGATCACCGGAAACAGAATGGTCCGTCCGCTGAGCATGAAGAGCCCTCCGCACAAGACGAACGAAGGTCACCCCGGAAGGTTCACCGTAGAAGCCGTACGCGCCACTTCTTGACAGGTGCCTGGCATCTGCTAGCGGAAGGCGGTCGCGGCTGGTGCTGCGCGGTCGGCATGGAGGCCGACCCTCCGAGGACAATGCGACGCGCAGTCTGAGCGAATTTGATGGCCCTTGCCGTACCCAACCGGAATCCACCACCCCGGGCCGAATGGACCCGGGCCGGTAGATTCCAGCAGACGCGCCGCCCCCTTCAGAAATCCGGCCCAAGGCCGGACTTCTAAATATACTGCCCCCCATCCACCCGAATGATCTCACCCGTCACCTGACGAGCCATCTCCGAGGCCAGGAACAGCACCGCGTTCGCCACGTCTTCCGGCGTTCCCAGCCGGCCGAGGACGGTTTCGGCGAGGGAGGCGGCCTTGGCCGCTTCCGGCATGTCGGCCACCATGTCGGTCTCGATCAGGCCGGGGGCGACGACGTTCACGGTGACATGAGCGCGGCCCAGTTCGCGGGCCAGGGACTTCGAGAAGCCGATGATCCCGGCCTTGGACGCGGCGTAGTTGGTCTGGCCGAACTTGCCGCGCATGCCGTTGATGGAGCTCACGTTCACGATGCGGCCGCTCTTCTGCTCCTTGAAGATCGGGGCGACGGCGCGGCAGTAGTTGAAATAGCCCTTCAGGTTGGTGGCGATGACCTGGTCCCACTTCTCCTCGGTCATCTTCCAGATCACGCCGTCGCGGTTGATGCCGGCGTTGCAGACGAGGATGTCGAGCCGACCGAAGGTCTCGCGCACCTCGTCGACGACCTCCTGCGCGCGGTTGAAGTCGGCCACGTCCGCCTGCAGCGCGAGACCGCGTGAGCCGAGGGCCTCGATGTCCGCGACCACCTTCTTCGCCTCGGTGTCGTGGCGGCGGTAGTTCACGGCGACGTTCGCGCCGGCCTCGGCCAGAACCCGCGCGATAGCGGCCCCGATACCCAGACTTCCTCCGGTGACGATGGCGGACTTTCCGATGAGCAGTTTGGCGACGTCAGGCATCAAAAGACTCCCTTTGGCAGTACGATGGTTCTGAGTCCCTGGCCCGCCCGCAGGAGGTCCAGGCCGGCGTTGATGTCCGTCAGTGACACGCGGTTGCTGATGAGCGGCTCGACCTTGATCTTCCCGGCGGCCACGTCCTCGATCAGCGGGGGGTACTCGGCGGTGGGACAGCCCAGACTGCCGACCACCTCCTGCTCGAAGAACATGATCTTGGCGGCGGCCAGGACCACCTTCTCCGCACAGTAACCCACCACGCAGAGCCGCCCGCCGCGGCCCAGGCAGTTGAACGCGAGTTCGATGGTGGACTTCACACCGATGGCCTCGAAGGCGATGTCCGCACCGCCTTTGAAAACGCCCTTCACCGCCTTGTCCACGCGCTCGATGCCCGTGGGGTTCAGGGTGTGGGCGGCACCCAGTTCCTTCGCCACGGCGAGGGAATCGTCGCGGAGGTCGATGGCCATGACCTCGGCCCCGCGCGCGGCGGCGCACTGCACCACGTTGATGCCGATGCCTCCGCAGCCGATCACGATGACCCGGTCGCCCTCGCCGGCCCGGCCGCGATTCTTCACGGCGTGATACGGCGTGGACACCGCGTCGGCGATGGCGCAGGCGGCGTCGAGCGGAATGTCGGCGGGAAGCGGAAACACCACGTGCGCCGGGGCGGCGATGAGTTCCGCGAAGCCGCCGTCGCGGCTCGATCCGAAGAAGACCATCTTCGAGCAGAGGTTCTCCCGGCCGGACTTGCAGAAACGGCACTCGCCGCAACCGTAGACCGCGGGCAGAAGGACGGGGTCGCCGACCGAGAATCCGGTCGCCCCGGCGCCGAGGGCCTTCACCCGCCCGGAAATCTCGTGCCCCAGCGTCAGCGGCGGGGGCGTCATGGTGGGGATGCCGTGATCGCAGAAGGAGAGGTCGGTGTGGCAGATGCCACAGGCCTCGACCTCGATCAGGACATCATTCTCCCCGACCTCCGGATCGGGAACGTCGGTCAGCTCAAAGGGTTGCCCTGCTCCCACGAATCGTGCGGCGCGCATATCATCTCCTTCCCTCGATCAAGCATCGTGCGGACGTGTACGGCGGCACGGGAGATGGTATTTCGAACAGCCGTTCGGGACAAGGGGGGAGCGGGGCCCCTCACTTCTTCTTGAGGAACGACTTCATGCGCGAGTGCTTCTCCTCGTCTTCGAAGAGGATGGCCTGGGAGAGGTTCTCGATCAGGTTCATGTGCTCGCCGGCGTGGCGGGAGGCGGCGAGCATGGCGGTCTTCGCCAGGCGGACCGCCAGGGTCCCGTTCTTCAGGATTTCACGGGACAGTTCCTTGGCCGAGGCCAGCGCTTCGTCGTCCTTCACCACGCGATCTACCAGGCCGATCTCGAGGGCCGTCTTCGCGTCGATGACGCGGCCGGTGAAGATCAGTTCCTTGGCTTTCGCCAGACCCACCAGGCGCATCAGGAGTTTCATGCCGCCGGCGGCGGGCGTGATGCCGAGGCCCACCTCGGGGTGGCCGAAGCGGGCGCTCTCGCCGGCCACGCGGAGGTCGCAGGAGGCCGACAGTTCGGTCCCCGCGCCGAGGGCGAAGCCACGCACCGCGGCGATGGTGGGATGCGGGAACTCCTCGAAGTGCCGGAAGACGTTCTGGTTGATGCCGCGCAGAGCGTCCAGCTTCTGCCGGGCGTGCAGTTCGCCCACGTCCGCTCCGGCGGTGAAGCAGCGCGGATCGGAACTCGTCACGATCAGGCAGGCCACCTCCGGGTGCACCGCGAGATCGTCGAGCAGCGCGTGCATCTCGTTCACCATCTGCTGGTTGATGGCGTTCTTCTTTCCGGGCCGGTGGAGTTCGACCGTGGCGATGCGATCGGCGATGGTGAGTTTCAGCGTTTCCATGACGGGTTCTAGGCCTCCGGAAGAATGACGACTTTGCCGAACTGCTCGCGGGAGGAGAGGTACTCGTGCGCGGCGGCCAGTTCGGAGAGGGGGAAAGTGCGATCGAGAACGGGTTTCAGACGGCCCGCGGCGACGTGCTGCATGACGTCGAGGACCTCTCCGAGGGAACCCATCGTCGAGCCGAGAATGCTGACCTGCTTGAAGAAGACGATCCGAAGATCGCTCACCGCGTTGAAACCCGAGGTGGCGCCGCAGGTGACGATCTTCCCGCCGCGGGCGACGGCCATCAGGCTGCCCGGCCAGGTCGCCTCGCCGGTGTGCTCGAACACGATGTCCACGCCCCGCTTCGCGGTGATGTCCCGGACGCGCTTCGCGAAGTTCTCCTCCTCGTAGTTGACGAGGTGGTCGGCGCCCAGTTCCGCGGCCTTTTCGAGCTTCGCGGAGGAGGACGCGGTGGTGATGACCTCGGCGCCGTGGAGCTTCGCGATCTGGATCGCGGCGGAGCCGACGCCGGAACCGCCGGCGTGCACCAGGACCGTGTCGCCGGGCTTGATCCCACAGCGCTCCACCAGCATGTGCCAGGCGGTGAGAAAGACGAGAGGGATGCAGGCCGCGTCGACGAACGAGAGGTTCTCGGGCTTCTCGATCAGGTTGACACCGGGGACGGCGGCGTACTCGGCGTTGCCGCCGTCGCGCGTCTCCCCGAAGATGCCGTAGTCCCGGCAGATGCTGTGACGTCCGGACAGACACTCCCGACAATGGCCACAGGCGAACCCGGGCGAGACGATCACCTCGTCCCCCACGGACACGCCGTCAACCGCCGCCCCGATCTCGGCCACCACACCCGCCATGTCACAGCCGGGGATGATGGGCAACGGGAACTTGTGCCCGGGAACGCCGTTCCGGACCCAGAGGTCGAGATGGTTCATGCCGCCGGCCTTCACCTCGACCAGCACCTCGTCCGGGCGGATTCCGGGAACGTCGATTTCCTCGTGGCGGAGGACCTCCGGACCGCCGTGCTCATGGATCCGTACTGCTCGCATCGATCTCTATCCTCTCAACAATTCCGCAGAAGGCGGGGCGAACTCGGCGAGTATAGAGGGGACATCGTGCAAAGCTGAGATTCTCGATCCAACCAGCCGGGGCCCCTCATGCCGATCCCCTCGAAGGTTCATCCGCCCGTGCCGTACGAGCGACACATCTTCGTCTGCGTGTCCGGCAAGACCTGCCCCGGCCGGGGCGGCGACGAAATCGCCGGGCAGTTGAAGCGGTTGGCGAAGGAGCACGGCATCACCGACCGCATCCGGGTGAACAAGTCGGGTTGCCTGAATCAGTGCACGTCCGGCCCGATGCTCGTCGTCTATCCGGAGGCCGTCTGGTACGCCGGCCTCACGCTCGACGATGTGGACGAGATTTTCGAGAAGACCCTTCTGAGAGGCGAGGTGATCGAGCGGCTGCTGTTCACCTCACCCGATCCGAAACGAGACCATGAATAGACTCCCCCTGCTGATCCTGATTGTTCTGGCGGCGACCGCCACACTGACTCCCATCGCCGAGGTCCAGGGCGTGCCCCGGATGAGCGGGCGCTTCGACGCGGTCCTCGCGGAGACCGACGAGAGTCTCTACGGGCTCTCCTACTTCAAAAGCAAGCGGGTGGTGATCTGCGGCTCGGACGGCATGATCATCCGCTCCACCGACGCCGGCGTGACCTGGAACCTGACGCAGTACCGGGAGGGCCTCTCCTTCCGCGCCATGCACTGGGTCGATGAGCGCATGGGCTTCGTCGCCGGGCGCACCCGGATCGGCAATGTGCTCCTGAAATCCACGGACGGCGGGGACTCCTTCCGGCCGATCAAGCTCGACGTCACATACCCCATCCGCGACTTCGCCTTCCTCGACAAGAAGCGCGGCTACCTGGTCTGCGGCTCGACCCGGGAGAAGGACGGAGCGTGGCGGATGACCACCGACGGCGGCGAGACCTGGACGGTGCCGCCGGGCGTGGCCTGGGGCATCACCGGCCGCCAGCTGAACGACATCGACATCGTCGGGAAGCGCAACATCTGGGTGGCGGGCAGCCACGTGGAGATCGCTCTCGTCGGGGACGCGGCCCGGTCGCTGCTCTACCAGAAGCGCCGCGGCGGGGTCCTGCACTCCGACGACGAGGGTGAGAGCTTTGAGGTCCTCGACGCCGGGAACCCACCCGGCACGAGTCTGTGGGGGGTGAGCTTCTCCGATCTCGAGCACGGCTTCGTGGTCGGTGATGGGGGCTTCGCCGCCCGCACCGCCGACGCCGGCAAGACCTGGACCCGCCTTGCGACCGGCACCGGAAAGCGCCTGCGCGCGGTGGACGCGGTAGATGCGACGACCGCCTACATGGTCGGCGACGACGGCGTCGCCCTCGGCACAAACGACGGCGGCGAGTCGATCGTCACCCTGGAAACGAAGACGAAGAAGGACCTTCGCGCGGTCTCCTTCCTCGACGAACGGACGGGCTTCGCCGTCGGCCAGACGGGGGTGGTGCTGCGGTTTGTGCGGACGTATTGAGAAGGGGGCCTCGCGCAGAGGCGCGGAGGCGCGGAGAAAACAACACCGGGAGTCTTTTCCGCTGCGCGGACGAAGAAAACAACACCGGAAGTCTTTTCCGCTGCGCGGACGAAGAAAACAACACCGGGAGTCTTTTCCGCTGCGCGGAAAAGACTCCCGGTGTTTTTGCTACTCCAGCGGGCTCCCCAGCACCGCCGCGAACATCTCGTCATCGGCGTAGGCGCCTTCGGCGATCATCTGCCGGTACTTCACGAAGTCGATCACGTCGGTGCCGGTGATCTTCTTGGTGTTGAAGGCGGTGAAGCCGAGGAAGGCTTCCGCGGACATGTTGGCTGCCAGCCAGTGGCGGTTGTTGTTCTTGGTGGCGTCCCAGAAGAACTTCTTCTTCGCGCGGATGCCGTCGATGGACTTGATCAGGCAGCCGGGGAAGAGGTTGGTGAACCGCCAGACGACCTTGTCGATCTCGGCGTCGAGCATCGCGAAGTCGATGGTGGCTTCCTTCACCATCGCGCGGGCCTCTTTCAACGCCTCGCCGCGCTTCATGTTGCCGAAGACGATCTCGCCGTCGTCCACATAGCGGTCGGTGACGACCATGGGGTTGCGCACCCAGTTGTCGCCATCCTTGATGACCGGCACGGCCTTCCGGATGAGTCCCAGACGTTTCATCTTGTACGCGGACCACATCTCGCAGGAGACGCAGTTCCACATGGCGTCCTCGATCGTGAGGAACCACGGCAGGAAGTCCGTCGATCCGCCGTCCGGGGCGGAGCCGTGCTTGGGGCCGGCCTGGCCGAAGATGGCGAGGTCGGAGCTGATCGCCAGGTCGCAGCCCATGCCGATCTCCTGGCCGCCGGCGATGCGCATCCCGTTGACGCGGCAGATCGTCGGCTTCTTGCAGCGCAGGATGGCGTCGACCATCCCGTTGAACAATTCCATGTACTCGCCGTACTCGTTCGGCCGCTTGCTGTAGTACTCCGCGTACTCCTTCGTGTTGCCGCCGGTGCAGAAGGCCTTGTCGCCCACCGCGGTGAAGACGACCGTCACCACCGATCGATCGAGCGAGGCGTTGTCGAATCCGGCGATCACGCCCTTCACCATCTCCGTGGTGTAGGAGTTGTACTGGCGCGGGTTGTTCAGGGTGATCCAGGCGGTGAAGAGCCCGTCCACCGGCTTGCCGGCCGCATCCAGCACCGGCTTCTTCTCGTACATGGTGCAGGGGGCTTGTGTCCCCCAGTTCTCGGTTCCGTGCAGAGCGTGATCCTTGACCTCGTCATCCCGCGGCAGCCACTCGAGCGTCATCGACGTCCTCCTCCTTGATCGTCCGTTCGGTTAGGGCACATAGCCTAAGCCACTCGGCGGAACTTTTCACCTGCGTTCACCCCATCGTAGGATCGGTTCATGCTCCTCGCCGCCATGCAGTTCACGCCCGCCTTCGGGGAAGCCCGGCGAAACCTCCGAAAGATCGCCGACCTGGCCGCCGCCACGAAGGCCGACCTCTACGTCCTCCCGGAACTCGCCACGACGGGTTACCAGTTCGCGAACCGCGAAGAGGCGATGGCCCTCGCGGAGTCCCTGCACGACGGCCCCTCGATCCCGGCTCTTCGCGAACTCGCCGCGGGCACCGGAGCCCACTACGCCCTCGGCCTGGCCGAGCGGGAGGGCGACGTCCTCTACAACAGCGCGGTGCTGGTGGGCGCCACGGGCGTGGTGCTCCACTACCGGAAGATCCACCTCTTCTGCGACGAGAAGGACATCTTCGCGCCGGGGAATCTCGGCTTCCCGGTGGCCGACGTGCCGGGTCTCGGGGTCCGGGTCGGGGCCCTGGTCTGCTTCGACTGGCTCTTCCCGGAGGCGGCGCGGTGCCTGGCCCTCGCCGGGGCGGAGATCCTGCTCCATCCGTCGAATCTGGTGACGCCGTACGGGCAACAGGCCATGGTCACGCGCTCCCTGGAGAACGGCGTCTTCACGGCCCTCTGCAACCGCACCGGCACCGAGGCGCGCGCCGGCCGGGACCGGCTCACGTTCACCGGCAGAAGCCGCCTGATCTCTTTGCGAGGCGAGGTGCTCGCGGAACTCGGAGCCACGGAGGAGGGCGTCTGCGTGGCCGAGATCGACCCCGCCGCGGCCCGGAACAAGGCGATCACCAACGGCAACGACATCCTCGGCGACCGCCGCCCGGAGTGCTACCGCCCCATCACCGGGGAAGCATGATCGCGGCCCGGCAGGCCGAGGCCATCGCCCGCATGATCCTCGGGCGGATCCGGGACGAGTACCCCCACCACCACGGCCACGTGGTCACCGGACCGGAGGACCTTTGCACGCCGAAAGCGACCCACCCGGCCTTCTACGGGTGCTTCGACTGGCACTCCGCGGTGCACAGCCACTGGGCGCTGGCCCGGATCCTGCGCTGCGTCCCCGACGTGGCCGTGGCCCACGAGATCCGAGAGGTCTTCGACGAGCACCTGACGGCAAAGAACCTCGAGGCCGAACGCGCCCTCTTCACCCGCCCCATCAACGCGCACTACGAGCGGCCGTACGGCTGGGCGTGGCTCCTGACGCTGGCGAGCGAACTGGCCGCCCTCGACGATCCCCGGGCCGGGGACTGGGCGCGGGCGATGGCGCCTCTCGCGGTCCACTTCGCCGACCGTCTTCGCGCCCACCTCGAGCATCTCGCGATCCCCGAACGCGCCGGAACCCACCGCAATACCGCGTACTCCCTCGGCCTGGCGCTGGACTACGCGCGGGCCGCCGGGGAGACCGATCTCGAGGAGCTGATCGTCATCCGAAGCCGCGACTTCTACGGCAGCGACCGGGACTGGCCCTTCGTTTATGAACCCTCCGGCACCGACTTCCTCTCGCCGGGCCTGGCCGAGGCGGACCTGATGCGCCGGATCCTCGCGGGCGGCGAGATAGAGCGTTGGCTGCTCGGCTTCTTGCCGGGCGGCACTCTCCCCCGCCTCGCCCCGGTGATCGTGGGCGACCGCAAGGACCCGCTGGAGTCCCACCTGATCGGCATGGCTTTTCACCGCGCCATCGCGCTGAACGGCATCGCCGGCGCCCTCGATCCGGATCATCCTCTGACTCCGGGGCTCCTCGCGATGGCGGCGGAGCACGAGGCCATCGGTCTTTCGCAGACCGACGGCACGGGTTGGGGCGGCGAACACTGGCTGGGCTCCTTCGCGGTCTACTCGCTGACGGGTCCCTGAGCCCGAAGGGTGCCAGAACAGGTTGCGGCCGACACGGCGGTCGGCCCTCCACTCCGCGGTCGAACGCACGCTGGAGGGCGCCGCGCCGTCGGCGCCTGGTCGGATTCAAGGGAAAGGAAAACAGATCGAGGGGGGCGCCCGAATCCGCAAGCCCCAGGGGGTCGCGGCAGGGCGAGATGAACGGGGTCAGTCGGGCGAACCGACCGGGAGCTGGAGCTCCCAGAACTTCCGGGAGGCGGGGACCATCGGGCTGTTGTAGCCCATCAGCCGCCACTCCCCGGTCTTCGTGTATCCCTCGCGCTCGATCATCGCCTCGATCGCGGCCCGAGCCCGGGCGATGTTCGCGGCGCTGCGCTCTCCCCGCATGCCGATGCTCAGCACGATGGTGGACTCGAGGTCGAGGACGGCGACGTCGCCCTGCGTCCCGGCCTTGCCCTGGGACGGCTTTGCGTAGAGGAAAGCCATGTCGCGGGCCCGCATCTGGTCGTCCATCGTCATCTCGACCGGCGCGGTCATCGCCACATCGTTTCGCTTGATGTGCTGGAAGAGGGTCCAGAACGGGTTCCCCCCCTCGGCGCGGGCGGCGCGGTACTGCGGGTACTCCTTCACGATGACCTTGCCGGCGGGGCCGGGTCCGGGGAAGCCGGCGGGGAGGGAGGCCTCGAGCATCGGCTCGAAGCTCTCGTCCCGGAGAATCTCGTCGAAGGCCCGGCGAAGGGCCCAAGCCCTCTTGTCCACGTCGTGCGGGTTCCGCTGAAGCGCGGCGCGGAGCTCGACCGCCCTCAAGTCGCCGACGCGCTCGATGGGCAGATCGAGGAGCATCTTCGCGGCCATGGAGTAGGTGCGGGCGCAGCCTTCCTTGTCCCCCCGGTTGTAGAGCGGCGCGCCGATCTCGATGGCGCGCTCGATGATCCGGGCGGGGGCGATGGTCGGCTTATCGGGCGGCAGCAGAACCTCGTCGATCACGTGGATGACTCCGTTTTTGCACTCGATGTCGGCGCGGATCACGTTGGCCTTTCCCACCCTGAGACCGAAGGCCACGGACGCGCCGGAGAGAGTCTTCGCCTGGGCAGTGGACATGAGGTCCGTCGAGAGAACCCGACCGGGAACGACATGGTAGGTCAGGATCTCGCGGAGCTTTGCCCGGTTCTCGGGGAGGAGGAGAGAGGCCAGCGTGCCCTCGGGCAACTTCGCAAAGGCCAGGTCGGTCGGCGCGAAGACGGTGAACGGCCCTTCTCCACGAAGGGCGGAGACCAGGCCGGCCTTGGTCAGCGCGGTGGCCAGAGTCTGAAACTGTCCAGCGGCCACGGCGGTGTCCACCAGATCGACGGTGGAGCCCTGGGCGAAGGAGGTCGCCGGAAGGAGCAGGAGCGAAAGAGCCAGGAGGACGAACGTTTTGGATCTCATGGATGGGATCTTAGCTTCGAATCCCACTTTGTCCAGCAATATTACTGAACATTTTTCAGGGGCGACCTTGCGGTTCCGACTTTCCCGAGATCCCGGCGGGAGCTAGAGTGGGCGGACGATCAGTTGAGAAGTCAGGGGGCCTCATGAACTGCGTGGCGAGCGACGGCATCCGGGTCGGCTGTCCCGAGTGCTCCTCGGTGAAATGCCTCGGGGAGTCTGAAGTCGGGGTGGAAATCACCTGCTGGAATTGCGGCACGAGCTTCGTCGTCGAGAGGCATCGGCGCCGCTCCCGGGTCTCCCATGCCCTCCGAACGAGCAGCCTGCTTCGCCGGTGGCAGGGCTTCGAGGTGCCTGACCGGAAGGCGTCGCACCAGACCATGCTCTTTCTCGTGGTCCTGCTCTTCCTCGTGATCGCCGGGCTCTATGTGGCGACGCATCTCACCGGCGTCGCCGACCTCTTGCGATCTCTCGTCACCCACGTCCGCGCGACTGCCTGAAGCGCGAACGGGTTGTCCCACGTGGATAGGGCGGGTTAGGCTTTTGGCAGGGTCGATCTTCCCTGCGAGGAGTACCCATGACGCCGCGCCGCTCCCTCAAGCTGCCGATCACGCTCGCCGCGGTGATGATGGGCATGCTGGCGGTGCTCACGGTGGCGTGGATCCTGATGGCCGCCTTCGCCGCCTTCGAGGCGCGGGGCCTCGGAGGACTCCGGTGGGTGGTGGTGGTCCTGGGGACATCCTTCATCGGCCTCCTCCTCCTGGGAGTGGCGATCTACCTGGCACTGACCATCAAGGCCATCAACCTGGCGCGCCGGCAGTCGAACTTCATCGACAGTGTCACCCACGAGCTGAAGTCGCCCATCGCCTCGATGAAGCTCTACCTGCAGACCCTCCGTCGCCGGCCGGTGGCGGAGGAGAAACGGCAGGGCTTCTACGAGTTGATGCTGAAGGACATCGACCGGCTCGACCACTTGATCGATCACATGCTCGACGCCGGTCGCCTCGAGTCGCGGGGCTCCGCCGCCGACGCCGAACCGGTCCCCTTGCACGAGGCCGTCCGGGAGTGTGCGGAGATCACCTGGCTGCGCCACGACGCGCCGCCCGAGATCTTCCGGCTCGACCTGGAGCCCTGCGTGGTCAGCGCCCCGCGCACCGAACTTCAGGTGCTCCTCAGAAACCTGATCGACAACGCCCTGAAGTACGCGGGAGTGCCGCCGCGCGTGGTGGTGGAAGTTCGTCTGATCGACGGTACCCGCGCGGTGGTGAGGATCACGGACAACGGCGCGGGGATCCCGATCCGGATGCGGCGAAAGATCTTCGGTCGGTTCGTGCGGCTGGGTTCGGAGCTGGAGCGCCACCAGCCGGGCACGGGTCTGGGGCTGTTCATCGTCCGGAAGCTCGCCGACCGGTTGCACGCCCAGATCCGGGTAACGAGCCCGGAGGTGGGCACGGGGACGGTGTTCGAGTTCGAGCTTCCAGGGCAGCGGATGAAGGAGCCGCCGCCCCTGCCGACCGGGCGGAAGGAAGAAGAAGGAAGGGAGGGTGGGAAGGAATGAGCCCGACTGACGATCATCCCCACATCCTGATCGTGGAGGACGAGGGCCACCTGGCGGAGGGCATCCGCTACAACCTCGACGCCGAAGGCTACCGCGTGACGGTGGTCGCCGACGGCCCCTCCGCCCTCGAGGCCCTCGCAGGAGCTGCCGGGAAGGTCGACCTGATCGTGCTGGACCTCATGCTCCCGGGAATGAGCGGCTACTCGGTGTGCGAGACTCTCCGCGCCGATGGCAACGACGTGCCGGTGCTCATTTTGAGTGCCCGAACGCTCTCCGAGGACCGCATCCGCGGCTTCGAGGTCGGTGCCGATCAGTACCTGACGAAGCCCTTCGACCTCGACGAGTTCCTGAGTCGCGTGAAGAGCATGCTTACCATGCACTCCCGCCGGGTCACCGGAATCGCCCCGGCCGCTACTCTGGAGTTCGGCGATGCGCGGGTGGATGTCGGCACCTTCGAGGCCACCGTGGGCGACAAGACGGTGCGCCTGACTCAACTCGAAATGCGCCTGCTCGAGTACCTGGTGGAGCACGCCGACCGGGTCATTTCGCGGGAGGAGCTCCTGAAGACCGTCTGGGATCTCCCCGGCAGCGTGCGCAGTCGCGCCCCGGACCAGTTCATCCACCGCCTGCGCAAGATCTTCGAGCCCGACCCGTCCCACCCTCGCCACTTCCTCACCATCCGGGACGCGGGATACCGATTCGTCGCCGAGGGGGCGGAGTAGAAACTCTCCGCAACACATCCTGGGGCCGCCGGGGTCCGGGGTGCGTATACTCTCCGGTCATTCACCCCCCCGTTCGAGGCGTGCCATGACCAACGCATCTCCAGAGGACCGGGACCTGTCCGCAGAAGGATCCGGAAAAAACCGGCGATCCGGCAGCTTCTCCGTCCCCCGCACGGAGGACGCCGCGGCCGACTACCTCACGACGGAGCGGATCGAGAAGGGCAGGAGGCGCGTCCATCACGACCGGGTCGAGAGCGAGATCGTCCGGGATGCGCTCGCCGCGCTTCCCTCCGGAGCGGTGGTGGTGGACGTGCCGAACGGCACCGGCCGCGCCCACGGTTGGGTCGAGCGATCCGATCTCTTCCTGGTCGGGATCGACTTCGGGATCAACATGCTCCGGGAGTGCCGACGACGGTACGGAGGCGAGGAGCGAGCGAAGCTCGTCCAGGGGAGCGTGCTCGACCTCCCGCTACCGGACAAGTGCGCCGACCTGGTCCTGAACCTGCGCCTGAGCCACCACATCCCGGACCAGGCCACGCTGACGAAGATGCTGAAGGAACTCTCCCGCGTCTCCCGGCAGAAGGTCATCACCACCTTCCAGAGCACGCATTCCCTGCACTACCTGAAGCGCAAGCTCCGGGGCCGCCACCAGCACCACTGCGTCCGCTCCCCCCGGGCCTTCAAGGCCGCTTGCCGTGAGGCCGGCCTTCGGATCGAGAAGGTCATCCACGTCCGCCGGTTCCGGCAGGAGGATGTGGTGGTGATCTGCCGCCCGGCCTGAGGCGAAGTCAGGCCAGCCCCAGCTCCCGACCCGAACGCAACTCCAGATCGTACACTTCGTCCCGGCGGTGGATGTACATGCCGGCCTGTTCGTAGAGGGCCACGGCGCCGGTCAGGTTCTCGGCGTCAACGGAGAGGTCCGCGGCGCGACGACCGCGCTCCCTGAAGGCACGGAAGCTCGCCAGAAGGAGCGCCCTGGCGATGCCTTTCCGGCGGTGCGTCCGGATCACACCGAGGGTGGAAACCCAGCCGACCCGGTGGTCCCCGTAGCTCCACCGTCGACAGAGGGAGACGCCGGCGATCTCGTCGCCGGCCAAAGCCACGAACCACAGGGCGGGATCGAAACCGTCGTCCTCGATATGGAACCGCTCGAACTTCGGGAAGCCGGTCTCGAAGGATTCCGGAACGTAGCCGAAGTGGTCCTGAAACGCCTCCTCCGAGGCCCGGTAGACATCCGGTGCCTGCTCCGGATGGAGGTAGGGCGCCCATCGGATCCCGTCCGGCAGGACCGGCTCGGGGATCTCCCGGTCGAGTTCGATCCGCATGTGGAGGGAATGCCGAAAGACCCGGAACCCCTCGGCCTCGAGAAGTTCGGAGGCGGGGCCGAATCCCATCGGGTTGTTGACGCGCGCGGAGACCCGATACTCCCGCGGAACGCGCCGAGCGACCTCGCGCGCCCGCTCGAGCTCGAAAGCGAGGAGGAAGGTCCCGAGCCCGAGGCCCCGGTAGCCGGCCAGGACCCGGCCGACCAGGTGCGGATGCACCGGGATCTCGTCGAATACGAGCACGCTGGCGTAGGCGACCATCTCGCCCTTCGCGGAGAACACGGCGAGGGTATCCCGTGACAGATCGACCTGGGGACTCGAGAGAATCGTCCGCAGCATCTCGAGGGAGAAATCCCCCTCGCCGTACATCTCGCGCGCGGTCTCGTTCAGGAGCGCGCTGACGACCTCGAGGTCGTCGAGGGTGATCGGGCGCGCCGTGAAGCCGGCGGGGAGGCCGCTCACTCCTTCGCGTCCAGCTGCTTCAGGAGCCCGTCCACCTGGTACATGATCCGCTTGCTCGCTTCGCTGTCGTCGTCGCCGAAATCGCGCTTCAGTGCCAGCAGCACAGCCCGGGGACGATCCGTCTCGCCGTCCTGAATACCGAAGTACGCGCTGTTGACCCGGGCCCAGTTCCGGTAGAACTCGCTGGTCGCGGGTGAAGCGGCGACCTTCTCCATGTCCGCCACGCCGTCCTGATAATGCTCCTGCCGGAATCGGGCCCACGCCAGCATGAAGGTCGCGGTCATCCCCTCCTCGGTGTTCTCCCCATGGAGCGCGACCAACTTGCGATAGGCCTCCTCCGCCTTGACATGCTGTTTGACGACGGAGTAGCCGACGCCCAGACCATTCAGCGCCTCGGCCCGCAACTTGTCATCGGGATTGCGATCGAGTACCGACAGCCAGTAGCCGATCGCCTGGTCGTAGGCCTTCTGCCCCTGAAGCGACCGAGCCCGGGTGAGAACGACCTCATCCGACAGGGAGGTCAGCTCTTCCGCCGCTCCTCCCGCTCGGCTGGGGGCGGCGATGAGAATAGCGTCCACCTTGTCCTCGATGGATCTCAGCCGTTGATCGAGGGCGGTGAAGTCCGGTGCGGGGGTTCCCTCCGCGGACATCGCCGGCGCCAGGGCCAGCCGATCCACGCGATCGGAGAGCTTCTCGAGAGCCTCGGCGACGCGCCGATCCTCGGGTGCGGCGACCTTCCCGAGGCCGACCGGGTTTTCCGTGATTCGTGAGCCCACCAGCGCGCCCAGTGCTCCGGCGCACAGAGCGGTCAAGAGGACGAAGCCTGCTGTGCGATTCATGCCCTTCTCCCATTTCGGCGAGTTCGACCGTCCATTGTATCCGGCCGTGCGGAGAGGGCCATCCGGTTGAGGTGGGATTATCGGGAGGACCGGGGAACCCCGGTCAGGGGGATCGAGCCTCGGCAAGTTCCCGGATTCCATCTCCCAGGATCTGCTTGAGCCGAAGCAACGTCTCCTGTTCCTCGACAGTCAGCCGGGCCAGGATCCCAACCATACTCCGGTAGTGGTCGGGGAGCATCTGCTCCGTGAATCGCAGACCGGCCGCGGTCAGGGTGACCGTGACTCTTCTTCGATCCGGATGATTCCGTTTGCGGACCACGTAACCGAGTTTCTCCAGACCGTCGAGACCCGCAGTCACGGAAGCCCGGGTGATGCCGACATCCTCCGACAACTCCGCCGGGGAGACCGCCTGATCGGGAAGATGGAATATCGCCTGGAGAATCAGGAGGTGCGTGCGGGAGAGACCGAAGCCTGCCAGATATCGATCGACATCCAGATCCATCTGGTTCGTCAGACGGGTGAGCCTGAGACAGCGTGACAGGGCATCCGGGTCCACCCCATCGAGGGTGCCCGCGAACTCGACGATCGTCTTCAGTCGTTTCTCACGCAGGAACATGGTGCTCCTCAGTCCAGCACGGTAAAGCTGTCGAGGATCTCTTGAATATCGGCACCCACGTCCGCCGGCAAACCCGTGCGGCACCAGGAACCGATGACGAAGATGATACCGTCGTGCTCGAGGAAACGCTCCTCCACTCGGGCCGCGCTCCCGTATCCATCGAGGCCGACAAAGGAGAGTCGGGTGCCGCGCTCGCGACCGGATCTGAAGTCATCGAGCTTCACGCTGTCTTCGCGGATGTCCTTCATGCGGCCGCGATGGCGATCCAGGGCCTCTTCCGCGCGGTGTCCCGAAGACAGCCCCATCTGATCGCGAGCCGCCCAGACATAGACATAGGCGGCACGAAGTCCGTCCACCTTTCGCTCGAGGTAGATCCGGTAGTCGCGCCGAGCCGGGGAACGATCAAACTGCCAGCCCTGTTCCGGGCGCTCGATCCGGAATCCGTAGCCGGGATCCACCCAGGCCTTCCCGGTCATCGGATCCCCGAGTTGGTCGGCGGGCTTCCAGGTCGTCCTGGTGAGTTTCCAGAAGCGCTCCCAGGCCTCGGCATCCTGGAAATCCCACCCGGTGAGCGCCTGGAGCGCGGACACGATGGCCGGGCGCGACTCGCGCAGCATCCGCCGCGTCTCCATGGAGATATCCTTGTCGGAGTTACTGGGGAGACTCGGAGAGGTCTGCTTCAGCATCCCGATCAGGAGTTCCACCGCAGAGCGATGCTTGATATTCCCGAGAGCCTCCGCGGTTGCCCCCGCGACTCGCGAATCGCGGGGGAGCCACTTCCGCCCCAGGTCCTTCAGAGTCTTCAGGGCCCGAATATCTCCGTAGGAGCCCAGGGCACGGACAACCAGCGGTAGGAATTCGGCGTCCCGGTCGTAGATCTTCGTCAGGCGCATGATCCGCGCGAAGACCGTGGGATCCTTCAGTTCCCCCAGGGCCTCGAGAGCCGCACGACGCACGTCCTGGTCCGATACGACTGTGAACTTGAGAAGGGCGGGTGCCGCGCCCTTTGTTCCCTCACTCGCCAGGCTGCCGATCAGTTGCACGCGCCGCGAGGCATCCGCGGATTTCATCTCCTTCTCAAAAGCATGGATCCTGTCTCGGTGATCCTCCCCAGCCCATCCCCTCGCCGCCAGGATCGCGAGGGTCACGAGAACCAGGGCCGCCTTCCGCCACCAATCGCTCTGCCACATGACTCAGCCTCCTATTCGAACAATCATCATCGTTCACCATATCATATGGACCCTAACTACCAAGAAAGTGCCCACCTTTTCTGCGACGGTTCTGCGCCTGCGGGCATCTTCAGCCTGGAGGGGCTATCATGTCCGTGGTCCGAGGAGGTGTGTATGAAGTGGATTACCGGAGCGATCCTCGCAGTGACGGTCCTGCTCGCCGGGCGGGTGCTGGCCGACGGCCTGCCGTTCACGGCTCGACGGGTCTTCGAGGATCAAGAGTTGATCGCCGGAGTGAAGGTGAACTCCGACAACCGCCTGACGGCCGTGGTGGTTCTGCCGGACGGGGTGGAGACCCCCGAACTCTGCGTGCTCGGTCCGATCAAGAGCCTGGGCAAGATCCCGGCGGCCGGCGAAGCGCCTCTCGAACTGCCACCCCACTGGACCTGGTATGTGGACGTGCCGTCGAAATCCGTGACCACGGAGTTCATCGGAAAGCTCGCCGCGGAACTCCGGGAGCGGGCGATTCCCGGACTCTCTCTCCTCGGCTCCACCGTGAAGGATGAGGACCTCGCGCTCCTCGGCGGCATCGAGACGCTGCAGTACCTGAACCTCGGCCGCACTCGCATCACCGACGCCGGGATGACGCATGTCGCGGCCATGAAGAGCCTGAAGGCTCTCGACCTCGGCGGCCTGCGGAAGCTCACCGATGCGGGCCTGATCAGCCTGAAGGAACTCCCCGAACTGGCGGTACTGAGCCTCGAAGAATCCCGCGCCATCACCGACGAGGGCATCGAGGAACTCGAGAACGTCACCAGCCTGATCTGGCTCGACCTCGCGCGAACCGAAGTCAGCGACGAGGGGCTCCGGAGCCTTCGGCGCATCCGGCGCCTGCGGTTCCTCGATCTCCGCTCGTGCGCGAAGTTGACCGATGTGGGCATGGCTCACGTCGGCGCGCTGAAAAAGCTCGAGTACCTCGGCCTGCAGTCCGTCAGGATCACGGAGCGGGGGTTCGAGCCGCTGACGAAACTCCGGTCCCTGAAGGGTCTCGACCTCTCGCGGACCAAGATCAAGGAAGACTGCCTGCCGACGCTCAAGCTCTGCCGCAAGCTGGAGTGGCTGCGTCTCAACTCGGTTCGCCTGAGCGCACGCGGCGCCTTCCACCTGGGAACCGTCCGCGGGCTGAAGTACCTCGACCTGAGCGACACCGAACTGCCCGGAAACGAACTGGGAGAACTGGCGAACCTGAAGGACCTGGAGACCCTGCTCCTGAGCGGCGACAGCGTGACCGACGAGGCCCTCGCGGTCCTTTGCACGATGAAATCCCTGAAGCGGCTCAGGCTCTACCGCGGGAAGAAACTCACGGACGAAGCCATCCTCTCCCTGGCCGCCCTGAAGAACCTCGAGGCCCTGGACCTCCACGGCTGCGGCGGCATCACCAACCCCGCCCTGAAGGAACTGGCGGCTGCCCTCCCGAAGTGCGAGATCACCGCCCCCCGCGGCGGCGCGGTCGGGGGCGAGGAAAATCGAGACACGCGACCGGAGTGAGGCCCCCTGAGTCCGAAGGGCGCCTTGCCGGGTTGAGGCCGCTACGGCGGTCGGCCCTTCACGGCCGGGATCCAATGCACTGTGGAGGGGGGGCGTCCGGACCCGCAACCACACGAGGGAGGCGGCAGGGTGAGATGAACGGGGTTCGTCAAGGGCTCGTCTGGGAATCACTGCTGCATTCGAGGGCCGGCCGATCACAGGATCCACTGGGCCCTGCTCCCGATCCGTGTCCGGCTTCGCCGGCCCCCGATCGGAGTCACACGAAGGGTTGAAACCAGCAAGGTTGCGCCTTCCTCGCGCCTTGCTGGACGGGCGCAGCGGCGCTCTCGGTGCAACGGACGCACTTATTCCCAAACGAGCCCTAAGGCCGGCGTCGCAACCGCCCCGCCGGGTCTTGGCGGTAGTACGCTTTCAGAAGCCCATACAACTCGGCGTGGCGCTTCTCCATCTGGAGGGGTTTTTCGAAGAAGGACTCGGTGGCGACGGCGAAGAACTCCGCCTCGTTGGTCGCGCCGTAGGGGTTCAGGACCGAGCGCTTTCGCTTCCGGGCTTTCCCTCGGAGCGCGTCGTACTCCTCGGTCATGACGCGGGTCCATTCCGGGTAGTCCTCGCGGTGCGCCAGCGGGGGCGTGCCGTCCACGTAGCCGTCCATCATGTCGAGTTTGTGGGCGAATTCGTGCAGGACGAGGTTCTGGGCGTCCTTCTGGTCGTCGACGCCGTACTTCACCGCGTTCCAGTTGAGGATCACCGGCCCGCCGTACCACGCCTCCCCCTCGTTGGCGCCCTCATCGCCGAAAATGCCGCCCTCGTTCATCTCCGGCCGACCGGTGTCGTAGGCGCTGGGGTAGACGAGGATCGACTGGGCGCGGCGGTAGAAGTCGTGCTCGATGTTCAGGAGGAGCAGCGCTGCCTGGGCGGCGATCACGACCTTCATTTCCTCGGTGATGGTCAGGCCACCGCAGCCCTCCCAGGTCTTCTCCGCGACGAGCACGCGGGTGATGTCGTGAAGGCCGGAGCGCTCCTCGTCGTCGAGCCCCTGGTAGAAGGGCAACTCCTCGAGCCACGGCCTCCACTCGTCGGGGAAGGGCAGGGCCAGGAGCTTTCGGCGGCGACGCCTTCTGAGCCAGGAGAAGATCATGGCGGGATTCTGACACGGCCGGCGCTCGTTGTCGTCGGGTATCATCGGGCGCATGTCTTCTCGACGAGTTCTGGTGGCAGTTCTCGCGCTCGCCTTTGCCCTCCTGATCCTGCCGGTCCTCTACGTTCTGCGGCCGGCTGGAGAGTCAATCCCACCCTGGGAACGTCCGTCGGGCAATCGCGTGATGAGGCTGGTCCGGAACATCCTCGGCTCGGAACCGCGCCGCCGGGCAAACTCCATCGCGGTGGTCGCGACCCTTCACAACGTGGCGTCGGCCCAGGCGCAGTTCCAGGCTACGGCCCTGGCCGACGAGGATCGGGACGGCACGGGAGAGTACGGGGTCTTCGGCGAACTCGCCGGCGGTCGCCCGGTGCGAGGGACCCAGACGCTCCTCAACCCTCCGGTGCTTTCCCGCGCGTTCGCCACGAAGAGCGCGAGCGGTATGGTCTTTCGCCAGATGTACCACTACCGGATCTTCCTCCCGGGACCGGACGGCACGCCGGTCGGGGAGGTGATCACGACCGGCGTCCTCGATGTCGATCGCGCGGAGCAGGCCTGGTATTGCGTAGCCTGGCCGGTCCAAATGGGGCGCCTTTGCGACTGGTCCTACCTGATCACCCAGGATGGGGACATCTACGGCAAGTACGGCATCGTGGATCCACCCGGGGCCGCCACCATCGACCCCGAGACCGGACGGTTCGCACCGGCCGGCGAGGGGTGGCGGGTGTTGTTCTGATCCCCACTCCCTGCGCACGGCTGTGAACCCGGATTCGCACGGGGCGCCTCCCCACCGGGAATGCGGGTTCCCGGGCCCCTCTGGACGCGTTTTCCCGGCCGGTTTTCGATTTTTCGGAAAAGCACGAAGCGCAAATGCCTATCTGAATTTGGTTGGTTGTGTCCAAGGTGTTCCTTGCGACCTACTTCCGGCGGAGCTATGGTTTGCTTTGTGTCGCCCGATGCGACACAGACGCAAATGCAGGAATCGCCAAAGGGAGAGGGACCCATGGGCCAGGGGAAAGTCAATCGAGTCGTGCTCCTCTTGGGAGTGGTGGTCCTCCTGACATCCGCCTACGCCGAGGCCGGCGTGGTCTACACCGACGAGACGGCTTTCAACTCCGCGGTTTCGAGCCTTGGTCTCGACACCCTCTGGGCCGAGGACTTCGAGGGCATCCCCCTCGGCAACGTCAGCGATCCGCTACTCGTCGGCAGTGGCTTGGCGGAGGTGGCGGGCGGAAGCAACCCCACGGTGATGCCCGGCGCGCCCAGTGGAAACGTCTGGATCGAGGACGGCGGCAGCCAGGGCGGCGTGGTGATCCGGGGCTCGGGTGGCTCGGCGCTCGGCGTCCAGGCCATCTCTTTCGACTTCGGCAGCTCGGGCCCACAGGGCGTTTCCTTCGCCGCCAACTCGGGTATCGACGTGAGCCCGGCCTTCCCGGGCGGCAACCCCGACACCGACACATTCGTAGGCTGGATCGGGTCCGGGTCGGAGACGATCGCGAGTGCCTACTTCGACCTGCCCGCGGGCGTGTCCCTCGACAACCTCGATGGGTTCGGTGTCTCGAACCCGGAGCCGTCCACTCTCCTCCTCTTCGGCCTGGGCGCCGCCGGACTCTACCTCGTCCGCCGCCGTCGAAGCCGGCGCATCGACTGAGCCCCGGTTCCGCTCCCTCCGGGGCGGGCCCAGCGAGAGAAACCGATGGAGGATCCGGCACTGGCGGGAAGCGGTCGGCGCCGCTTCATCATCACCGTCGTCGTGCTCCTCACGCTTCTCGTCATCACCGGTCTCGGGCTCCGCGCGTTCATCGGCAGCGACCCCGGCCGGGAGTTCCGCGAGCGATCGAAGGCCGCCGGTGAAGCCATCACCGCCGGAAGATACGCCGAAGCCCGGATCATCCTGACCCGACTTGTGGCGGAGCACCCCCGCCGCCTGGCGCTGCGGCAGCAACTCACGCTCTGTCTCCTCAGACTCGATCGGCCCGAAGAGGCGGCGGTCGTCGCCCGTGGCACCATCGAGATCGATCCCTCCCTCGCCCCCGCGCATTCCCTGCTGTCCCTCGCACTGAAGGCCGCGGGAGACGACGAGGGCGCGATCCGGGAAGCCCGACTCGCCACGACCGGACGGAAGGTCTCCGGGGATGCCCACTCGATCCTCGCCGAGCTGCTGATCGAGGTGGGCCTGGAGTCCGAGGGCATCGAGACCCTGGTGGCGGTGCTGGAGCAGGATCGGAAAAACGAGGCCGCAGCGCTCCGGCTGGCGACCCTCATGACCGGGCGGGAGATCAGGTCCAGCGTGGCCTGGGCCAAGGCCCGGCGAAGTTTGAGGGATCAACTCGAGCGGTTCGAGATGCGCCTCGAGGAGAACCCCGCCGATCCGGAGACGGTGATCGCGGTGGCGCGCCTGGCGCTGGCCGCGGGGGAGCCCGAAGTCGCGTCCTCACACCTGATCGCGATCAAGGTCCACCGCGAGCTGAATGACGACGAGACCACCCTTCTCGCCCGCGCGCTGGCCGCCACCGGGCACCTCGACCGAGCCCGCGCCCTCCTTCACGGCCTGCCCGCGATCACCCCTGCCCCGCTTCCCCCCGATCAGCTCCCTCCGGCGGAACGTCCGGCCGCTCGGAAACTCCTGTGGAGGTTCGAGGCCCGGGTCATGGCGAACATCGAGGCCGGCAGCGCCGACCTGGCCCTGGAGGATCTCGACCGCCTGGCCCCGGAGGTCGCCGAGACACTCCCGATGCTGAAGCTCCGACTGGTGGCCATCTGGCGCCTTGCCCACCGGGATTCACACCCGTCCTCCCTCGCCCTGGGCGACCGGGGGGAGGATCTCGAAGCCACCGCGACCGCCATTCTCGAAAAGCGGCCCCTCGACGAACGATCCCGGGTGACGCGGGCGCTGGCTCTCCTCGCGCGGGGTCGTCCCGACGCCGCCCTGGCGGATGCCGTCCACCTCGAACGGCACTCCCCGAGCCTGGACGACGGTGCCTGGCTGCACGGCATGGCGGCCCTGGAACTGGGTTTCGCCAGGAGCGCGTTCGAATTGCTCACACGGGCACGCCCCGACGCGGTGGATTCGGAATCCATCCGCTGGATCGTGAAGGCCGCGATCTTCGCGCGCGAGGGCGAGGCCGTGCTCCGGCTGGCGCCGAGGATGGACGAGATCGGCAACGGCGCCCTGCGGTCGATGGCGGCCCTCGTGACCGGCGATCCCGACCGGGCGGAGCAACTCGCGGCCGGGGAGAGCTTCGCCACGTCCCCCCTCTCCGAGCGGGTGCAGGCAGCGGGACTCCTTTGCGGCGTGGGACGCGACGCGGTCGCCCTCGCCGAACTCAGACTCCTGGGGACCGAGGCGGCAGAAACCACAGGCCTGCTCAGGGCGAACCTGCTGTTCTTCCTGGGCCGGGGTGACGAGGCCTCCGCCGCGCTTGGCGAGGTGGCCGATGCGGGTGGACCGCAGGCCCTGGCCGCGCTGCTGGCGCTGGCCGAACGCGCGGCGGTCCGCGGTGTCGAAGGCCATGCCGAGTACGAACGCCTGATCGAGGAGATCCGCGCGCATCCGGACGGCGCCCTGCAGGCGCTCCTGCACGAGGGTGGAATGGCCCTCTACCGCGGAGACCCGGAGCTGGCCCTCCTGAAAGCGGGGGAAGTGCTGGCCCGGATGGAGGCGAACGCCCCGGCGAGAGCGCTCCGGCTCGAGTCTCTTCTCGACGGCCAGGCTACGGCCGAGAAGATCGAGGCTGCCGCGGACGAGGTCCTCGAAGTGACGCCGGGGTTTGCGCCGGCTCGAAGGGTGCGCGCCCTGGCGCTCGTCCGAGAGGGCAGGGAGAACCTGCTCTCCGGCAACGCCGATGCCGCCACGGCTCAACTGAGCGAAGCGATGAGCCTCGCTCCCGGGGTCGCCGGAGCCCGCCTGCTGCGCGGAATGGCACTGCTCGGCGGCGGGGACCTCAGTGCGGCGGAGGAGGATGCTGAACTCCTCAAGAGCTCGGAGGAGACGCGGTTCGCGGGACGGTTCCTCGAGGGTATGGTGCGGCTGAACCGGGGGGATCCCGAGGCCGCCGTGGAGTCCTACCGCTCGGCGCTCGAACTGGAACCGGATTCCATGGATGCCGTCACCGCCCTCGGCGTGGCGCTGCTTCGGGCGGGGAGAATCGAGGAGGCCCTTCTGCTGACGGATCGCCTGGCAACGCTCGAATCCGGGAAGCTCCGATCACTCAAGATCAGGGCCTTTGCCCAGGCGGCGAGAGACGACTACGGGGCCGCCGAACAGTCGCTCCGGGAGGCCCTCGCCCGGGACGAGACGGACCTCGGCGCGCGCCTCCTCTTGAGCCGGGTCCTCGTGGCGGGACGGAAGAAGGCCGAGGGCGTGGAAGTTCTGCGACAGGCGATCGCCACGCACCCCGGGACACCGGCGCCCCACCTGCAACTCGTCCGCCTCCTCCTGGCCCTGAAGGATCCGGAGGGAGCCATGGCCGCGGCTGACGCGGCAGGCTCGATCGCGGGGCTTCAGGCGCTGTCGCACATCCTCCGCTTCCACTGCCTGAGGGAGGCAGGCGAAAAGGCCGGGAGCATCGAGGAACTCGAGGCCGCGCTTCGGATTGAGCCCGAGAACCCCATCGCCCTGGAGTATCTCGGGGAGGCCACTCTCGAACTCGGCGATGCCGGCGCGGGAAGGGGCTTCCTGGCGCAGGCCGCCAGCGCCTCCCCCCGCAACCTGCGCGTGCTCATGCGCCTCGGGGTTCTCGCCCAGATGGCCGGCCAGAACGCGGAGGCGGAGAAATGGTACGAGCGGCTCCTCTTCCAGAACCCGGGCTTCAGCCCCGCGGTGAACAACCTGGCCTTCCTGCTCGCGGCCGACCCGGGCACCGCCGCCCGCGCGGTCGAACTCGCCGAGCGTGCGGTCTCGATCGACCGTACAAACGGCGAGTACCACGACACCCTGGCGACCGCGCTCTCCGCCGCCGGCCGCCACGACGAGGCCGTCGCCGCGGCTCGGGAAGCCCTCCGCCTCCTGCCGAAAAACGCCATGATCGCGGTACGCTCGGCGGAGACCCTGAGGGATGCCGGCCGGACCGAAGAGGCGAGAGTGCTCGCCGAGAAGGCCGCCACGGTGGCCACGCCGGAGGAGAAGGACACCGTCGACCGGGAGGTCAGGGAATTGCTGATTTCCCTCGCGGGGAGGTAGGGCGATCCGCGGGATTGCGGCCTCCGCCCTCGATCAGACGCGCGGGCGGCGCGTCGGCCGGGTGTGAAGCTGCCAGAGCACCAGGACCCCCACCCAGCCGAAGAGCCCGAGCAGGCCGACGGCCCAGGGCCACCCCTTCCGTCCGCGGCACAGGCTGGCCTGGGACTCCTGGCGCTCCTCGGCTCCGTCCGCGCCCTTCGGCGCCGGCGGGCGTAACCCCTACGAGCAGACCACCGCCGTGAACCCAGCCTGCGTCACGGCCTCGATGAGGTCGGCGGGGTTTGCGCCGGCGCCCTCGATCTCGGCCCGGGGAGGGTCGAGAGTGACTTCGACGGACACCACACCGGAAACGGCCTTGAGGGCCTTCTTCGCGGCACTCACGCAGTTGCCGCAACTCATTCCGCTGATCTCGAGCACGCAATCGGCCATCGGGCGGTCTCCCTGGGTCGGTTCGAACACGAGACAGTGTAGAGCGCGATACGGAGGCAGACACCTTTCTCCAATCATGGGTGATTTTGCTCCGGGTCGGATCAACAGTCATTGGAGAAAGGTGTCTGCCTCCGTACTCACATATACAGGAGATAGGTCATCGTCACGAGGACCGCGATGTAGATCAGGCTCAGGCCTCCGCCGATCTTGAGGTACTCCACGGTCCGGTACTCCCCCGGCCCCATGTAGAGGGCATTCACCTGGTGGGTCGGCAGGAGGAAGGAGTTGGAGACTCCGATGCCGACCACGATCGCCGCCACCCTCGGGTCGATACCCACCTGGCCGGCCAGGGACAGACCGAGCGGAACGAGCAGCGCACACGCCCCGACATTCGAGATGACCAGGGTGAATCCGCAACTCAGGACGGCCAGCACGAACAGGAGGAGGAGCGGCGACATCTGGGCCCCGAGGACCCCGACGATTCCCTTGGCAATCCAGGCCGCGGTCCCGGTCTGGCTCACCGCCATCCCGAGGGGGATGAGCCCGCCGAGCAGGAAGACCGTGCGCCAGTCCACCGATCGGTAGGCTTCGGAGATCGTCATGACCCTGGTGAGAATCATGCTCAGGGCGCCGGCCATCAGGCAAACCGAGACGGGGATGGGATTGTAGTCGCAGCCCTGGAAGTAGAGGCTCGAGGCGAGCATCAGGGCCATGGCCAGGCCGAAGCTCCCGAGGGCCGGGGTCACTTTCTCCGGCTTCTGGAACTCCGTCTCGTAGCGGGAAATGATGATGAAGTTCTGGTGGTGCTCCTGCAGGGAGTGGAGTTGCTCCCAGGTTCCATGGACGAGAACCGCATCTCCGGGTTGCAGCGGCCGATCCGCCATTTCCCGGTAGTAGGTCTTCCCTCCCTGGTGGAGAGCCAGGGGGCTGACGCCGAAGGTCTTCCGGAAGCTGAAGTCCTTGATCGACTTCCCGACCAGGCTCGAACGCGGTGAGATAACGATCTCGACCGCTCCGGCCACGGTCGGCTCGTGGAGCCAGTGCTCGAAAACACGGGGTTCGGGTCGTAGTTCGAGCTTGTACTCGGCAACGAAGCTCCGCACTGCCTGCGCGGGTCCGTAGGCCAGTAGGTTCAGCCCCCCACTGATGATCGAGCCCGGGGCGGGAGCGGGGTCGACGGAACGGCGATCCACCGCCATCGCCACGATATTGACCTCGAGTTGGCGCCGGATTTCCACGACCCGCTGGGGGCCGGAACCCACGTCGTAGTCCGGCGGCACGAAGATCTCGTACGGTCCGCTGATTCCCTCGTAGAAGGTGAATTCAGAGCTGTCTGCCTCGCCGACCTGTCCGGCCCCCTTTCGTGGGGCGTCCCTGCCCAGGCAGTACCTGGCGGCCAGGCTCAGGTAGGCGATCCCCACGACGACCAGCGCGATACCGATCGGGGTGAGTTCCAGCAGACAGAATTTGGGCATCCCCGCGGGGAGCAGATCGTTCAGGAGGATCAGCGGGCTGGTGCCGATCATCGTCAGGGTACCGCCGAGGATAGCGGCCATGCCGATGGGCATCAGCACGCGGGAGAGCGGGACGCCGACCTTCTTCGACGCGATCCGGATGCCCGGCAGGAAGAGGACCGCCGCCCCGGTGTTCTGCATGACGCTGGAGATGACGGCAATGAGGCTGGAGAAGACCACCGAGAGGCGCCAGACGCTGCCGGACACGAGCTTGAGCAGGGACCTCGTGATCCTGCCGACCACGCCCACCCGATTCAACCCGAAGCTGATGATCATCACCCCGATGATCGCCACCACGGCATTGCTGCTGAGCCCCCGGAAGGTGTCCCGAGCGTCGAGCAGCCCGAGCTCCGGCAGCAGCACCATCATCAGGATGGCCACCACGTCGACGCGCACCCACTCCACGATGAACAGGAAGACCGCGACAGCGATGACCAGCAGCATCAGGAGCTTCACCCGCAGGCGGGTGTCGATCTCGAACGGCGAGCGGACCATTCCCCGGTCCCTTTGCTTGCGGCCGGCGGCGTCGACCAGGGGCACGGAGACCTCGACGAAGAGAGTGTGGTGTCCGGCCTTGGCCCGGGAATCCACCGAGTACTTGACCCGCGCTTGAAGCGTCCGGGGAGCCCCCTCCGGCACCGGCAGGCGCACCAGAATGTGGTTGCTCGGCTTGTCATCCGGGATCTGGTCGTCGAAGACAATGCCGCTTTGGGCGAGCGAAGACACCCACAGGACCGGGCTCGAACCTTCCCGGTCCCAGTCCATGGCGCCACCCTCACCTTCGTCCGGTTCGGGAAGCGAGAGATCGAATTCGAGGAACCCGCTCTCGCCGGCGATCAGGACGGCATCGGACTTCCGGATGTGGACGGAGACGAAGCGGGGCTCGTGCGAGGTGGTCTGCTCGAACTCCGCCCGGACGCGCGGATCCGGTTCCGCTTTGGAGTCGTCGATGGTGAAGAGCAGCAGGACGGCGAAGAAGAGAAGACCTCCCCCCGCGCGCAGCCAGAACCGGCTCGAGCCGGACGAACGTATCGGCCATCCACCGGGCGGAATCGAGCGGTGGAGCCCAAGAGTCTTGCGCACTCTTCCCTCCGCAGGCACATCCGTGACTGTGTAGTAATCCCGCCGGATCAGAACAGCCCTCACCGAGCACTTTGCGCCTCGGCAAAGAGATGTGGAAGGTAATTGCGAAGTACGGAGGCAGACACCTTTCTCCAATCATGGGTGATTTTGCTCCGGGTCGGATCAACAGTGAGTGAAGAAAGGATTACGCCTCCGTATTTTGGGGGGGTGGCACGTCTGACCAATCCCTCGTATGATTCGGGGTCCGGGCCGATCGTCCATCGAGTAACGGACCACGATCCCGCAGACTGGAGGCAGAGATGGCACCCCTCAGAAGGCACGACATGCAGCTCCGGGCGGCGACGAGGGATGAGATCGCCGAGGTCTGGAACGAGCGATGGTTCGGGATGGTCGTCTGCATAGAGACGGTCTACACGCCCGACGACGTGGCGGGGCTCGCCCTGGTCGACCATCACGATGAGCTGGTCGGTCTGGTGGCCTACCGCGTGGACGGGCCGTCGGGCCAGATCGTCACTCTCGACACCATGGTCCGGGGGCGCGGCTTCGGTGGGCGCCTCCTCGAGGCCATCGAGAACAAGTTCCACGAGCTCGGCCTCGGCCGGGCCTGGGTGTTGATGACCAACGACAATCTCCGCGCCGCCGGCCTGTACCTGTCGCGCGGTTACCGCCTGACCCGAGTGCACCTCGACGCCGTCGACCGCGTCCGTGAGTACAAGCCCAAGCTCCCCGACCGCGGATATGAGGGCTTCCCGCTCCGCGACCTCTGGGAGTTCGAGAAGATGGGCCCGCTGGGCGGCCTGCCGCTGCCTTGATACGGAGGCAGACACGTTTTTCCAGACTCTGTGGATTTTGCTCCGGGTCGGATCAACGGAGTCTGGAAAAAGGATTGCGCCTCCGTACTCAGCGAGGCGGAATCAACGATCTCCGCGGCGGGTAGCATAGAGTGTGCGGGTGGCCACGCAACGCAGAGATCCTGAGGTCTCCACGCGAAACCGGATGCGCGTGGTGATCGTCGGTGCCGGTTTCGGTGGGTACACGCTGGCCCGAAAGCTCGCCGGGCAGCGACTGGACGTCCTGGTCGTCGATCGGAACAACTACCACCTCTTCACACCGCTCCTCTACCAGGTCGCCAGCTCCCTCCTCAACCCGAGCGACATCGCGTTTCCGATCCGCAAGGGACTGAGTCGTGCCGGCAACCTCCGGGTGCGGTTGGCGGAGGTCACCGGAGTGGACTTCGACGGCCGGTGTATCTCCACCTCCGACGGGGTCTCGATCCGCTATGACCGCCTGGTCCTCGCCACCGGGAGCAAAACAAGCTTCTTCGGAATGGCCCGCGTCGAACGCGCCGCCCTCGGTCTCAAGGATCTGCCGGAGGCCCTGCAACTCCGCAATCACGTCCTCTCCCGTTTCGAAGAGGCTTCACGCACCGAGGACCCGCTCCGCCGCAAGTGGGCGTTGACCTTCGTGGTGGTCGGCGGGGGGCCCACCGGCGTGGAGTACGCCGGCGCCCTCTCCGAACTCGTGCGTCTGAACCTGGGCAGGGACTTCCCGGAGCTGGATCTCGCGGAGGTGCGGATCGTTCTGGTCGAGTTGGCGGACCGCGTACTGGGGATGTTCTCGGAGCCCCTCTCCACCTACGCGCGGCAGGAACTGGAACGAAGGGGCATCGAGCTTCGGTTGGGGACCCGCGTGACGGACGCCGACGGCGACCAGGTGGAGTTTGCCGAAGGGGAGCCCCTGTCCGCCGGCACGCTGGTCTGGGCCGCGGGGGTAGGGCCGGCGGAGTTCGAGAGCCCGCTGCCTTCCGGCCGGAGTGGATCCGGGCGGGTGGTGGTGGATGAGTATCTTCGTGTCGACGGCCAAGAGGATGTCTATGCGATCGGCGACCTGGCGTCCTTCGAGCACGAGGGGGTCGAGGTCCCCATGCTCGCTCCCCCGGCCATGCAGCAGGCCCGGCTGCTGGCCGGGAACTTCGTGCGGGAACTCGCCGGGAAACCCCCGCAGCCCTTCTGCTACAAGGACAAGGGCGTGATGGCCACCATCGGCAGAAGCGCCGCGGTCACCGAAGCCGGCCGCCTCCGCCTGACCGGCCTGATCGGCTGGCTCGGCTGGCTGACCCTTCACCTCTTCTACATCATCTGCGCGCGGAGCCGGGTCCTGATCCTCTTCCAGTGGGCCTGGGAGTACGTCCGCTACGACCGGCCAATCAGGATCATCACCCGGGCGAAGGCGGATGAGGATACTCCCCGCGGCCGTCGCCCCTCATAGTTCAGGTCCTCCTGAGGTGCCCGAACCACTCCGCTGGTCAGCGCGGGAAACCGCTCAAGGTCCTTACCGTACTAGGACGATAGTACGGACGCCATGAGTTGGAGGATCGATCCTACTGCGGCCGTACCCGTGAGCGAGCAGATTGCGGAACTCCTGCGTTTCGCCGTCGCTTCCGGCCGGCTTCGGCCCGGCGAACGCGTGGAGAGCGTGCGCGGATTCGCCCGGCAACTCGTCGTCAATCCCAACACCGTCGCCAAGGTCTATCGAGACCTGGAACGGGAGAAAGTCCTCGCCAGCCGGCCCGGGTCAGGGGTCTTCGTGGCACCGGGCGCGACAGCAAGATGCCGAAGGTCCGGAGCGAAAGCGGTCAGGGAGGCGATGGACGCGGCCATCGCCAAGGCCCTCGCCACGGGCATGACTCCCGAGGCAATCGAGGATCTGTGGAGTGAATGCCTCTTTGGAGCAGGAGAAGAGATCCATGTGCAGTGACAATTGCATCACCGCCAGCGGGCTTCAGAAGCGCTACGGGAGGAAACGGGTGCTCGACAGCCTCGACCTTTTCG
>SWCD01023682.1_pt1 | contig 45678 bp, 40 predicted proteins | sample 4693011 | NCBI WGS metagenome assembly SWCD01 (sample SAMN10267278, study PRJNA491770) | bioreactor metagenome | isolation source: DHS bioreactor inoculated with marine | place: Japan: Omine Ridge, Nankai Trough
TTTTTTTGCAAGGACCGCGATAAAACCGGATGTCGCCCGTTGCCGCGAGGACGGGGTTTTGTAATACTAGCCATCAATACGCTTGACGGTTATCTTCCAGGCCGTTCCAGGCGCCGCCTGGCGATTTTCAAGGCAGAACATTCACATCAATCAGCGGGAGCGGACAATTGGACAGTTTGCCGGTGCAACAAGATGATCAACATCCGATCGGCGTCATTGCCGAGATTCATGGCCCCGTCGTCATTATCGACTGCGGCCGGCTGCCGCCATTGCGCCAGGCCTTGTGCACCCGTTTTGATCACACCGTTTATCTGTTCGAGGTGCATCAGCATCTTGATGAGCGGCGGGTCAGGGCGGTTACGCTGCATGGCACGGCCGGTCTGAGCCGGGGGCTGACCGTTTACGATACCGGCGCGCCGTTGCATGTCCCGGTCTCGAAGCTGTGCCTGGGGCGATTGCTGAATATTTTCGGCGAGCCGCTGGACGGCGGCAAGCCGCTGCCTCAAACCGAATTCCGCAATATCCACTCGAAACCGCTGGCGTTATCGGAAGCGACCGGCGTCAGTGGTATCCTGCAAACCGGCATCAAGGTCATCGACTTGCTGTGCCCGTTCGTCAAAGGCGGCAAAACCGGGCTGTTCGGCGGCGCCGGGGTCGGCAAGACGGTGCTGGTGATGGAGTTCATCCATGCGGTCTCGGCCATCCATCAGGGCGTTTCGGTGTTCGCCGGCGTCGGCGAACGCATCCGCGAAGCGCATGAATTATGGCGGGAAATGGAACAGGCCGGGGTCATGGACGACACTCTGATGGTGTTCGGGCAAATGGATGAATCGCCCGGCGTGCGCTTCCGCATCGGCCTGTCGGCGCTGACTTATGCCGAATACCTGCGCGACACCCTGCATAAGGAAGTCCTGTTCGTGATGGATAACGTCTTCCGCTTCGTTCAGGCCGGCAGCGAGATTTCCAGCCTGCTCGGCCGCATGCCGGCCACGGTGGGTTACCAGCCGACCCTGATGACGGAAGTCGCCGAACTGGAGGATCGCATTCTGTCCAGCCGCCAGGGCTCCATCACTTCGGTTCAGGCCGTCTACGTGCCGGCGGACGACATGACCGATCCGGCGGTCAGCGCTATCCTCAGCCATCTGGACACCACGGTCATCCTGTCCAGGGACCAGGCTAGCAAGGGCATTTATCCCGCGGTCGACCCGCTGCGTTCCGGCAGCCGCCTGATGGACCGCCATACCCTGGGCGACCGGCATTACAATGTGGCCGAGGGCGTGCGCGAGCATCTGGCGCGTTATCACGAACTGGAGGACATCATCGCCATGCTGGGCATCGAGGAATTGTCCGAGAACGACCGGAAAATTGTCATGCGCGCGCGCAAATTACAGCGCTATCTGACCCAGCCGTTTGCGGTGCTGGCGCAGCATACCCGGCAGACCGGCGTTTCGGTGCCGCTGGAACAGACCTTGAGCGATTGCGAGGCGTTTCTGGCCGGGCAGTACGACGACTTGAGCGAAGCTCAGTGCTATATGCGCGGCAGCATGCAGGGACTGACATGAAAACATTCGTGCTGCAATTGTACGATGCCACCCATGAACAGCGCATAACGGGCGTGACCGCCTTCGTCGGCGAAGACGCCTCGGGCAGCTTCGGCATCCGTCCCAATCATGCCCGGTTTATGACGACGCTTGTTTTCGGGTTGGCGCGTTTTCGGCTGGGCGAGGGCTGGCAATACCTGGCGCTGCCCGGTGCGGTGCTGTATTTCAACGATAACGAACTGACGCTCAGCACGCGGCATTTCCTGGTGGACACGGACTTCGACCGCATCAGCACGTTATTGGAACAGCAGTTGATAGCCGAGGAGGAAAATCTGCGCGCAACCAAAACCAGTCTGCACAAAATGGAACAGGCCATGTTGACACGGCTGAGGGCGCTCAAGCGGGATATACTATGAATCACCGGCGGCGATTAAAGCAACAGATAGACAATCAGGTCAAACGCATCAAAAAAGCGGACCGCGAACGCCCGACCCTGTTTGCGCAAACGGTTTATATCGGAACACTCGGGCTGGTGATGGTATTGCCGATCATCGGCGGCGCCTATCTGGGCCACTGGCTGGACAGCATGATGCCGGGGTATTCGATGCGCTGGACGCTCAGCCTGCTGTTTGCCGGTGTTGTGGTCGGTGTTTTTAACGTTTATTTTCTTATTCAAAATAAATAAGGTTTGCAGGGCTTACAGAAATTGTGAGGCCGGCTTCGAGAATATGAAAGCATTTAATTTAATTAAAGGATTTAAGCACGAAAAATACGAATGTCTCCAAGGATGGAGGCGGCAGCATTGCGTCGCAACAGCAATCGATAGCATGAAGTCTTAAGCTATTGATTAGCTTAATTTTCGTCTTCGTGTCCTTCGTGATCTTCGTGGTAAATAAGACTTTTTTATAATGTTTTCAGTAATTCTTTCACACTCTCCTTCGTCCCCACAGGCTTGCAGGATTATCACTTTAAGCAACGTTAAATCATGGAAAACGAATTTTCTTTTATGCTCGGGCCTGTGTCCGTCAGCGCATCGGTCCTGACCACCTGGGGCATCATGCTGTTCATCGCGGCACTGGCCGGGCTTGCAACCCGGCATCTGGACATGCTGCCGGACCCGCTGCAAACCATGCTGGAAGGCATCGTTTCCACGCTGGAGGCGGCCGTGCTTTCGGTCGCGCCGGATCATGGCCGGCAAATCCTGCCTTTTATCTCGACCTTGTGGCTGTTTCTGATCGTCGGCAATCTGGTCGGCCTGATACCCGGCCTGCATTCGCCGACGCGCGACCTCTCGGTTACCTCGGCGCTGGCCGTGCTGGTGTTTCTTTCGGTGCACTGGTTCGGCATCAAGACGCAAGGATTCAAAAAATATCTGCATCATTACCTGATGCCCAGCCCGATTTTGCTGCCTTTTCACATCATCAGCGAGTTGACCCGCACGCTGGCGCTGGCGATTCGTCTGTTCGGCAACATCATGAGCCTGGAAATGGCGGCGATGTTGATTTTGCTGGTCGCGGGCTTTCTGGCGCCGGTGCCGATTTTGATGCTGCATATCATCGAGGCGCTGGTACAGGCGTATATTTTCGGCATGCTGGCGCTGATTTATCTGGCCGGTGCGATACAATCCCAACAACTTAATCGACAGGAATAGTTATGACAGACATCGCCTTAATCGTGCTCGGCTCCACCATCGCGGCCATAATCGGCATCGCCATTGGCGTCATGATGCCGGCTCTGTCCATGGGCAAGGCGATCGGCAGCGCTCTGGACGCCTTGGCCCGCCAGCCGGAATCGGAACAGTCGATCATGCGGACGCTGTTTATCGGACTGGCGATGATCGAATCGCTGGCGATCTATTGCCTGGTGATCATCTTAATCGTGCTGTTCAAGAATCCATTGCTTGAGTTCATCGCCAGATAAGCGGGCCAGGCAACCATGGAATTCAATTTCTCCACCTTTGTGCTTGAAATCATCAATTTCCTGATTCTGATCTGGATCTTGCAGCGGCTTTTTTATAAACCGGTACTGGCGGTCATTACCCGGCGTAAGCAGTATATCGACCAAACCCTGGCCGAAGCTCAAAGCATGAAGCAAGAGGCCGAGGATTTACGTCAACGCTATGAAAACCGGCAAAACCAATGGCAGCAGGAAAAACAGGCCGCGCTCAGCGCGCTGCACCGGGAAATCGATGCGGAAAGAAAAACGCAAATGGACAAACTGCGGGCCGACCTGGAACAGGAGCGGCAAAAAGCCAAGGTAACCCTGACCCGGTTGCAGCAGGATATCCAGCAACAGGCCGAAAAAAAAGCGCTGCAAAACGGCGCCCGCTTTGCCGGGCTGCTGTTGCAACAAGCCGCCGGCCCGGAACTGGAACAACGCTTGTGCGCCATGCTGCTGGAACATTTCACGGATTTGCCGGAGGAGTGCAGGTTGTGCCTGCAAACACTGGACGCTGAAGCATTGGTCTCCATCGATGTTAGCAGCGCCTATCCTCTTCCAACCGGGCTGAGGCAAAAACTGGAGCAAAAGCTGGGGTCGCTCATCAAGCGGCCCGATGTCTTTCATTATCACCAGAACCCCGAACTGATCGCCGGTCTGCGCATCGATATCGGCGCCTGGGTCATGCATGCCAATCTGCAGCATGAACTGACCGGTTTTGCCGAGATAGCCCATGAGTCCGAATAACGCCGAAGCGCCCATGAGCTTGATAGACAAGCAAAGCGCCTGGCTGGACCGGTATCAGCCGGGATTTCGGGTTACCGAACAGGGCACGGTCGTGTCGGTCGGCGATGGCATTACCTGGATTAAGGGGCTGCCCTCGGCGGCCATCGAAGACATCCTGGTTTTTGCCGACGGCAGTCGGGCCATGGTGTTCGACCTCAACCGCGATCAGGTCGGCGCGATTCTGTTGTATGAAACCGAAGCGCTGACGGCCGGCACGCTGGTGCGTCTGTCTAAAAACGCGCCTAGCGTTCCCATCGGCGACGCTTTTATCGGCAGAGTGGTCGATCCTTTGGGCGCGCCGCTCGATGGCGGGGATATTCCGGTTCCCGCCGGGCGCGGCAATCTGGAAAAAGCATCGCCGCCGATTATCGCCCGCGACTTTGTCCATAAGGCGCTGTATACCGGCATCAAAATCATCGACACGTTGATTCCGGTCGGCAAGGGCCAGCGGCAGTTGCTGATCGGCGATGAAGGCTTGGGCCGCAGTTCGATCGCGATCGACACCGTCATTAATCAGAAAGACAAAGAGGTGATCTGTGTTTATGTGCTGATCGGTCAGAAGCGCTCGGCGGTGGTGAAGACCCTGGAGACATTGAGAAGTCAGGGCGCGATGGACTATACCGTCTGCGTCGTGGCCGAAGCCAGCGCCTTGCCGGGTTTGCAATACATCGCGCCGTTCGCCGGCTGTGCGTTGGCCGAATACTGGATGGCGCAGGGGCGCGATACCTTGGTCATCTATGACGATTTGTCGACCCACGCCAGAACCTACCGGGAGTTGTCCCTGCTGCTGCGCCGCCCGCCCGGGCGCGAAGCCTATCCCGGCGACATCTTTTTCGTCCATTCCCGGCTGCTGGAACGTTCGACCTGCCTGAATGCCGAAAACGGCGGCGGCAGCATGACGGCCCTGCCGATCGTCGAAACCCAGCAGGGCGAAATCGCCGCCTATATTCCCACGAACCTGATTTCCATCACCGACGGGCAGATCTATCTCGACGCCGACTTGTTCGCAGCGGGATTTCGCCCCGCCATCGATATCGCCAGGTCGGTATCGAGGATAGGCGGCATGGCCCAGCATCCGGGCATCCGTCATCAGGCCGGGCAAATGAAGCTGGATTATCTGCAGTTTCTGGAACTGGAGGCCTTCTCCCGGTTCGGCCAGCGCCTGGAGCCTTCGATGGAAGCACGGATTCGGCGCGGACGATTGCTGCGGGAGATTCTCAAACAAGACCGGCTGGCGCCGCTCAGCAGCCTTTTTCAGCTGGCCTGGCTCATCGCCTTCAATGAAAATCTGTTCGACCCAATCAGGCCTGAGGACATCAAGGGTTTTCTGGCCCGGATCGAACAGGGCGTCAGCGGCACGACGCTGACACTGAACAGCAGCCCCGAGCAATGGCTGCAAGCTCTCAGTGACTGGCTGGGCATCGAAACGAAGCGGCAGCCATGAGTAAAAGTCGGCGGCTGCGTCAGCACATCGGCCAGATGGAGGAGATCCGGGGCATTCTGAATTCGATGAAAAATCTCGCGTTTACGGAAACCCATAAATTGCTCCGCTTTCAAGCCGCGCAGAACAAAGCGGTCGAGTCCCTTGAAAAGGCGGCCGGGGACTTTTTGGCTTTTTACCCGTATTCGCTGGATACCGATGCCCAGGCTCCACCTATCGCTATTTTGTTCGGGGCGGAACGCGGCTTTTGCGGCGACTTCAATGACAGCCTGATCAATGAAATAGCGACGAAAGCCTACTATCCCGATGTCATTATCATCGGTAGCAGGCTGGCTGGCAGATGGCCAGACGCTTATCCCGAGCCCGTGGCCACGCTGGAAGGGGCCAATGTCGCCGAAGAGGCGCCCGCTATCGTCAGTCGTTTGCTGGACGTGATTGCCGCGTTGCAGGAACAGCGCGGTTTTTTTGAATTAACGGCCGTATATCACGATGACGCGTTGAGCGGGCTTACGCACGACTCTCTATTGCCGCCTTTTCAGCAAACCGTTCAGGATCGCCCCGCGTTCACTTTTCCGCCGGTGCTGAATCTCGATCCGGCCGATTTTTTTGCGGACATGGCAGGCCACTATTTATTCGCTGTGCTGCATAACCTTTGTTACACGTCGCTGTTGGCGGAAAATCACCGGCGCTTGCAGCATCTGGAAGGCGCGGTGCAGCATCTCGACAATGAAACGGTAAAACTGCGCCGAAAATCCCAGATTTACCGGCAAGAGGAAATCACCGAGGAAATCGAGGTCATCTTGTTGAATGCGGAAAATTTGTGAGGGACGGGATATTAGGGATGCCGATTTTTACGGATAACCTGCATACCGCGTGCTGTCTTTCGCTTTCTGCGGCATAAATCCGGTGGTGCAGCAGATCAGGCACGGACCGGAAAGAGTAAGTGCGTTGTCTTTTTGGTGACCCGACAGGATCACTTATGTACGTCATCGTACCGACAGGAAGGGCCGATCAAACTAAGCTTTCTTCACGTTCATATGAGGCAGGTCGCCTTGCAACCCGACTATTCAGGAGCGTTGTTATGAAAGCACTTTGTTGGCATGGCAAATATGATGTACGCGTTGATACGGTTCCCGATCCGATCATTGTCGATCCAACCGATGCCATTGTGAAGATTACAGCCACCGCGATTTGCGGTTCTGATCTGCATCTTTACGATGGCTATATGCCGACCATGGAGTCAGGCGATATATTGGGCCATGAGCCCATGGGCGAGGTGGTTGAAGTTGGCAGTGAGGTTACAAGCCTGAAAACAGGCGACCGCGTCGTCGTGCCTTTCACGATTTCGTGCGGACACTGCTTCTTCTGCGAAAAAACGCTTTACTCATGTTGCGACACCTCCAACCCGAATGCCGATATGGCGCGCAAGGCGATGGGACATTCTCCAGCCGGTATTTTCGGATATTCCCACATGCTGGGCGGCTTTGCGGGCGGCCAGGCCGAGTATCTGCGCGTACCTTATGCCGATGTCGGGCCGATCAAGATCACGTCGGACTTGCCGGATGATAAGGTGCTGTTTCTGTCCGATATTTTTCCGACCGGCTATATGGCCGCCGAAAATGCCCAAATTGAGCCGGGGGATACGGTGGCGGTCTGGGGTTGTGGGCCAGTGGCGCAATTCGTGATCCAGAGTTGCTGGATGCTGGGGGCGGGGCGCGTCATCGCCATTGACCGGGTACCGGAGCGCCTGACCATGGCGCAAGAACATGGCAAGGCTGAAATTATCGATTTTGAGGAAGAAGATGTCTACGATCGGTTGATGGCGATGACAAACGGCCGCGGCCCTGATTGCTGCATCGACGCGGTGGGCTGCGAGGCTCATGGGGCCGGCAGCTTTGATGCGGTGCTCGATAAGGCGAAAGCGGCCCTCTATTTAGGCACCGATCGCCCGCATGTCTTGCGCGAGGCGATTATGTGCTGTCGCAAGGGAGGCACTGTCTCGATTCCCGGCGTTTATGTCGGCCTGCTCGATCAACTGCCGATGGGGGCCGCGATGAACAAAGGTCTGACCTTGAAAATGGGGCAGACTCATGTGCAACGCTATCTTGAGCCCTTGCTGGAGAAGATAGAAGAGGACCAGATCGATCCCTCTTTTGTTATCACCCATAGCCTGGGGCTGGATGAGGGCCCTCAGGCTTACAAGACGTTCCGCGACAAGGAAGACGGCTGCATTAAAGTGGTATTGAAACCGTGAACAGGCAAACGGATGGATATTTTCTTTCAAATTGATTGGAAATCGGTTTTTATTCCGTCTGTCGGTATTTTTTAGAGATTGTTCTGCGAGGCACGATCATCTATCTGGTGTTGTTCGTTTTATTGCGTTTGCTAAGGCGTGGGACCGGCGCTGTGGCTGTTACAGATATTTTGCTGATTGTGCTTATTGCCGACGCGTCCCAGAATGGCATGGCCGGCGAGTATAAATCCGTTACCTGAGGTCTTGTTTTAGTCGCAACCATTTTTTTTGGGATTATGCGCTTGACTGGCTAGCCAGTGAGATTCCGGCTTTTCGAAAACTTATTTCTCCTGCGCCTTTGTTGTTGATCAAGAATGGGCATATGTTGCGCGGGAACATGCGTCGGGAAATGATTACCCAGGAAGAAATGATGAGCCTGATACGTGAACAAGGAGCGGAGTGTTTGGACGAGATCAAGGCCTGCTATTTGGAGGGTGACGGCAGCGTCAGCGTAATAAAACAAGAGCCGGAGGATAATGATGCCCAGAGCCCAACAAAGAAAGGACCGTTATGAGTTTCCGGTGAGCATTGCTTCTGCGCAATCCCTCTCATGGATGATGTGACTGCAGGGAAATGACGGAATCATTTTAGCCCATGCAGTCTTTCATGAATTGATATGGCAATCTAACAGATGTAATCAGATAGAAAATCGCCTTAAAGTGGATTAATGGCGTCTGCCATTTCTTCCTGTGCTGGAATCTTCAAATTTTACTTTTAAAGGTTTACCACAGTACAGGTTGCCGTCTAGCCCGGCTATCGCGGCTCTGGCTTCATGGCCTTCCATGCCGATAAAGCCGAAACCCCGGCATTTACCGCTAAATATATCCGAAACCAGTTGAATGGAGCGGACTCTCCCATATTGGGAAAATAAAGCTTGTACAGTTTCTTCAGTGGCGTCGCTAGGTAAGTTTCCTACAAAAATTCGTTTCAAAAGACATGTCCTAAGTTCAGGGGTGAGTTGATTGGCCGGTCCGGCCGACATTTGCCACAACCCCAGGCGTTTATGCCGATCGAGGTTGTGAGTCAGAAAGTATCGTAAGATCAGGCTACGGATACTTGGGATGCTTGCAGGCCTTTAGGCCCTGTTTCTACTTCATATTTGACCGGTTGACCTTCAGTCAGTGTGCGGTAGCCGTCACCGGAAATTGCGGAAAAATGCACAAACACATCTGCACTGCCGTCGCTAGGCGCAATGAAGCCAAAACCTTTAGATTCGTTAAACCATTTAACAGTACCTGATGCCATATAAATTACCTCAATAAATAATAGATGTTCAATTGCAAATCATATCGGGCAATTTAAAGGAAAAAATGCGAATAGAATCTCTGAAAAATGCTGATTAATATGCAAAATTTAAATAGTAACAATGTATTAGTTACTAACTTCTACATTATAGAGACTAATCCTTGTTGTGGCCATCAATATTATTTTGAAGGCCGCCCCTGAACAGTTTAATACTCAGGAGCCATGAAAAATAACTTCAGCATCTTGTCTGCTTGGCAAGGTCTCCAGTATCCCGGCTAAGGCTGGGCGGGGGATAATGCTCAAGCATGTTTCATGCGCGTCTTTATGCCGCCATGCTCAGGTTGTGGGCTGGCTGTTGTCAATCAGGATTTTCAGTTTTTGCCCCGGACGCAGAACCTTGCCCATCGTTTCTGAATTCCATTTACGAATATCTGAAAGCGACACACTGAACTTTCGGGAGATTCGTATTAGCGAATCGCCTGATTTGACGGTGTAATGAATCAGGCGGAACGGATTTGGTGAAGCGGAAGAGGCGGTGGCAAGCTGTTGCTCTCCGGCTTTAATGACAAGCTTTTGGCCCGGTATCAATGCACTCGATAAAGTGAGTTTGTTCCAGCTTGCGATATCTTTATCGCTAACTGAAAAGTCCTGGCCAATTTTCCAGAGGGTATCGCCTTTTTTAACAGTATAAGTCTGCTTGTGATGAGGTTGGCTTTTAGATGCTTTAGCAATAATCGGAAAGTTGGCTGATTTTTTCGATGACGGAACTTTTAAAATCATGCCGGTGCGGATAGTGTTGCCGGCCAGATGGTTGGCCTGACGGATAGCTTTGACTGTTGTGTGGTTTCTGCTGGCAATTAATGAAAGCGTTTCTCCCGCGCGGACCTTGTGCTTGTTCTGAGCTAAACGCTCTTCATAATAGCGATGTTGAGCAACGCGATCTTCAACGGGCAGGCGCGCCAGGTTTCTTTTGAACGACTGGACCTCTTTGACGGGCACCAGCAAGCGATGCGGCCCTTCAGGGGCGGTGCTCCAGCGATTGAAGCCAGGATTTAGCTTTAGAAACTCTTTCAAGGGGGTATTCGCGAGTTGAGCCGCTTTATCTAAATCCAGTTGGGATTTGATATCCACGACTTCAACATAAGGCTTATTCGGGATAGGCCGCAAGGGAATATTGTATTCATCGGCGTGGGCAAACAATTTTGCGATCGCCAATAGCCTGGGAACATAGTTGGTAGTCTCTTCCGGAAGGCTTAAGGACCAGTAGTCCGTCGGCAGGGACAGGCTTTCATTTTTTTCGATGGCTTTACCTACATTGCCTTTTCCGTAATTATAGGAAGCCAGGGCCAGCAGCCAGTCTCCGTCAAACGTCTCACTCAACTGCTTAAGAAATGTAGTGGCGGCCTTGGTCGATGCATAGACATCACGACGGCCATCGTACCAGGAGTCTTGCTTAAGACCGAAGAGGCGGCCGGTGGCCGGTATGAATTGCCAAAGCCCTGAAGCATCGCTTTTTGAATAGGCGTTCGGTAAGAAAGCACTTTCAACTACAGGCAACAGCGCTAATTCTCCGGGAAGATTTTTAGCTTCGATCTCATTGAGGATAAGGTGCATGTAGGGTTCTGCACGCTGCTGAACCCGGGCGATATAATCGGGATGTTGCAGGTACCAGTTTAATTCACGATCAATGCGCTCGTTCTCAATTTCAGGTAATGCGTATAAAGACAGTAGTCGATCCCAAACGGTTTTGTGAGGGGTTAAGGGTGCTTTAAATTTTTTCTTGGAGAATATATTGTGCTGAATAAATGAATAGGTGTTGCTTTCCTTGGTAATAACAGGCGGTTTTTGACTAACGTTCAGGGGGGATTTAGTATTTTTCGAGCAACCGGATATTATTAAAAGGCTCAAAATAAATAAAAAATTAGCTGACCTGTTAAAATTGATATGCATCATCCAACCCTGAGGTGAAGTTCATTATGTTGATTATTATTGTACAGCTTGTTCTCGCTGAAAACCATTCAAAGTCATGTATTGTTGAGTTGAATCAATGAAACGCAATTTTTTATTTGCCTTCTACGAAACGCCCAGAGGCAAGTTGTTGAGGCAGCTTGAAGAGGATTATTTACAGCGAGCCATTACCGTTAGCTGTAAGCAGACAGTTTTACAGGTCGGCGGATTAGGCTGGGAGAATCAATTTATTGACTGCACTTTGTATAAAAATTATACGATACTCGATGCGAAAAATTTGGGCAGCGATGAGGCGCGGAAAATTCAGGCAAAATCTTACAGTCTGCCGCTGCAAAGCAGCAGTATCGATATGATCATACTGCCGCATTTGCTGGAATTTGATGCCAATCGTTTTCAGACCATGAGAGAAGTCGAACGCGTTTTGAAACCCGAAGGCTTGTTGGTGGTGCTAAATTTTAATCCTTGGAGTTTGTGGGTTAGATATCAGTATGTCTGGGACAAGAAAATGGCCGATAACTGGCGCGGACATTTCATTTCCAGGTCCAGGATATTGGATTGGCTGAAATTGCTGAATTTTGAAGTAACGCTTTCATCGGATTTTAATCTTAATTCCATAAAATCAACGAATGGCAGAGCGAATGCCAACAGGCATGCGTTTTCGGCGACGGCCTACGCGGTTAAAGCAATAAAGCGCCGATATCATTTAATTCCGCTGACACCCGCCGAAAGGACAAAGCCCCAGTTGGTTTTTGCCAATTCGATGACTTCACCATCAACAGAATCAAATCAACATGACTGAGACCGTCATTATTTACACCGATGGCGCCTGCCGTGGTAATCCAGGACCAGGCGGATGGGGGGCTGTGCTCAACTATAAAGGCAAAAGCAGGGAGTTGTACGGAGGGGAGCTGGAAACGACCAATAATCGCATGGAACTGATGGCCGCCATCCAGGCTTTGGAAACACTGACAAGATCTTGTACGGTGCTGATCCATACCGATTCGAAATATGTGCTGCAAGGCATTACCGAATGGATGAGCAATTGGAAAAAGCGTGGCTGGAAAACCGCGGCGAGAACACCAGTTAAAAATGAAGATTTGTGGCGCAGGCTGGATGCCGCTATTGAAAGGCACGATATCGAATGGCGGTGGATAAAAGGTCATTCAGGGAATGACGGCAATGAGCGGGCAGATGCTCTGGCGAACTTGGGCATTGATTCCTTGCTGGCGGCAAATTGACCTTACTGATTGGATTAACCGAGTTGATCGAAACCCGGATGCCTGGAGTCAAGTGATAATTTTCTCGGTTGCCGGATTTAATGGCGCAATCTGCCCGCGTTTTAAGCCGGTCTTTTTGATTATTTTTTATTGTTCAGCAAGGTTTTGAGGTTGGCAAAAGGGCTGTGTGTGGCGACCGGTTCCGAGGCGGCATGGGATTGAGCGTTGCCGAAGCGGGTTTCCTCGTACCGCGAATGTTCATTGTCATGACAATACAGGCATAACAGTTCCCAGTTGCTGCCATCGGAAGGATTATTGTCGTGGTTATGGTCTCTATGATGAACCGTGAGTTCATTCAGATTCTTATGTGTGAATTCGCGTGCGCAACGGCCGCATATCCAGGGATACATTTTCAGGGCTTGGCCGCGATAGGATTGCTCCCGGAGTTCCTGATTGCGTCGCGCTTCAATAACGATCTGGTTTAATTTGTCTTTGTCGAGATGGGGCTTTTTCTGGGGCATATGAATACCTCGTCAGGTTGCTATGGTCTGCTTTTAATTGTGATTTGGCTAAAGGTATCGCTAAATAAGCGTCTTGTATAGACTTGAAGGCGATTTGTTGTAATATTTCATGTCGTTTTCATGGCCGGAATGGCGGATGAAAATTAAGAGTCCGGCAAAGCTTCAGGGAAGGCCTTGTCATTTTCCCCTTTTTTGCTTGAGTCGCATTTCAGCTAGCGATACAAGGTTAATACATGTCTATTCGTTATATATCCACTCTTGTCTTTTTTGCCGGCACTCTGGTGTCCGGATGCGCGTCTACCCGTCAAATTGCCATTGATCCCCCTGAGATCAAGCCGCATCCTTTTCAGCCCCTGCAAGGTTTCTCGGTTATCGATGGCGATGATTATTATGTGCGGCTGATTTCAGAGTTTGATTCCAAGGCGGATAATGCGCTAAAAGGCGGGTGCGTTGATATCGCGCCATCCTATAGCAAAGGCGATCAGTCGGCGGCGTTGATTTTTTATGTTCGTAACAATGTGCTGAAATTCAACAGTGAAGCCGCCGGTTTCTTGTATCAAGCCAGGTCGGGAAAGTGCAATTTCAAGTTCGATGCCAAAAAACAGTATCTGACGCCCTGGATACGACTGGATTCGGGTAAAGAAACCATGATTGATTATGATTTCCATACCAATGCCAATAATGACATGGATTTCTCCAGATTGGCCGGCGATGTGAATACGGCCGGCAATCTGCTGGCATTGACCGGTGTCGGCATGGGGGTTGCCGTTATGGGACAGTTTGCCGGCGAATGGATAAGAAACAGTCAGCAAGCGGCCCCGGCTGTTGTTCAAGCGGCGCCGGCTGCCAGTCCGGCATCAGCCAAGCATAGTTCGGAGTCGCATTCGCTGCCGGCCGCGACTGCTTTCTCAGGTAAAACCGGTACGCTCAATCATTCTCTATTCAAGGTCTATGAAGTGGCCGAAGGCGGTGTTAATCCGTTCGGTTCGGATGTCAAACCGTTGGGAGAGTTAAAGATATACCCTGAAATTCTGCCGGCATTATTGTTGAAAATGACGGTTGACGGGATACCCGATGCGCGTGACTTGTCGCTGGAAGAAATGTGGTACTCGCCTATAAAATCAACAACCGGCGACATTACGCTGCAGCAGATGATCGAGCAATCGCAGCATCCCGCCAAGCCGAATTTAAACCCTGATTGGGATAATTACGTTGACGTCGAGAGCAATTGCCGGAAGTTGAAACTGGTTATGAAGGAGCTTGGTTTTAATAAATTCGATCGTAATGCCGTGCTTTACTATTTTCTGAATAAAAATGGCGATTGGAAAAACTACAATATATCCCGGCAAATGGCCATGGCTGACGACATTCGGCCTAAGGATCTGAAGATGTATCGCAATAAGGGGTTCGGCAATTGCCTGGCAGATGATGATTATACCGTCATGAAAACCATGGGGTTGTCCGTCAATGCGCCATCGGACTGGGAAATGATCGGAGAGACCAGGCAGAAAAAAGAGCGGGTTTTTTCAGCGCTCCAATCAATAGAAAGACAACTGTTTTCGGTGCTTAAAAACCCTAATCCGGCGGAAATGGCGCGTCAGATATTTCCTTTGTTGACCACCGAAAAAAAGGGCGATGGTACTGTGTTGCTACAAAATCATTTAGGTGATTTGGGACTGGAAGCCTTGTTGAGTCAGTCTGTTGCGTCGGCCTCTCCATCCCCGGGTACCTCAGGGGGGCCGGCAGTGCTGCCGGAATCATCCGCTCCCATGGTCATTCCCGGCGAAGGGGTGGTAGTTGATGCGCGTCAACTGGCGCAATTCATGTCAGGACTTTCCATAAGCGAACTCAGTTGTGCCCGTCCCGCGCCTGGACCGCAAGGTAAATCGGGAGGGGAGGTGGGCATTTTCTTGTTTGCTACCAAAGAGGGCAGTCCACGCGCTAAAGGCGGCGCCATGGAGTTTGAATTTTCCGGAGGCAAAATCAATCGCATCGCTTTGCAATTGCCTACCGTCAGGGATTTCGAACAAGATGTGCTGGATCATCCCGAAATTGGCGGCTGTCGAATTGATGCCGCTTTTCTAAATAAATTGCGCTAAGGAACGGGAATTTTAGCTCCCGAAACTGACTTGTCTTTCGGCTCAATTTCAGTATCGATTTTTAATCGGCCTGTTCATTTTCTTTGATTCCCAGGCGTTTTAATCGGGCAATTCCTACGGATTGATGCCCTGAGACCGTAAAATGAACAGACACGTAGGGGCGAACCTGTGTGTTCGCCCTTGCCCAACGGCTCTTCGATAACCCTTTGTCCACCCAAATAGGGCGGACACGTAGGTCCGCCCTTACATTGGCTGCGAAATGTCGGACATAGGATGCGCCTCACCACGTCGTCTGGAGCGCCTGCTTTGGGTCAGCGCATCCTGTGCAGGATTATAATTTCAGGAAGTCATTTTTAGCCAAATCCTAAACCCGAACTTGATACGCCCCGTCTCTGCCTTTGGCGGGCAATCTTAAAGATAGGTCAGACTTATGAGAGACAGTCGGTCCTCCTTCCTATTTTTTAGCGCTTGATTTAATGCCGTCAGCTTTATGTAAGCTGAATATTCATGGACTTTCCGGATAGATCTCAATGCGCTGAATATAAGGTAATTAACGCGCTGCTGTAGTTTTAATTCTACAGACTTCTAGCTTAGAAAAGCTTCATAGGTTAAAATTACGCAGTTTATTTGTGAGAATTCTTATGGAAAAGGCATAGAGCGAAATTTGGCGTGTCTTGGAAATTACGAAACGATATAAAGCATACAAGAGTTTACAACTACTAACGAGGGGGCTGCTCCGTGAACAAAACAAAGCAACTGCTCGCAGGTCTGATCTTAATGGCTTTTGGCCTAGGGACAGCGCAAGCGGCATATACGCTCAATTTAATGAAAGGGGTTACAGAGATCAGTAATGATATTTATGACCTGCATATGCTGATTTTATGGATATGCGTATTCATAGGTATCGTCGTATTTGGTACCATGTTTTATTCGATTTACCATCATCGTAAATCAAAAGGACATAAAGCGGAGCAGTTTCATGAAAATACAACTGTCGAGATTATCTGGACAATTATTCCGACGCTGATTCTCGTCGGCATGGCTATTCCGGCAACAAAAGCCATGCTGGAATTGGATGATGTGCAAGAATCAGAAATGTCCATCAAAGTCACCGGGTGGCAATGGAAATGGGAATATGAATATCTGGACAACGGTATTCATTTTTTCAGTAATCTTGATGAAGCCAGCAATAAAGCACGGCAAATCGATTCCGGCATAGATCCTCGTACCGTTCCACATTATCTGTTGAACGTAGACAAACCTTTAGTTATTCCCGTTAAAAAGAAAATTCGTTTCGTATTTACAGCGGCTGACGTCATTCATTCGTGGTGGGTGCCTGACCTGGGGTGGAAAAAAGACACAATTCCCGGCTTTATTAATGAAGCCTGGACTTCTGTAGATGAGCCCGGAACCTATCGCGGTCAATGTACAGAGCTCTGCGGTAAGGATCATGCCTTTATGCCTATTGTGGTCGTTGCAATGGAACAGGCGGACTATGATGCCTGGGTGAAAAAGACTCAGGAAGAAGCCGCGAAAGGCCCGGATCTGAACGATCAAAGTCATGATGAGTTGGTGTCAAAAGGCGCCGGCGTCTATGCGAAAAACTGCGCATCCTGCCATATGGCTGGCGGAGAAGGTGTGCCGGGAACATTCCCTGCTATTACCGGCAGCGCTATTGTGACAGGCGATGTTAAAGCTCAGGCTGAGCTGGTATTGAACGGTAAAGGCATGATGCCTGCTTTCGGAAAAATGTTGGATGCCTCTGAACTGGCTCAGGTCATTACTTATACCAGAAATGCATTAGGCAATTCGGTCGGTGATGAAATACAGCCAAAAGCTATACAAGAGTTGCTGCCTGAGGGAGCATCTCCCGCCGCTTCCACTGAAAAAGCGGAGCCGCAAGAGCAAGTGGATGCGAGTGCGGAAATGTCACTTGATGATTTAGTGGCTCGAGGGGAGTCTGTTTACGCCCAAAACTGTGCATCTTGCCATATGGCGGATGGTTCCGGAATGCCCGGTACTTTTCCGGCCTTAACGGCGAGTCCCGTGGTAACGGGAGATATTGATGCCCAGGTTGATTTAATGTTGAACGGAAAAGGCATGATGCCGGCTTTCGGAAATACGTTAAATGCGGTTGATTTTGCCGCGGTCGTAGCATATACCCGTAACAAACTGGGTAATTCGGTAGGGGATTTTATACAGCCTTCAGCGATTCAGTCTCTGCAATCGGCTATGCCTGCTGAGGATGATGATGAGTAAGTCATTGACTTTATTATCTGTAAAATCTTTTCATATATTCATAGAGGTATAAAATATGTCTGCTGTAGTAGCTGAACATGAGCATGATGAGCATCATGATCACGGCCCTCAGAAGGGGCTTTTAAGATGGGTTATCACGACTAACCACAAAGATATCGGCACCTTATATCTGGTGTTCTCGCTGGCGATGTTTTTTATCGGTGGCGCGATGGCAATGATCATTCGTGCCGAGCTGTTCGAACCGGGTATGCAGTTTGTTGATCCCCAGTTTTTTAATTCAATGACTACCATGCATGCGCTGGTTATGGTATTTGGTGCGGTTATGCCGGCATTCGTGGGTCTGGCCAACTGGATGATCCCCATGATGATCGGTGCGCCGGATATGGCCTTGCCTCGCATGAATAACATGAGTTTCTGGATGCTGGTGGCAGGTGTTCTGTTGCTGGCCAGCACTTTGTTCATGGAAGGCGGCGCGCCTGCATCCGGTTGGACCTTGTATCCGCCGTTAGTGCTGCAGACCGGCGCGGCCCTGCCTTTCGCGATTTTCTCGGTGCATTTGCTGGGTATTTCATCCATCATGGGGGCGATCAACATTATCGCGACTATTTTCAATATGCGCGCTCCAGCCATGACACTGATGAAAATGCCGCTGTTCGTCTGGACCTGGCTGATTACCGCTTTCCTGCTGATTGCCATCATGCCGGTTTTCGCTGGCGCGGTAACCATGCTGTTGACAGACCGCTTCTTTGACACCAGCTTCTTTGATGCGGCTGGCGGCGGTGACCCGGTGCTTTATCAACATATTTTCTGGTTCTTCGGTCACCCTGAAGTTTATGTCATGATTCTGCCTACTTTCGGCGTGGCTTCCACCATCATTCCGGTATTTGCCCGTAAACCTTTGTTCGGTTATAGCTCAATGGTTTATGCAACCGCATCGATTGCCTTTCTGTCATTTATCGTATGGGCTCACCATATGTTTACAGTCGGCATGCCGGTGGCGGGCGAGTTGTACTTCATGTATGCAACCATGCTGATTGCTATCCCTACTGGCGTTAAGGTCTTCAACTGGACTGCCACTATGTGGAAAGGATCGATGACTTTTGAAACGCCCATGCTGTTCTCGATCGCTTTCGTCGTATTGTTTACCATAGGCGGCTTTACCGGTTTGATGATGTCTATAGCGCCTTCTGATTTCCAGTATCACGATACTTATTTTATCGTGGCGCACTTTCATTACACGCTGGTGCCTGCTTCTGTCTTTATTCTGATGGCGGCCGGTTACTATTGGCTGCCTAAATGGACTGGCAACATGTATAACGAAAGAATCGGCAAGTTGCATTTCTGGTTGTCCGCGGTATCTGTCAACATCCTGTTCTTCCCGCAGCATTTCCTGGGATTGGCCGGCATGCCACGCAGAATTCCTGATTATGCGGTTCAATTTGCTGACTGGAACATGATTTCAAGTATTGGCGGCTTCATCTTCGGCATAAGCCAGTTGCTGTTCTTGTACATCGTTATCGATACCATTAAGGGCGGAACCGGCGAAAAGGTAACGGATGAAGTGTGGGAAGATGCACATAAACATGGTCTGGAGTGGACCTTGCCATCACCCCCTCCGTATCATACGTTTACAACACCTCCAGCCACCGTGCCGACTGAACATATCTGATGCATTGGACGCCGCTGCTGCTTTTACATAAAGCAGCAGCGCCAGATCATGTTTATGAAGGTATAAATAATTTATTTAAGATACGTTGTTTGAACAACGGGCAACGTATCAGGTGAAATTATGGATACAAAAAAGAAAAATATTTTGACAGCCGTGGTTTTAATTATCGTTGCGGTCATTATTTATGTTTTTGCGGTATTAAGAGCAGTTTCTCAATGAAAGAAAACGTTACACAAAAAAACACTAGGTTGGTTCGCATATTAGTGTTTGTTGTATTGGGTATGTTTGGGTTTGGCTATGCGCTGGTTCCTCTTTATGATGTGCTGTGTGATATCACGGGCCTCAATGGCAAAGTCGAAGCAGCAGTCAAGGAAGAGAGCTATGAGGTCGATAAGAGCCGGGAAATTACTGTAGAGTTCATGACTGCGCTGAATGAATCGACACCGATGGTATTTCGTTCAGAAACAAAAAAAATAAAAGTTCATCCGGGCGAATACCATACGGTGAATTTTTATGCCGAAAATAAGACCGACAAAGCGATGGTGGCTCGGGCAATTCCAAGTATTTCGCCTGGGCCGGCTGCAGAATATTTAAAAAAAATAGAGTGTTTTTGTTTTTCAGAACAAACATTTGAAGCTCGAGAAGGCAAAACCATGCCCGTGCGTTTTGTCGTGAATCCTGAGTTACCTGAAAAATACAAGACAATTACACTCGCATATACGTTTTTCGATAATACTGAAACATCAGTGAAAAAATAATAGGGGATGGTTATGTCTACAAATAATGCTTACTACGTACCGCATAAGGCTACCTGGCCGGTTGTGGGCACTGCCGGCCTGGTGATTATGCTGGCCGGTTTTGCAAATCATCTAAATGGTTCACCCATGGGGTCAGCCTGGATGATTCTTGGGTTGGTCGTTTTTATTATCATGCTGACCGGTTGGTTTACCTTGCAGGCCGGTGAAAGTGAATCTGGTATGTACAATACTCAGGTAGGCATTTCCTATCGCATGGGTATGATGTGGTTTATCTTTTCAGAGATTATGTTTTTCGGTGTGTTCTTCGGCACACTTTGGTATACCCGTAATTTATCAGTGCCATGGCTGGGCGGTGAAGGAATCGGCCAGGCGACTAAGGAACTTCTGTGGCCATCATTTGACGCTGTCTGGCCTACTAACGGTCCTGCTAATGTCGGTGGCGAGTTCGAACCGATGGGCGCATGGGGCTTGCCTTTCCTGAACACCCTGATTCTGTTAACCAGCGGTGTAACCTGTACCTGGGCTCATCACGGTTTATTAGCCAAAAAACGTGATCAGTTGATCAAAGGTTTGGTCGCGACAGTCGCATTGGGCTTTTTGTTCGTGGCCTGTCAGGCCTATGAATATCATGAAGCTTATTCCGAAATGGGCTTGACTTTAGGCTCTGGCATTTATGGTTCTACTTTCTTTATGCTGACCGGTTTTCACGGTTTCCATGTCTGCGTAGGCGCCATTATTCTAAGTGTTGTGCTGTTTAGGAGTTGGAGAGGTCATTTCAAACCGGAAAATCATTTCGCTTTTGAAGCGGCCGCCTGGTATTGGCATTTTGTTGACGTAGTCTGGTTAGGCTTGTTTGTCTTCGTTTACTTGATGTAATCAGAAAATAAGTCTGAAAAAAGCGCTGCCTAAACCGGTAGCGCTTTTTTTTTGTCGGAAAGACGGCGATATTATTTTTCGGTTTGTGCCGGTTTCTGGCCGTGTATTTGAACGCCCAACCCATGGGGTTTGAAGAGACCAGTTGCAACAGCTATAAAAATAAAAATAAATAAAATAACGGAAAGAGTAATGCGAAAAGTCAGTGCCCGGACTGTTTTTTCGGATTGTTCCTGATCTTTATATTTCACCAGATAAAAAAGGGCGGAGCCAAGACTGATGATAATCAGGATAAAGGCAATAATAATGAAGGTTTTTATAATCATATTGTAGTCATACGGGCAAGTAAGGTTTTTTGTATTCTCGGTTATTCAGGCGTCCGTGCCAAGAGGTTAAAGCAAAAAGTATGAATATTAAAATTGGTAGCAGGTCATTGACGTTCGAAATAGTGCCTACTGTCGCTTACCTATGCCTGTTATCGTTATTGTTGACATTAGGTGCGTGGCAATTGAGGAGATCGGATGAGAAACAGGCGTTTATCAAGCTGGAAGAACAAAGATTGGCTTCAGAAACTTTGGACTTGTCGGCAAATGTCACAGACGATGTGGACGAACTGAGATACAGGCATGTGACGGTGGCCGGCAGTTACGATCACGCTCATCAGTTCTTGATAGATAATCAAATCAGCGATGGCAAAGCCGGTTATTATGTGTTGACACCATTTATATTGCAGGGAGAATCCAAAGCGGTATTGGTAAACCGGGGATGGGTGCCTTTAAATAAGGATCGATCAATCTTGCCCGAAATAGCAGTCGAAAAACGGCAAACAATTATCGAAGGGCGGATTAATAGTTTCCCCAGTGTCGGTATAAAACTGGCCGGCGCCGAGATTCCAACTGACAGTTGGCCATCGGTGGTTCAATGGGTCGATAGCGAGATTCTGGCAAAAAAGTTAGGTTATTCATTATTTCCGTTTCAGGTTGAACTGGATAAAGATCAACCCGACGGCTTTAAACGGGAATGGCGCACGACAACGGTTATGCCGCCTGAGCAACATATAGGTTACGCGGTTCAGTGGTTCGGGTTGGCTTTGACGCTGACGATTATATTTATTTGGTACAGTATTAAAAAAGACAATGAATAATCAGCAGAAAAAAAATCGGTTATTGATTCTGGCAATTTTTGGCATGTCTATCATTCCTTTCCTGATCGCCTGGGTGCTCAAGGAAAACCCCGGATTTTTAAAGGGCAGGACCAATTACGGGCAGTTGATAACCCCTGTTGTGACCACCGAGCGCAGCGAGTTGATTGGGTTTGACGCATTTTCAGCGCAAAATATGGATCAACTGCCGGGGCGTTGGCTGATTGTCAATGTGATTCCGCATGATGATTGCAATGACATCTGCCTTGATGCCCTATACAAGACCAAACAATTACAGTTAATGATGAGCAAGGATTTGGTCCGCACGCGCCGTGTCGCCATGATTTTTAAGGATGTGGCGCCCGAAGTCGCGGCACAATGGTGGAAGGAGGATACACGCCTGTTAAGAGTCAAGCCCGATCCAGCCATCATTGAAAAAATAACAGCCATCAGACAAGGCGAGGTACCCGATGGCATGCTTTTATTAATGGATCCGCTAGGCAATTTAATGATGCAGTACGAGCCTGGATTCGATCCTTATAAAGTAAAAAGTGATCTGACGCATCTTCTGAAAATTTCACAAATCGGCTAATTAGAAATAGAAAAATAACAATGTTTAGAAAAATAACTCTCTTTAGCGCCGTTTTAGCGTTAATAGTGATTCTGTTGGAAGCGTATGTTCGTTTATCCGGGGCAGGGCTTGGCTGTCCTGACTGGCCAGGTTGCTATGGTCAATTCTTGGTGAGCGATGATGCGGATTTTAAATCACGGGCCGCACAGGCCTTTCCCGATAAGCCGCTCGATACCGTAAAAGCATGGAAGCAAATGGGTTACCGCTATCTGGCCGGGTCTTTGGGCGTGTTTATTATTTTGCTGGCTTTGACGTCCTGGCGTCAGAAACAAGCGCGCCTGGCCGCCATGACAACTTCATGGGTTCTGGTATTGCTGTTCGGGGTGCAGGCGGCTTTAGCTCTGGGGATTGTCAAAACGCAAGCCATGCCGATTGTAGTAACCGGCCATCTGTTATCGGGAATGCTGATTTTCTGGCTGCTTTCCTGGCTGTATTTACGGTTAAATCCTCGAGTTTCTACATCAAAATCGCGTACGGGTCCGGGAAATTTTGCCCGCTTCGCCATGCTGGTTTTGTTCCTGCAAATTGTTTTAGGCGCATGGACCAGTACGAATTACGGTGCGATGGCCTGTACCGGTTTTCCGCAGTGCAATGGCTCCTGGTGGCCTGAGGCCGATTACCAGGGGGCGTTGAATCTGTTTAAAGGCTTAATCACAGGTTATAGCGGCGTTATCTCTTACGACGCGCAAGTTGCGGCGCACTGGTTGCACAGGGTAGGTGCGCTGATCAGCTTTATCCTGCTGAGTCTGGTGATGCTGATCGCTACTTCGGCAAGCTATCCGAAGCCGGTAAGAAAAGCCGGTTTGCTGCTGAGTCTGTTGCTGTTTGTGCAGATCGCCCTGGGCATTGTCATCGTCAAGTTGACCATGCCTTTATGGGGGGTAGTGGCACATAATGCTTTTTCGGCGCTACTGATGCTGCCGCTGATCGCTATCAGTTTTTACAGCCGCTATGCTTATGCGGAAGCGCCTCAACCCGCGGTTGAGCTTGAGGCACCGCCTCAGCCGGCCGTGGTCGCTCCACCTGCGGTCGCCGAGGAAGTCTATGTCGAGCCTGAGCCCGAGTCGCTTTATTTGCGCCTGAAATCACAGCTAAAACGTACACGCTCCGGGCTTAGCGGGGTTCTGGCCACAATTCCTCTGGGCCACAAAGAAATCAATGAGGATTTGCTGGAAGAAATTGAAGCCCGCTTGTTAATGGCGGACATCGGCATGGATGCAACGACGGAAATCATCAGGCGCTTGACTGAGCGTGTCGAGCGCCATCAGTTGAATGACAGTGCCGCGTTGTCCTCGGTACTCAAGCAGGAGCTGCTTTCAATGCTCAAACCGTGCAGCCTGCCATTGCAAATCCCGAAACAGGATAATCCTTTCGTCATTCTGGTGGTCGGCGTTAATGGGGCGGGGAAAACCACGACCATCGGTAAATTGGCCAAGCGCCTGCAAGCCCAGGGTTATAGCGTCATGCTGGCGGCCGGCGATACCTTTAGAGCGGCGGCTGTCGAGCAGCTGCAAACCTGGGGCGAGCGCAATAATATCCATGTCGTGGCCCAGCATACCGGCGCTGATTCGGCATCGGTTATTTATGATGGCGTCCAGTCCGCGCAGGCGAAAGGTATTGATGTGTTGATTGCCGATACCGCCGGCCGATTGCACACGAAATCAAATTTGATGGATGAATTGAAAAAGGTAAAAAGGATTATGGGTAAACTGGATCCTGAGGCGCCCCATGAAGTATTGCTGGTACTGGATGCCGGCACTGGACAAAACGCATTATCCCAGGCCAAGCTGTTTAATGAGACCGTCGCCTTGACAGGGCTGGTTTTGACCAAACTGGATGGCACAGCAAAAGGCGGCGTCATTTTTGCCTTGGCCAAACAATTCGGCATTCCCATCCGGTATATAGGCATAGGCGAAGGCATTGATGATCTGCAGGACTTCAATGCGGAAACCTTTGTCGACGCATTATTCGTCAACGACTGAAAATGTTATGTTAAAGTTCGATAGAGTCAGCAAACGTTATCCTGAAACCGGGGATGTATTGCGTAATATCAGTTTCCATTTGCAGCACGGGGAAATGGCTTTTCTTACCGGTCATTCAGGCGCCGGGAAAAGCACCTTGCTGAAATTGATTGCGGTCATCGAGCGCAGCAGTCGTGGACAAATTTTGTTGGATGGCCACAATCTTAATCATGCCAAGGACAGACAGATTCCCTACCTAAGAAGAAAAATAGGGCTGATTTTTCAGGATTATAAGCTGCTGCAGGACCGGACGGTTTTCGATAATGTGGCGCTGCCGCTGTTGATTGCCGGTTATGGTCGTCACGAAGTTTCTCGAAGAGTGCGCGCGTCACTGGATAAAGTGGGCTTATTAGGCAAGGAAAGAAAATATCCGTTGGCTTTGTCCGGCGGCGAACAGCAGCGAGTCGGGATTGCCCGGGCGGTAGTCAATAAGCCGCCGATGATTTTAGCCGATGAGCCAACCGGTAACCTGGATCCGGAACTGTCAGCGGAAATCATGCATTTATTCGAACAGTTTCAACAGGTAGGCGTCACTGTATTGATTGCCTCGCATGATATTTCGTTGATTTCCCAAATGAACTATCGCGTTTTAAAGTTGGATCATGGACAACTGGTGGCGAGTTAAATGATGAAAGGCAGAAAAAACACAGCTAGCTTTCCGAATATCTTGGCGATGATTTTCAGAAGTCTATATGGCGAGCGAGAAAAACGAATGCCTGCAAGACATCAACGTCATCACCCAAAGAACAAAAAAACAGCGCAAACCAGACCGGATGGTCCGCAAACCCGGGTTTCGGGGGGGGATTTCAGCGATAAATTGCATGCCTATTTTGATCTGCATGCACACGCCCTTTTTTCCAGCCTCGGACGCCTGGTTGATTCCCCGTATACATCCATTATGACTATAACCGTGCTGGCTATTGCTATTTCGCTGGCCAGCGGTTTTTATATTGTGGTAGCGAATCTTCAGCAGCTGGCCGGTAATTTGGAGGCAAGCAATCAAATATCACTGTTCCTGCGCGATGATATCTCCGATGCAAACGCCAGAAAATTTGCAGCGAGCATCAAGCGGAATCCATCTGTCCAGGAAGTCAAATTAATTACCAAGAGCGAGGCAATGGAAGAATTTCAGACATACAGCGGCTTTGGCGAGGCCGTTAAATCGCTGGGTAAAAATCCGCTGCCTAATGTTGTACAGGTTCTGCCTGAAAATGCCCTGGAAGACAGGCAAGAACTCGAAAACCTGCTTAATACGTTTAAACAGGCTTTTGAAGTCGATTTTGCCCAAATGGATATGGACTGGGTCAGGCGCCTGCAGTCATTCATGGAATTGGCACGGCGTGCCGGTATTTTGTTAAGCCTGCTGTTGGGAGTCGCTGTGCTGTTCGTTACCGGCAATACCATACGCCTGGAATTGCATAATCGTCGCGAAGAAGTGGTTATTGCCAAGCTGGTTGGCGCCACCAACAGCTTTATTCAACGACCGTTCCTGTACAGTGGGTTTTGGATCGGTTTTTTTTCCGGTGTGGCGGCATGGTTTATCGTTGCTGTAATGATGCTGATATTGAAGCGCCCTATAGAAGAGCTCTCCGGTTTATACGAAGGCGATTTTCATTTATTGTTTTTAAGCTATTCGGAAACACTGGTCCTGTTGTTTATTTCCTCTCTGCTCGGCGTATTAGGATCGTGGGCTGTGCTCAGCTACCAGCTTCAACAACTGAAACCCGAGTAGAACAAGTGAACTTAGAAAATTATTAGCACTCTTAGGAATGGAGTGCTAGAATTCGAACAAAGATTTTTACTAAGGGGATATCATGAGTAATGCATTAGCTTTACCCGCGGATTTATCAATCGGTACATTTGATGCCTATTTGAATGTTGTCAGGCAGATGCCTCGATTGACTGCCGAACAAGAACGCGAGTTAGCCTTGAGATTCAGAGATCATGGCGATCTGGAAGCGGCTCGGGAATTGGTGATGTCCAACTTGCGTTTCGTCGTTCATGTTGCCAGAGGCTACAGCGGTTATGGCCTGCCCATGCCGGATATTATTCAGGAAGGTAATATCGGGTTAATGAAGGCGGTGAAGCGCTTTGATCCTGATGTCGGCGTACGATTGGTTTCATTTGCCGTGCATTGGATCAAAGCCGAGATTCACGAGTACGTCATCAAAAACTGGCGTATTGTAAAAGTCGCGACAACAAAGGCGCAGCGCAAGCTGTTCTTTAATTTGCGCAAATCCAAAGCGAATCTGGGCTGGTTGTCCAATGACGAAGCCACGGCTATTGCCAAGGACCTCGATGTCGATGTCAATACCGTTTATGAAATGGAAAAACGCCTGGATAGCCGGGACATGGCGTTCGATATGCCCACCGATGACTCGGCGGACGAAAGTTATGCCGCCCCTGTCAATTATCTTCAGCAGCACGGTACTGATCCGGCTGTATTGCTTGAAAATGAAGATTGGGGAGGGCACGAGCAGAGTTTATTATCCGAGGCTTTGTCGGAACTGGATGAACGCAGTCTCGATATTCTTTCCAGTCGCTGGCTGGCAGATAAAAAAGCGACCTTGCATGAACTTGCCGAGCGCTATAGCGTGTCAGCGGAGAGAATCAGGCAATTGGAACAAAATGCCATGAAGAAATTACGCGCGGCGGTTGTGCTTGAAGCCTGATCAGTAGATAGATAGCTTGAACAAAAAGGCCTGACGGTTAAAACCGCAGGCCTTTTTTATTTGGTTCGCCGTTGGATCGGCGAAATAGCGAGCCTGAGGCGTTGTTTAGGATGCGGCAATTAATAGCATCCTTGAACCTTGATGAACAAATGCCTTTGTAGGAGCGACTTAAGTCGCCTGGGCGAATACTCTAAAAGGTACAAGTGAATTTACCCTACATAACCGTTAATTGCATCCGCAAACCGGGAAATTATTTACGGCCAAATCCTTGGGTTTTTTAAGCTGGTTTGAGTATATCAAGAATAGCCTGGGCCTGTTCTGCAACTTCACGGCCCAGACTGGTCAGATAGCCGCCGTCTTTCTGCGAAATAAGCCCTTTATCATATAAACGCTGGGTAGCGTTGATAATTTCCGGTGTCGCTGTCTTATGAACCTTAATGCCCTCTTGAGTGGTCGTCAGGTTGTAACGGACCAGTATGTTAAGCTCCTCTACAATATCTTGGGTATAGGGCATGGCAAATCCTCATGATTATTAAATGAAACGATAGCATAATGCTTTTCGGGAAGAGGCGTTGAATTTTTACAGTTACCATTGCGCGACGGTGCGGCAGGCGTTACTCCGGTTTTTGACACGGATAATGACCTTGTTTTTCACAAAGCTGATAGCTTAATTGGGCAGCCCAATATTGATAGGATTGCTCGATATCCTCCCAACTATGGAATGTGTTAGGCAATATTTTATTGCTGCCTGCCCGGCAGTCGGCCGAAGCCATAAGCAATTCGCCGGTGCGTGAGTCGGTTATTTTACCTTCGACACTGGCTTTTCCGATAGCGGATTCCGCGTCGGTAATGGCGAATTGAACGCGCAATGTATCAGAGCCGGGTTTGGTGACTAATTTATGATCCTTTTTCAAGGCTTCGCGGATTCTGTACTCGAACAGTTCCTTTAGCCGGTAATTCTCGGCATGGGGCAATTCATTAAGTTCGGAATCGGGGACTTTACGGATAATGACCGGGGCGACAATAATTTTTTTATAGGTTGTCCAGTCCGTCCCGCTGTTCCAGTAACTTAGCAGGGCATCATTTTGCGAGCCTTTCTTAAGCAAGGAATAGTCGTCAAGGAAATCGGATGTCACTACCGATTCTGCCTGATGGATTTTTGCACACCCCGCATTCAATACGATAAAAATGCTGAGCGCGATACGATTAAAGAAGAACATAAAATACAGTTACCTGGGCTGAGTTTTGGGATTCAGTTTATAAGTGTAATGTATTTTCATTGGTTGAATAGGGCGGCTGGGAACGTTTTGGAGCTGGTGTTTTGATGATAAAAAACCTGCCTGAATTTCGCCGGGCAGGTTTTCTTTTTGTTGAAAGGGAATATTTTGTTAGCGGCCGCTCATGCCATTGCCGATATAAGCACCTGCGGCTGCGCCCAGACCGGAAGCGACAGGATCACCCTTGCCCATTTCATAGCCTAAGGCACTGCCTAAGGCACCGCCCACCAGACCTTGTGTGGAGCGTTGATCGATCGGGCGCGAATACTGGGGCGGTGGCGGCGCGGGATGATATCGCACTTCAGGTTGAGGATAATGCCTTACCTCCTCATGATAATAGTGTTTCTCTATCACCACCGGGCGATGCTTATGTTTGTGTTTATAGTGTCCCAGTGCACGGCCCTTGCCATGGCCTCCGGACGCGTAAGTGGGCGAGGAATATACTGCGACAAGCGCAGCCAATTGAATGATAAAAAGCAACTTTTTCATAGGAATCCTTCTCAATTAAGTAATTTAGTTCCGAGCAGGTTTTTAATCAAAACGATTGATAACCATGAGTTTGGATAAATGGTAAGCCGCCAAACCTTAATGACTGCTTAACAGATTCTGCTAAAACGCAAGCTCATGCTTAAGTAGATGAAAATTAAGCACTGATATTAAAGAGCTATATCTTATTGTCGTATTTTTCAAGGACCGCTTCCGCTTCATCAAACCGGAGATAAACTCAGGAAGTATAGTTGCTCTTGTTTATTATTCAATCAGTCCACCCCGGCAATCCATAACGACTGATAGAAGCAATTATCAAGTCTGTTCAAATAAAACGAATAGGGGCAGAAAAGCAAATAATTAATTGCCGTAACAATTTATGTAACGCTTATAATGGCAGCGTTTTTCGACTAAATTTTTTTTAATGGCATAGCAATAAATGGAAAATTTCATTCCCGGCCAGCGCTGGATAAGTAATACCGAGTCAGAACTCGGTTTAGGTCTTATTCTTGAGGTAACAGGCAATCGTGTCACCGTGCTTTTTCTGGCCAGTGACGAGCGGCGTATATATGCGCGTGACAACGCGCCATTAACGCGTGTCCGTTTTTCGCCAGGCGACCAGATTGAATCGATCGACGAGATCAAGCTGAAGGTAATCAGGACGGTTGAGCAAGAGGGCTTGATTACTTATATCGCCCAAAATGAGGCTGGCGAGGAAGTCCATTTGGATGAAGTCGAATTGAATCACCACATTCAATTTAACAAACCTCAGGACCGGTTATTCACCGGGCAAATCGACCCCAGCGCCTGGTTCCAGTTGCGGTTCGAGACCTGGCGCCGGCTACGGCAACATCAGCAATCACCCGTTAAAGGCTTGCTCGGCGGGCGGACTTCATTGATTCCTCATCAGCTATTTATTGCCCAGGAGGCGGCTAACCGCTCCGCGCCCAGAATCATGCTGGCTGACGAAGTGGGCTTAGGCAAAACCATCGAGGCCGGCCTGATCCTGCACCACCGACTGATCAACGGGCTGAGTACCCGTGTCCTGATCATCGTGCCTGAAAGTCTGCTGCATCAATGGCTGGTGGAAATGCTCAGGCGATTCAATCTGCGGTTCAGTATCTTCGATGAGGAACGCTGTCTCGAAACGCACGGCGACAACCCGTTCTCGACCGAGCAGCTGGTGCTGTGCAGCCAGAACTTCTTCGCCGCCTATCCGCGCCGGCAGCAGCAGGCGTTACAGGTATCGTGGGATATGGTCATTGTCGATGAAGCCCATCATCTTGAATGGCGCGAGCAAGCGCCAAGCCCCGACTACCTGTTTGTCGAGAGACTGGCTCAGTCAACGCCCGGCTTGATTCTGTTGACCGCTACGCCGGAGCAGTTAGGCAAGGAGAGCCATTTCGCCCGGTTAAGACTATTGGACCCTGACCGCTTCTACAGTTTTGCCGCGTTCCTGGAAGAAGAGCGGCTTTTTGAACCGGTAGCCGATGCGGCCAAGGTATTACTGGCCGGAAAACCGCTTGATGAAGTTGCGACAGAATCGTTAAGGACACTGCTTAAAAACGACAACGTGGAAGCCTTGCTGCAAAATCTGAACGATGCCGCCAAAGCCCCGGCCGCACGCGATGAGTTGATCAGGATCTTGCTGGATCATCACGGCACCGGCCGCATCCTGTTCAGAAATTCTCGGCAAACGGTGCAGGGTTTCCCTGAACGGGAGCGTTACGGTTATGCGTTAACCGGACAGACCAATACCGAGGATCTGCAACAAGATCCGCGCTATATCTGGCTGGTCGATAAGATCAAGCAACTGGCCGGCCAAAAGGCCCTGCTGATCTGCAAGCACGCGCAAACGGCGATCGACCTTGAGCAGGCACTGAAAAATCGTGCCGGCATCGCGGCGGCGGTTTTCCACGAAGGCATGTCGATTATCGAGCGCGACCGCGCCGCTGCCTATTTTGCCGACCAGGAAAGCGCGGCACGTTTGCTGATCTGCTCCGAAATCGGCAGCGAAGGTCGCAACTTTCAGTTTGTCCATCACCTGATTCTGTTCGATTTGCCAACCAATCCCGACTTGCTGCAACAACGTATCGGGCGGCTTGACCGTATCGGTCAGAAGCATGTGATCCAGATTCATGTGCCTTATCTGGAGAATACCGAGCAGCACCGGTTGTATCGCTGGTATGACGAAGGGCTGAACGCCTTCCGCGGCAATTGTTCGGCCGCCCAGCCGGTCGCCGACCGACTGCACGACGATCTGGCCGCTTTTCTGCAAACCGAAGATCAGGCCGGGATAGACGCTTTTATCGATAAGACGAAGACCCTGACGGCGGAAATCGAAATCGAACTGCATAACGGCCGCGACCAATTACTGGAATTGAATTCCTGCCGCAAAGAACAGGCCAATGCCATTATCGACCAGCTCAAGTCCTACGAGAACGAAGGCGCGCTCTGGCCCTACATGGAAGATGTGTTTGAGTGTTACGGCGTCGATACCGAGTTTCATTCGCCGGACTGTTATATCCTCAGGCCCAGCGAACATCTGCGGCTCGCCCATTTTCCCGGACTGCCTGAAGACGGCGTCACCGTAACCGTCGACCGGGCCTGTGCGCTGTCGCGTGAAGACATGCTGTTCATGACCTGGGAGCACCCGATGGTCATGGGTGCCATGGATATGGTGCTGTCTAGCGAAACCGGCAACGCCGCGGTCAGCGTGGTCAGATACAGCGATCTTAAAGCCGGGCAGTTTCTGCTGGAATCTCTGTTCATCGTCGAGTGCAGCGCCCCTGCCGAATTGCAGATCGGCCGTTTTCTGCCGCCCACGCCTATCAGGGTCCTGATTGACCAAAATATCAAAGACCTGAGCGAAACCGTAGAGCACCGCAGTCTGGTCGAGACAGGAACGACCTTCGACAAGCAGAAAATAGTGGCGTTTATGAACGGCCAGCGCCAGCACCTTATCAAGATGCTGGACAAAGCCGAGCAAAAAGCCAGTGCCGACATGCAGGTGCTGATCGCCGATGCGACCAAGGCCATGCTGGACTCATTGACCAGCGAGATAAAACGCCTGGCCAGACTGAAGAAGGTCAATCCGACTATCAAAGAGGAAGAGATCGAGTTGCTGAAGGACAGGGCGATGCTGTTGCATGAAAACATTCAGGTGGCCCAGTTGAGGCTGGATGCCGTGCGATTCGTCATCACCAGCTAAGGAATGTGCATGAAATAGCTTGAGCATGTGGGGGCGACTTCAGTCGCCCCCACATATAAAGCTGATTTATGCGAATGTTTCGTATGAATCAGCTATTCTCCAAAGACTAAGCGAGTATTTATTCATGATTCATATCGGCAAAATCAACAAGCTGAAAGTCGTCAAACAGCTGGGCTACGAAATATATCTCGATAGCGGAACCGCCCGGAAAATCCTGCTGGCCGATAAAAAGCTGCCGACCAACTGTCAGGTGGGCGATACGTTGGACGTGTTCGTCTATGTCGATTCGGAAGGTCATCTGGCCGCGACGACGCAAAAGCCTCTGGCTCAGGTGGATGATGTGGCCTGGCTGAAAGTGGTGTCGGTCAGCTATGTCGGCGTTTTTCTGGACTGGGGACTGCCCAAGAATCTGCTGGTGCCGTTCAGTGAACAGCATCATGAAATGGAGGTCGGCAAGTCTTATCTGGTCAAATTGTTTCTGGATGACAAAGGCCGCATTGCCGCATCGACCAAACTGGACGAATGGCTGGAGGAGGAATCGGACGAATTCAAGGCGGGCCAGAAAGTGTCGCTGGTCATCGCCGATAAAACCGATCTGGGCTATAAGGCTGTCGTCAACAACAGCCATTGGGGACTGCTGTATAACAACGAAATATTCCAGCCGCTCAGAAAGGGGCAGAAGCTGGACGGTTACATCAAGCAGATCAGGGACGATAAGAAGATCGATCTGATGCTGCATGAGCCCGGTTACGGCAAAGTCGAATCACTCACCGATAAAATTCTCGCCAGGCTGAAGCAGAATGACGGCTATTTGATGCTGAGCGACAAAAGTCCGCCCGAAGCTATTTATGCGGCGTTCGGCGTCAGCAAGAAAGTGTTCAAGCAGGCCATCGGCGCCTTGTACAAGAAGCAACTTATCCTTATAGAAAAAGACGGAATCAGGCTGGTTTGATCCGTCTTTCAGACGCTCGGCGTTCCCTTGGCAGTCGAAATACGATTACCAGGGGCGAGGCAAGTTCAAATGTTTCGAATTTTCAACACCAATATTGGTCAGATTTTCATAACAATAGCTGATGTTACGCAGTTTGTTGGATTTAGATCAGATTCCAGGTGTCAATAACGGCATACTTTATTTCAATCGGGCTCCGGGACTGGGGCGGCTATCGATAAATGCAGACACTGTATAAATGCGGACACTGTGAATCCCCGTCAGCCAACTGAATATGGTGAGACTCAAGGGGCGGCACGCTTGTGCAATATAAGTAATCATGAGGATAAATTTAACGTAACTTTCTGAAAATAACGCACTGATTCAGCACGATATTAAAAACGACAAACAAAAATGGTGGTAGCCATTATGAATGGAAGGTTTTTTAATGCAAACAAGGATCATCGGGGTTGGTTGATAGCACGCCAGTGTATGTTGATATGGGCGCTACTGACACTGGTGCTGGCCGCCGTTTTCTGGGGCATTCATATAACCCATCAAAATTCGACGCTGGCCTTCATGCGCGATGAAGGCCAGCAGAGTATAAAAAGTGCAAGCCAGGCCATTGCCGAAGAATTGGGCATGTTGCACGGCGATATACTGTACTTGAGAGACCAGCCGGTGCTGAATGACTGGCTCAGGCGGGAAACGCCCCAGATCCTGGAACGCCTGGGCGCCGATCTGCTCGCCTTTGTCAAATATCGCCAGCTCTATGATCAGATCCGGTTTCTGGATGAACAGGGGCGGGAAAAAATACGCATCAACTGGAACCAGGGACAGCCGATGATCGTGCCGACGCAGGAATTGCAGGACCGGTCCGAACTCTATTTTGTCGAGCGCACGCTGGCCCTGAACAAGGACGAAATCTACATTTCCTCATTCGATCTCAGTATCGAGCGCGGTCAAATCGATCAGCCGATCAAGCCCGTGATCAGGTTCGGCACGCCGGTGTTCGACCGGCGCGGCCAAAAACGCGGCATCATCCTGTTGAATTATCGGGGACAACGACTGATTGACCGGTTTCAGGCCATTTCCGAACAAAGCATCGGCAGCCTGTGGCTGCTCAATAACCAGGGATATTGGCTGAGCGGTGCCCGCCCTGAAGATGAATGGGGCTTCATGTATCCGGACCGCCAGGACAGAACGTTCGCCAACGAGTACAAAGCCGCCTGGTCATCTATTATCGAGCACCCCGAACGGCAACAATTCATGGCTGACGGCGATTTTTTCAGTTACAGAGCCATTATTCCGAAAAGCATGTTTGGAGAAGACCGCGATGGTGTTATTGCCGGCGATGAACGTTGGTTGTTGGTCGCCCGTGTGTCGTCCGAGATGCTTGCAGAGAGGTCGGTAGCCCAAGCCCGATGGCTTGCATTTTTCGCCTTGGCCTTGCTTCTGGGTGTCGTCAGCTGGTTTATTGCCCATTACCGTGTCAAGCGGCGGCAGGTTGAAGAAGAGAAACGCGCCAGCGAAACCCGCTTCCGTGGACTGGTCGAATCGGCGCCCGATGCCATTGTCATCGTCAATGAAGCAGGACATATCGTACTGGTCAATGCCCAGGCCGAGAAGTGGTTCGGCTATACGCGCGACGAACTGCTCGGGCAGCCGGTCGAACACTTAATGCCCGAGCGTTATCGCGAACAGCACCAGCACTACCGGAAAGACTATACCGCTCATCCTGCTGTCCGCCCGATGGGGAGCGGTCTTGATCTGCATGGCCTGCGTAAGGATGGCAGCGAATTTCCGGTGGAGATCAACCTGAGTCCATTAGAGACCCAGCGGGAAAAACTCATCACCAGCATTATTCGCGATATTACCGAGCGCAAGCGTGCCGAGGAAGAACTCCGCGCCAGCGAAACCCGCTTTCGGGGTTTGCTCGAATCGGCGCCCGATGCCATCGTCATGATCACTCGCGATGGGACGATCGTACTGGTCAATGCCCAGGCCGAGAAGTGGTTCGGCTATACGCGCGATGAACTGCTAGGGCAAAAGGTTGAAATGTTGGTGCCCAAGCGCTTCCGTGAAGATTACCTGCGGTATCGTCAAGCTTATATGGCCAACCCGGTGGTCCGTCCCGTGGGAATCGGCCTCGATCTGTACGGCCTGTGCAAGGACGGCAGCGAATTGCCGGTGGAGATCAACCTGAGCCCGATGGAAATAGAACAGGAACTGTTCGTTATCAGTATTATTCGTGATGTGACGGCGCGCAAACGAGCGGAACAGGCTCAGCGCGAGGCGCAAGCCAAGTATCAAGAGTTGGTTAATAATCTGCCGGTCGGCGTTTATCGCCAGACGCCGGCGGCGAATGGCCGGTTCCTGGAAGTCAATCAGGCCATAGTCGCCATGTTCGAGGCCGAATCGGCCGGACAGTTACAGGCGCATCCGGTCAGTGATTTGTGCCGGGACAAGGACTGCTGGAAAGAGTTTACGGACAAAATCATGCAGCAAGGTTTTGTCGGTAACGAAGAGATAGAACTGGTCACTCTGCAAGGGCGCGAGTTTTATGGGGCCGTTAGCGCCGCCATGAAAAAAGACAGCGCCGGCAATTTTTATTTTGACGGCATCATCGAGGATATCAGCGAACGCAAGGAAATCGAGCAGCGCATCCGGCAATTGAACACGGCCTTGCGCGACCGGGCCATGGTACTGGAATCGGTCAATCACGAACTCGAGGCCTTCAGTTATTCCGTTTCCCATGACCTGCGTGCGCCGTTACGTGCCGTGGATGGTTTCAGTCGTATTTTGCTGGATGAGTATGCCGATCGCCTCGACGACACCGGCCGGGACCGCCTGAGAAGGGTACGTGCCGCCGCCCAGCACATGGCGGCACTGATCGATGACCTGCTCAAGCTGTCACGCATTACCCGCGCTGAGCTGAAACGCGAAAACGTCGATTTGAGCGCGCTTGCCGGCGAGGTGATCGAGGAACTGAGCAAGCAGGAGCCGCACCGCACTGTGCAGTATACGATACAGCCGGATATGACTGCCTGGGGCGATGCCCGGCTGTTGCGCATCGTGCTGGATAACCTGTTGGGCAATGCCTGGAAATTTACCAGCAAGCAAGCCGATGCAAGGATCGAGTTCGGCGTGCGGAGTCAGGATGGCGAGCCGGTTTATTTCGTGCGCGATAATGGCGCCGGCTTCGATATGGCATATGCCGAAAAACTGTTCGGCGCCTTTCAGCGACTGCACGATACCAATGAATTCCCCGGCACGGGTATCGGACTGGCGACCGCGCAACGCATTATTCACAAACACGGCGGACGTATTTGGGCCGAGAGTGAGGTCGAACATGGAGCGGTATTTTATTTTACGCTGGAAGCCCGGGAGGATTTATGAATAAAAAGGTCATTCTTCTAGTAGAAGATAATCCTGATGATGAGGCGCTTACTTTGCATGCCCTCGAGAAGAATAATGTACAACACGACATAGTCGTGGCGCACAATGGCGCTGAAGCGCTGGATTACCTGTTTGGTACGGGGGCTTATGCCGGGCGGGATCCTCATGATTTGCCGCTGGTTGTGCTGCTGGATCTGAAATTGCCCAAGATAGATGGTCTGGAAGTGCTGCGCCGCATTCGGGATGATGAACGTACGCAATTGCTGCCGGTTGTCCTGCTGACTTCCTCGAATGAGGAAGAAGACCGGCTCAAGGGATATATGCTGGGCGCCAACAGTTATGTGCGCAAGCCGGTCGATTTCGACGAATTCGTTCGAGCGGCCGGCCAGCTTGGGTTGTACTGGATACTGCTCAATGAGCCACCACCAGACTGATCGTATGGAAGAGAAAGGTAATGTTATGTTGAAGCGTGTAGATTCCGCACAACCCTTGCGCACACTGATTGTTGAAGATTCCGAAGACGATACGCTGCTGCTGGTGGATCAATTGGAGCTGGAGGGCGGCCGGTCGGTCGATTGGCGACGGGTCGAGACGGAGCCGGCTTTAACCGAGGCCCTGAAACAGCAGTGGGATATCGTATTGTCCGATTATACGATGCCGCATTTTAGCGGCATGCGGGCGCTCGAAGTCGTCAGGCAGCACGACCTCGATCTGCCTTTCATCTTTGTGTCGGGCACGATCGGCGAGAATACGGCCGTACAAGCGATGAAGTCCGGCGCTCAGGACTATGTCATGAAAGATAACCTGACTCGCCTGGTGCCGGCCGTGGAGCGCGAACTTGAAGAAGCGAAGCTGCGGCGCGAACGCCGCCAGGCCGAGGAGATGCTGCGCAAACTGTCCCTGGCCGTGGAGCAGGCGGCCGACAGTGTCATCATTACCGATCCGCGCGGCTGCATCGAATACGTCAATCCGGCGTTCGAACGCCTGACCGGTTATGCGCAAGACGAAGCCGTGGGCGGTAAACCTTCGCTGCTGAAATCCGGCCGGCACGATAAGGCTTTTTATCAGGTGATATGGCAAACAGTGCTCAAGGGCGAGATATTCAGGGGCACCCTGGTCAATCGAAAAAAGAACGGCGAGCTGTTCTATGAGGAGAAAGTCATCACGCCCTTAACGGACGATCAGGGACGTATTACCCACCTGGTTTCCACGGGGCGTGATATCACCGCACGGATAAAGGCCGAAGAAGCGAGAGCCCAGTTGGTCACCATTCTGGAGGCGACCACCGACCTGGTTGCGATTCTCGACCCGGCCGGCTGCCTGCGTTACCTTAATAATGCCGGTTATCGCTTGCTCGGCCTCGACCCGAAGGAGGATATCAGCAAGTTCTGTCTGAGAGAGCTGTTTCCCGAACGCATAGCCCACCTGTTACAGAACGAAGCGCTGCCTATCGCTCACCGTGTCGGCACCTGGTCCGGCGAGACCGCCTTGCGGCGCATGGACGAAATAGAAGTACCGGTCTCTCAAGTACTGCTGGCGCATCATGATGCGTCCGGCAAGGTCGAGTACCTGTCCACGATTGCCCGTGATATTTCCGAACGCAAGCGTTTCGAGGCCGAATTGCAGCATCAGGCGACCCATGATCTGCTGACCGGCCTGCCGAACCGATTTCTGTTGATGGACCGTCTGACCGCGGAATTGGAACGAGCCCGGTCCACCGATAAATTCGTCGCCGTATTATTTTTGGATATAGACAACTTCAAACGGATCAATGACAGCATGGGGCATGCGATCGGTGATGCCTTGCTCCAGCAAATATCCGATCGGCTGCAGGCCGCGTTGCGTCCTAATGACACCATTGCGCGCCATGGCGGTGACGAGTTTGCGGTGGTGGCCGGCGATCTGCCGCGTTCGGAAAATATATTAGATGTGCTCCGCAAAGTTTATGCCGCTTTCGAGCGTCCGATGTCACTGGGCGCCCAGGAACCTTACATCACCTTCTGTACCGGTATCGCTATCTACCCGCATGACGGAATCGATGCCGAGGATTTGTTGCGCAATGCCGGCACGGCCATGTATCAGGCCATTGCGGCGGGCCATAATCAATATCGTTTTTACGCCCCGGATATGAATACCCGCAGTCATGAACTGCTGACCCTGGAGACTGATCTGCGCCTGGCGCTGAAGCGCAACGAGTTTGTGGTTTATTACCAGCCGCAGGTGGATCTTGGCAGCGGCCATATCGTTGCCATGGAAGGATTGATCCGCTGGCGGCATCCGCAACGCGGTCTGGTATCGCCGGCCGGCTTTGTCTCCATGCTGGAAGAGTCTGGGCTGATCATGCCAGTCGGAGAGTGGGTCCTGAGTCAGGCCTGCGCCGAGTTTAGAGAAATGGGGCTTCACGGCATGCGTATTTCCGTCAATGTATCGGCTTCCCAGTTCAACGATCCGGAGTTGCTGCACACGGTGTGCCGCATCATGAAGGAAGAATGCATCCCGCCGAATGCGCTGGAACTGGAAATGACCGAGAACATCATCATGCAGGACCCGGCGGCCACCATCGCGATCCTGAAGAAACTACGGGCACTGGGGATACGCATCGCCATCGACGATTTCGGCACGGGCTATTCATCGCTGTCCTATCTCAAGCGTTTTCCGCTGGATGCGCTTAAGATCGATCAGAGCTTCGTGCGTGATCTGACCCTCGATACCAATGATGCGGCCATTGTCGAGGCCAGCATTACACTGGGTAAAAAACTCGGCCTCGAAGTCATCGCCGAAGGCGTGGAAACCAAAGAGCAATTCGACTTCCTACGCGCCCACGATTGCGATCTGGTACAGGGGTACTATGTCAGCCGTCCTTTGTGTAATACCGATCTGGTCGATCTGCTGCGGGAGGGCCGGCGCTGGTGACGCGCGCAATAGCTTAATCTTCCCTTGAAAAGACCTCATTTGAAGGGGCCGAGGCGCCGCCTCGGCTTTTTGCCTTAAGTGCCCGTGCCATGTCCGGTCACATAAACCGAACATTCATTCCGCAACTTGAACAGCGCTTCTGACACGGCAATAAAAGGTGTCAGGTCAGTAGCAAACGCTGATCAGATTGAAGCAGAATGAATGTTCAAACCGTCCGTCATCAGCATGCGGCAAGATGAGCGGATGCTCCGCAGGCTGTCGCCAGCCGCTGGCATCCCGTTCGGCTTTGCCGGATCAGTTTTTTACTCAGGCTGTATGACAGGTCGCCGCGCAATGCGTGCACCCGTTAACCTGCCTGAATAATTGAGCGGCTTTTTTCAGGGCGCTGTTGCAATTGCTGATGGCTCCCAGGTATTGAATCGCTTCCTTGCCGGGAAGATGATCGCAATCCGCTTTATGAACCACATGATCCCCATTGCTTTGAGCATTAACCTCAACGTAAAACTCTGCCATTGTTGATACCTCTCACGGTCTTGTGTTGTCGGAAGGTAGGCTGAAAAAACGCAGCTCACCTGATCGGTCCGGCTTCTGTCGAACTTCGAACATTCAATTTGCAATATGTTGGAAAAATGACAGAAATAAGGCCGAATCCTGGATATTTTCGAGCTCATTTAACAATGAAGCAGAATTTGTACCAGCACAAATCAGCGGTTTAACCCGGATATTTCATGGAACCACAGAGAACACGAAGAACACGAAGAAAATCATGGCATTATCATTTCTCACAGATAACTTCATGAGCTCATTATGAAATATTTGCAAGTAATTGAATTGAAAAGCCTTCGTGTACTCGATTGCTGTTCCAGACGCAATTCTACCGCCTCCATCCTTGGAGGCGTTCGTGTCCTTCGTGGTGAAATATTCAGGTTAAAGTAATTAGGCTACGAACGATGCGAGGTAAAACTCAGGTAAAAACTGAAAGTTCAGATTGGCTGTGCGCCCCGTGATTAATCAGGGCTGATGGAAATGTGGGAGTTCTTGGGAAGGAGTCCGCATTTATGGCATGTCCGTTGTTTACAGGGCTGCTGTTACGGATTCGAGCAGGCCTTTTATCTCGCCGTCAGTGATGAACACCAGGCGGCCGCGGCCATCTTCGGAAGTCCTGGCAGGCAATAGTGCCGGCGGGAACAGCCGGCCGGCCGAGCCTTGCACGCATACGGGGCGACAGTGTTCAGTGGTGTAAACCACGCCTTTCAGGCGCAGCAACCGGTCGGCATGCCGCATCATCAGGTTCTCCAGCGCGGCCTGCAGGCGCGGCCAGGGAATAGGTTGGTCGATTTGCAGCGTAGTGCTGCCAAAGCGGTGCTCAGGTATAGGCGGATCGGATATTAATCGATAGCGGTGCTGTTTCTGGAAAGTGGACAAGGTATCAGGATCGATGGCGCCATGCACGGCGTGAAGCTTTGCCGCCGCCGGGGCCAATTGGTCCAGGCGCGTTGTCAGGCTATCGATTTGCCGGTCTTCCGCCAGATCAGTATGGGTAATAATCAATGTATCGGCCCAGACAATCTGGGCCTGGGCTTCGGGATACCGATTCAAGGCATCCTCGCCGGCAGCGGCCGAAACCGTTACGATCAGGCCATCCAGACGATAGCGCGATGCCAGCCATCGCTCCCTTAACAAGGTGTCCAGTATCGGTTCGGGGGTGGCGATGCCGCTGGTCTCGATCAACACGCGGTCGAACGGCTTCTCGGCCTGCGCCTGCCAGGCCATGCGCAGGTTTTTCAGCAGCGGCGTCAATGCTCCGTGTACCTGACAGCACAGGCAGCCGCCTGACAGGACGCTCAACGGCACGTTGTGTTGCCTGAGCAACTGCTGATCGACAGGCGTGGCGCCGAATTCATTGATCACAACGGCCGATCGCGGGGCATGGTTTAACAGCTGGTTCAATAATGTGGTTTTGCCGCTGCCGAGGAAGCCGCTCAGGACGATGACGGGAATACGGTTGTCTGGTTCAGGGGAAAATGTCATGCGTGATGCCTGTTTTAAAAATCAACCCGCAGTCCTACCTCAAAACCTCGGCCCGCTTCCGGGGCGAAGTTGCGCAGGAACGAGACGGAATTGCGTATTTCCTGGTTCAGCAGATTGTTGCCTTTGACGTACAGCATTAAGTCGGTATTTTCGGCCACGCCCAGGCGGTAGTTGGCACTGGTGTTCAGCAGCCAGTAATCGGGCGTTTCGGTTTCGTTCTCGCCGGGCCGGTTTTGCCGTTCGGCGCGGGTCAGGCGGATATTGGCCTGCCAGTCCATATCGGACCAGGTCAGCTGCGTGCCGTAGCGTAGCGGCGGCAGGCGCGGGACATCCGTGCCATCGGTAAAGCGGCCGCGCACGTAATCGCCGAACCAGGTACTGTCGAGCTTGCCGTAGCGGGTCTCGAGCAAGGGAAAGGTGAAATTGGCTTCAAAGCCCTGGAACTCGGCGTCGCGCTGCTGTGCTCGGACGACCGGCGTGCAGTCGCCGGCGGGGCATGCGTCGACAAAGGCGTCGGCGTCACGATCGAAGAATGTGCCGTCGTAAATCTGCGCGATATAGTCATTGGCCCAGTTGTAGTAAAAGCTGACGTCGGCCTGTATCCAGTTTCTATCGACATGAAAGCCCAGATCGAGGTTATGCGAGGTTTCCTCGCGCAAGTCGGCATTGCCTATTTCATAGTTGCGGGTAGCCAGATGCAAGCCGTTGGCGAACAGTTCCTGCACGTCCGGCGCGCGTTCGGCGCGCGAGAAGGCTAGGCTGACCGATTCCTGGTCGGTGACGTTCCAAACGGCCGACACCGAGCCGCTGATCGGCGTATGCGTGCGCGCCGTCCGGTTTTCAGGCGAGATGGTCTGGTGTTCGCCGCGCAGGCCGAACTCATAAACCCAGTCGCCGTGGTGGATGTCTTCGACGGCGAAGAAACCGTAGGAGTCTATTTGCGATTTCGGTACGATGGCTTCGGCGCCGGTCGCTGAAAAGGTGCTGTTTTTGGTTTGCATACCGATGACGCCGTGATCGAAAACAGCCCATGATTTCTGCATCATTTCCAGCCGGCTTTCGAAGGTTTCGTTTTCGTAGCGCGTGCTGGGGCTGTTGTTTTCCAGTTCCACATGCTGATAATCGGTGTAGGCCAGGCGCATGCGCAAACTGTCGGCATGCGCGAAAGGGTCTATCAGTTCGCCTTTGATGTCGTAGCGTGTTTGCCGCATATCGACGCGCACGGCTTCTGGCATCTCGGCTTGATCATCATGACTTTCTTCTTCGTGGTCATGATCATGAGCGCCTGGCGGTACGCCGTAATTGTTTTCCAGATGGTTGATGGAAAAACCCAGCAAGCCTTTGTCGCCGATTATGGAAAATCCGGCGCTGCCGTTCTTGGCGCGCGCGTTACTGTTAGGCAGGCGTCCGTTGCTGTTGAGTATTTCCTCTTCATGCTCGTCTTCGGTGTGTGTCGCGGCTTCGGCGGATTCGTCAATAGCCAGTCCCGGAATTCGCATCGGGATGCTTTCGCGGAACAGGCCGTCCAGATGCCAGGCGAACATGTCCTTGCCGCCTTCCAGTTTAAAGGCGCTGGTTTTGCCCTCGAAAACGGAATTATAGCGCTGTTCGACGGCACCCTGAATCAGGCGCTCGGGAACCTGCTCCGGGATGCGGTTATCGATGACGTTGACGATGCCGCCGATGGCGCCGCTGCCGTACAATAAGGTCGCGGGGCCGCGCAGGACTTCGACTTGATCGGCAAAGAACGGTTCTATGCTGTTGGCATGATCAGGGCTTAATGACGATACGTCATTGGTGCCCAGGCTATTTTGCAGAACCTGTACGCGCGGCCCGGACTGGCCACGGATAACGGGCGTTCCGACGCCCGGCCCGAATGATTGGCTGCTAATGCCGGCTTCATCTTTCAAGGTTTCACCAATCGTACTTGCTGCTTTCAGGCGCAGTTCATCATCGCTTAATACCGTTACCGGGCGTGCGGCACTGGAGGTCGTTTGCGTCAGTGGTGTGCTGATGACGATTGTTTCCAGCTTCTGGGGCTGTTCGTCATCTGCTTTAGCGGTAACGCTGACCGCTCCAGCCGAGATGAAAAAAAGGGCGATTTTTTTCTTCATTGTTGTTAGTTGGATGTGTTAAATATTAAGTAGCAAATAGATTGAAATGGGGATTACGCGCTTATTCTTAAATTATGTTATAACATAACAATCAAAATGCCTGATTCGTGCGGATATTGGCCCGACTCAGGCATTCTCTCTCGCGCAAGCGACACAAGTGCCGTGGATCTCAATTGATTTATAACTGATGATAAAGCCGGCTTTCTGGATTTCCGATGTCAGGGCGTGCATGACATCGAATGCGGCGCGCTCTTCGATCTCATGGCATTGATCGCAAATCAACAATAATTGCTCATGCTGTCTGTCGGAGCAGTTGCAGCCGACATAGGCATTAAGGCTTTCCACTTTATGAATCAGGCCCTGGCCCAATAGGAAATCCAGCGCCCGATAGACGGTTGCCGGTTTGGCGGAATAGTTCAGCGGCTTGATGTGATCGAGCAGGTCATAGGCCTTGACGGCTTTGTGGCTTTCCCAGATGAGTTCCAGTATTTTGCGGCGAATCGGTGTCATGTTTACCCCTCGCTTGACGCAAAGCCGTTCCGCCATGCTGATGGCTTCGGTAATGCATTTTTTGTGATCGTGAGCAAGGGGTGCTTGTGTATTGTGAGAATCGGGTTTGCTCATGGTTGCATTATGGATTTGAACGTTAATCAACTGAATTTGACAGCCGTCAGCGGTGCGGCGGCTGTCAGGAATTCAAAAATGTTATGTTATAACATTTTAAATAAAAAAAATAGCGCTTATACGGATTGGGACGTGCTGGTTGGAATTAATGTACTGGTTACGCACGAATCATTTTATGTTTTTCTGTGAACATTGCGGTACCTGAGTCGCGCTGTAGGTGAGAATTCATTTATGCCCTATGGGGGTACTTGTGCCCAGAAGGGTTTCGCGTTGCCTGTTAGTGTGCCGGCACTCCGGCTTTTTCCTTGGTTGAATACCCTAAAGGACCAGTGAGTTCGGCCCTGCGGGCACTTGAGCCAATTATCTGCGTAGTGGCATCAGTTAATGTATTTTTAGCGGATGATCGATTAAATTGCTGCGCGTGGTTATCGTGCTAAATAGGGATTGGTTTTTTACAGGAGGTCGCATTGCATGGCCATCACCATCAATTCGGCGAGATTTTCAGCCTGCATCTTTTCCATGATATGGGCTCTGTGTACATCAATGGTGCGGTTGCTGATATCGAGTATTCTGGCGGCCTCTTTGTTGGAATGACTTCTGACTATCAGGCTCAGCACTTCTTTTTCGCGGGCCGTTAAATGATCGAGGCGGTCAAGTATCTTGCGTTTCTCCCTGAGCTGTTCCCGGGTTTGGGCATCCTTGCTAAGGGCTTCCTCGATACGGCTCAGCAGAATTTCCTCATTGAACGGTTTTTCCAGAAAATCGACGGCTCCGGCTCTGAATGCTTTTGCCGAATCCGGCACATCGGCATGGCCGCTGATGAAGATTATAGGGATGTCTATGCCTCTCTTGATGAGTTCTTCCTGAAGGTCGAGTCCGCTCATGGATGGCATCCTAACGTCCAGAAGCAGGCAACTGGGTTGCTCAGGATTATAGTGATCTAAAAAGGCTTCAGCCGATTCGAAACTCATGACAGGCTGTCCTGTCGATTCGATCAATAGCGTCAGGGAATCGCGCACGGCAAATTCATCGTCAACTAAATAGACTATAGGGGTCGCCGGCTTATTGTGCGTCATCAGATTTCCTCCGTACCGGTATAGTAAAGTAAAAAGTACTGCCTTTTCCCGGCTTGCTGGCAAAGTATAATGCGCCATCATGGGACTTGATGATTGATTGGCTGATGGATAATCCCATTCCCATGCCGGACGATTTAGTCGTATAAAAAGGCGTCAATATCTTTTTTTGGCTGGACTGGCCAAGTCCGATGCCGTTGTCTTTAACTTTTACTTCTATAAAGTGATCATCATTCAGCAGTGTCTGAATAAACAGTTTTCGCGGTTTATTATGTGGTAAATTTTTTAGGGCATCAATGCTGTTTCTGACTAGATTTAAGATCACCTGTTCAATCTGAACACTATCGACATAAATGGCAGGCAGGTCGTCCGCCAGGTTAAAAGTCAACAGAATATTATATTGTTTTAAATCGGTCACCGATAAGCTGACCGCATTTTCGATCAGCGCGTTCATGTCGGCGGTCGAGCGATGTATTTTCTTGGATCTGACAAACTCCCGCATGTGATGAATGATTTGTCCTGCTTTCAAGGCCTGATCATGGGTTTTTT
>SWCD01011376.1_pt1 | contig 45550 bp, 47 predicted proteins | sample 4693011 | NCBI WGS metagenome assembly SWCD01 (sample SAMN10267278, study PRJNA491770) | bioreactor metagenome | isolation source: DHS bioreactor inoculated with marine | place: Japan: Omine Ridge, Nankai Trough
TGAACTCGGCCTTTCCCTGACCCACTCTGGTGAGACCATGGAGGGTGCCTGATGCCAAAGCCGAAGAAGGGTCCCCGTCTCGGCGGAAGCCCGTCGCATCAGCGAAAGATTCTCGCCAATATGGCGGCCTCGCTCATCCAGGAAGAGCGGATCACGACCACTGAGACCCGCGCCAAGCTGCTGCGGCCCTATGTCGAGAAGATGGTCACCAAGGCCCGTCGCGGAGATCTTCACGCGCGGCGCACGGTGCTTCGCAAGATCCAGAACAACGATGTCGTAACGAAACTGTTCGACGATGTCGGTCCTCGCTACGAGGATCGTGATGGCGGCTACACCCGCATCGTCAAGCTTGGCCCGCGGCGCGGTGATGGCACCGAGATGGCCATCATCGAGTTCGTCTAGAACATCCGAGATCTCATTCACTCAACGCAGAATCAGGTTCTGCGTTGAGTCGCGTCTCGGACCTTCGTGTTCATCTCGAGGCCTATGAACCGCGCGGCCCTGAGGCGCAAGCTGTAGCTGCGGTTCTCAACCTGCTGGCGACCGTGACGAACCCACTGTCGGGCGACACTTATGTGCCGGGTCATGTGACCGCAAGTGCTTTTGTGGTCGACAGGAGTCACCGAGAGTTGCTGCTCATTCATCATGGGAAGCTGCACCGCTGGCTTCAGCCCGGCGGCCATATCGACCCAGGTGAAGACACCATGACAGCCGCCATCAGGGAAGTCGAGGAGGAGACCGGAGTCGTCGGAGTGCCGCTTGGTTCCGGGGTGTTTGATGTTGACGTCCACGAGATCGCTGAACACGGCGGTCGCCCGCCGCACCTTCATTACGACGTCCGCTTCTTGCTCGAGGCGACCAGTAATCGGCTCGTGCATTCGGATGAGGTCAACGACGTTCGCTGGGTTCCATTCGCTGAGGTTTCGGACCTCACGAAGGAGAACTCGGTGTTGCGTCCCACCGCCAAGATCATGAGGCTGTTCGGATAGTGCGTTGGGCGGGTCCGGGTCGGAACCGCAGAACGGGCCTTGCGCAGCTAGCCGACGATTCCAAGATAGAGATCGAACTCCCACGATTCCTGCGGTTGGTCGAGCGGTGTCAGTAGCTCCTCCAGACAGACATGCTCTGCGGATGCGATCTGGTAGCCCTGATCCTCAACCCAGGAAACGAGTTGCTTCCAGGCGTTGCCGATGCCGTCCAGACCGTGCAACCGCAGCGTCGCATAGCGACCGCCGGCGAACTGCTTGACCTGCAACGGGTCGTGAGCCGTCATCTCGTCGGGGACGGTTATCCACTGCTCGTAGCCGTAGTTAGGGCTGCCCGGTGTCGGGTCGGGGTTGTTGAATCCGAAGAAGCGATGATCGTCGCCCCATCCCTGCATATCGTGGTCGGCGGCGTACCGAAGGATCATGTCCCAGGCGTCACCTTCGGGGGATTCCCCGTAGCCCAGAGCAGCGACGACCCGCATCGGCTCCAGCTCGACTATCCGTACTTCTGGCATTCTTGCTCCTCTCTTCCTGCAATCTATCCAGGCGTACCTGACATGGCTTGTCAGGTATTCTGAGAAGATGCGAGCCGATCGATTGCTGGCCGAACTGACTCTGCTGCAGGCCCGGGGCCGGATGACGGCGGCGGAACTCGCTACCGAGATGGAGGTCACCGAGAGGACGGTCTACCGGGATATGTATGCCCTCCAGGTCGCAGGAGTGCCGCTCATCGCCGCGCGGGGCCGTGATGGCGGGTATTCGTTGTATGGGGACTGGCGGGCCGATCTGACCGGCCTGACGACCGCAGAGATGGAGTCGTTGTTGGTGGCGTCGGCGTCCAGCGCGGTCACCCGGGCGGGTCCCTTGGCTGCAACTGCAGCGGCAAAGCTGGCGGCGTTGCTGCCTCCCGAAACCGCTGGGGAGTTGAGTCGATTGCGGCAGCGGATCCACGTAGTGCTGGGTACGAACGGCGGGCACACGGTGTTGGGCGAGACGACGGCCCGGCTCGTCGAAGCGCTGCGCGGTAACCACATGGCAATCCTGCTGCTGCGGCGGGTGCGTACGGGCATGGTGCGAAGAGTGGCTCACCCGCTCGGGCTCGTCACGGATGGCCGGGATTGGTACCTCGTTTGGCACAGTGGAGACGGCCGACCCCGGGTGGACATGGTGGAGCGCATCGAGAGTGTGGAGGTCACCTCGGAGCCGGCGATTGAGGCCGAGATGATAGATATCGAACAGGCTTGGCGTGACTGGCACCAGGCCGAGAGAGGCGGAAACCATGGGATCGATACCAGGCTGCGGATCGACGGGGAGCTCCTCGAGTTCTGGTGTGATCGCTACCCGACGGTCGCGATTCACCGGAATCGCAACAATGCTGAAGTGACAACGGTGTTTGGTTCGATCATCGAGGCCCGGGCTGCGGTTCTGCCCTGGGGTGGCGCGGTCGAGGTTCTTTCCCCTCCGGCGCTCCGGCTGTCTGTCGCCGATTTCGCCGCCCAGACTCTTGCGGTCTACGCCGATCGGTAGTCTGGTCCGCAATGAGCATCCGATACGCCTGGCGCGGCTATTTCACCAACAAGGCGCTCAATGCCCTTCATGCAGAGGGGTTTGGGCACGATCTCTTCGACGACGACTGGGAGACCCAGGTCGATCGGCACAGCCTGGGCTGGGTATGTGCCTATGACGGTGACGAGCTAATCGGGTTCGTCAACGTCGCTTGGGATGGTGCCTTCCATGCCTTCATACTCGATACCCTCGTGGCGAAGAGCCACCGACGGCGGGGGGTTGGGTCGCGACTAGTCGCGGTGGCGACGGATGAGACTCGCAAGGCCGGCTGCGAGTGGCTCCATGTGGACTGGGATCCGGAGCACCGCGAGTTCTATCTGAAGGCGTGTGGATTCACGGAAGCAGAGGCAGGTTTGATCCAGCTATAGCCACCCTGGTTCTGGCGGAGGTGACGCCGATATGTCGGCACCAGCAGCGCAAGAACAGGAGAGTGAGGCGTAGTACGGTTCGGGTTCGCAACTGGGACGTGCCATGACCCGCTTCAGCGTCGGGACAACCAACACCGAGTTCTTCACCTTTGGCAGTGCCGACGATCCGTTTGTAACCCATGCCGGTGAGCATCTCGACGAGGTGACGGTCGCATATGAGACGTATGGGTCTCTCGACGCAGACCACTCAAATGCAATCCTGGTCTTCCATGCGCTGACGGGCAGCCAGCATGCCGCCGGGTATTGCCCTGCCGTGGACGGGGTCGGATCCAGGTGGACCGAGGAGTGTCAATCCGGGTGGTGGGATGGCTTCGTCGGCCCGGGTAAGGCCCTCGATACGGAGCGGTTCTTCGTCATCTGCGCCAACTATCTCGGTGGGTGCTACGGATCTACCGGGCCATCGTCAATCGAACCAGCGACAGGCAAGCCCTACGGATCCCGCTTTCCCAGGATCACCTTCGCCGACATCATCGATACCCAGGTGCGTCTTCTGGAGCATCTGGGTATAGCGAAGCTTCATGCCGTGGTCGGGGCGTCAACCGGCGGTCTGCTGACCATGAGCCTCGCTACCCGCTACCCGGATATGGTCGACATCGTGATCCCGATCGCCTCGGGAACACGGGTCACCGCGCTGCAGACGATCCACAACTTCGAGCAGATCACCGCCATCGAGAACGACCCGAGCTTCCACAACGGTGACTACTACGACGGGGACCCACCCAACTCCGGGCTCAGGCTGGCCCGCATGATCGGGCACAAGACCTTTGTTTCGCTCGGTGCGATGAAAGAACGAGCTCGGCTCGAGACCGTCGGTCGCGACGAAGGGCCCGGCACCTACAGGATCGCAGATGCCATGGAGTCCTACATGTGGCACCAGGGGGCGAAGTTCGTCGCCAGATTCGATGCGAACAGCTACCTGCGGATCACCGAGGCCTGGCAGCACTTCGACCTGGCCGCCGAAGCCGGCGCCGAGACAGAGGCCGAACTGTTTACTCGATGCAAGAACCAGCGCTACATGCTCTTCTCGATCGATTCGGATGTTTGCTTCTACCCCGAGGAACAGGCCGACCTGGCGTTGTACCTGAAGGACGCCGATGTTCCGCATCGACGCATCACTGTGCATTCCGAGAAGGGACACGACTCGTTCCTGCTCGAGCCGGCCCTATTCGCCCCTCACCTCATTGACACCCTCAACAACGCTTGGCACTAACCGCTACGAGGAGGTTCTCCGTGAAGATCAATCGCCAGATCATCGTGTTCGATGCCGCCGATTTGGCGGTCGAGAGCAGCTTCTGGGCGGAGGTGCTCGGTGGCCGGGTCGTCGCCGAGGACGATTGGCACAGCGTGGTCGATGCCAACGGTGATTGGCGCATCGGTATCCAACTCGCGCCGAACCACGTTCCGCCGGAATGGCCGGTCGGTGCCCAGCAACAACAGGTCCACCTCGATCTCCACGTTGAGGATCCCGAGAGTGCACATGAAGAAGTCATCGCACTCGGCGCTCGCTTGCTTCAAGCGGCCGATGATCTCAGCGCTGCCGAGGGGCACCAGGTTTACGCCGACCCCGCCGGCCATCCGTTCTGCATCGGCTGGGGTCACTAGCTCAACGGTGTTCCGGCTTCGCCGTACGCCGGCGGATTCGGGTGGGTTGCTAGCTGAGCCGGGGTTTGGCCGCGCCAAGCCGCAAAGGACTTGCCTTCAGCGAGTCCGCCGCTACCAACGCTGGTGCACGCTCGGCCGGGCGTACCTGTCGTAGATGTCGGCAACTGCAGCCATCGTCTCGTCCGAAAGGTCCGAGATATCGGCGGCGCGGGCGTTGTCGATCACCTGCTGCGGGTTCTTGCCCCCAGGGATGACGGTCGAAACCGCATCGAACATGAGGATCCAACGCAGCGCCAACTGTGCCATCGTCGCCCCTTCAGGCACGAGAGCTCTGATCTCCTCAACGGCCTCGAGACCGGTCTCGAAGTCGATGCCGGCGAAGGTCTCGCCTACGTCGAAGGCCTCGCCCTTCCGGTTGTACTTGCGATGGTCGTCATCGCTGAAAGTCGTTTCCCGACTCATCTTTCCGGTCAAAAGGCCGCTGGCGAGCGGAACCCGGACGATGACACCGATGTCGTGTAACGCCGCCTCTTCGAAGAACAACTCGGCGGGCCGATGGCGGAGCATGTTGAAAATGATCTGCACGGTCTCGACACCCGGATACTCGATCGCCTTGAGTGCTTCCTCAACTCGCTCGACGCTGACTCCGTAGTGCTGGATCTTCCCCCGATGCGCCATGTCATCGAGAGCTTCGAACAGATCAGGGTTGTAGTAGACGTCGGTTGGGGGGCAATGGAGCTGGACCAACTCGAGGCTGTCGACATTGAGGTTGGTGAGGCTGCGGTCGATGAACGCCTCGATGTTCTCAGGTGTGTAACCCGAGGCGACGTGGGGGTCGAGTCGCCGGCCGGCCTTGGTGGCGACGGTGAAGCCGTCCGACGGGCGCTCGGCCCGCAGCCGGGCGATCAACCGCTCACTGCGACCATCTCCGTAAACGTCGGCGGTGTCGAAGAAGGTGATCTCCTCATCCAGTGCGGTGTGGAGGGCTGCCATAGCGTCATCCTCGGTGACGTTGCCCCAATCGGCTCCAATCGCCCATGCGCCAAAACCAATACGCGACGTGTCAAACCCCGTGCTACCCAGCCTGTTGAACTCCATGCCTGCCTCCTCGGTGTTCCGGGCAGAGTACAGCGACTTCTCGGTAGGCAGTTCTGCGGCGTTAAGCTCCGCCCGACCGCAGCGAGGAAAGATGGCCATGGGCGAGATTTTCAAGAGGTTTCTACAGACACTGAGACTCGAACGCGAGGCGTTCGTCTGGATGGACTTCAATGATCGGGCCACCGGCGATGCCCTGATCCTCGTCGCCATCACCGGGCTACTGAAGTTCGCCGGGTTCTTCGGTGGGCTTCGCTCTCTGTTCAACTTCGGAGCCTGGGACCTTCTGATCCAATTTGCCCTCGCGGCCTTGATTCAGTGGCTGCTATTTTCCGGGATCGCCTGGGCCTTGGTGCGTTACGTGGTGCAGGGGAGCGGTGACTACGCCACGTACCTGCGTTTTACCGGGTTCGCTTATCCGACGACGCTGCTGACCATCGCAGTTGCCATCGCGATGAACTCGCGGGGCTTTGTGCCGTTCGCTCTCGGCTTCGCCTGGTTCATCTTCATCATTGCCCGCGGCATCGAGTACGAAAGCGACCTTCCCCGCGGACGGGCCCTCCTGGTTGCGGTCGGTGCCCTGGGCGGTCTGCTGGTGGTTGATGCCATCTTCGGGTTCTCACCAATCGCATGACGGTCTATCGGCTCGACTTCGCCTACGACGGCACAGGTTTCCACGGGTATGCGCGACAACCTCAGGTCCGCACCGTGCAGGGCGAGTTGGAAACCGCCCTGTTCAAGCTCACCGGTGAGGTGGAGACGGCGGTGGCCGGCCGAACCGACACCGGCGTCCACGCCATGGCCCAGGTGGTTTCGTTCGAAACCGACGACGAACTCGATACCGAGAAGATTGTCCGCTCCCTCAACCGGCAGCTGGCCCCTGAGATTGCGGTCGCATCGCTGGCGGTTGCTCCCGATGGGTTCAGCGCCCGCTTCTCCGCGAGCGGCCGTGCCTACACCTACCTGGTGCTGAATCGGCCCACCCCGAACCCGTTCCTAGCCAGCACATCGTGGCACTACGACACCCCGCTCGACCTCGAGCTCATGAACCGGGGGATGAGCCACCTCCTCGGCGAGCACGATTTCCAGGCCTTCTGCCGCAAAGCGGGCGACCGCAGTACGGTGCGGCGGCTCGACTTTGCCCAGTGGAGCCATCGTGGGGATGGCTTGCTTGCCCTTGCTGTGGCGGCGAGCTCGTTCTGTCACCAGATGGTGCGGTCCCTGGTTGCTCTATCGGTCGAAATCGGCAGGGGTCGTGTCGACCCGGACGAGGTGCCGGCCATTCTCGAATCCAGAGACAGACAGCGAGCCAAGGGGGCTGCTCCGGCCCATGGTCTGACGCTGGTTGGGGTCAGGTACTGACTTTTGGGGCGCAAAATGGCGTGGAGATGAGATCTGGGTTGGCGCGCGGCGACGTAATGCCTTATCATGCGCAAGCTCCCGTTCCCCACGGGGGTTCCTCTATGTGCGCCATTTTCTTTGTTCGAGGACTGCCTAAATGAAGCCGAAACTGCAAAAAACCTTTACGCCGAAGCCGGGCGATCTGAGCCATGACTGGTTCGTGGTCGACGCGGCCGATGTCCCGCTTGGGCGTCTGGCTTCAAACGTAGCCCAGATCCTTCGTGGGAAGCACAAGCCGACCTTCGCACCTCACGTCGATGGCGGCGACTACGTAGTCGTCATCAACGCAGAGAAGATCGCGGTCACGGGTCGCAAGGAAGACGAGAAGATTTACTACCGGCACTCCGGCTATCCCGGCGGGCTGCGTGCGGCATCGCTGCGCCAGCTGCGGGAGACCTACCCCGATCGTGTCATCAAGAACGCGGTCCGAGGCATGCTCCCCAAGAACCGTCTCGGTCGCCAGATCATCGGCAAGCTCAAGGTCTATGCCGGTCCGGAGCATCCCCACGCTGCGCAGAATCCGCAGCCGCTCGATATCAGAAAGGTTGGAGCCTGATGGCAAAGCCGCTCGTTCAAGCCACTGGCCGTCGGAAGAGCTCCATTGCCCGAGTTCGGCTGTACCCCGGCACCGGCGAGGTTTCTCTCAACGGCCGTTCGCTAGACAGCTACTTCCCCCACGCCGCACTGCGGCAGCGGGTGATGGAACCCCTGCGCGCTGTTGAGGTAGAAGGTCAGTACGACGTCGTCGCTCAACTCGAGGGCGGCGGCACAACCGGACAAAGCGATGCGCTTCGTCTTGGCATCGCCAGGGCTCTCGTCGAGATTGATCCTGAGCATCGGCCGACGCTGAAGAGCGGTGGCATGCTCACTCGTGATTCCCGTCGTGTCGAGCGCAAGAAGTACGGTCTACGCAAGGCCCGTCGCGCTCCTCAGTTCACCAAGCGTTAGAGACCGGATGGCAGGCGTAAACCGCCTCTTTGGAACCGACGGTGTTCGGGGCCGCGCCAATACCGACCTGACTGTCGATACTGCTCTCGATCTGGCGCGCGCCGCCGGTGAGAGCATGGAAGGTCCCGTCGTCATCGGACGCGACACCCGTCGCTCCGGTCCCATGTTCACGACGGCACTCCACGCAGGGTTCAGCTCGGTGGGGGTGGACACCATTGACGTGGGTGTTCTCCCGGTAGGCGGCGTCTCCCGGCTAATCCGGCAACTCGAGGCTCCGCTTGGAGTGATGGTCAGCGCCTCGCACAATCCGGCCCATGACAATGGCATCAAGTTCATCGGCCCGAATGGGGGCAAGCTGGACGATGAGCAGGAAGCGATCATCGAGACTCGCTTCCGTCGTGGCGCCCCATGGAAACACCCCGACGGTGCCCTCATCGGCATGCGGTCCCAACTCACCGATGCGGTTGATCGGTACGTGGAGAATCTCGCCGACAACGCCGATTACAGCTTGCGCGGTCTCGAGTTCGTCCTCGACTGTGCCAATGGTGCCGCATACGAGGCTGCCCCACAGCTCATGGAACGTCTCGGCGCTTCTGTCGAGGTACACGCTGCCAGCCCCGATGGGCTCAACATCAACGCCGGCTGCGGCGCAACTGAGCCCGAATACGTGGCCCGGTTCGTCAATGGCCGGGTCGGCCTCGCCTTCGACGGAGATGCTGATCGGCTTATCGCAGTCGACGAAGACGGCGTCGTCGCCAACGGCGATGTGCTGATGGCTATCTTCGCCAAGCATCTCAAGGACGCCGGCAAACTCCGCAACAACACTGTCGTCAGCACCGTTATGGCCAATCTTGGTTTTCGGCGCTCGATGGAGCGTCTCGGCATCGATATCGAGGAAACTGCAGTCGGTGACCGATACGTGTACGAAGGTATGCGCCGGGTGAAGGCGGCTCTTGGGGGCGAGCAGTCGGGTCACATCATCTTCTATCGCGGCGCAACCGGCGACGGGCTCCGCACGGCGGTGCGTCTCGCCGAGGTTCTTGCGGCAACCGGCAAGCCGCTCACCGAGCTGCGCAAAGTCATCACTGAGTATCCGCAGGTCTTGCACAACATCGTTGTCGCCGACAAAGGCAAGCTCGAATCGTCAACCGACATCTGGGGTGCAGTCGAGGACGCCGAACGGTCCCTTGGAGCCGACGGCCGGATACTGGTTCGTGCCTCCGGCACCGAGCCGCTGGTTCGGGTCATGGTGGAAGCCCCCACGAAGGAGACCGCCGAGCAGGTCGCAGCTTCGGTCGGCACCGTGGTCACCGCCTCTCTCGGCTAGTCCATTGGCTGACTCATCAGTTCGCGTTGTTCATCGATGCGGTTAGGCTGGCGCCACAACTGAAGACCGACCGGAGAACCCAGCAGCGCCAGCCCTCACTCTGTGAGGTGACGAGGAAAAGGGTGATCGATTAGTCGGCGGGTGCCCTTTCGGCCGTCCACGGCCGTGAAGAAGCGGAAAAGCCCGGGAGTGATCTCGGAGACAAAGCCGCTTCCAAGTGGAGCAAGGTTCTCTTGCAGCAACACCTCCGGTCCCAACACGGAGGTTCCCGCATGTGCGGAATCATGGGCTATGTCGGCCCACAACAGGCAGCTCCGGTGCTTCTCGACGGTCTGCGTCGTCTCGAGTACCGCGGCTATGACTCGGCAGGTGTCGCCGTTACCAACGGTGCGATTGATGTGCGCAAGGCCGAGGGCAAAATCGACCGTCTCGCCAAGCTGCTCGATGAGCAGCCGTTGCACGGCACCATCGGCATCGGACACACGCGCTGGGCGACCCATGGCGAGCCGAGCGACGTCAATGCCCACCCCCACACCGACCCCTCTGGTGAGTTCGTCGTGGTCCACAACGGGATCATCGAGAATTTCCAGACGCTTCGCGAAGAGCTGCAGGACGAAGGCCATGACTTCACGTCCGACACGGACACGGAGATTCTCGCCCACCTCGTTGCCGACGAGTACGACGGTGATCTGGAGTCGGCGGTGCGGCGAGCCGTGGCCAAAGCCGAAGGCGCCTACGCCCTGGTCGTAATGACCAAGCGCGAGCCCGGCAAAATCATTGCAGTCAGGCGGATCAGCCCGCTCATCGTCGGGCTTGGCGATGGCGAGACCTACCTAGCTTCGGATATCCCGGCGGTGTTGCACCGGACCCGGGACTTCCTCATCGTCGAGGACGGCGAAATGGTCATCGTCACCGAAGACGGCGCCGTCATCGAGACGATCGAGGGCGAACCGGTTGAGCGTGAGCCGATGCATGTTGATTGGGATGCCGAGCAGGCCGAAAAAGGTGGCTTTGATCACTTCATGTTGAAGGAGATTCACGAGCAACCGGCGGTGGTCACCGAGACCCTGGGCGGTCGTCTGGCCGAAGACGGCAGTGTCTGGCTCGAGGATGTCAAGTTCGATGATGACTTCGCTCGGGACTTCGACGAACTCTGGATCACTGCGTGTGGCACGGCCTATCACGCCGGCCTTGTCGGCAAGGAAATCTTCCGGCGTCTGTTGCGCATCCCGACGACGGTTGAGTTCGCTCACGAGATGCGGTACAACGACCCGCTGATCTCAGACCGCAGTTTGACTGTCGCCATCAGCCAGTCAGGGGAGACCGCAGATACCCTGGCCGCGGCCCGGTTGGCCAAGGAGCGCGGATCGCGGCTTCTCTCGCTGACCAATGTGGTTGGAAGCACGCTGTCGCGCGAGGCAGACGACATCCTGTACACCAGGGCGGGCCCCGAGATCTCGGTTGCCTCGACCAAGGCGTATCTTGCGATGTTGATCGCGCAGTACCTGCTGGCGCTTCGCATCGGGAAGGCCCGCGGTGTCGTCGACGAAGACCTTGCGGCGCGGGTCGCCCACGGGTTGAGCCTGTTGCCCGGCCAGATCGAGCAACTGCTGCATCGGGAGGACGAGGTGATAGCTGCCGCCGAGCAGATCCTCGATGCCGAAGATGTCTACTTCATCGGGCGGGGCCTGGACTATGCCGTGGCCATGGAGGGCTCGCTGAAGCTGAAGGAGATCAGCTACCTGCATTCGGAAGCGATGCCCGCCGGTGAGCTGAAGCATGGCACCCTTGCGCTGATCACAAAGGGCACACCCGTGATCGTTGTGCTCACCCAGCAAGCTCTCTACGACAAGACCATTTCTGCGGTCCAGGAAGTCAAGGCGCGCGGCGGCAAAATCCTTGCGGTCGCCTATGAAGATGACGCTCAGATCCACAAGTTCGCGCACAGTGTGTTGAGGATCCCGCGAGCAGACGATCTGCTCGGGCCGGTTGCGGCTGTGGTGCCGCTGCAACTCCTGGCCTATCACGTCGCCCGGCTCCGCGGTCACGACATCGATCAACCGAGGAACCTCGCCAAGTCGGTCACAGTCGAGTAGGGGAGCGGTCAACCTCTTCGGTGGCGGGGCAGGTGCGGCGTCCAGCTGTGCCTGCCCCGCCGCGTTTCGGTACAAACCAGGAACCGAGCGGGGTACCGGCGGCGTTTAACCCGTATCGGGTGCGGACCGGCGTGGCCCTGCACCGGGCGCGACGAAGGGGACCTCATGTCACAAGTCACACCACAGTCCGATACGTCGGCAAGGTCAGGCTGGAGGTGGTTCCCGCTCAACGTTGGTACCGCCCTGGCGATTGCGGTAGTTGTCAGTTTGCTGGCGTTTCTGCTCACCAGCGACGGAGAGTCTCCGTCCTCCGCTGCCGACGCCGTCGTGCAACTGGTCGAGAACGAATCCCCCGCGCCGGTCACCCCGGCCGAACCGGCTCCAGTCGCTGCGACGCAACAACAGGCCGGCTCGGCTGAGCCGGCAGGCCAGCCGGAGATGGCTGTGGCGCCGGTGACCACGATCGCAGCGGCAGACTCGTTTGCCCGGATCGGTGGCGGTGATGCTGCCATGTCCTCGTCCTCAGTTCTCTCGCTGTCCCGAGAGATCACCAATATGGGTCCAACCGAGGTGGGTTTTGTCACCAACTTCCCATCGGTTGCGTACACGTGGGAAAGGATCGAGGTCGCCGCCGGGGGCCAGTTCGACGTCGGTTGGCTGGGGGAGCTCGGAGGCAGGATCGTGGCAGTCAGCCCGAGTTGGGGAGAAGGGTTCGAGGGGCCCGGGCAGAGTCTCATCACCAATGTTTCCACCGACGGCTCTGACTGGCAGCTGGCCGGTAGCTACGAGTTGCCGGAAGGGACCTGGGTCTCGCGCATAGTCAGCGACGGTGAGCGTGTGTATGCCTTCGCCGAGGCGTGGGAGGAAGGCACTGGGGAGAACACGCATTCCCTCTTTACGACGAGCGATGGTGAGTCGTGGTCCGTGACGGCGCTCGATTTCGGTGCCGAGGCCGATGAGCACGCGTACATCCAGAACGCGGCTGCAGGTCCGGCGGGGGTCGTCGTAGCGGTATCCCTCGAGACTTATCCCGAAGAGCAGCCGGTGCTGCTCGACTTCGAAGAGCATCAGGTTGAGTTGGATCACATGCGCAATCAGTACCGACTGATCGACGCGGGGTCCGGAGACGAGCTGATGAGCGGTCTCATTGATGACCTGTTTGGTTGGGGGTCCGATGGGCAGCGAATCTACGATCCCGAGACCGGCGAGTTGCTGGTGACTATCCCGTACGACGTTTGGGATCTTGCGTATATGCACCATTACGAGGGCTACGGCGGGGGATCGCCGTTGCCGATACCGTCGTATTCGCCGGAGCCGGTCTCACCACCGGTCATCACCGTCGAGGATGACGGGTTTGTCGTGACTATCGACGAGTCCGCAGGTGAGTACAGCGTGGCCGATGCTGAGTCCGGCGCCGTCATCGCCACCGGGTCCGTCGACTATCTGTACCAGGGGCCGCCACCGCGGTTCGTCGATCCCGACAGCGGAGAAGTCCTGCTGAGCGTCAGCTGGGATGAGTGGTACAAGGCCGAAGAGCAGGCCTACAACTACTACGAGACCGAGTACTACGACTATCAGAGCCGGACGGTTCTGCTGACCTCGACCGACGGGGAGAGTTGGCGCGCCGAACCCATGCCGATCCGATCGGATAGCCACGTTTCATACATCGTGGCGAGAGACGATGGATTCGTTGCCATGGTCAACTCGTGGGGTGAGTTCGGCGATCAGCGATTCGTGTTGACGATGAAGGACGGGGTCTGGTCGAGTTCCGAATCGGGCTACTCCGACATGTGGCTCTATCAGGTCACCGAAGCCGGTGATCGGCTGCTTGCAGTCGGTGAAGGCCAGGGCGGCATGGCGTTGTGGTCATCAGTCAACGGCATCGACTGGGTGTCTGAGTTCGCCATGGTTCCTCAGGATGACGGCTCACACGCCTCGTTGACTGCTGTGGCGTCGGACGGGTCCGGTACCGTCGCCGCCCTTGCCTACAGGGAGAGGTGGTCGGATTACAAGCCGTTGGTTATCGAAAAGGATGGCTACACATTCAGCTTCGAAGACGGTGAGGCCGCGCTCGTTGTGACCTCGGCGGCCGGCGAAACCGTCCTGGCCCTCGGTTGGGACGCCTATGAGGGAGAGGAATCAAGCCAGATCAGATGGGAAGACGGAGTCACGTACTTCGATCTCGGCAACGGAGATGTGGTCGAGATCGCCGACGAAGAGGCATATGAGGCGATGGACGAACGCTGGGCGGACCAGGGGGTTGTCGGTCTCAGCGTGTTCCTCAACGATGCCGGCGTGTGGTCTGAGGCGATTGTTGACGTTGCGGGAGGCCTCAGCGGAGCACACCAGCTTTACCTGGTGGACAACAAGGTGCTCATCGCCGGAACCTTCTGGGGCGACGGCGAGCCGTACTATTCCGAATTCTCTGGGGACGGCTCGTTTGTTGTGATCGTGGGAACACCTCTTGGCGGGTGAGCATCAGTCCTGGGGGGCGCCGGGCGACCGGCGGCCTCCGAGTCCGTTGCACTCGGTACTCTTCCTCCATGGACATTGTGGGTATGGGAGTAGATCTCGCAGACGTAACTCGGGTGCGGCGTCTTCTCGACAAGGATGCGACGCGATTCAGGGACAGGTGTTTTACCGACCACGAGTGGGAATACGCCCATCGTTTCAAGGACCCTTCGGAGCGTCTCGCCGCCCGGTTTGCGGGCAAGGAGGCCGTCATGAAGAGCCTGGGCGTTGGCTGGCGGCATGTGCCCTGGCGAGACATCGAGATAACGGGCGGTGGCGCCCCGAGAGTACGGTTGTCGGGCAAGGCAGAAGAACGGGCTGAGATGATCGGAGTCGAGAAGGTGTTGGTTACGATCACGCACACAGGTGACCAGGCCCTGGTCATGGCGCTGTCGCTGGGAGGCTGAGGTGCGAAGATTCTCAATGGTGGTCGCTCTGATTCTGCTGCTCGCCGCATGTGGCGGAGAAGCCGAGACGACGACGACCGAGGCCCGGGTGGGGGTGGCCGCGACGACCGCACCCTCTCCGGAGACGACGGTCAGCGCCGCAGCGCCAACTACGACAACGTCGATCACCCAACCAAGTGTGGCGGAGCCAGACCCCGACCTTGCCGAAGGCGAGCCGACCACCACAACGACCACGACCACGCTGCCGCCGACCGTCTGCCCGATTCCGGTCCCTCTGGCGGATGGGACGTTGATCACCGCCGCGGTATCCGGGGATTTCGACGGCGACGGACTCGCCGATCAGCTGCTGACCTACCAAAACGGTCCCGACGATTGGCGCATGAGGGTGGTATTTGCCGACGGCGGTGGTGCGGACGCCGCGATCGTGGATGCCGTGGATTTCACACCGCCACGGCCGATCGGTGGGTATGACATCGACGGCGATGGTCCCGAGGAAGTCTTCCTGACCGTGGGTTCGGGAGCATCGACAGCACAGATAGGTCTCTTTGACGTTGCCAGTTGCGTGGCGACTCGGATCACCGCAGGCGGAACACCCGCCACATTCGGAGTCGGTGGATCTGTCGGCATGGTTTCGGGTGTGTCCTGCCCGGGTGATGGGTCGATCCATCGCAACTTTGCCTCTTTCGTCTCGGACGACACCTACGAGGGTGGCTTCGAGCCTTTCGCTCTTTCGGGTTCTGTGCTGACTGCCGGTCTTGGTGACGGCGCCGGATTCACCGCCGATGAGGCATTCGCAATGGCGGTCCTCGACTGCGGCACCCTCGCCCTGCCCTGAGCCGGCGATACAATCACCCGATGCGCCTTGTGATAACGCCTGAGGAGTCGAATCGACTCGATGCGGAATCGATCGAGCCCGTCGAGACTCTGATGGAACGGGCCGGCTTGGGTGTGGCATTGGCGGCAGTCGACATGGGGGTCGGTTACGGGTCGCGGGTGGTCGTTCTGGCGGGCGCGGGCAACAACGGTGGTGATGGCTATGTCGCCGCCCGATATCTCCAAGGGCGCGGCGCCAAGGTGACCGTCCACGCCCTCGGCTATCCAAAAGACCGGGAGTCGGTCGCCGGCCAAGCCTGGGTGCGTGCTGTGAGCAGTGGCGTCGACGTGGTCGATTTCGGTGTGCCGGAACCTGCCGATCTCGTCATTGATGCTCTCTTTGGTGTCGGGTTCCGCGGCGAACTCCCTGACGAGGTGGCGCCCTGGCTCGACCACGATGCCCCGGTTCTTGCCGTTGACGTTCCCAGCGGCATTCAAGCCGGCACGGGCGACGTAACGGGAGAGGCCTTCTGCGCAGACGCCACCATCACATTTCACGCCCTCAAGCCCGGCCATCTTCTCGGCGAAGGTCCGGATAGATGCGGTGTGGTCGACACAATCGATATCGGGCTCGTCGGGGGAGAACCCGTGTTGCGTCTCTGCGAGATCGAGGACGCTCCCGTGGCCCGGCGACGCCGCACTGCGCACAAATGGTCCGTTGGTTCGGTGGCCGTAGTCGGCAGCAGCCGCGGAATGATCGGCGCCGGTGTCCTGGCGGCGCGGAGTGCACTCAATGCAGGTGCAGGCAGCGCCGCAATCGTATGCCCCGGTGCGATGCAGAGCCAGGTTGCCGCGATGACACCCGGGCTGCTCACCAGAGGTGTTGGAGAAGGCGACAGATTCACCACTGCAGACGTGGAGGCAGTCCTCGCCTTCACCCAACGCTTTGATGCGGTCGTACTCGGCCCGGGTCTCGGTGACGACGATGGCTTTGCGGAAGCAATCGTGGCGGGCCGGGAAGGCAAGCTGCTCATCGATGCCGACGGGCTCAACAATCTGAGCGGACTCGAGCCCCTGGCGAACCGCAATAGCCCAACGATCATTACTCCGCATGCCGGAGAGTTCAAGAGGCTTACCGGCGAGCCGGCGGACTACCAGTCGGCGATGGCGGTGGCCGACGAGACGGGCGCCATTGTGCTGCTCAAGGGCAACCCGACGTTCGTGCTCGGGGCCGAGCAGTGGGTGGTCACCACCGGCGGCCCGGAACTGGCGACGATTGGAACGGGGGACGTCCTTGCCGGCGTTGTCGCGGCACTGTGGGCATGCGGTCTCGACGGGGAGACAGCCGCGAGGTCGGGTGCGTTCTGGCACGGTGTTGCCGGGGCCGATCTCTCGTCGAGGCGTATCGTGACCGCAACCGAACTGATGAGCACAGTTGGAGAGTTCCTTTGAGACCATCACACGTTGAGGTCGATCTCAACGCCATCCGCCACAACGCAGCCGTGATCGCCGAGGCTGTAGCTCCGGCGATGCTGTGTGCTGTGGTCAAAGCCGACGGCTACGGACACGGTGATGTCCCATCAGCCGAGATGGCGCTCGAGGGAGGAGCAAAGTGGCTGGCGGTTGCTCTTGTCGAGGAAGGTATCCGGTTGCGTGACGCCGGGATCGATGTGCCGATCTTGTTGCTGTCTGAACCGACCAAGGAAGAGGCCCCGTTGGCGGTGCAATGGAATCTCGTTCCCACCGTGTACCGGCGAACGTTCATTGAACTCCTTGCCGGTGACGTTGATGAAGGCACCGTCCTCCCCGTCCATCTGAAAGTCGATACGGGGATGCACCGGGTCGGCGCTTCACCCGACACCGCGCTCGACCTCGCCGTTATGGTCGACGCCCACCCCCGGCTCGAGCTGCAGGGGGTATGGACCCATTTCTCAGTTGCCGACGAGGACCCGGATTTCACCAAGGAGCAGATACGGCGGTTCGAGGAGTTCGTCGGCCACCTGGCCGAGCGTGGCATCGAGCCGCCCCTGTTGCACGCCGGGAACACCGCAGGCGGGCTCATGTTCGACGCCGCGCGCTACTCGATGGTTCGAGTCGGTCTGGGCTTGTACGGTCTCCGCCCCGGACCAGACACCTCTCCCGAGCTGGCGCTCCAGCCGGCGATGCGTGTTATCTCAGCCGTGTCCTTTGTCCGTGACCTTCCGGCCGGAGCCCGACCCTCCTACGGTCGGCGGCGCCCGATGCCTGCGGCGGGGCGGGTGGCTACCGTGCCGATCGGTTACGCCGACGGTGTATACCGACGTCTGTCCAGTGTCGGTGGCGAGGTTCTGATTCGGGGCAAGCGCTATCCGTATGCCGGCACGGTGACGATGGATCAAATCATGATCGACGTCGGGGAAGACGACATCGAGGTCGGCGACGAGGTCGTCGTCATGGGCAACCAGGGTCTGGGCTCTGTGACCGCAGAGGACTGGGCCGATTGGATGGGCACCATCAACTACGAGGTGGTCTGCAACTTCGGTCCGAGGCTGCCCCGGCACTACCGGAGGGGCTGTGGAATCTAACTCGACAATCACCGCCGTCCCCGGTGTTGAGGTCGGCCATTGGACCGATCTGGACGCTGCCACCGGCGTCACGGTAATCAGCCTCCCTGAGCCCAATCTGGCCGCATTCGAGGCGAGAGGTGGCGCTCCAGGAACGAGAGAGACCGCACTGCTGGCTCCGGGCATGAAGGTTGAGACGATCCAGGCGCTTGTCTTCTCCGGTGGCTCGGCGTTCGGCCTGGCTGCCGCCGATGGGGTGATGAGGGAGTTGGCTGCGGCCGGTCGGGGACATCCGACCCCCGCAGGACCAGTCCCGATCGTTCCGGCTGCCATTCTCTACGACCTGTTCGTCGGTCAGAATGCACCTCCTACCGCCGAGCACGGTGCGGCCGCTTACCAAGCGTGCACTCGGGCTCCCGTCGAGCTGGGCACGGTTGGGGCGGGAACCGGAGCCACGGTATCGAAGTGGACTGGCATCGAGAGTATGAGAAAGTCCGGCATCGGCTCGGCTGCGACCCGGATCGGCACAGCGACGGTCGGCGTCCTCGCCGCAGTCAACGCCGTAGGAGACGTCGTCGATCTGCGCGGTACCTGGCTGACCGGTAGCCCGACTCTCGAAGCGCCTGAGGTCGGGGGGTTTCGGGAGAACACGACCCTGGTCGCTATCGCCACCGATGCCCGCCTGAGCAAGTCGGACCTGCTGCGCATGATCGTGAGGAGTCACGATGCGCTGGCAGCAACCATCAGGCCGGCGCATACCCGCTACGACGGGGACATCGTCTTCGCCGTTTCCTGCGGTGAGGAAGACACAGATATGGATTTGCTGAGCGAAGCTTCGTTCAACGTGACGGCGGCGGCGATCATCAGTGCTGTGACGACTGCGACTGCCTTGGCCGGAATCCCGGCGATGGGGGATGGCTGAGGTGGTGCCGGCGGAAGAGAGGGCCGAGAAGCTGGCCGTGCTGGCGGAGCAGGTGCACGACTGCACCGTCTGTCGCCTCGCTGAGACGCGTACCAACGTCGTCTTCGGGGCAGGCAACCCGGATGCCGACGTGATCTTCATTGGTGAAGGGCCGGGGCAGCAGGAGGATGAGCAGGGTCTCCCATTTGTCGGGCGGTCGGGACAGCTGCTCGAGCAACTGCTCGGCGAGATTGGGCTGACCCGTGAGGATGTCTACATCGCCAACGTCGTCAAGTGCCGCCCACCAAAGAACCGGGACCCACGACCGGATGAGATCGATGCGTGTAAGGGCTATCTGCGTACCCAGCTCGAGCTGATCCAGCCCAAGGTCGCCGTCACTCTCGGCAATTTCTCATCGAAGCTGCTCCTTCGCACCGACACGGGCATCACGAGGCTCCGCGGCAATGCGTACGAGTGGTGGGGCCGTCTGCTCGTTCCGACGTTCCACCCGGCGGCGGCGCTGCGGGGCAATCCCCGTGTCCTCGCCGAGATGCGAGAGGACTTTCAGACAATTCAGGCCATTATCGAAGGTAAGCTCACCAGGCGCCCGCCCGAACCGGCCGCCGAGCCGGGGGAGCCGGAGCCCGATCCCGAGCAACTGGATCTGTTCAATTGATCGAAGTCCCAACCAAGAATCCTGCTGAGACGCTTGCTCTCGGACGCCACCTGGCAGCCATGTTGCGGGCAGGTGACATCATCCTGCTCGCCGGGAAACTCGGCGCCGGGAAGACCCTCTTTGCCGGAGGCATCGGCGAGGGTCTTGGCGTCGAAGAGCAACTCACCAGCCCGTCGTTCATCCTGGCTCGCTCGCACGAGGGTTTTATGCCTGTCGTCCACGCGGACGTCTATCGGCTCGGCACCAGTGCCGAGTTCGAAGACCTGGACCTGCCGGAACAGGCTCGTGACGGCGTGCTTCTGATCGAATGGGGTGATGTGGTCGCCCACGGAGTTCCTCAGGACCACCTGATGGTTCAGATCGAGGTGGTCGGGGAGTCGGAGAGAGTGTTTCGTTTCACTCCATCAGGATCGTGGGCGTCGCGCCCCTTGGGAGAGTTGACGCTGTGAAGATCCTTGCTATTGATACGGCTACCAGTGCCTCGTCTGTTGCCCTGGGTGATGGCGACGAGCTCGTTGCGATGTCGGTGCGCGTCGATCGACGTGGCCACGGGGGCTTCCTCATCCCGGCCATCGACTTTGCCTTTGACTCCGCGGGCTGGAAGCCGCGGGACATTGATGTCGTTGCCGTCGATATCGGCCCCGGTCTCTTCACCGGAATTCGTGCCGGTATCTCGACGGCTCAGGCCATTGCGGCGGCGATCGGGGCGCCGATTGTGACCATCAGCTCACTTACGGCACTGGCCGTGAGAGCCGCTACCGGGCGCCGCCGGATCTGGCCGGTCGTGGACATCCGCCGCGGCCAGTATGCGACTCGACCGTTCCGGCCGGTTCCGGGCGGTGTGGCCCCCGATGGGCTCGCCGAGATTGTGACCGGGGATGGTCTCCACAATCTGATCGAGAGCGATGCTGAGGACACGCTGCTGGTCGGCGATACGGCCGGTCTTCCGGCGACGGTCATGCGTGGCCTCCACAAGACCAGGAAGGGCCGTCCCCGGTACCCATCAGCCGACGTTCTGCTCGAGATTGCATCTCTGAGATCGGGCAGCGCCGATTACGTGCGCCCCGAGGATGTCCGCCCGCTGTATATGCGAGAGCCAGATGCACAGATCAACTGGAGCGACTTTCGTGAAGAAGGCGTCTGGCCGGGAGCGGCAGGATGATGACAGTTGCTGCTCCCGTTGTTCTCCGCCCTATGACCATCGCCGACATCCCAGTCGTGCTCGAGCTCGAGCGCGCTACCTATCCGCAGCCGTGGAGTGAGGGCATCTTCACCGATGAGTTGAGCCGCTCTGATCGGGTCTATGTGCTTGCCGAGCAAGACCGGCAGATGATTGGCTTTGCCGGGCTGATGCTCGTCGAGGATGACGCCCACGTGACAACCCTCGCCGTCAAGACCGATGCGAGAAAGGCCGGCCTGGGCACGAGGCTGATGTTGCGGCTCATCGCCGCCGGGCTCGAACGTGGTGCCCGCAATCTCACCCTCGAGGTTCGGGCCACCAATGAGGGCGCACAAAGGCTGTACAACCGCTTCGGCATGGCTGCCGTGGGTGTCCGGAAGAACTACTACCGGGATGACGATGCCGTCATCATGTGGGCTACCGACATCGATCAGCCCGAGTATGCCGCCCGGCTCGACGAGATCCGATCCGGTCTGGGAGAGCAATCATGAGCAAACCATTGATTCTTGGTGTCGAGACGAGCTGCGACGAGACCGGAGTCGCCGTCGTGCGCGGTCACGAGATCCTGGCGACGGTGCTCTCTTCGCAGATCGATGCTCATGCCCGGTTTGGGGGAGTGGTGCCGGAGGTTGCCGCCAGAGCTCATGTCGAGGCGATTCGGCCGATGGTTCATCTGGCCTTGCGTCAGGCTGGGGTTCATTCGGATCAGCTAGACGCCGTGGCCGCTACCCGCGGTCCCGGTCTCGTCGGTGCTCTCATGGTCGGCTACTCGTTCGCCAAGGCGATGGCCTGGACTCTGGAGACCCCGTTTGTGGGGGTCGACCACATGGAGGGGCACCTTTTTGCTCCCCGCCTGGAGCACAATGACTTTGAGCCTCCCGCCATCGTTCTGTTGGCGTCTGGCGGGCATAGTCAGATCGTGCACGTCAAGGCATGGGGCGAATACGAGATCCTGGGAACGACGATCGACGACGCCGCAGGTGAGGCTTTCGACAAGATTGCCCGCTTCATGGGGCTGGGGTTCCCCGGTGGCCCGGCGATCGACAAAGCGGCCGACGGAGGCGATCCAACGATCGTCCGGTTCCCGCGAGCGCTGCGGGATCGGCCGTATCACTTCTCGTTCTCCGGGCTGAAGACATCGGTCGTTACGTACCTGGAGAAGGCCAAAGCCTCAAACAGCGTCCCGCCGCTCCCGGATGTCGCGGCGGCGGTCCAGGAGGCGATCGTCGACGTACTGGTGGACAAGACCTTCAACGCCGTCAAGGCGACGGGTGTAGATCGCGTTGCTGGTGGCGGGGGCGTGCTTGCCAACCGTCGTCTGCGGGCACGGCTCGAGGAGGAGGCCGATCGGCGTGGGGTAGCACTCCACCTGCCGTCTCCTGCTCTATGCACCGACAATGGGGCGATGATCGCTGCGGCCGGCGAGTTCCGGCTGGAGCGAGGCGACGTGACACCATGGGGTGTGGACGTCAGCTCCTCGCTGCGCCTCGGCGGATAGCCGTTCATGAAGCGCGGTTTCCGTCTCGGCTCGGTGCAGGGTGTCGAGGTCATCGCCGATCTGTCGCTTTTCATCATCGCCGGGCTTCTCACCTGGTCGCTGTACACCGATCTCGACCAGGCATTCCCCGACTCGAGCTCTGATACTTTGCTGCTCGCCGCCGTCGTGGGAGGAGGGTTGTTCTTCACCAGCATCTTCTTGCACGAGCTGAGTCACTCACTGGTGGCGTTGCGGAGGGGGTTGACCGTGCGTCGGATCCGGTTGTTCATATTCGGCGGGGTGTCGGAGATCGAGGAGGAGGCGGAGACGCCGTCAGACGAGCTCGCAGTGACGCTGGCGGGACCGGCGACGTCGCTGGCTCTCGGGATCCTGTTCATTGCCGTGGGGTGGCCGCTGTCATCCTCCCTGGGCCTGCCGGCTCGGATCGCGCTCATTCTCGGCTTCGCCAATCTCTCAATCGCTGTGTTCAATCTGCTTCCGGGGCTGCCTCTCGATGGGGGGCGGCTGCTCCGGGCCCTGGTGTGGCGGCGCAGCGGCGACCGGAACCGTGCGACCCGTCTAGCGGTGACGACCGGGCGTGGGCTCGGAGGTTTGCTTGCTCTTGGTGGTGCCGCGCTCGTCTTCATCGTGGGTGATATCTCCGCGCTGTGGTTTATGGCGATTGGTTGGTTCCTATACGAAGCGGCATCCACTTCGGCGGTTCAGGAGCAATTCCTATCCCGGATCCAGGATCTCGAGGTCGGTGACGTGATGCGCCGCACGGACATGGCTGTCAATGGCGATTTGACTGTGACAGCAGCCCTCGAGCTGCACGCTTGGGGAGACAAGCTGCGCCCGTTGCCGGTCGATGTCGAGGGCCGCGTGACGGGAGTGTTCGGCACCCGCGAGGTAATGAAGGTCGACGCCGCCGATCGTGACCACACGCTGGTGCGGGATGCGATGACTCTGATTGGACCCGCCGACGTGGTCGCGTTGGATACACCGCTACGCCGGGCGCTTATCCCGAGCGATGGTGCTTCCGGGGTGCTCGTTGTCGTGGATGAGGGAGAGGCGGTTGGCCTGCTGACTGCAGAGGAATTGTCGGCGATTTTCGCCGATCTGCGGCGGAAGCGGTGAGCATGGGACCTCTGGAAGGCGTTGTCGTCGCCGACTTCTCCCGCATTCTTGCGGGACCGTATGTGACCATGACCCTCGGGGATCTCGGAGCAACCGTCATCAAGGTGGAGCGACCGGAAAAGGGGGACGACACCCGTTCCTGGGGGCCGCCGTGGGTAGATGAGGGCAGTACGTATTACCTCGGGCTCAATCGCAACAAGCGGAGCATCGCCCTCGACCTCAGCGATGAAGCTGATAGAGCGACTGCTCATCGATTGGTGGCGAAGGCAGACATCGTCGTGGAGAACTTCCGACCGGGGAATCTGGTCAAATTCGGTCTGGATGCCCAAGACGTCCTCGATCGGCACCCGTCGCTGGTGTATTGCTCCATTACCGGCTTTGGGGACACGCGGCTGGCGGCCACCCTGCCCGGCTACGACTTGCTCGTTCAGGCATCGAGCGGCCTCATGAGTATCACCGGCGAACCGCAGGGCCAGCCGCTCAAAGTTGGTGTGGCCCTCGTCGACCACGTGTGTGCTCTCCAGGCCGTCATCGGGATCCTGGCCGCCCTGCGGCATCGAGATCGCACGGGCGCCGGACAGCACGTGAAGGTCTCGCTGATGGGTGCGGCCCTCGCCGCCCTGCTCAACCAGGCCTCCGGATTTGCCTTGGCCGGCGTGGTGCCCGCCCGCCTGGGTAACCGCCATCCTTCGATTGCCCCATATCAGACCTTTGTCACCGGCAAGGGGTATCTGGTATTGGCGTGCGGTAACGACTCGCAGTTTGGGCGGGCGGCAACTGTCGCCGGGGTTCCGGAATTGGCCGATGACCGCCGGTACGCGACGAACCCGGCGCGGGTTGCCAACATCAACGATCTCGAGCAAATACTCACCCGGTCATTCAAGGATCGCACCGCGCAGGAGTTGGCGGAGGCGATGACAGACGCCGGAGTGCCGGCGGGGACCATCCTGGATGTCGGAGAAGCGTTCGCTCTGGCGGATCGGTTGGGCCTCGATCCGATCGAAGAGCTGGAGCAGCCGGACGGAGTGTTCCGGTCCGTCAGATCGCCGATACATCTGTCGGAGACGCCGGCAAAGACTCGCTTGCAGCCACCGGGATTGGGGGAGCACCAGGATGAGATCCTTGCCTGGCTGGACGACGTCGACACCTGAGCATCACAACACCGCAAATGGTTCTTGCGTCGACTAGCTTGCCGGTCATGGAATTCGCAGCCGTTCTCGTCGCCATCCTGCTCTCGGCCGTTGCCGTATTTCAAGGTGCTCTGGTTCTTGGCGCTCCGTGGGGAGATCATGCCTACGGGGGGAGAGCCGAGACCGACAACGGACGATTGCCGGCCACGTATCGTGCGATGAGCGCCGTTGCCATTCCGTTGCTGCTGCTTTCCGCGGCGATTGTCCTATCGAGGGCAGAGGTCATCGGCTGGATCGACCCCGACGGGTGGGTGCGGGTGGCTGTATGGATTGTCTTCGGGTATCTCGTGCTCAACACCCTCGCCAACGTCTCGTCATCGAGCCGGATCGAGCGTTTGGGTATGGGGTCACTGACGGTGGTGGCGGCCATCGCCACGCTGGTCGTTGCGCTGTCCGGCTAGGCACCAGCTGCCCCGAACAAGGCTCTAGCACTCGCCTAACCTGTCTGCTAGCACTTGTACTCAGGGAGTGCTAACCTCTGGCACTCGACAAGTCAGACTGCTAACCCTCGGAAGGAGGAAGTCGGATGAATCTCAAGCCCCTGGGTGACCGTATCGTGGTCCAGCCCGAGGAAGAGACCGAGTCACGCACTGCTAGTGGACTCGTGATCCCCGATACCGCAAAAGAGAAGCCCCAGTTGGGCAAAGTACTTGCGGTAGGCCCCGGCGAACTGAAGGACGGGGAGCGCATTCCGCTCGACGTCAGCGTCGGTGATGTTGTTTTCTATTCGAAGTACGGCGGCACAGAGGTCAAGGTTGAGGGTACCGACTACCTCATCCTCTCCGCCCGTGACGTACTCGCCGTTCTCGCATAGGAGGGCTGTTACTAAATGGCTGCAAAAGAACTCAAATTCAGTGAGGAGGCCCGTCGCGGTCTCCAGGCGGGCGTAGACAAGCTCGCCAACACCGTCAAGACGACGCTCGGTCCCAAGGGCCGCAATGTCGTGTTGGAGAAGAAGTGGGGCGCTCCCACCATCACCAATGATGGTGTCACGATCGCCAAGGAAATCGAACTCGACGACCCCTTTGAGAACATGGGCGCCCAGCTCGCCAAAGAGGTTGCGAACAAGACCAACGATGTTGCCGGTGACGGCACCACCACGGCCACCGTTCTCGCCCAGGCAATGGTCCAAGACGGGCTTCGTCTCGTCGCTGCCGGCGCCAACCCGATGGAGCTGAAGGTCGGTATCGAAGAGGCCGTCGCCAATGTCGTCGAGGCTATTGCCGAGGTCGCGACTGAGGTCGACTCCAACTCGAAGGATCAGATTGCCTATGTGGCCGCCAATTCGGCCGCGGATCGCAACATCGGCGAGCGCATCGCCGAGGCGATGAAGAAGGTCGGCAACGAGGGTGTCATCACCGTCGAAGACAGCCAGACTTTTGGTGTCGATCTCGACTTTACCGAGGGCATGCAGTTCGACAAGGGCTACATCTCCCCGTACTTCATCACCGACCCCGACCGTCAAGAGGCCGTCGTCGAGGATCCGTACATCCTCATCGCCAACTCCAAGATCAGCTCGGTGCAGGATCTTCTTCCTGTGCTCGAGAAGGTCATGCAGACCGGCAAGACCATCCTCATCCTCGCCGAGGATGTCGAGGGTGAGGCCCTCGCCACCCTTGTTGTCAACCGTCTTCGGGGCACGTTCAGCTCTGTCGCCGTCAAGGCTCCCGGGTTCGGCGAGCGCCGCAAGGCCATGCTGCAGGACATCGCCATCCTTACGGGTGCGACCGTCATCAGCGAAGAGGTCGGGCTCAAGCTCGACGGTGTGACCATCGACATGCTGGGTCGTGCCCGCAAGGTCGTCGTCACCAAGGACGACACCACGATCGTCGAGGGTGCAGGCACCCACGCCGAGGTCGAGGCTCGCGTCAAGCAGATCCGCCAGGAGATCGAGAACTCGGACTCCGACTGGGATCGGGAGAAGCTCCAGGAGCGTCTCGCCAAGCTGTCCGGCGGCGTTGCCGTCATCAAGGTCGGCGCGGCCACCGAGGTCGAGCTCAAGGAAAAAAAGCATCGCATCGAGGACGCCATCCAGGCGACTCGTGCCGCGGTTGAAGAGGGGATCGTCCCCGGTGGCGGCGTCACGCTGCTCCGTGCCGGCGCTTCCATCAAGAATCGCGGCGGCACAGATGACGTCAAGGCCGGACGGGCCCTCGTCAGCCGTGCGCTCGAGGCGCCGCTTCGTCAGATCTCCGTCAACGCAGGCCATGAGGGTGGCGTTGTCGTCGAGCACGTTCGTGCCGGCGAAGGTGGGTTCGGCTTCAACGCCGCCACCGGCGAGTACATGGATCTGATGGAGGCCGGGATCATCGATCCCGCCAAGGTCACCCGTGCGACGCTGCAGAACGCTGCTTCCATTGCAGCTCTTCTCATCACCACCGAGGCACTCGTTGCCGAGGAGAAGGAAGAAGAGCTCCCCGCCGGTGGCCACGGCCACGACGGCGGCATGGGCGGCATGGGCGGAATGATGTAACAAACGACTCGCCTGCAAAGCAGGCGAGACCTACCGATTGAGTTTGGGGCCCCAATTGGGGCCCCAAACTCATGAGGCCTCTCCGCAGGCGGAGCAGGCAACGTTCAAGTTGTTCAGGGCTCCCTCGAGCACTATCAGCTCCGCAAGGACGAGGAGGCGCCTAGCCTCCAGTCTCCATGAAGCACTCGACTCGATCGACGTCGATCTCTACGAACGTGGCCCCGGGGATGTCGATGGTCCAGGCCATCACCTCGGTCATCTCTTCGGTCCCGCCGCCGAGTGCCATCACCACCAGACTGGGGTCGTAGACGCCATCGGCGGTGCAGTCGTTCATCCCGCCCATGACGAACGGGTCCGCGGTAAGCGTTACCTCATCCCACGGAAGCTCGAGCGTGGCCTTCACCTCGTAGCGCATGTGCCCCGCAGCGTGGCCCTGGGACTCAACCAGCCAGATCATTTCACCATCAGATCCGGCGACGTGCAGAGCCCAGTTCTCCATTTCGCCGGTAGCGTCGTCGAGCAACCAGCCACCAACCTCGCTGAAAGTGGTGGCAAACAGGCCACCGTCAATTACCTGGGCGATGGCCGAGGACCCGTCGACTCGGCTGGCTGTGAACGTCCTCCCCACCACCTCGTCCGCCCCGAGGGGTTGGCCGAGTGCGGGTTGTGCATCGCGCTGGCTGTCCCAGTATCGTGTTGCTTCCTGCCACTGGGTCCGTGTTTGAATTTCACATTCGCCCTGGAGCCAGCCGTAAAAGGCATCGCAGCTTCCATTGAGCCGGAACTCAACACTTTCGACTTCGGGGAACTGGAAGACGTTCGCCTGGAGTTCGGCGAGGAAGTACAAACCTCCGGTGCTTGTGCTCGTGTTGCCGATGAGGATGGCATCGTTGAAGTCAACGATTAGCCGGTCCTCGTTTAGCGTCACCGAGTCCAAAGCTCCCGCCGATTCTGCGGAGAAGAAAGATCCATAGCCCATCAGTCGCTCCTCCTCGGTCAGTCCGGCCATGAGGGCCTGGAGGGTTGCCTCGGTCACCTTCGAGCTAGTGGGTACGACCCTGGTTACCTCAGTTGAGACATCGGGGAACAGCCAATCACCGGCGCACTCGAATAGGACGGTGACGGGCATCGAACCTTCCGGAACCTCGGGTGCGGTCAATCCGGCGAGACATGGCGCTTCAACCCTAACGCCCACAATGACGGTGCTGCCTTCATCTGCGGTATCACCTGCAAGCGGATCCTGGGCGGTAATCAGGCCGATTCCTGAGCGGCTGGGGTACATCTCCGTGATTTCCAACTCGAGCCCAATCTCCCCGAGGACGGTGCGAGCCTCAGTCTCCGTTAATCCATCGAGATTGGGCACTTCCACGACCCCGACGGGAGTAATGGTCGGCTCGGGCTGAGTCGGAGCTGTTTCTGCGACGGTCGTCGATGTCACCGTCGTCGACGGGACCGTCGTGTCGGCCACGTCACCGTCGTTGGTCGGCAGCAATCGCAACAGGCCAAGCACCAGCGCGGGTGCCAGGACAACGGCCGCACCCGCCAGCACTGCCACGGGTATCCGGAAGCGTCGTTCCTCACGCCCGCGACTCATGGTCTCCTCGACCGAGACCGGCTCTTGGAGTCCGTCGATGTAGCGGCGAAGGTCGCGTTTGAAGTCAGACATGAGGCACCTCGAGTTCGTTGCGGAGCCTGGCGAGTCCGCGTTCGACATGGTTCTGTACGGAGGATCGTGAGATGCCGAGCAGGTCGGCCACCTCCTGATGGGTGTACTCGAAGGCGTGGACGAGTACGACGACCTGTCTCTGCCGGGATGACAGCGTGTTGAGCGCAGGCGGGAGGCCCGGTTCTACCCAGGGGAGTCCCGCTTCTGGTTTGGTCTCAAACACGGATCGGCGCGGCCATAGCCGCCGTGATTTGCTCTGGCCGACCCGATACAGGTAGCCAAGAGGGTTCTTCATCGCCTGGATGCGGTCCCAGTTCTCCCACGCATAGGCAAGCGCCTCGGCAGTGGACTCCCGGCCAATCTCGCCGCCGTAGCGAGCGATCAACGCCCGCCGTAGCTGAGGCTCGGCTCGGTTGTGGAACTCCGCAAACGTCTGTCCGGTTATCTGGGGTCTTGTCATTGTTGGCATCTCACCCTATGAGAGCCTTCACCCGCGTTTCTGCACCACACCCAACGATTCTCAGCCGCCTGCCAGCTGGGAGGACTGCCATTCAGCGCGGGTGATCGTGTCGCATTCCTCGGCACCCAGACGTAGCCAGAAGGCGGCGCAGGATCCACCGAGTCGGTATTCCACCTCGTCGATCGAGCTGAACTGAAACACATTTGCATTGAGAGTTGAGAGAAAGATCTGTGCTCCCTCGGCCGTGTCGACACCGCCCGGGAAGATATCGGCGTTGAACTCCAAGAACGCGGTTCCTTCAGCCAGGCTCACCCCGAGGAACGAGCCGTCGGCACCGGCGGGGAAGGGGGTGTTGAAACCGAGTTCAGCTTCGCTTCGTTCGAGGCCCTTCGTCATCTCTCGCAGCGTCGAGGTCAGGACCAGATCGGTTGGCGCAACTGCCCTGTAGACGAAGGTCCCGCCGGTTGCCGGGTCGGCTCCCCCACACGGGAAGAACACGCGCAGAATCGTGGAGTCCTCGTCGGCTGGCATCTCCTCGGCACAGACATCGTCTGTCGCCCCGGCGGTGGTCGATGTGGTTGTCGCAGCTGAAGCGGCCGGCGCGATAGTGGTCGTTGTAGTGGTGTCACCGTCGTCGGCGATAGTCGAGGTTGTAGCCCGGAGGGGAAGCGTGTCGTCCGGCGTCTCCAACACGTTCATGAAGGCCGTGATCACAATCATCGCCAACACGAAACTGACGGCCGCAATCAGCCCGCGCTGGATCATTTGGAGTGTGCGTCGGTCCATACCCGGAACCCTAACGAGTGGAACGTTATATGGAACGCTTTGGGAGCCGAGCGGGGTTCCCGCGATCCGGCCCATACGATGCCATGAACGGCATCGGCATGCGAACCGGGTGGTCTATCGGCATCTATCCGTTCCAGAGCTCGGTTGCACCGAACTCCAAGCCGATTTCATCGGCCTTAGACCCAGGTTTCGGCCTCGTAGCGTCGCCGCTCGAAGCGCCACTCACGATCGAGTAGACCCCATACAGAGTGGTCCAGCCAGCGGCTGCCGACCTTCACCTCATCCCGTAGCGTGCCTTCCTTGAGAAAGCCGAGCTTCTGCACGATGCGCTCGGAAGCGACGTTGCCGATCGCAATTCGGGTAGTTACCCGGTGCATCTGCAGCTCTTCATACGCGACCTGAAGGGCACGTGCGGTGGCTTCAGTCCCGATGCCCTGACCGGTCATGTCGCTGCGGATCCAGTACCCGACCTCGCCTACGGAATTCGCCCGGGAGGTGAACCATACCGAGACGTTCCCGAGGTGTTGCTCATCGTCGTCTAGGGCCCGGATTGAGAAGTCAAAGGCCCGGCCACTAGCCCAGGCTCCGATGGAATCCTTGACGAACTGGGCTGTCACGCTGCGCTGATAGTTGACCGCCCACGGCAGGTACTCTGCGAGTTCGGGCAGCGAAGCGCGCACCGCGTCATGTACGGGTGCGGTGTCCTTGCGCCGAAAAGGGCGAAGAACAAGGCGCGGTGTGAACCGCGGTTCGTGACCTAGTAGCTGTGCCATCGTCCGCAGCTTATCCCGCCATCCCGTAAGGTGCGGGCGTGCGAGACATATGGACCCGTCTTGAGGCATTAGAACCAGTCCAATACCCAGCCGGGGCTAAGTCCGCGGTGCTGGTTCCGCTCTATCGCGATCAGGACCGGCGGGTGCGGGTCATCCTGACCAAGAGACCCGATCACATGCGCACCCATCCCGGCGATGTGGTCTTCCCCGGAGGTCGCCTGGAACCAGGAGAGACACCGGAGCAGACGGCCAAACGGGAAGCATGCGAGGAGATCGGGTTACCGCCGGATGGCGTCGAGGTGATTGGAGGGCTATCTCCAACAACCACCCGGAGCAGGCGCAATCTGATTGTTCCTGTGGTCGCCAAGGTGCAGAGACCCGCAGAGTTCGTCATTCAGGAAGAAGAGGTTGATGCGGTGATCGAGCCGGCAATGCTTGACCTTCTCGATGACAGCCGGTGGCGCACCTCGCTGTGGTTTGGCAAGAAGATGTGGTTCTTCGATTTCGACGAAGGCACATTGTGGGGGGCGACTGCCTTCATGATGCGAGAGTTCATCGGCTTTCTGCGCGGCGGCTTCGCCGGCTAGAGCGTGCCCTGGGTCACTGAGTACAGGATGGTGCCGATGCTGGCGGCGAGCAGGGCGAGGACACCCAATGCCTGAGCTGGAGTGAGCCCGGCCAGGACTCTGCCGATCGCCGACTTGCCGGATCGGGTTTCCATGATCGGTTCGTCGAGATCAGCGATCACGATCTCGCCTGCCTCATCCGCCATCGCAACCAGGACATGAACCTCGTAGCCTCCGGTGATCATCTGCATCATTGGGAAGGCTCCACCGAGGTTGTCGGCAACGACGAAAGCCTCGATGCCGGCCTCATCGAGTTTGGCGACAACGAGGTCGGCCTCCAGCCTCGTATTGAATGCGGCGATCGCTGTGGTTGGCTCCATCAGCTCATCTCGTCGATCATCGCCCAGAGGACGTCTACATTCTCGGCTGTGGTATTCGTCTGCCCGATCGACACCCGAATGGCGGTTGTGTCGCCGAGCGTGGTCGGTGCCAGAGAGACCCGGCCCGTCGCAGTGAGATCTGCAGCCAGACGCAGCGTTGCTTCGTTGCCATCGCTGTGGCGGAACACCACGAGCGAAAACGGGTGCGGCGCCACCAATTCGAATCTGGGGTCGTCGGAGAGTCGCTTTGCCAGGCCCTGGGCCAGAGCGACGTGCTCCCGGATATGGTGACGGATTCCCTCTGCGCCATAGTGGCGCAGGACGAACCAGAGCTTCAGCGACCGGAACCGACGACCCAACGGCACATGCCAGTCGCGGTAGTCGATGACCTCACCCGACAATGTCGCCTCGTTGCGTAGATAGGGCGGGAGGATGCTCATCGCATCGATAAGGGGTTTGCGGTCCGCCACGTAGTACAGGTTGCAATCGAAGTTGGTGAACATCCACTTGTGCGGGTTGAACGTGTAGCTGTCCACGAGATCGAGACCATCTTGATGGTGGCGGAACTCCGGGCAGATCATGGCGCTGCCGGCGTACGCGGCATCGACATGCACCCACATGCCCTCCCGCCTGGCAATCTCAGCGATCGCACGGACGGGATCAACAGCTGTAGTTGCAGTGGTGCCGATGCTGGCGGCGACGAAGGTCGGGGTTAGGCCTGCCGCCCGATCTTCGGCGACCTGCGTAGCGAAGGCGTCGGTATCCATGGCAAAAGTGTCGTCGGTGGCGATGATCCTCATGTGGGAGAAACCGGCAATGCGGGCTCCCTTTTCGACCGAGGAGTGGGTTTGATCAGATGCGTAGACGACCAGGCTGTCGAGGGGCGCCGCCGTGGAGGCCAGTTCGCGGGCGGTGACCATGGCAACATGTGCAGAGTCGGAAGCGCTCATCTGGATGACCCCACCACCGGGTCCGGTCGTCTTCCATCCTTGGGGCAAGTCGAGTAGATCCACCATCCAGTCGACGACCACCGTCTCCAGTTCTGTGGCGGCAGGAGACGTCGACCAGAGCATCCCTTGCACGCCGAGCCCGGCCGCCACCATCTCGCCGAGCAGCGACGGACCGGAGCTGTTGGCGGGGAAGTATGAGAACCAGTTCGGGGACTGCCAGTGGGTAATCCCCGGCATCACGATTTCGTTGAGGTCGCGTACGACGTCCTCAAACGGTTCGGGGTGTTCGGGAGGGGTCTCGGGGAGGGCATTCCGAACAGCACCGGGATCAACCTGAGAGTTGACCGGGTAGTCGGCGACGTTCGTGAGGTAGTCGGCGACCCAGTCGACCATCTCATGGCCCCGTTGGCGGAACTCATCTGGGCTCATGTGGTAGCCACTCATGGAGTTGGTCCGGTCCCGATGTAACGCTCGAGCCAGGCAAGGAACTCGCCGTACCAGTGAACTGAGTTCTGCGGCTTCTCGATCCAGTGCCCTTCGTCGGGGTAGTAGACGAGTCGGGCATCGACGCCCTTCTGCTTGAGGATCCCGTACAGCGCAAGCCCCTGGGTGACGACCACCCTGTAGTCCTTCTCTCCGTGAATGACGAGGGTGGGAGTCTTGATCTTCTGCGTGTGGTTGAGCGGACTCCAGCGCAACACCGCGTCGATATCGTCCCATGGTGTCCCGCCGACGGCGGCCTCGCGGCCCGCCGTGAGGTCGCTAGCCCACTGCCCGAGAAGCTCGGTGACCCCGGCGTGGCAGATCGCAGCGGCAAATCGATCGGTTTGGCCGATTATCCACGACACCAGGTAGCCGCCGTAAGAACCACCGACGATTGCCATGCGGTTCTCGTCGATGAATCCCTGGGCCAGAAGGTGATCGGTCGCTGCCATGATGTCCTGGGTAGGTTTGTCGCCCCAGGCGCCGCGGATGGATCTGGTGAAGTCGTCGCCGAATGAATCTGATCCGTGGAAGTTGACCGACACAACGACGTAGCCGGCCGCTGCGAAGGCCTGGGTGTTCCAGCGATAGTGCCAGGACCCGCCCGATGCGTTGTGGGGGCCGCCGTGGATGTTGTGAACGAGCGGCCACTTTCTGGATCTATCGAATCCCGGTGGATAAACGATGTGGGCCTGAATCGGGGCACCGCCGGCGCCGGCGAACGTGAACTCGGCGATTGCTCCTAGATCGATGCCGTGCATCGCCTCATCGTTGAACCCGCCTACCAGGTGCATCCCGTCTTCCAGGAAGACCCCGACATCTGCGGGGCGCTGCGGAGATTCGGTACGCATCCAAACGGGACCCCGGGTGGGCCGAGGCCCGTGAGCGTATTCGGTCTCAGTAATCCGGGTTGGCGTGTCGGTTCCCTGGGGGAGGAGATACACCGCCATGTTGCCTTCGTCGGTTGCATGGAGCACAAGGTCGGAGTCCACTGTGTATTCCCAGCCGCCGGCAGAGCGGTCCCACCACGGCGCCAGGTCGGTCTTGGTCTGAGCGATCCGGTCGTAGCTCACCAGCTTCACGTGATCGGCGTAGTAATCGAGCTCGTGCTGCTCCCCAAAGGCCAGGTGCCTGCCGTCCGGGCTGTAGCGAGGCCTCACTTGCTGAGCGGGGAGTGCCTCGGTTGGTTCGAGGAGCGCCGTTGTGGCGTCAGCGATAGTGACCGTGTGGATCGCAAATCGAACCCTCTTGTAGGGCGCAGGCTCGATGTCGGCGGCAAACGCGACCTCGGTTCCATCGGGGGATACGTCGAAGACGCCCGCAACGTCATCGAGTGCGATCAGCCGGTCGAGGTTTGGAGTGAGGTCGATGAGATCATTTGTTGCGAGGTCGAGGTGGAAGAGATGGTGGATCTCGCCGCCTACCAACCACTTCTTCCAGAACCGATACACCGTCCGCTCGGTGACGACTGGCTCGGTGGGAGCTTCCTCGCGGCGATCAAGCTCATCCGTCGTGGCGGCGATGCTGGTGAACCCATCGAGCAGAGGAACGGCAAGAATCAGCCCGGAGTTGTCGGGGAGCCACTTGGCGGCTGCAACGCCGAGAGGAAGGTCGGTTAGACACTCGGCCTCGCCGCCGTCAAAGTCCATGACGTGCAGCTGTGGTTTCGCATCCTCGGATGGTTTGCGGACGAAACCAAGCCGGCGACCATCGGGGGAGACGGCGGGGTCGGAGCTGGACATCCCCGGGTTGGTCAGGGCGCGACGTGTTCCGTCGCGTCCAACCTTCCACAGACGGGTGGTTCCCTTGTTCTCATCGAGGTCGTACGTCGTCACCGGGACGACGGCGAAGTGACCCTCGGGATGTGGCTCTGGTTGTCCTACCCGGGCGAGTTGCCATAGATCCGTTGCAGTCAGATAGCTCATGCGTGCAAGTTAGCGGCTGGGTCGAGATTCGAGCCAATGAGTCCAATGTGCCCTGGGACGGGCGTGGCGATGTTGATAGAACGTACCCATGTCACGACCAACCAACAAGAGGGAACTGCTCGAGGCAATGGACGGGGAGTACTCGGCGCTCATTGCCGAGATCGATCCTGTTGGGCTATCCGACCGCCACGCGCCTGGCGCCTGCGAGCTGTGGTCGATCAAGGACATCCTCGGGCACCTGGATGCCTGGCACTCGATGTTCCTCATCTGGGAGAAGGCAGGTGCTGCCGGGGAGTCTGTTGAGATGCCCGCACCCGGGTACACATGGAAGGACACGCCTGCCCTGAACGACCGGATCTACACAGAGGTGAAAGACGACCTCTACGACGAGATAGTGGGACGATTGGATCTTTCACACCAACAGGTTCGGGCAGTGCTCATGTCGTACAGTGACGATGATCTATTCACCAAGAAACGCTTCACCTGGACGGGATCGACGTCGGTTGGCAGCTATGCCGTGTCGGCCACGTCCAGTCACTACAACTGGGCCCGCAAGCTGATCCGAAGATTCAAGAAGACCCTGGCGGCGGTGTGATGGCACAGGCGCTCAACCTGCCTTCCCTTGCCCGAGCCGTCGACTTCCTCGAGTCGAGTCGAAACCCCATCATTGAGTTTCAACTCGCCCTGATGCTCGGAGATGACCGAACCGTCGCAAAGCGTCGGCTTGTAGCCGAGATACCGGCGATTGTGCAGGGTCTCGAGTCGCAACGCAGCGACGGCAGCTGGGGTGAGCGGGAACCCGCCGCAGCCAGGCTGTTGCCGACGCTTTGGATGGCGAAGACGTTGGGCGAACTCGGTCTGAGCGACGACGACGCAGAGTGGAGCCGGGCGATCGACTTCCTCATCGAGGCGGGGAGCACCGACGGGGGTGTCTTCTCGATTCGGGGGACCCGAGACGGAGTGCTCAGTTGTTACGTGGGGATCGCGGGCAGCCTCTACCTTGCCGCCGGGAGAGTGGAGATGGCATCCCGGCAGGTTGAGTGGATAGTCCGTCACCAGGAAGTCAAGAGCGGCGGCGAGACGCTACGCCCTGGTGGCGCGAACTGGGGGTCATATCTCAGGGAAAGATACGGTGGCTGCATGTCGGACACCACGTGCCTCGTCGGTCTGCTCCGCGTTGGAGATGTGCTGCGGAAGTGGCTTGCCGTCAAACCCAACGACGAAGGCCGGGTGCTACTGGACGCGATCCGTGAGGTGTTCCTCCAGCGTCGGGTGATGTTCCGTTCCAACGGTTCTGTAATCCCGCTTGCCGTGTCCCCGAAGAATGCCGGGACGTGGCTTGCGCCGACCTACCCCCTCGACTGGCGGGTGGATCTGATCGAGGCCATCGACTTCCTCGCCCACTCGGGTCCGCCCGACCCGAGGATCCAGGACGCTGTCGACCATCTCGTCGGCCTGCGCCTCCCCGATGGCACCTGGCCATTGCGACGTGCCTACCAGCCTGAGCATCTTCCCAAGCTCGAGCGGCTCAGCGCCAAAACCGGCAGCCCCCTGATCACGATGCGGGTGGTTAGGGCGCTACGGGCGCTGGGAGCTCCCTAGGCTGGCTGATAGTCCGGTTTCGGGTTCAGCTCCGAACGGTGAGCATGACAGCAATGAGAACCGTTGGCTGGGCTGTGACCTTGGCCATGTCTGCGGCAATAATCTACGGCCTTGTGTCCGGAGGTTTCGGAGAGGATGCATCCGCCATTTGGGCCCGGCCGTGGGGCAAGGTCTCCCTGATAGACCTCTATTCGGGTCTGGTGATCTTCGGAGCTTGGGTAGCGCTCCGGGAAACCAGTTGGTTTCGCACCGGTCTGTGGTGGATTGCCCTGGCCACTCTCGGCAACCTCGCGGCCGGTCTCTACCTGGTCAGAGCCTTGATGGGCTCCAGCGACCTATCTGCGGCACTAACCGGTGAGCGATCATCCCCACGATCAATCATCTGATTGGCCATTCCTTTTCACGTGGCGGAGGAGGCCAATGATGAGGCCCTCGACGACGGCCTTCCAGGAGGCATCGATGATGTTCTCGTGCACCCCGACGGTGCCCCAGCTGGCGTCGACATCGGAATGCTCACAAAGAACCCGTACTCGTGCCGATGTTCCGTCGCTCGAATCAAGGTCACGCACCCGGTAATCGGTGAGGTGGATGTCGGCAACCTCCGGGTACGCGTTAACAAGTGCGGCACGAAGGGCACGGTCTAGCGCGCTCACCGGGCCATCGCCCTCTCGAGTGGTGACTACTCGCTCGTCGCCAACATGAACCTTGACGGTGGCCTCCGCCACGACCTCTCCGTCCCGGTTTTCCACGAACACGCGATAGGACTCCAGTTCGAAGAAATCCTGTTTCCAGCCCTGGGCCTGACGAAGCAGCAACTCGAATGACCCGTCGGCCGCCTCGAATTGATAGCCGAGGTGCTCGAGTTCTTTGATCTGGTCGACGACCTTCTGGGCATCCTCGCTCGACAGGTCGAGGCCCTGGGCCTGCGCCTTGGCAACGACTGTCGATCGGCCGGCAAGCTCAGAGACAACAACCCTGGTGGCATTGCCGATCGTGTCGGGGTTCATGTGCTCATAAGCATCGCTGCGTCGCGCCAGAGCTGAGGTATGCAGCCCGGCTTTGTGGGTGAAGGCCGAGCTTCCGACGTACGGGATGTGTGGATCGAGGGTGAGATTCACCAGATCGGCGAGATGATGCGACACCGTGGTCAACCGGGGGAGGCGGTCCTCCGGGATCGTCTCGATACCCATCTTCAGCGAGAGGTTCGGGATCAGCGAGCAGAGATCGGCGTTGCCGGTCCGCTCGCCGTAGCCGTTGATGCAACCCTGTACCTGGTGGACTCCCTCCAGCACGGCGGTGATCGAGTTGCCAACTGCCATCCCAGAGTCGTTGTGAAAGTGACAGCCGAGAGTGGCGTCGCCGAGGGCTTCGCCGACCTCACCGACGATTCGCTGCACCTCGTGGGCGAGAAAACCACCGTTGGTGTCGCAGAGAACGACCCGTTCCGCACCGGCGTCGTTGGCCACACGCAATGCGTTCACCGCGAACTCCGGGTTGGTTCGGTAGCCATCGAAGAAGTGCTCAGCATCAAAGAAGACCCGGCGGCCCTGCGACCGCAAGTACTCGACGGAGTCGCCGATCATCTTGAGTGCTTCATCGTTGCTGGTGCGGAGGGCGTGCTCGACGTGGTAATCCCACGTCTTGCCGACGAGGCAGATCACGTCGGTTTCGGCGGCGAGCAGTGCGGCGAGCTGCTCATCATCTTCTGGTCGAGCCGATGCCTTGCGGGTAGCACCGAATGCGACCAGGGTCGAGCTCTCGAGCTGTAGCTCGGTCTTTGCCCGTTGAAAGAACTCGTCATCCTTCGGGTTGGCTCCGGGCCAGCCACCCTCGATGTAGGCGACCCCCAGGCCGTCGAGGAGACGGGCGACCTTGAGCTTGTCGCGCGCCGTCAGCGATATCCCCTCCTGCTGGGTCCCGTCGCGGAGAGTCGTGTCGTAGATCTCGACTGATTGGGTGCTCATTTTTGGGTGCTCCTGGATAAGGAAAACCCCCCGTTTCTTTGCGGAGGGTTGCAGGGGCGCACACGCCCGTCGATGGGGCGTGGCGCCTAACGAATAATGATGAATTGGCGTTTCATTGGCGATGAGTATGGACCAGACGCGACTCGGGGTCAAACGGGCGGCAGAGGCCCTGTGCGCAACGTCCCAAGACGTCGGGACCTCGGGTCCCTTCAGTCGTCCCTTTTGTCCCCGGTTTCGAGGGCCGTCCGCCTTGAGGCCTTGGTCCTACCCGGATAGACATATCGGCATCTGTATATGCCGCGTTCTGAATGGAATGATTCGCATTAGCTCCCCCGCATATGCGGGATTGCGAATCGAAAATGAGGTCGGAAACCGTGGCACGCGTAAAGCTTGATATCACTCGTCGTTCGTTCTTGAAGGGTGGCGTTGCCACTACAGGACTTGCATTGATGTCGCCGACCGCTTCGGTCGGCGCTGTTAACGGGATGCTGAACGCTCAGGATCCCTGGTACCTAGAAGGCCCGATCGAGACTACCTACAACGTCTGCGACATCTGTCCGTGGCGGTGCGGTGTCGTTGTGCACTCCGTCGATGGTGTTGTTCGCAAGATCGACGGGAACCCTGCCGACCCGAAGAGCCGGGGCATGCTCTGTGCCCGTGGCCAGGGCGGTGTCTCGTTCATGTACGACCCCGATCGTCTCCAGTCTCCGATGATTCGGACCGGCGAGCGCGGCTCGGGGCAGTTCAAGGAAGTCACCTGGGAAGAGGCGCTCGACTACGTCTCTGCCGCCCTACTGCAGGTCAAGGACAAGTACGGCGAGGAATCCCTTGCGATCTTCGGTCACACCTCGGGTGATCACTGGTTCGCCGACCACTTCGCCCAGGCATGGGGGACGCCCAATGCCGCCAAGCCGTCTTCATCGCTGTGTCTGAGCCCCCGTGACGAAGCAGCAACGCTGACATACGGTTCCGCAGTTGGTGGCCACGAGCCGGTCGACTGGGACGGCATTCAAGCTTTCACCCTCATCGGCAGCCACATCGGTGAGGATGCCCGGAACACGACGATGCAGGACTTCGCCAACGCTCATGCGCGTGGCGCCAAAGTGATCGTCGTTGACCCGCGCTTTTCGAGTGTCGCTGCCAAGGCCGACTACTGGCTTCCGATCAAGCCCGGTACCGATACCGCCCTGATGCTGGCCTGGATGAACGTTCTCATCACCGAAGACCTCTACGACAAGGCTTATGTCGAAGAGTGGGCCGAAGGATTCGATCAGTTGGCGGCCCATGTCGCTGATTTCACTCCCGACTGGGCGGCCGGAATCACCGACCTCTCGGCCGCCCAGATCCGGGAGTCCGCGCTTGTCATGGCAGAGAATCTGCCTCGTGCCGCCGTCATCCCGGGCCGGCACACAACCTGGTACGGCAACGACAGCCAGCGGATGCGGTCCACCTACCTCGTCAATACCTTGCTGGGTGCTTACGGACGAGAGGGTGGCCTCTACTTCAACAAGTCGGTCTACCTGGATCACTACCCCTACCCGCCGTACACGGTTACCGGCAGCTCGGGTGGCTGTTCTGCAGAGCCCGGCGAGGAGAGCGCAGAGCTCCCGCTCGGCCCTACCGGCAAGGCGAGGGCAGACGGCGTACGCGAATCCTTCATGCGTGGTCCCACCGCTCTCCAGGAGTTGATCGACCCGATGATCACGGGCGACCCGTATCCCATCAAGGCGCTGATGGTCTACGGCATGAATCTGTTGCACTCGGTCCCGCAGCGCGACCGCACTATCGAAGCCTTGAAGGCACTCGACTTCGTGGTCGCCATTGATGTGCTTCCTCAGGAGCACGTCGCATGGGCCGACGTAGTCCTCCCTGAGGCCACTTACCTCGAGCGATATGACGACCTCTGGACCGTCCCCCACAAGACCCCCTACATCGCGTTGCGGGAACCCGCCGTGGATCCCCTCTACGACACGAAGCCCGGCTGGTGGATCTCTCGCGAGCTCGGAATGCGGGTCGGCCTCGAGGCCTTCTACAAGTGGGAGAACATCGAGGAATTCCTCGACAAACGCCTCGTATCGGTTGGCTCCAGCGTCGAGAAGCTCAAGGCCGATGGCGGCATCATCACCCAGAGCGGCAAGCCGTACCTCGAGGACTTCGACGGTTCGTCACCGTTCCATACAGCTTCGGGGAAGATCAACCTCTACTCGCAGGAGCTCGCTGAGGCCGGACATGACCCGATGCCCGTCTATGAGCCGATCGATGAACCGCCGACGGGCTTCTTCCGTCTGCTCTACGGCCGCAGCCCGGTGCACACCTTCGCCAAGACTCAGAACACCCCGGTGCTCAGCGACATCGATCCTGAGAACGAGATCTGGGTAAACGCCGACGCCGCCGAGCAACTCGGTGTCGAGGACGGTGACTACGTGATGCTCGAGAACCAGGACGGGGCCCGCAACGGCCCGGTCAAGGTCAAGGCAACGCAACGCATTCGTCACGACGCTGTGTTCATGGCTCATGGTTTCGGTCACGACTCGCCGGGACTCACCAGAGCCAACGGCAAGGGTGCCAGCGACACCAAGCTGCAGACCCGCTACAAGCTCGATCCGATCAGCGGGGGAGCCGGGATGAGGGTCAACTTCGTAAGACTCGATAAGGAGGGGGTGTGACATGGCCGAGTACGCACTACTCCTCGATCTAGGTCGCTGCATCGGATGCCAGGCATGCGTTGCGTCCTGCAAGGTCGGAAACGAACTCGGAGAGGGTCAGCAATACATCGACCTGATCGAGAAGACCCACGGCGAGTTCCCCAATCTCACCGGCGGCTGGGACAACCACCGCTGCTTCCACTGCGCCGATGCTGCCTGTGTGTCGGTTTGCCCGACCGGTGCTCTGTTCAAAGAAGGTGGGTTCACTCGCCTCGACCGCGACATCTGTAGTGGTTGTTCCTACTGCACCGAAGCCTGCCCATACGACATTCCTGTGATGTACGAAGGCAAGTCCAGCAAGTGTGACGGATGTGCCGCGACGGTCAAGGCCGGAGGCAATCCATGGTGTGTCGGCACATGCCCGAGCAATGCCCTCATGTACGGAACCCGAGACGAGATCCGGGCCGAAGCGCATCGTCGTGCCGATGCTCTGCGAGATCGCTACCCGAACGCCCATGTCTACGGCGAAACCCAGGCCGGCGGTCTCGGGATGCTCGTCGTCATGCCGGATGATCCGGAACTCCTCGATATTCCGATAGATCCGAAGAAACCGTTCATGGCAGATGCCTGGCAGAAGGTCGTCCAGCCGGCCTCCGTCGGTCTAACGATCGGCGCCGCCGTGGTTGCCGGTGCCGCAGGGTTCATCGCCAGACGCCGGCACGAGGAGGAACTCGTTGTGCTTGAAGCCGAAGGCGTCATCGGCAATGCCTTGGCCGACGAAGAGCAGGAGGAGAGCTGATGACAACGCAGAAGCAGCCCCTTGGCGATCGTGAGGTATTGCGCTACCGGAAGCGGCCCCGCATCGTCCATGCGATCCTCGCCAGCTCGTTCCTGATCCTGTTTTTGACCGGACTCGTGATCCTGTGGAGTCCACTGTCCTTCCTGGCCTCCGGTGGCACGACCCGCTGGTTGCACAGGGTCGCAGCAGTGGGGTTCATGTCGGTGCCGATTGTGTACTTGATCGCCGATCGCGAAGGTGCCAAGGAGCTGATGGTCGACTCGTTCAAGTACGACCGGGACGACTACCGCTGGGTGAAGCGTTTCTGGTCGTACGCCTTCGGGCATACCGCCAACATGCCCAAGCAGGGACGCCTCAATGCCGGGCAGAAGATGCACCACGCTCTGGTGATGCTGCTGTCGGCTTCGATTGTGGCATCCGGGCTGGTCATGTGGTTCTTTATGCCTTCGCTCGGCCCAACCGGTCAGGCATGGGCCGCAGTTGTCCACGACATCTCGATGCTGGCGCTCAGCCTCCTCCTCGTCGGCCATCTCTATTTCACGTTCGTCTACAAGGCGCTGTCGGGGATGACAAAGGGCTACATCGACGTCGACGATGCCCGGCTCGAGCACGCCAAATGGGTGGAGGAGCTGGAGCAAGAAGCAGCAGTTGCTGCCGCCGAGGAATCGCAAAAGGTTTGAGACAGAAGAGCTCGCTATGCCGGGCTCATTTCAACGAAAGGGAAAAGTAATGAACATGCTCCGTCGCATGTCTCTGGTCGGGCTAATCCTTGCCTTCGGACTGATTGCCGCCGCTTGTGGTGGCGACGATACGACAGAGACCACTGAGGGAACCGTTCCCCCGCTCGAGACGACCGAAGCACCCGTAGCAACCGAGGCTCCGGCCGAGACCACTGCTGCTCCTGCTGAGGAGACAACCACGACCGCCGCTCCGGCGTTCGATCTCGTCGCTGCCGTCGGCGAGTACGAGAGCACCATGCCGGAAGGCTGGATGAATGTTGGCGATGTTGTCGCCTTCAAGGAGGCTGTCGAGGCCAGCGATGCGCTCGTCATCGATATCCGCCAGCCGAGCGAGTACGAAGAGGGACATATCCCGGGCGCCATCAACATTCCGCTGCGTGAGCTTGCGGCCAATGTCGACAAGATCCCGACCGACCGTCAGGTATTCGTGTACTGCAAGTCCGGCTACCGCGCTGCTGTCGGCAATTCGGCGCTGCGCATGATGGGCTATGACAACACGCTGTCCTTCTCCGGAAGCTGGCTGGCTTGGACCGCCGCTGAGGAAGAGGTTTCGACCGACGCCGTCGAGGCAGAGGTTGTGGGCGATCCCGGGTTCGCACCTGAGCTCGTCGCGGCCGTTGATGGTTTCTTGTCAACCATCCCCGAGGGTTGGCTCATCGTCGACCTCGATACCGTCAAGGCCGGCATTGATGCTGGTGCCTTCATCCTCGACATCCGGACCCCGGCTGAGTACGCCGAGGGCCATATCGAGGGTGCCGTGAACATCCCGCTCCGCGAGATCACTGCTCGTATGGACGAGATTCCGACCGATGTCAGCGTCATCGTTCACTGCAAGTCCGGCTTCCGGGCTGCCCTATCCGCCCCAGTCTTGGGCGTTCTGGGCTTTGACAACTTCAAGGTCTTCAACGGTAGCTACAAGGCTTGGGTAGAGGCTGGTGAGCCAGTCGTCACCGGCTGATCACATACTCGGTAAAAGACAGAATGGAGGGGTCGGCCTGTCCGGCCCCTCCATCGCGTTCGAGATTGTTCGGGATGGCCGCTGCGGGTAACCTCACCGTCATGAACGAGAGAAGCAACTGGTGGTGGCCGAAGCGATAGCAGCCTTCGCGCGCCAGTTAGCAACGCCGGAGGCCCCAGCCCCGGCGTTTTGTTATATACGAGAGGATCGAAAGTGGATCGCCAAACAGTCTTTTCCGGGCTCCAACCCACCGGAAACGTGCACCTGGGCAACTACCTGGGAGCGTTGCGCAACTGGGTGAAGCTGCAGGATTCTTACGACTGCGTCTATTGCGTCGTCGATCTTCATGCGATCACAGTCGACTACGACCCCAAGCAGTTCCAGCAAGACCGCATCGAGGCGGCAAAGGTGCTCATGGCTTGCGGCATCGATCCGGACAGGTCGCTGTTCTACTTCCAGAGCCAGGTGCCGCAGCACAGCGAGCTGGCTTGGATTCTGGGGACAATGACCCCTACCGGCGTGCTCAACCGCATGACGCAGTACAAGGACAAAGTGGCCAAAGGGGTGGCGGCCAACCTGGGCCTCTACTCGTACCCGGTGCTGATGGCGGCGGACATCATGCTTTATCACGCCAATCTGGTGCCGATCGGGGACGATCAACGGCAACATCTCGAGATGACACGGGATCTCGCCGAGCGGTTCAACAATCGCTTCGGAGATGTGTTTCCCATTCCGGATGCGCTCATCCCGGAGACAACGGCACGGGTGATGTCATTTGCCGACCCAACGTCCAAGATGTCCAAGTCGGATCCAAATGAGAAAAGCCGTGTGCTCATCCTCGACTCGCCCGATGTGGTTCGCAAGAAGATTCGCTCGGCGGTAACCGACTCCGATCCCGAAGTCAGGTTCGACCGCGAGGCCAAGCCGGGTATCTCGAACCTGCTCGAGATCATGTCGACGTGCACGGGACGCAAGATCGACGATCTCGTCGCAGAGTACGCCGACAGTGGCTACGGCAAATTCAAGGATGCGGTGGCTGATGCGGTCATCGCCGAGCTGGCCCCGATCCGCAGCGCGTATCAGAACTTTGATGACGCAGAGGTTGCGCGGGTGATGCGGCGCGGCGCCCTCGACGCTCGCACCAGGGCTGAGGGTTTCCAGCAGATCGTCCGCGAGGCAACAGGGCTAGCCGCGATCTAGGCGGCGTCAGTCGGCGAATCCGGTCGGCGCGGCGAGTGGGGTAATCTGCCTGGCAGCTAATGGTTGCCGAACACACCTACCGCTATCTGCACGAATCGAGCTACTCCGCCGATGGCGGCCTAGGTCTGGCAACCGCCGGGGGAAGACATGATCATCCCCACTTCTTTCGCGGATTCGTAGAGAAGGCCGATCAGACGGCGCGGGCTCTGCTGGTGGTTTCGGAGGTAGCTCGGACCCGCTATTTCGACGCCGCGACTGCGCTGCGCATGCGCGACCCGGTCGTAACCAGCAATCGGTCGGTGATTCGGTTCGAGTCCTTCTCCATCTGCAGCGGTGTCTACGCGAGATACGACCTCGACGCCGGTGGCTTCGATTCTGAGCACCTCGACTGGGGAACGACGAACGTTGACGTGAATGAACCGCTTCGTGCGGCTCTGTCCGCGGTTGCCGCAGGCGACCCGATGCGACTGTCGGTCGGCGATGATGAGATTGCGGTGGAGATGCTCGAGGGAGCGATAGTCGAGAGGAAGGTTCCGCTTCCTGATCGGTGGTTGCAGGGGTTTGCTGAGGTCCAGATCGCTTCGGCCGGCATGGTCCAGGTCGCTGATCTGTCCACCGTCGCCGCCCGAGCTTCGATTCGAGATCTCGGTGCCAAGAGAACGGGCAATCAACGGGCCTGGGTATCGCTGCCGGCCTCGGGTGCCCGGCTGAGCCAGCGACCGAGTGCTACAACCCCCAGTCTCGTCGGGCCGCAACGGCTCGGCTCGTTGCGGCGGGTACTGCCCCATGTACGCGGATTGCGGGTGTTCACCACCATGGTCGACGCAAAGCTCGACACACTTCGGCCCAGCGCCTGGGTTGCGGACCTCGACTCCGCCCGGCTGACGATCGTGATC
>SWCD01012044.1_pt1 | contig 45447 bp, 43 predicted proteins | sample 4693011 | NCBI WGS metagenome assembly SWCD01 (sample SAMN10267278, study PRJNA491770) | bioreactor metagenome | isolation source: DHS bioreactor inoculated with marine | place: Japan: Omine Ridge, Nankai Trough
TTCCGGTATTCCGGTATTCCGGTATTCCGGTATTCCGGTATTCCGGTGGAAGGAATCGCCGGCGGCCAGATCTGTCAAGACGGGTCGGGTCCGACCAGCCGGCCTCAGCGCAGCACCATCGGCAGGTCCATCCAGGCCCGCAGCGCCATGTTGACCTTCTCGGGCGCTTCCAGCGTGGGCAGGTGCCCGGCCTCGTCGATCACCGCGAGCTCGGCATAGGGGATCAGCTCGGCCATGAACTGGTGGCGCTTGAGCGGCGTCAGCTTGTCATGCGCCCCGCACAGCACAAGCGCCGGAGCGCGGGTGGTGCGCAGAACCTTCTGCGCATCGGGGCGGCGTTGCAGCGCGCGCGACTGGCGGACAAATTCCTGCGCGCCGAGATCGGCCGCCATCGCGTCGACAACCGCCAGTGCCCTGGCCCGCCCCGGACCGGGCCCAAGGTTGTCCGGATCGAGCGCGCCGCGCATCGCCCCGGTCAGGTTGCCCGCCTGCGCCTTGACGATCTGCGGCTCGCGCCAGGCCGCCTGCTCAGGCGTCTCCGGCAACGGAGTGGTCGAGATCAGCGCCACCCGCGTCACCCGCTCGGGCACCCGGCGCAGGATCTCCAGCGCCACGATGCCGCCCATGCTGAGCCCGGCCAGCGCGAAGCGCGCCGGCGCGTGGTGGATCGCCTCGGCCGCCATCTCGCGGATGCTCTCGGCCCGCGTCACCCGCGCCACGTGGATCGCGAAATCGCGGCTCAGGTCTTCGATCTGTGGCCCAAACACCCGCGCATCGCACATCATGCCGGGCACGAACAGGATCGGCTCGCTCATCCGAGCACCTCGTCCACCGCGCGCTCGACCAGCGCCAGGCACTCGGGCGTCGAGAAGCGATGATCGGCACCCTTCACGAAGGTCAGCCGCACGTCGTCACCGTCGATGTGATCGAGCAGGCGCAGCGCCACCTGGCGCTCCACCGCCTCGTCTTCGGTGCCCTGCAACAGCCGCACCGGGAAGGGCATCGGCAAGGGAGCGCGCAGCACGAGATGATCCCGCCCGTCTTCGATCAGATGCCGCGTGATCGGGTAGGGATCGCCGTAGTCGGAGGGCAGGAGCACCTGCCCCTCCACCATCAAAAGCACGCGTTCCCCGTCCGAGAAATCGCGCCACATGCTGTCTTCGGTAAAATCCGGGGCTGCTGAAATTCCAACAAAACCGGCAATGTTTCCCGCCATTTCGCGGGCCAGAATTGCAGAAATCCAACCTCCCATGCTGGAGCCCACCAGCACTTGCGGCCCCTCTGTAACGGCCTCGATCACGCTCTTCGCGTCCATCGCCCAGTCGCCGATGCAGCCCTCGGTGAAGGCGCCCGAGCTTTGCCCGTGGCCGGAATAGTCGAACCGCAGAAACGCCCGGCCGCGTGCGCGTGCCCAGTCCTCCAGCGCCAGCGCCTTGGTGCCCTCCATGTCGGACATGAAGCCGCCGAGAAAGACCACGCCCGGACCCTGCCCCGCGGTCTTGCGGTAGGCGATCCTCCGCCCGCCGGATGTGACGTGATAGCTTGGGTCGCGCATGCCCTGCCCCTCGATTTCGCGCGATCCTGCCCCAAGCCGCGTGGCTTGGAAAGGGCTCATTCCGCCGCGCGCGGGCGCGGCGCCGCCGATGCGCCGATTACCGCCATCGCGTCGGACCCGGGGCGTTTGCCCGGCGTGGCGCCCCCCGGCGTGGCGCGAAAGGCTCAAATCGCCGCAATCCCGACCCTTTTCGTTGACTTCGCCGAAAACGGGGGGCACATGGAGGCCACACCAAACCCGCAACCGGGCGTTCCGTGGGCGCCAAACTGACGAGGAGAGAGCCGATATGGCCCAGATTTCCCTGACCTTCCCCGATGGCAATTCCAAAGCGTTTCAGGCTGGCGTGACACCCGCCGAAGTGGCCGCCGGAATTTCCAATTCGCTGGCCAAAAAGGCGATTTCCGCCACCGTGAACGGCAAGCACTACGATCTGCAATGGCCGATCGAAGACGACGCCGAGATCGCGATTCACACGATGAAGGACGAGGCGCAGGCGCTCGAACTGATCCGCCACGACGCCGCCCATATCATGGCGCGCGCGGTGCAGGAGATCTGGCCCGGCGTGAAGGTCACGATCGGCCCGGTGATCGAGAACGGCTGGTATTACGACTTCGACCGCGAAGAGCCGTTTACCCCCGAAGATCTCGGCCTGATCGAGGCGAAGATGAAAGAGATCATCAACCGCCGTGATCCGGTCACCACCGAGGTCTGGGAGCGCGACCGCGCGATCAAGTATTACGAGGCCAACAACGAGCCCTACAAGGTCGAGCTGGTGAACGCGATCCCCGACGACGGCCAGCCGATCCGGATGTATTGGCACGGCCATTGGCAGGATCTCTGCCGTGGCCCGCACCTGCAGCACACCGGCCAGATCCCCGCCGATGCCTTCAAGCTGATGAAGGTCGCCGGGGCCTATTGGCGCGGCGACAGCGACCGGCCGATGCTCCAGCGCATCTACGGCGTGGGCTTTCTCAACCGCGACGGGCTGAAGAAATACCTCACCTTCCTCGAAGAGGCCGAGAAGCGCGATCACCGCCGGCTGGCGCGTGAGATGGACCTGTTTCATCTCCAGGAAGAAGCGCCGGGGCAGATCTTCTGGCACCCGAACGGCTGGCGCATCTACACCACGTTGCAGGATTACATGCGCCGCCAGCAGGAAAAGGGCGGCTATGTCGAGGTGAATACGCCCCAGGTGATCGACCGCAAGCTCTGGGAAGCCTCGGGCCACTGGGAGAAATACCAGGACAACATGTTCATCGTCGAAGTGGACGAGGAGCATGCCCGCGAGAAGACGGTGAACGCGCTCAAGCCGATGAACTGCCCCGGCCACGTGCAGATCTTCAACCAGGGCCTCAAATCCTACCGCGACCTGCCGCTGCGCATCGCCGAGTTTGGCTCGTGCAACCGCTACGAGCCCTCGGGCGCGCTGCACGGGATCATGCGGGTGCGCGGCTTCGTGCAGGACGATGCGCATATTTTCTGCACCGAAGAGCAAATCGAGTCCGAGACCAAGAAGTTCATCGACTTTCTCGCCAAGGTCTACTCGGACCTCGGCTTTGACGACTGGAAGGTCAAATTCTCCGACCGGCCCGACAAGCGGTCGGGCTCCGACGAGGTCTGGGACAAGGCCGAGCGGGCGCTGGCGCAGGCCACCGAACACGCCGGCTACAGCTTCACGGTCAACCCCGGCGAGGGCGCCTTCTATGGCCCGAAGCTGGAATTCGTGCTCACAGACGCGATCGGGCGCGACTGGCAGCTCGGCACGCTCCAGGTGGATTTCGTCCTGCCTGAACGGCTCGACGCCAATTACATCGGCGAGGACGGCGCCAAGCACCGCCCGGTGATGCTGCACCGCGCCACGCTGGGCAGCTTCGAGCGGTTCATCGGCATCCTGATCGAGGAACACGCCGGGCGCCTGCCGTTCTGGATCGCACCGCGCCAGGTGGTGGTGGCCTCGATCGTCTCGGACGCCGACGATTTCGTGCACGAGGTGGTGGATGCGCTGAAAGCCGTGGGCGTGCGCGCCGAGGCCGACGTGCGCAACGAGAAGATCAACTACAAGGTGCGCGAGCATTCGGTCGGAAAGGTGCCGGTGATCCTCGCCATCGGCATGAAAGAGGTGGAAGAGCGCAATGTGAGCCTGCGTCGCCTTGGCGAAAAGCACACCAGTGTCGTCGCGCTGGACGAGATCGTGGCCACGCTCAAAGCCGAGGCGCTGGCGCCCGATCTGCGCTGACGCGCGTCGCCATGACATCGACGGGGCCGTGCCTGCAAGGGTGCGGCCCCTTGCTTTTGCCACCATCGTCGAGCGGCGCCGGCCCGCCCCTTCCCTTCACGGGTAATTTTCTTGCCCACCCCCCTCCCGCTCGCTAACAATCGGCACTCAGCGGACAGGGAGACCAGCTTGGCACGTCAACCGGCACATGCGGACCGCGTGTTCGAGGCGATCGAGGCCTCCGGTGCGGCGCGCTCGCGTCTGGCCGCAAGCTGGCGCCGCTCGGTCGAACGCCACGGGCTCGACCCGGCCGAACACCGCCTGCCCGACAGTATCGACGCCCGCGCCCTCGCCCATCGCCGCGCCGCGCGCGCGCAGTTTCTCGAAGTGGCCGCGCCCCGGGTCGACAAGCTGTTCCAGCTCGTCGGCCTGTCCGGCTGCGCCGTGCTGCTGACCGATGCCGAGGGCATCGTGCTCGAAAGCCGGGTACGCGATGCCGACGCCCGCGTGTTCGAAGGCTGGGGCCTGCGCACCGGCGCCGACTGGAGCGAAGCGCGCGAAGGCACCAACGGCATCGGCACCTGTCTGGCCGAAACCCGCCGCGTGATCATCCACCGCGACGATCATTTCTATGCCCGCAACACCGCGATGAGCTGCATCGACGCGCCGATCTACGGCTGCGAGGGCCAGGTGATGGGCGCGCTCGATGTCTCGTCCGCCCGGGTCGACCAGACCGAGGGGTTCAACGCCCTGATCGCCGCCCAGGTCGCCCAGACCGCCCGCGCCATCGAAGAGGCCAACTTTCGCGCCGCCTTCGCCGGGGCGCGGATGATCCAGGGCGATGCCGGCGACCAGGATGCCGCCGTGCTGCTCGCGGTCGACGGCGACGACCTGGTGATCGGCGCCACCCGCAAGGCGCGCCGGGTGTTCGGCCTCGCGCCCGAGGGCCAGCTGACCCCGCGCCCCGCCGCCGACGTCATCGGCCGCGACGACGGGCCGACCGGGTTTGAAAAAGCCGAGCGCGCGGCGATGATTCGCGCCCTTGCCCGTGCCGAGGGCAACGTGTCCGCCGCCGCCCGCGCGCTCGGGATCGGCCGCGCCACGCTCTACCGGCGGATGAAACGGCTCGCGATCGCCGACATCTGATCCACCTGTCTCAGGGATGAGACACTTTTCCCCCTCCCGTCCGTCTCCCGCCTGACGCGGCCCGCCCGGCCCGGCCATCCTGCCGCCACCCCGGTGGAGGATCGGGGCCAACAGGAGGACCCCCCATGAACCAGATGACGCCAACCCCGATCGACCATTTCACCTCGCCGTTCAAAGCCCGCTACGACAATTTCATCGGCGGCAAATTCGTCGCCCCCGTCAACGGCCGCTACTTCGACAACATCACGCCGATCACCGGCGACGTGGTCTGCACCGTGGCCCGCTCCGACGCCGCCGATGTCGAGCTTGCCCTCGATGCCGCCCACGCCGCCAAGGCCGCCTGGGGCAGCACCTCGGCCACCGAGCGCGCCAACACCCTGCTGAAGATCGCCGACCGGCTCGAGGCCAACCTCGAACTGCTCGCCTCGGCCGAAACCTGGGACAACGGCAAGCCGATCCGCGAAACCCTGAACGCCGACATCCCGTTGACGGTCGATCATTTCCGCTATTTCGCCGGGGTGCTGCGCGCTCAGGAAGGCACGATGAGCGAGATCGACGCCGATACCGTCGCCTATCACTTCCACGAACCGCTCGGCGTGGTCGGCCAGATCATCCCGTGGAACTTCTCGATCCTGATGGCCGCCTGGAAGCTGGCCCCGGCGCTGGCGGCAGGCAACTGCATCGTGCTCAAACCCGCCGAGCAGACCCCGGCGGCGATCATGGTGCTGGCCGAGCTGGTGGCCGACCTGCTGCCCGCCGGCGTGCTGAACGTGGTCAACGGCTTTGGCCCCGAGGTGGGTGCGCCGCTCGCCCGCAGCCCGCGCATCGCCAAGATCGCCTTCACCGGTTCGACCGAGACCGGGCGGATGATCGCGCAATACGCCACCGAAAACCTGATCCCCGCCACGCTGGAGCTGGGCGGCAAATCGCCCAACATCTTCTTCTCCGACGTGATGGCCGAGGATGACGCCTATCTCGACAAGGCGGTCGAGGGCTTCGTGCTGTTTGCCTTCAACCAGGGCGAGGTCTGCACCTGCCCCTCGCGCGCGCTGATCCAGGAAGACATCTACGAAGAGTTCATCGCGCGCTGCATCGAGCGGGTAAAGGCGATCAAGCAGGGCGACCCGCGCGAAGCCGACACCATGGTCGGCGCCCAGGCCAGCCAGGAACAGCAGGACAAGATCCTGTCGTATCTGCAGATCGGCGTGCAGGAAGGCGCCGAATGCCTGATCGGCGGCGACGCGGCGCGGTTCAATGGCGATATCGCCAACGGCTTCTACATCCAGCCGACGATCCTCAAGGGCCACAACAAGATGCGCGTGTTCCAGGAGGAAATCTTTGGCCCCGTCGTCTCGGTGACGACCTTCAAGGACGAGGCTGAGGCACTCGCGATCGCCAATGACACGATGTACGGCCTCGGCGCCGGGGTCTGGACCCGCGACGGCACGCGCGCCTACCGCTTCGGGCGCGGCATCGAGGCGGGGCGCGTCTGGGTCAACAACTACCACGCCTACCCGGCGCATGCGGCCTTCGGCGGCTACAAGCAATCGGGGATCGGACGCGAGACCCACAAGATGATGCTCGACCATTACCAGCAGACCAAGAACATGCTGGTGAGCTACAACCCCAACAAGCTCGGCTTTTTCTGAGCGCCAGAACCGGGGGGCGGGCCTGCCCGGGCCCGCTCCAGCCCAACCCCGCGCCCGCCCGCCTCCCTGAGCCCGCGCGGGGTTGTTGCATTTTTCCGGCGCACGCGCGCGCGGCACAAGCCGCAAGCGGGCCGCGCAAGCGCCCCGATCACGGCGGCAACTTACTGCATTCACACCATCTTTTTCGCACCGGCCCCGCAGGGTTCACGCGTCAACACACGCTTTCGTATGTTTCAAACCGTCACGGCGCGGGGATGCACGGCCGTGTGATTGGAACGTGACCGGCCCGGCCCGCTAGCTCTTCCTCATCGCCGATACGAGCGATCTACCCATTTGGTTCACCTGAGGAGGACACCATGACCAAACCGATCAAAGCCCTCGCCCTTGCCGGCGCCGTTGCCACCGCCCTCGCCGCCCACGCCGCCAACGCCCAGGACGGCGACATGGAAAAGTGCTTCGGCATCGCCAAGGCGGGCCAGAACGACTGCGCCGCCGGCCCCGGCACCACCTGCGCCGGCACCTCGAAGGTCGACTACCAGGGCAACGCCTGGACCCTGGTGCCCGCCGGCACCTGCGAGGACACCGTGATCGACGCCGCGATGACGATGGACGCCACCGAGCGCATGGGCTCGCTCACCGCGCTTGAGCGCGACGTGCCGGCGAGCTGATCGCGGCCGTTCACGTCCCTCCCCCGGGCCCATCGGCCCGGGGGACCATGCCAAGGAGAGCTCCGATGTTCGATGCCCCGCCGTCTTCCCTGCCCGCTGCCCCCGGTGTCGGCTACAAGCCGCAGCACTACGGCGATATCCTCGCCGGCCCCGGCGCGGTGCGCTGGCTCGAGGTGCATGCCGAAAACTACATGGGCGACGGCGGCCGACCAATCGCGCAGCTCAAGGCGCTGGCCGAACGCTTTGCGATTTCGGTGCACGGCGTTGGCCTCTCGATCGGCGGCGAAGACCCGCTCGACCGCGCCCACCTGGCCCGCCTGCGCCACCTGGTCGACTGGCTGAAGCCGGCAAGCTTTTCCGAACACCTCGCCTGGTCGTCCCACGGCGGCGCGTTCTTCAACGATCTCCTGCCGCTGCCCTATACGGATGCTACGCTCGCGCGCGTCGCCGATCATATCGTCGAGGTGCAGGACGTGCTCGGGCGGCGGATGCTGCTCGAAAACCCCGCCACCTACCTCGCCTTTTCCGAGACCACCTGGGCCGAGACCGACTTTCTCGCCGAACTCGTGCACCGCACCGGCTGCGGGTTGCTGCTTGACGTGAACAACGTCTACGTCGCCTGCACCAACCGCGCCGAAGACCCGGTGGCCTATATCGATGCCTTCCCGGTCGCGGCGGTGGGCGAGATCCATCTCGCCGGCCACGACGCGCAGCAAGACGACCAGGGCCAGCCGCTGCTGATCGACAGCCACGGCGCCCCGATCGTCGATCCGGTGTGGCAGCTCTACGCCCACACTCTCACCCGCACCGGCCCGGTCGCCACGCTGATCGAATGGGACAACGACGTGCCCGACTGGGCCGCGCTGGACGCCGAGGCAGCGCGCGCCGGGGCGGTGTTGTCCGCATATGCCCCCGCGCCGCGCAGGATGGCACCGATGGGGGGCGCTGCCCCCCAAACCCCCTGGAGTATTCCGGCCAAGAAAAAGGGGGCGCGGGTCGCATGAAGGATTTCGTCATGGCCTTGTTGGACCCGGACAGCGCCGTTCCCGGCGGGGTGTCGAGACCGCATGGCGCGCCGGTGCGCAAACGCTTCGACGTCTATCGCAACAACGTCGCCGTCAGCCTGACCGAGGCGCTCGCCACCGGCTTCCCGGTGATCGAAAAGCTGGTGGGCCCTGAGTTTTTCGCCGCCATGGCCGGGGTGTTCCTGCGCGCCCACCCGCCCCGCTCGCCGGTGCTGGCGCAATGGGGCGATGCCTTTCCCGGTTTTCTCGAGAGCTTCGCGCCAGTGGCGCATTTGCCCTATCTCGCCGACGTCGCCCGGCTGGAATACGCGCTGCGGCTGGCCTATCACGCCGCGGATGCCACGCCGGTAGCGCCTGATGCGCTCGGCGCGCCCGATCTCATGCACGCCCGCGTTCGCCTTGCCCCGGCCACGCGGGTGCTCGCCTCGCGCTTTCCGGTGCTGTCGATCTGGCGCGCCAATACCGATGCGACCGCGCCCGCGGCCCAGGGCGGGCGCGAGACCGTCCTGATCGCCCGGCCCGACTGGGATCCGTGGCCGCGCGCCATTGCCCCCGAAGGGGCCCGCTTCGTCGCCGCGCTGATCGCCGGCCAGACCTTTGGGGCTGCGCTCAAGGCGGCGGGCGAGGCTCATGACCTCGCCGCCACCCTCACCCTTCTGCTGGATACGAAATCCATCACCGCCATCGAGGTTGCCCCATGATCCAGGCCCTGCTCACCCGTCTCGACCGCGCCGGCGACGCGATGCTGCCCACCCTCGCCCGGTTTGCCTTCGCCGCCGTTCTGCTGGGGTATTTCTGGTCCTCGGCCCTCACCAAGATCGGCGAGGGGCCGCTTGGCCTGTTCAAGCCCGCGCTCGGCGCCTATGCGCAGATCTTTCCGCGCGCGATGGACGCGGTGAGCTATGACGTTTCGCACCTCGGGCTCTGGCATTGGGCCGTCGTCACCGCCGGCACCCTGGCGGAATTCATCCTGCCCGCGCTCGTCGTGCTCGGCCTCGCCACCCGGCTCGCCGGGCTCGGGATGATCGGCTTCGTCACCCTGCAATCGCTCACCGATATCGTCGGCCACGGCGCCGACGCCACCGCCATCGGCGCCTGGTTCGACCGGGCGCCTGACAGTCCGATCCTCGATCAGCGCCTGTTGTGGATGGGGATTTTCGTCACGCTAGTGCTGAAGGGCGCGGGGCCGCTCTCGCTCGACCGGCTGATCGCGCGCCGCCTCATCGGCTCAGAAATGTGATTTCGGCTCGTCCGGCCGGCCGGCGGCCAGCGCCAGAACCCCGGCCAGCCCGGCCATCACGATCGGAAACATCGTCGCCGTGTTGAAGCTGAACGCCTGCTGCATCAGCAGCGCGGACACCAGCAGCAGCACGCCGCCCCAGAGCGCGCGCATCTTCGCCATCGCGCCGCCGGCGATCGCCAACACCGGCGCGGCGACCGAGACAAACTTCACGAAGACCGGGTTGTCGAAGGCGCCGAAGATCGTGCCCACGTCGGGCTGTTGTTCCACCAGCGTGCTCCAGCCGTAGCCGAACAGCCCGACGAACATGCCGATTACTCCGCCGATGATCCCCAGAACCAGTGCCGCGTTACGCATCAATACTCTCCTTTTGGTCCGGTTCAGATAGGCATGTCAGCCGGCGTTGCCAAGCCATTCGGCCTGCACGGATGTATCCCACCCCAGCGTAAGGCGCCCATCCGCCTCGATCACCGGGCGTTTCATCAGCGTGGGATGCGCAGAAATCTGCCGCACCGGATCGCCCGCGCGCTCGGCCTCGCACATCCCGCGCCAGGTGGTCGAGCGCCGGTTCACCAGCGCCGCGCCGAATTTGGCAAAAAATCGTTCCAGATCAGCCGTTTCTATCCCGTCCGCGCGCAGGTCCACCAGCTCTGGCGCATGGCCCGCCGCGGCCAGCGCCTTCATCGCCGCCCGCACCGTATCGCAGCTCTTGATGCCGTAGACCTTCACGCCCGCCCCCGTTTCACAAATGTGTCACTTGAATTCCGCCTCACCTGCGCCACCATATTCGCGTGACACCGGAACTTCCAGACGACCGCTCCCTCATGGGCCAGCCGATGACTGAAGACTGGCTGCACCATCCCGCCGCACTCCCGCGGGCGGGCCATATGAAGGAGACAAAAGATGGCCACTGGCACCGTGAAATGGTTCAACGCGACCAAGGGCTTCGGCTTCATCGCCCCCGATAACGGCGGCAAGGATATCTTCGTCCACATCTCGGCCGTGGAACGCGCCGGCATGACCGGGCTGCAGGACAACCAGAAGGTCAGCTTCGAGCTGATCGAGGGCCGCGACGGGCGGCAATCGGCCGGCGATCTGAAGGCGATCTGACGCCCCCGCTCCCCCGCACATCGCACCCCGCGGGCGCGACCCGCGGGGTTTTTCGTGTCCGGCTCCCGCCTCAGGCGATCGCGCGCGCCGCCAGCACGCCGACCCAGGCCGAGACCCCGGTGAGCAAAGTGCCCCAGAGCACGTCGACCGCCACCATCTGCGGCGCCCAGAGCTTGAGCGTGGCGTAGTTGGTGAACTCGTAGGTGCCGTAGGCGAGCGCGCCCAGCACCGCGCCGGCGATCAGCGCCTGCACCGGCGCCCCCTCGCGCAGCGCCGGCAGGCCCGCAAACCAAACCACCCCCGCGACGTAGAACAGGTAGAACGCAACCGCCGGGCCGACCCGGATATCGTCGAGCAACCAGTCGCCCACGCGGGTCTCGAACAAGGGCCGCATCACGGTTTTGAGCATGATCGCATCGAGGCCGAGAAAGGTGACGGCGGTGACGAGGTAGAGGATGAAAAGCTGCATGGCGGGGCCTGATCTGTTGTGGTTTCCTAGGCTACGAACCGCCCATCGGCGCGGATCACCCGAGGCCCTCGCAGAAATTTTACTTGCAATATGGACGGCAAGGCCCCATGTCTTGCCTCGTACCACAGCACTATCCTTCCCGCCTTCTATCACTAGCAGTCGGACTGAGACCTGACTGCGCTACCGGGCCGCTGCATATCGCGGGCGGCACATGATAGGAGAAAACGGAATGGCCACTGGCACCGTGAAATGGTTCAACACCACCAAAGGCTTCGGCTTCATCGCGCCCGATAACGGCGGCAAAGACGTGTTCGTGCACATCTCGGCCGTTGAGCGCGCCGGCCTGACCGGCCTCGCCGACGACCAGAAGGTCGAATTCGACCTCGAAGCCGGCCGCGACGGCCGCGAATCGGCGAGCAACATCAAGCTCGTCTGAGCCTGACGCCTCACTGGTAAGAATTGAGAACCCCCGCTGGGCGACGGCTCGGCGGGGGTTTTTCTATGCCGTCAGTTGATCGCGGTGGACCCGAAGGGCGGGGCTTCACCCCGCCGTACCCGCGCGCCCGATCCATCACACACGCATCCCAATCGCCCCACCCAGTGGTGATCACCCTTTTGGGCAACTTGTTTTCATTTTCGCGCCGAAAGCTCTGACTAAGGTCAAAAAAGAACACAGCAAGAACTCTTTCTCCTTCTGGTTGTTGACAGACATCAGTGGCGTGGCGATATTTGATCACCACTGAAATCCCCACTGAAGGAGTCGCAGATGGCAGACAGAGCAGCTTACCCCCAAATCCCCAGCACGGTATGGTGGGGTGTTCGCGGTCTTTTGAAGAGGTCACCTTCAGCGAAGGTCGACCCGGAAATGCTTGGCGCAACGCTTGGAGTCCAGCCCGTCGCGGCACGCCAATATCTTTCGGAACTTATCAGAGTCGGAATCCTTGACGAAGACGGAAAGGCCACGAATGTTGCTCTGAAGTGGCGTCAAGATGATGAATACGCCGGTGCCGTCGAAGAATTGGCCAGCACTGCATACCCGGAGGGTTTGATCACGATTGCCCCCCCGGGAGACGCAGATCGGCAGACAGTAGTGAATTGGTTCGTTTCGCAAAACCTTGGAGAGGGCGCCGCAAAGAACAAGGCAGCAACATATCTATTGGTCACCTCGAAAGAACCAAATGATGCGCCAGCAAAAGCGTCCGTGACTACAAACAATTCGCCGTCCACTAAAGGCTCCACCGGCCTCCCAAAGAAAGGTCCGACACGAAAGGCTGCTGAAAAAGACGGCGCAAAACAAAGGAAGTCAAAAGACGAATCTTCAGGCCTCTTGCCGCTGAACGTCAATGTGCAAATCCACATCAGTGCCGACGCCAGTTCCGATCAGATCGAGTCGATTTTCGCGGCAATGAGGAAATACCTGCGTGATGATTGACCGCATTCGACGCCTTCAAGAGTTTCTTATTGAACTGGGCGTCGCTCGCAACGTTCTAGCACTGCCAGCTCCAAGAATGCTTTCTTTGGAGGACGGGACTTTGTCGGGCTCTGGGGGCGTAAATCTGTTCACAGAAGCTGTCACAGAGCCCGAGATTATCGATGTCTCACGCGATTTGTTCGCGTCTGGCCACTACAACATTGCGGTTGCAGAGGCCTTCAAGGCGGTCGACAAATTCGTAGAACAGAAGGCAAAAACCAAAAAGACTGGCGCGTCTGGAATGCGGTTGGCCTTCGGGCACAAGAAACCCCAACTTGTTTGGACTGACCGTCTCACACAATCGGAAAAAGACGAACAGGAGGGCTACGAACACCTCTTCGCTGGCGCGATGCTCGGCGTGCGAAATCCGACAACGCATGAATTCAACTGGATTCAGAACGAAGAAGTCGCTCTAGAACTCCTCATCTTCGCGCAACATCTTGTCCGAAAAGCAAAAGAGGCGATGGAAACCGACTAACTACCCCCTTAAAACCCCCTCAAACTCCCGCCATTCCCCCTTGGACATGCCGGAGGTCTCCTGCGTCACGGCCTCACCCTTGACCATCCGCCGCACACAATCAAGGGCTGTGGCCGAGAGCGTGGCGCCGCCCATGCGGTAGTCCTCGAACGCCCCGTAGGCGAACGGCACCCAGTCCGCCACCACCGCCGCGATGGCTTCGGCGTAGACGCGGATTTCATATTGCGCGTGGGGGTCGGCGCGCAGGCGCAGGAAGTGGAAGAGGTTGTGCAGATCCACCTTCCAATACCATTGGGTATAGATATTCGTCGGCAGGTTCATCCGCGCCAACTCGCGCGCGAGGCCCTGCTGGTCGTCCTGCGAGATCATCGCCTCGTAATTGTCGTAGGCCCTCCCTGAATCCGCTTTCAGGATCTCCAGCACCCGCGCGGCTTCTTCGTCGGAGAGCAGCTCGCCCCGGCCCTGGTTGTTCACCGTCGATTGCGCGGCGATATTCTCGCGGGCGGGAATGTAGAATTCGCGGTCCATGATCGAATACCGCGCGGAATATTCATTCACGTTCGCCGTGCGGTGGCGGATCCATTGGCGGGCGACAAATACCGGCAATTTCACGTGCAGCTTGATTTCGCACATCTCGAACGGGGTCGAGTGCCAGTGGCGCATCAGGTAGCGGATCAGCCCCTCGTCGTTGGTCACGCTCTTGGTGCCGGTGCCGTAGCTCACCCGCGCCGCCTGGCAGATCGCCGCGTCGTCGCCCATGTAGTCGATCACCCGCACGAAGCCGTGGTCGAGCACCTCGTGGGCTGTGTACAGATGCGCCTCCATCCCCGGGCTGACCGCGCGCAGCGTGTCTCTCGGCTGGGCGCGCAGCGCGTCGATCTCGGCCTGTTGTTCCGGGCGCAGGGCCATGGCGAATCTCTCCCTTGGTTGGCTGACCACCACTATATCTGGGGGCAGCGCCCTCTGCACCCGCCACAACAGCGCGCCGATTGCCACCTTGACGGGCGGCGGCGGCGGTGGCGCAATGCGCGCGACCTCACAGGTGCCAGATGATCCGCCCCACCCTCCTCGCCGCATTCCTCGCCGCCCTGCCGCTTGCTGGCGCGGCAGCCCCCTGCCGCCAGGCCTTGGCGCTCGGGCTTGACGTGTCGGGCTCGGTCGATTCGCAGGAGTACCGGCTGCAACTTGACGGGCTGGCCGGGGCGCTCACCGACCCGGACGTGGCGCGCGCGATGGTCGAGGGTGCGGGCGCACCGGTGCGGTTGATGGTCTATGAATGGTCCGGGCCGGCGCATCAGCGCATCATCGCAGACTGGACGGCGATCACCGATGACGAGACGCTCAACGCCCTCGCCGCCACGCTGCGCGCCACCGCCCGCGCGCCCGCGCCGCCCGCAACCGCGCTCGGCGCCGCGGTTGCCACCGGGGCGGGCCTGCTCGCGGGGCAATCCGCCTGCTGGCGCCAGACGCTCGATATCTCGGGCGACGGCATGTCGAACACCGGCCCGCGCCCGCAGGACCTCTCCACGCCTGCGCTCGACGGCATCACCGTGAACGCGCTGGTGATCGACACCGGCGACGCCGGCACCCGTGCGGATGGCGCCGACCTGGTGGGCTATTTCGAGGCCTACGTGATCCGCGGCCCCGGCGCCTTTGTGGAACGCGCCGCCGGGTTTGCCGACTATCAGCGGGCGATGCGCCGCAAGCTCTTGCGCGAGCTGGAAGGGCTGGTGGTGGGGGGCGCCGATCCGGCCGTTACGGCCCCGCCAGGGCGGCCCGGTCAGTAGATGTAGCGGATCTGGTCAGTCCAGAATCGTTCGACCCGTTTCAATGAGCCGTTGATGCCGTCGAGCGCGTCCGGGCCGAGGATGCCGCGGGTATCAAGCTCCTCGGAGTGGCGCTCGAACAGTTTGGCGACGGTATCGCGAACCTCGCGCCCCCGCTCGGTGAGGCGCACCCGCACCGAGCGCCGGTCGATCTCGGAGCGCTGGTGGTGCATGTAGCCCATCTCCACCAGCTTCTTGAGATTGTAGGACACATTGGAGCCCTGGTAGTAGCCGCGGCTCTTGAGCTCGCCCGCCGTCACCTCGTTGTCGCCGATGTTGAAGATCAGGAGCGCCTGCACCGCGTTGATTTCGAGCACGCCGAGGCGCTCGAACTCATCCTTGATCACGTCGAGCACCAGCCGGTGCAGCCGTTCGACCAGCGACAAGGTCTCAAGATATTGCGCCAGATAGGCCGGTTGCAGTGCCTGCCCGATGGGGGAATGCATGCTCATGCGTGTCTCCACCTGAATTTGTGTCAGGGGGACAATCCGCGCAAACATCCAACATTCGGTTAAACGGCCCCGAAAAACTCCGCAAAAAACGCCGTGTTTTCAGAGAATTGGTTAACCGCGCACCGACGCACCGGCATGCGCCGCGATTACTGCGATCAGCGCGGCGAAGGCGTCGGGCGGCGGCACCTGGCCGGTAACCCATTGATAAAGATCATGGTCGTTCTCGTTCAGGAGCGCCTCGTAGGTGTCGAGCGCCGCCGGGTCCATCGCCGCAAGATGCGCCGCGCCGTAGCGCCCGAGGATGATATCCATCTCCTTGATGCCGCGCCGTGCCGAGCGCATCATCAGCCGTTTCAGCCGGGTTTCGCGCTCTTCGCTCATGTCGCGTCCGTCTCCAGGAGTTTGCGCAGGTGCTTTTCCAACCGGGCCAGGCGATGCATCGCGTCGTCGATTTCACCGCGCAGCTCGCGCAGTTCCAGCAGCACCGAGCGCGCGTCATGCGACAGCGACACCTCGGCGCCCGGCGGGTCGACCCCCTCGCCCTCGCCATTCAGCAGCCACATCAGCGAGACGTTCAGGAGCCCGGCCAGCATCTGAAGCCGGTTGGCGCGCGGTTCCGACAGGTCGTTCTCCCAGGCCGCGATGGTCTTGGATTTCACCCCGAGACGCTTGGCGAGCTCCTTCTGGCTCAGCTCCGCCGCCTCGCGGGCCGCGGCGAGGCGGTCGCCAAAGGTGGCGCGTGCTTCGGAGAACCAGTCGTCGTTGGCGCTGTCTGTCATCTCACCCATCCCATGTGGCGCTTGATCGCGTTCTGGCCGCAGCCTATGAGAAACCTGACCGAAGCACAAATCCGGGACCGACCATGTCACTCCTTTCCACGACGCTTGCCCGCGTGAAGCCCTCGCCGACGATTGCCGTCACCACCCTGGCCGCCGAGCTGAAAGCCGCCGGGCGCGACGTGATCGGCCTCGGCGCCGGTGAGCCGGACTTTGACACGCCGCAGAACATCAAGGACGCCGCCAAAGCCGCGATCGACGCCGGTAAGACGAAATACACCGCGCCCGACGGGATCGTGGAGCTGAAACAGGCGATCGTCGACAAGTTCAAGCGCGAGAACGGGCTGGACTATACCGTGAAGCAGATCAGCGTCGGCACCGGCGGCAAGCAGATCCTCTACAATGCCCTGATGGCCACGCTGAACCCCGGCAACGAGGTGATCATCCCCGCGCCCTATTGGGTTTCCTACCCCGACATGGTGCTGCTGGCGGGCGGCGAGCCGGTGGCGGTGGAATGCGGCATCGAGACCCATTTCAAGATGACCCCCGCGCAGCTCGAAGCGGCGATCACGCCGAAGACCAAGTGGCTGATCTTCAACTCGCCCTCGAACCCCACCGGGGCGGGCTATTCGCGCGCCGAGCTGAAGGCGCTCACCGATGTGCTGATGCGCCACCCCCATGTCTGGGTGATGTCGGACGACATGTATGAACACCTCGTGTTCGACGATTTCGAGTTCACCACCCCGGCGCAGGTCGAGCCGGGCCTGTACGGGCGCACCCTCACCTGCAACGGCGTGTCCAAGGCCTATGCGATGACCGGCTGGCGGATCGGCTATGCCGGCGGGCCGGTTGAGCTGATCTCGGCAATGCGGATGATCCAGTCGCAGTCCACCTCGAACCCCTGCACCATCAGCCAATGGGCCGCGGTCGAGGCGCTCACCGGGCCGCAGGATTTTCTCGCCGCCAACAAGGCGATCTTCCAGCGCCGGCGCGATCTGGTGGTGCGCATGCTGAACGAGGCCGAGGGGATCACCTGCCCGACGCCCGAAGGCGCCTTCTACGTCTACCCGTCGATCGCGGACTGCATCGGCAAGACCAGCGCGGGCGGGGTGAAGATCGACACCGACGAGGATTTCTCGCGCGCTTTGCTGGAAGAAACCGGCGTGGCGGTCGTGTTTGGCGCGGCGTTCGGGCTCAGCCCGGCGTTCCGGGTGAGCTACGCCACCTCCGACGCGGCGCTGACGCAGGCCTGCACCCGCATCCAGCAATTCTGCGCGTCTTTGCGGTAACTTCGCCCGGAAGGCTTGAAGCCCGCGCGCCGGTCGCGTTAACTACCACGGACGCGGGCCACGCCGGGCCGCGTCCTGGGGATAGCAGAGCAGCGCGATGACGACTTACCTGCCCGAGTATTATTTTCGCGTGCGTGAGAACGGCGCCTTTGTCTTTCGTGTCGATACCGAAAACCGGCATCGACGCATCGACATGGATCAGATCGCCATCATCAACATCAAGAACGGCGAGGTGAAGGCGCATGGCGACCGGGACCTTTCCGAAGAAGACCAGGCGGCGATCGACGCGTGGATGGTTGAGCGCCGGGCCACGCTGGCCGCGCGCGACATCGACGACATCCTGCGCGCCGTCGACCATTTGAACCTCACCACCCACTGGGCCCAGTCGCGCGCCTCCGACGCCGAGCTTGAGGCGGTCACCGATGCGCTGCTGCTGGCGATGCACGATCTGCGCACGGTGCTGGTGCGCAAGAAGGCCGACCGGCTGATGAAGGGCGACTGAGCGCCGCCCGCCTCATCTCAATTGAAATTCGCGATCCAACGGCACTGGTAGGGGGCCAGCGTCAGGCTGCCCTCGCCGGGGCGCACCGGCTCGCCGGTGAGAAGATCGGCCCAGGCCTCGTCTTCGATCAGGTTCAGCGCCGTCACCGGCAATTCCACCGTCTCGGCCGAGACATTGTGCAGCGCGAAGATCGACTGGGTGCGGTCGAGCGACTGGCGCCAGAGACCGAAGATCCGGTCGTCGAGCGAGAGGGTGAACTGCGTTGCGTTGGGGTGGAAGGCGGGCTGGCGCGCGCGCAGTTTCAGCCGCTCCGAGAGGGCGCCGAGCACGATCGCCTGGTCCGAATAGCGGTTCGCCAGGTTTTCGCGCAAATCCGGATAGTCCCAGCGGTGGCGGTTGATCGCCCGGTTCATGCCGCGCCGCTCCACCGCCTCGAGATCGTTCGGCGTGGCGAGCATGGCGTGGATATAGAACGCGGGAATTCCCTCCATCGACATCACGATGGTCTGCGAGCACAGGAACCGCGCGATCTTCAGATCGTCCGCCCCGGCGAAGGTGTGGCTCATCGCGTCGAAATACGAGGTGTTGAGCTCGTAGACCGCCTCGCCCCCGCCCGGCAGCGCGCGCATTGAGGCAAGCCCGCCGCCCGCCTTTACCGTCTCGATCATCCGCGCGATCTCGCCCTCGGGCAGCAGCCCCTCGGCGGGGCGCATGCCGATACCGTCGTGGCTGGCGGTGAAGTTGAGATAGGCACAGCCGAGCGGGGCCGGCGGCATCGCGCGCTGCCACTTGAGCAGGTAGGCGGCCGAGCCCGACAGCATCGCGTGCAGCACCAGCGGCGGCAGCGGGAAGTTGTAGACCGAATGCGCCTCGTCGCGGCGGCCGAAATAGCTGAGGTTCTCGGCCTTTGGCACGTTCGTTTCGGTCAAGATCACCACCCCTTCGGTGGCGAAATCGGCCAGCAGGCGCAGCAATTTTACAATTGCATGGGTCTCGGGCAGGTGGATGCAGGAGGTGCCCACCTGCTTCCAGATAAAGGCGACCGCATCGAGCCGGATGATCCGCACCCCCATCTCGATATGCAGCCGGAGGATGCGCAGGATCTCCAGCAGCACCTCGGGATTGGCGAAATTGAGGTCAACCTGGTCATGGCTGAAGGTGCACCAGACATGGCGGACCCCGTCCGAGGTTTCGACCGGCTGCAGAAGCGGCGTGGTGCGCGGGCGCACGACCTGGGAGAGGTCGTCGTCGGGGTCGGCGGTGAAGAAAAAGGCGTCGTAGGGCGGATGGCCCTGGCGGAACGCGTTGAACCAGGGGCTCTGCGACGAGACGTGGTTCAGCACCATGTCCGACATCAAATGGAAGGCGCGCCCGATCCGGGTGATATCGCTCCAGTCGCCAAGGCTCGGGTTGACCTTGCGGTAGTCCGTCACCGCGAAGCCGTCATCGGAGGTGAACGGGAAGAACGGCAGGATATGCACCCCGTTCACCACCCCCTTGAGGTGGGTGACGAGGAAATCGTGCAGGAGCTCAAGCGGCGTGTTGATCCCGTCGGTGATCGTGTCGCCATAGGTGATCAGCACCGCGTCGGCCTGGCTCCACATGGTGTTGCCGGGCTTGCGCCGGCGAATCCGGCGATGCGTGCCCTCGGGCCAGAACGCGTCGATCACCTGGCTGGCGAGAATGCCGGTATCGAGATCGGGGTAGATCTGCGCCAGGAGATGCTCGAGCCGCGTGCTGAAAGACGCCGTTTTGTGCTTCATCGCTTCGCAACCTTCCGCGGCCCGGGAATTCCTTGTGCAATATTACGACGATAGACGCCGGCGGGGCGATGTCCAGACCGGCACCCGTTTATTTGACCTTTCGGTCCACACACAGGCGCACCGGGTCGGGAGCTGCTCAAAAATCAGGCTCAGTTGCCCGCGAGCGCGCGCGCGCCGGCGGCCGAGCCCGGTCCGATCACCCCATCGAGCGCCCCATCGTAGAGCCCGCGCTCCTGCAGAATCCGCTGAAACGCCACGGCGGTCTCGAAATCCCAGCCGCCCGGCGCGCCCTTGCGCAGGCTCTCAAAGCCCACCTTGCCGCTCTCCAGCGCCTTCACGTAGAGTCCCGCCGCCACGCCCGGATTTTGCGCCACGCCTCGTCCGGTCTCGTAGAGCACACCCATTGCGGCAATCGCGTCCGGCAGCCCCGCGCGCGAGGCCATCCGCGTGAGCCGGGCCTGTTCGGCGGGATTCTCCGCCACACCCGAGGCCGGATCGCCATAGAGCGCCGCAAGCTCCAGCGCTGCGGTAATATTGCCCGCCTCGGCCGCCGCCGTGTAAAACGCCGCCGCCTTGGCCGGGTCGGGAATGCCGAGACCGTCGTCGCGCCGGCCGGGAATGCCTTCGCCGGTGAGGTAGGTCTGGGCAAGGCGGTACTGGGCGAAGTGATAGCCGGCGTCGGCCGCCTCACCCAGCAGCGCCACCATCCGGGTGGCATCGCGCGCCACGCCCTTGCCCACGCGGTGCATGAGCGCGAGCGTGGTCATCCCCGCCGGGTCGTCGAGCGCCACCGCCGCCTGGTAATGCGCGATCGCCTCGGTGGCATCTTCGCCGCCGGGGGCCAGGCCGAACAGGTAGTAGTCGCCGAGCCGGGTCTCGGCCGGTCCGAAGGTCTTCGCCGCCGCCTGTTCGAGCAGGCCAAAGGCGGTGGCCATGTCACGCCGACCTTGTGCGATCTCGGCGGCGAGAAACAGCACCTCGGCGGGTGCGTCCTCGCCCGCGGCCGCCGCCGTGCAGGCCGGGGCCGCCGCGATCAGCGCCGCGCGCCGCGCCGCCGCCTGCGCCGCGCCGGCGGGCACGCCCGCTGTGGCTGAACCGGCAAGATCGAGGCAGGCCGCGATGTTCGGGTCGGCCTGCGGCGCAGGGGCGGGCGCAGGGTCTGGCACAGGCGCGGGCACCGCTTCGATCACCTCGCCAACCGGTTCGTCCTGTGGTGCGAGGGCCGCTTCCGGTTCTGTCGCGGAGGTATCACCGGCCGGTTCGCCCACCGGGTCCGGGGCCGTCCCGGCTTCCGGTTCCATCACCGGCGCGGCGGGTGTCGCCGGCGCGCCGCCGGCGGCCGCATCTGCGGTATCGCCAGCCTCCGCCCCCGCCTCCTCCGCCCTGTCCGGGCCGTTCTCAAGGCCCGGTTCCGTGTCTTGCGCGGGGTCGCCCGAGGGCGCCGGCTCGACCGCGTCGCCCTGCGGCGCGTCCCGCGTGTCTGCGGTGTCGCTTTCGGCCACCTCAGCCGACGTGTCGGAGCCAGGCAATGGCAGCTCCGCGGCCGGCGCGCCCGGTTCCGGCGCCGTCGCCACCTCGGGCGTCGAATGATCGGTCTGCTTCATCGGCTCGATCGCGTCACCCACCGCCTCCGCCGCGACCGGTGGCTGTTGCTTGGCGGTCGCGCCCGGCATGTCGGTGACGATCTTTGGCTCCAGCACGACCTCTGGCGGGGTGCCATCAAGGATCAGCACCCCGGCCATATCGCTCTCCTGGTCGAGGTCCGGCGGGACCGCCTCCGCCACCATGTCACCGCTGCCCGCCGCCCCGGCCGCGTCCTGCGCCAAGGCGCCGAGCGGCCAGATCATCGCCACCGCAACCGTCAGACCAAATCCCTTCACCGCACTAATCCCCCAGTCTGCTGTCCCCTCATGGGTAGCCCGCACCACGCGCCCTGTCCATAAAAACAAGGGGATAGGTTGGTAAAACCATTGTCTTTGCCGGCGCGGGCGGGCAACCTGCGCGGAACGGGCAGAAACGAGGCAGCCGAGGACGTGACGTGACCCCCCCGAAAAATCCAGACGCCCCACGGGCCGCCCCCCTGGTGGTCGACCTCGACGCAGACCTGCTGCGCGGCAACCTAGCGGACGAGGCGTTCTGGGCCGCGCTCAGAACCGACTGGCGCCTGGCCCTGCCGGGGCGCGACCGCACGGCGCTTGCCCCCGAAGACCTCGATGTCGCGCACCTGCCCTGGGACGACGGCACGCTGGCGCGGCTGCGCGCGGCGCGCACCGAGGGGCGGCCCACGGTGCTGACCGCCGAGAGCCTCGCCCTGGCCGAGGCGGTCTCGGCCGCGCTGGGCCTGTTCGACGCCACCGAGCTGCGCACCGTGCCCGCGCCGGCCCCCCGCCCCGGGCCGACCCGGCCACGCGGTCCGGTGTTTGCCGAGGCGATCCGCGCCATGCGCCCGCATCAATGGGTGAAGAACCTGCTGGTGTTCCTGCCGATGATCATGAGCCACAGCTTCACACCCGCCGCCTTCGGCTGGAGCCTGCTGGCCTTCGTCAGCTTCGGGTTGATCGCCTCGGCGGTCTACCTGCTCAACGATCTCGTCGACCTGCCGTCGGACCGCCGCCACGCCACCAAGCGCGCCCGGCCGTTCGCCTCGGGGCGGTTGCCGCTGGCGCTGGGCAGGCGGTTGTTGGCGGCGCTGCTGGTGGCCGGTCTTGGCCTCGCCGCGCTGGGCGGGCCGGGGCTGCTGGCAACGATGGGGCTCTACGCGATCGCCACCACGGCCTATTCGCTGCGCCTCAAAGGCACGCTCGGCGCCGATATCATCACCCTCGCGGGGCTCTATACCCTGCGCATCATCGCCGGCGCGGCGGCAACCGGGATCGCGCCCTCGATGTGGCTGCTCAGTTTCTCGATCTTCATCTTCTTCTCGCTCGGCGCGGTGAAACGCCTGGCCGAGCTGGTCGACCTCGAAACCAACGACCGGCGCACCAAGGCGGCAGGCCGTGCCTACGTGATCGAAGACCGGCCGGTGGTGGCGATGATCGCCACCTCGGCGGGGTTCATCGCCGTGCTGGTGCTGGCGCTCTACATCGATTCCAACGACGTGCGCACGCAATACGCCGCGCCGCAGTTCCTCTGGGGGATCGGCCTGGTGCTGCTGTTCTGGATCAGCCGCACCGTGCTGTTGGCCCACCGCGGGCTGGTCGACCAGGACCCGGTGATTTTCGCGCTGACCGACCGGGTGAGCCGCTGGACCGGGGTGGCGGTGGTGCTGCTGTTCATCGCCGCCGTGGTCGGATGACAGGGCGGGGTGATTCTCCCACCCGTTGCTGCAATGCGGCATCGACCCGGCCCCCGAGCTGCGGCAGCCCGCCGCACCAAAACGCCGAAAACCGGCGATTCCCGGCAAATTTGGCGGATATTCGCCGACAATTCAGCCATTTCCCACAGGTCGGCGGGGGTGGTTATTGTGATCTTAAATTTGTCCCGTTACGAGCCGGCTGATGATGAAAAAAGCCACACACCTTCTGCGTGCCCAATTCGCCAGCCCCCGGCTCGTGACGCGCGCCCTGCTGTTTACCGGCGGCGCCGTGACCGGGGCGGTCGTTTCGGTCACCGCGAGCTACGGTCTGGTCAGCGCGCTCTACCCGCGCCAGGCCGCGCCGGCCGCGCTCGCCGCAGCCCAGCCGCACGCCCCCCTGCCCACCCGGTCAGAGCCCGAGGTCATCCTCGCCTCGGCGCCGACGGCGCAGGCGATCAATGTCACGCCGCTTGAAGATTTTCCGGGCCTGGTGATCGCCGCCGTCGCGCCCAGCGCGCCGGTGATCGCCCCCAGCATCCCGGCGCCTGCGGCCCTGCCCGCACCTGGCGGCGACCTGGTGATCGCCACCAAGTCGGTGACCGATTTCGAGCTGCCGCAGCCCGAGGCCGCCGCCCCGGTCGCGCCCGCGCCGCTGGCCGCCCCGGCCGTGGCCCGTGTCGAGACACAGATGCCCGCGCGCGCCCTCACCGCGCCGCCGCTGCGCCCCGATACCAGCGCCGAGGCCTCCCCGGCCAGCTTTGCCGCCCTCGCCGCCGGCGATACTAGCGCGCGCACCGGCGCCACGCTTGGCTTCGCCGTGCCGACGCCTAGCGTTGAGATCGAAACGATCGCTGCCGTCGCCGTGGCCGATCCCGACATGCCGCGCATCCGTCCAGCGCCGCGCCCCGACGACCTGCCGGTGGTGCTCGCCGTGGCCCAGGCCGCGCCCGCGCTGTTGGCCAACGATATTCCCGCCGTCCGGCCGCAACCGCGCCCCGAACAGGTGATCCGCGCGGCCGCTGCCCAGACCGCCAGCCCCGAGGCCGAACAGCCCGCGCCGCGCAGCCGCTCGGGCGGCCTGTTTGCCGGCAACAGCACCTGCGGGCGCAGCCTCGCGCGGGCCATGCCGCGCCGCAGCGGCAGCGCCGCCGACGGCCAGCAATTCTTCGCCTCGCTCGGCGGCCTCTCCGGCTCGGAGCGTGACGCACGGGTGATCAACGAGCTTGCGCGCGGCAACATGCCCGATTTCCTGCGCCAGCTCGAGCCGGTCACCTTCCGGGGCCAGGATGCGCGCGGCGCCGAGACCGAGATCGTGATCTGCGTCACCCCCGACTACCTCGCGCTCGGCTCCGACCGCGACTACGTGCGCGTGCCGCTGGGCCTGCCCGCCGCCGGGCGCATCGCCGGGCAGTTCGACATGACCCTGCCGACCCCGCGCATGGTCGACGCGATCTATGCCCAGGCCGACGTGAAGCTCTCGCCCGCGCCGATGCAGGCCGGGCCGCAGATGTCGTCCACCCCCTACCTGCTGCGCCACAACGCGACGATCGAGGACCAGTTGCACGGCCGCGGCGGCCTGGTCGCGGGCCAGAAGAAAGACGTGGTGATGGCCAGCCGCATGGCCTCGGCGCCGGGCCGGGTGGCGATCTACGGCTGGCACCGCTCCGCCTCGAGCCCGATCCAGCCGGTCAGCACCGTGCACGGCGCGAGCTACGCCGATTACAGCCACGGCATCCGGCTGGTGAGCAGAACCGCCTACCTGAACGGACGCGCGGTGGACATCGACGAGCTCCTCGGCTCCAGCCGCTATGCCTACCTTCTGAACAAGGAAGGTCCCCTGCCCGGCCCGGTCATCCGCATCGCGTCGCGCTGAATTCACCACAGGCAAGACACCCCAAAAGACCGCCGCGCGCAGGCCCGGCGGTCTTTTTCTTTGGCGTCATGGAAACGCGAGGCGCGGGCGCGGCAAACCCGGCGCACCGGTATTCATGCCTCCGCCTCACCGCGATGCCCGGACGCGGGCGAAATGTCCGCTAACCGCGTTCAGGGAAATGTCGCGCAGGGCCAGGACTGGGCAAGTCCAGAGCGGGCCAGCGCGCGCCACTGCGACAGGAGTCGCCCGCCTTCCGGTGAGGCAGCACCGGATTTCCACGCCACAGATCCGGCGCGCTCAGCGCAGACCTGCCCCGGCACCGTTTCTCAGCAAAGGATCACCGCGCCCATCGCCCCGCCGCAATCACGCGCTGCGCACTACCGCCAGCGTCGCCAGAGCAGCCGCGCCGCGACAGCCGGCTCCGCTGGCCGGCACCCTCAGCGCACGTCTTTGAAGCAGCGAAAGCCGAGGTGATAATTGCGGTGCGAGCCACTCGACAGCACCCGGCTGCCATGCCAGTACGGCGCGCGCCAGCGGGCCCATTCCTCATGCGCGCGGATCTTGTCCCAGATGAACCACGATCCCTTCATCTCGGTCACGCCGAGCTTGCTCGAGCCGCGCGAGGCCATCTGGTCGGATGCGAGCGGCAGGTTCATGTGCTCGGCGGCGTTGCCTTCAAGGTCGTAGACCCCGAGCGCCGATTTGCAGCCGGGGAATGCGCCCGCCGGGTAGGTGTTGGAGCCGCAGCCCGACCACGACCCGCCGTTGCAACTCGACGACTTGGTGGAGTTCTGCGCGCAGATTCCACGTTTCCACTGCGGCCCGTAGGTCCAGTTCTTCGATTGCCCCCACTTGGCGTTGTGCCAGGACCGCATCGCCCCGTGCGAGCCGAGATCGAAGCGGTAGTCGGGTTCCAGCAGCGCGCCCGCCGCCGCGCCCTCCCACTCATGCGCGTCGCCGATCCGCTTGCCCTCCGCCGCGCAGAGCGCAACCACCTCGTTGGCCTGCACCCAGGTCACCGGGTAGGCGAGTGGCACGTTGGGGTATTCGAACATGTCGACGCAGACCTTGGCGTCTTCCGGCTTCTGCGTCGCCGGATCGTAGAGCGGGGCCATGAAGGGCTCGCCGCAGATCCGCTCGAACTTCGCATTACGATAGTAGGAATAGGCGTTCTGTGGCAGCCGCGCCTGTGCCTCGGCGGGCGTCATCGGATGGCGGGTAATGCTTGGGTTGCCCTGTCCCATCCAGCCCGAGGCCTGGAAGATCTTGCGAATCCGCCCGATCTCGGCGGCGCTCAGCCCACGCGCCTTCTGCATGAGGGTGAACATCGCCTCGTTATTCTCGGCGAGCGAGGCGGCGCTGGCCGGCAGGGCGACCCCCGCGAGACCGAGAGCCAGACCGAGTGCCTTGACCAGCATGCGCATGAACTCATTCCTTCCTGACGAGGTAGATGAAATCGCGGTTGTCGGAAAACGTCACGAAACGCGGCACCCGGGCCCCATCGAGCCAGGGGTCGCTCTCGGCCATGTAACGCGACAGGTGCTTGGCTTCGAGCAGATCGCCGCTGGCGTTCTGGCGGTAGACCGCCATGTAGGTCAGTTCGGGCGAGTTCATGTCGAGCAGCATGCCGTAATCGCAGTCGTAGGCCTGGAATACCCGCGCCATCGCCGAGGGCGTGACGGAGGAAAAATAGCCGTAGATCAGAAACTTATGCCCGGCGCTCTCGCGCAGGCAGGCGCCCGAACGCAGCGTGCGCAGCTGCGCGTCGGCCGAGCCCGACCAGTTGCCGCCGCCCCAGCTCGCCACCCGGTCACCGGGCACGCTGGCGCCGGTCTCGGCGTCGCGCGTCACCACCGCCACGCCGTTCTGGCGCGCATAGGCAAGGCGCGGGATCAGCGCATTGTCGGCCTCGGTCCAGGTCTTCATGCCGACCTCGCCATCGGTGGTGATGTAGAGCGTGGCGAGGTTTTCGATCAGGCGCGAGAAGGTCACGCCGTTGGAGAGAAAGCCGTAGTGGTGGCCCCGGTTGAACCCGGCATAATCGCCGAAGCGAAACGCACCGTGATCGCGCTTGAAGCCGCCGGCGAAGCCCGCCACCACCCGCGCCGTCAGCGCCGGGCTGAGCATGCCGTTGCGCACCAGCGGATCGGGGCGGCTGAACCCGTCGGGCCCGGCCAGGTTCCAGTCGCCCGCCCCGCGCGACGGGCGCGACGACCAGCCCAGCCCGGGGTGATCGGTGCCCAGCTCGTAACCCAGCTCGAACCGCGCCAGATCGAACGCCACGAGGTAGACATCGGCATTGCGCTCGGTGCCGTCTAGCCAGTTTGCGCCGTTGCGCACCGCGCTGATCTCTTCGGCGACAAGGCCCGGCTGCATCACCGAGGCAAATACCCCGTCCTGTCCTTCGACCCCGTACCAGCTGCCCGCTTCCATGCCATTGGGCGCGCCGTCCACCGGCAGGTCCATCGCAGTGCGCATCACTGGCCGGCGGTCGAGATTGGCCTGGCCCAGCGCCGCAACCACGGCGCCCGTGTCGTCTTCGTCCGCGCCAAACGCGGCGGTCTCAAGAAAGGCGTCTTCGAAGAAGGTGCCCTTGATCAGGTTCACCAGCTTGTCGCCGAATACCACGTTCTTGCGCAGGAAGTCCGACACCGCCTCGCGGTTGGTGCGCGAGCCGGACACCCGGTTGCGCAAATAGATCCGCCCGCCGCACACCGGCGCGTAGGGCAGCCCGCTCGCGGCGGCGGCGGCAAGCTCGGGCGCTTCGCCGGCCCAGGGGCGGCAGTCCTGCGCGGCGCCCGTGCCCTCGATCACCAGCGCCGGATCATCCCCCCCGGACAGCGAGAGAAACCAGGTCTTGGCGTCGCCATTTTCAATATGCCAGCTCTGCGCCCGGCCCTGCCCGTCGCCCGGCACAAGCTCGAGCAGATACCAGCGGTTCACGTCCGGATGCAGAGAGACGAGGCGCAGTACCCCGCCATCGCCAAACGGCACCTCCTGGGTCGCGCGCATCGGCGCGAAGTCCACCACGGAGGGCACGGAATCGCCGGCATAAACTTCCCACTGCGCCTCAAGGGTGCCAGCGTCGGGGGCGGCAATCCCCTCGCCCGCGGCCGGACCGGCCAGGGCAAGCGCCAGGGCGGTCGCGGCGGCGGCGCCCGAGGCCCCGATCAACTGCCGGATCGTCCGAAATGCCATACTGCTCTCCGTCCTTGTCGCGCGTCGAAACCAAATGCGATCCGGCCTGCCCCGGTGTCGGCGATCCAGCGCAGCCTCTGGCCGAAATCGCGGCCCGGCCCTGCGCGTCGTTCCCCAATCCCCGTGCCGCAATCGCGGCCTGAATCGACTATCCTGCCGCCAATAATACGGGGCCTGACACCCGCGCCAACCCCGGATTTGGAGTTTCGGGCGCGCTGTGGCGCTAAATCGGCGCGACGAAGAACACCGGCGGCGTTTCGCTCCTGTCCTCGGCCACGGCCCAGGCGCGCGCGGCGTCGAGCGCTTCGCGGATCGTCACGTCCATGTCGAGGTAGCGGTAGGTGCCGAGCCGGCCCACGAAGCTCACGCCGGTCTCGGCGCGGGCCTTGTCGACATATTGGGTCAGCAGGTCTTTCTCGGCCACCAGGCGGATCGGGTAATAGGGAATGTCGCCCGCCTCGCAGGCGCGCGAAAACTCGCGGTAGAGCACCGAGCCCTCGTGGCTCTCCCAGGGGCTGAAGTGCTTGTGCTCGGTGATCCGCGTGTAGGGCACCGAGACCTCGCCGTAGTTCATCACCGCCGTGCCCTGATAGTCGCCCTGATAGGTGAAGCGTTCGAAATCGAGGGTGCGGTAGCCGAGCCGGCCAAGGTCGTAGTCGAACCAGCCGTCGAGCGGGCCGGAATAGAACACGTGATCGTAAGCGGCGGCCTCGTCGCGGCTGACAGTGCGGCCAAGCTCGACGGTGATGTTCTCATGATCGAGGATCGCCGCGATCATCGCCGTGTAGCCGTTTTCCGGCATCCCCTGGAAGCGGTGGGCGAAATAATTGTCGTCGTAGTTGAAGCGCACCGGCAGGCGTTTGAGGATCGAGGCGGGCAGCTCGGTGGGTGAGCAGCCCCATTGCTTCTGGGTATACCCCTTGAAGAAGGCCTCGTAGAGATCGGGGCCGACAAAGCGCAGCGCCTGCTCCTCGAAGGTCTGCGGATCGTCGATGCTGGTATCGGCCTGCGCTTCAATAAACGCCTTCGCCGCGTCCGGGCGCAGCGCCTGGCCGTAGAACTGGTTGATCGTGTGCAGGTTGATCGGCAGCGAAAACACCTTGCCGCCCACCGTGGTTTTCACCCGGTTCTTGTAGGGCATGAAGCGCGCGAACCGGTTGACGTAGGTCCACACTTCCTCGTCGTCGGTGTGGAAGATGTGCGGGCCGTAGACATGCACCATCACCTGCGTGTCGCCGTCGCGCTCGGTGTGGCAGTTGCCGCCGATATGATCGCGCGCGTCGATCACCGTGATGGCGTGGCCAAGCTCGGCGAGGTGGCGCCCGATCACCGCGCCGGACAGGCCCGCGCCGACCATCAGAAGGTTCTTGCCGCTCATTTCGCTCGCTCCCTCGTTACCCACCCCTTGAGGCATTCAGTCTGGCCTAAAAGCTCTGGCAGGCGGTGTCAAACCACAAGGCGCTTCCCCGCCGATGCTTAACCCGATGTTCGTTTTTTTGCGTCAGGACTGGGCGGAACGAACCGGAGTCAGCCATGTCCATCCGCACGAAAATCATACTCCTGCCCCTCTGCGTCGCGCTGCTGGTCGCGATCCTCATGGGCATCGGCATGTATAAGGCAGAGCGGACCTCGCTCGAAATGATCCACAATCGCGAGCTCGAGGTTGCCGAGAATTGGCTCACCGCGTCGGTGCAGGGATCTCACAAGGAGGCGCTGGCACGCGCCGAGCTGATCGCCGCGCTGCCGCCGGTGCAGCGCGCGGTGGCCGACCGCGACGATATGGCGCTCGAACGCCTTCTGGCGCCCGGTTTTCCCAAGCTGCTGGCCGAAACCGGGCTGGTTCAGCTCCAGCTCCACACGCCCCCGGCCACCTCCCTGATCCGCATCCACAAACTGGAAAAACGCGGCGACGATCTGTCGGCCTTCCGCCAGACCGTGGTCGACGCCAACACCTCCGGCCAGTCGCTCTCCGGGCTTGAACGCGGACGCGCCGGAATCGGCGCGCGCGGCGTGGCGGTGATCGAATACGAAGGCGCACCGGTGGGCACCGTCGAAGTCGGGCTGAGCCTGGGCACCGATTTTCTCACCGATCTGTCGGCGCAGACGGGCTACCAGTATGAATATTACGCGATGCCCGACGGCGATATCGCCGTGTTCGACGAAACCACCAATGGCGAGCTGCGCCTCGGCACCACGCTCGACCATCCGCCGCTGCTCAGTGCGGACGATCTCGCCGGGCTACGCACCGGGCCAAGCCTTGATCGCGACATCATTATCGACGGGGCGCACTACGCGATGCGCGCCGTCGCCGTGCGCGATTATTCCGGCGCGGTGGCCGGTGTGATCACCGTGGCCACCTCGACCGAGCCCTACGAGGCGATCGGCCAGGAGCTTCTGACGATCGCCCTGATCGCCTCCGTCGCGGCGCTGGCCGTGGGCGCCGGCGTCGGCCTCGTCACCGGGCGCACCCTCGCCGGGCAGATCGCCCACGTTGCCGACATGACCGAGCGCCTCGCTCACCGGGACCCGGATGTCGAGATCACCGGCACGGACCGCAAAGACGAGCTTGGCAACATGGCCCGCGCGCTCGCCATGTTCCACGACAAGCTCGCCGAGAACGAGCGGCTCGAAGCTGCGCTGAAGGTCGAAGAAGACCAGGTGCGCGCGCGCGAAGAGGCCGACCGTTCAAGGGCCGCCAAGGCAGAGGCCGAAAGGCACGAGGCCGAGCGGCGCGAGGCCGCGCGCGCGCGCGAGATCCAGGACGCGAAGGCGCGCGCCGCACAGGCAGAGCAGGCCGAGGCAGAAGCCCGGCTGCGCGAGCAGGAAGAGGTGGTGAACCTCCTTGCCGCGGGGCTTTCGGCCCTGGCAGACGGCAATCTTACCCACGCGATCGACCAGGCCCTGCCTGGCGACTACGAAATGCTCCGGCACGATTTCAACCGCGCGCTTGCCCAGCTCGCCGGGACGATGCAAAAGATCAAAGATGCCGCTGGCACGATCAACGGCGAGGTTGCTGCGGTCGCCTCGGCCTCCGACGATCTGTCGCGCCGCTCCGAGCGCAACGCCGCCACGCTGGAGCAAACCGCCGCCGCGCTCGACGAGCTCACCGCCTCGGTGCGCTCGGCTGCCCAAAGCGCAAGCGAAGCCCGTCGCCTGACAGAGGACGCCAACCGCAACGCCGACGATGGGTCCGACAGTGTCGGTCAGGTGGTCGAGGCCATGGCCCGGATCGAAACCTCGTCACAGGGGATCGAGAAGATCACCGGCGTGATCGACGAGATTGCCTTCCAGACCAACCTGCTGGCCCTGAACGCGGGCGTCGAGGCGGCCCGCGCGGGCGAGGCCGGGCGCGGCTTCGCCGTCGTCGCCTCCGAGGTCCGCGCCCTCGCGCAACGCTCCTCCGAGGCCGCCAAGGAGATCTCCGAGTTGATCCGTTCCAGCGGCGACGAGGTGAAGCAGGGGGTGGAGCTGGTCGGCCACACCGGCCGGGCCCTCGACCGTATCCTCGCCTCCGTGCGCGATATCTCCGACCAGGTTTCGTCGATCGCCAATTCCTCGACCGAACAGGCGACCGGGCTCGCCGAGATCAACGAGGCGATGAACCAGCTCGATAGCACGACCCAGCAAAATGCCGCGATGTTCGAGGAGACCAACGCGGCGACCGCCTTGCTGAGCGGAAAATCCGCCGAACTCGTGGCCGCCGTCGGCATGTTCAGGCTCACCCGTGACCAGATCCAAGCGTCGGACGCGATCAACGCCGCCTGATCGACCGTGCGAGGGGCGCCACCCCGCACCTTGGTCAGGGAGCGGCGCCCTGGCCATGGGACAGGCCCCCGGGCGAAGGCCGGATCATCCCGCGCCCAGGCACGTCCCCTCCACCGGGACGTCAGCGCGCTGTCAGCGGCGTGGCGCGCCGATCAGATCCTGTGGCCCGCGGTATCGAACGCGTGCAAACGGCCGGGCTCGAAGGCCAGCCCCAGCCGGCTGCCGGGCACAAGATCGGTATCGCCATTAATCCGCACGGTCAGGTGTTCTTCCGTGTCGCAATCGACGATCAGGTAGGTATCGGCACCGAGATATTCCACCACATCCACCGTCCCGTCGATCGCACCTGCGCCGGGCGCGACCGGAGTGATATGTTCTGGCCGCACCCCGACCTGGACGGCCCCCGCCGGAAGATCGAGCCCGGAGGCGGCCCGCGCGGCAAAAACGTTCATCTTCGGGCTGCCGATAAACTGCGCCACGAACAGGTTGGCCGGCCGCTCGTACAGCGCGCGCGGGCTGCCGATCTGCGCGATCTTGCCCGCGTCCAGCACCACGATCCGGTCGGCGAGCGTCATCGCCTCGACCTGGTCATGGGTGACGTAGATCATCGTCGCCTGGAGCGCCTGGTGCAGCTTGGCGATCTCGAACCGCATCTCCACCCGCAGCGCCGCGTCGAGGTTCGACAAGGGTTCGTCGAACAGGAACGCCGTCGGGTCGCGCACGATCGACCGTCCGATCGCCACCCGCTGGCGCTGCCCGCCGGAGAGGTCCTTGGGGCGGCGCTCAAGGTAATCCTCCAGCTTCAGCACCCCGGCCGCCTTGTCGACCATGGCCGCGATCTCCGCCTTTGCCACCCCCGCCGCCTTCAGCGAGAACCCCATGTTGTCGCGCACCGACATGTGCGGATAAAGCGCGTAAGACTGGAACACCATGGCAAGGCCGCGCTGCGACGGCGCCTCGGCAGTGGCGTCGCGCCCGTCGATCAGCACCTGCCCGCGCGAGGTCTCTTCGAGCCCGGCGATCATGCGCAGAAGTGTCGACTTTCCGCAGCCGGAGGGGCCGACGAAGATGATGAACTCACCTTCCTCGACCGCCAGGTCGACACCCTTGATGACCTGCACGGGGCCGAACCATTTTTCGACCGCTTTCAGCTCGATGCTGGACATGAAATCCTCCCGGTTGTGGGTGACGCCCAGGCCAGCCAGACTGCGGCCGTCCAGGTGAAGTTGCGCCCGCCCGCGGCGGTGCCGTCGCGCGGATCGAAATACTCGGCAAACCCGCCCGTGGCGATCACTTCGGCGGTGTTTTCGCGCAAGGCCTCGGCGCGCGCGCAATGCCCGGCTTCGTCGAGCCCCATGGCAATCAGCATGTTCATCATAGCCCAGACCGGCCCGCGCCAATAGCGCCGGGGCTCATAGGCCGGGTGGGCCGGGTCGGTGCTCGGCACGCCGAACCGGGCAAGGCCGCGCACGCGGTCGAAATGCCCGAGCATCCGGTCATCGCCCAGCCCCGCGTACCAGGCGAGGAACGAGGCGTTGGAGATCACGCCGGAATGGCGCCCGGTGCGGATGTCGAGGCAATCGTAGGCGCCGATTTCGTCGTTCCACAGCCGCGCAGCTCCGGCCTCGATCTCGCCGATCCAGCCCTCGATCTCGCCACACGGCGCCCCGAAGGCGCGCGCGAGCGCCAGCAGGTCGCGGTTGGCGCGCAGAAGCGTGAAGGTCATCGTCGGGTCGGCCACGCGAAACGGCGAGACCCGTTTCAGATGCGCCTCGTCCCAGCCGCTCTCGCGGCCAAGCTTCACCAGGTAGAGATAGCGATCGTATTCATAGGCGCGCGGTCGCTCGTCCTCAACCACGTGGGAGGTGTCGCGCCGGCGATACTCTTCCACCCCGACCGGCTCGATCGCGGCGAAAGGCGCATCCCAGTCCGGAGCATTATCGCGCCCCGTTTCCCACGGATGGCTCACGCAGATCGCGCCGCCCTCGCCGCGCCAGGTGAGATACCAGCGGTGCCAGGCCATGAGGCGCGGGATCAATGCGCGCACATGCGCTTCGCCGAGGGTGCGGTCCTGCTCCCACAGGCAGCGGATGAAGGTGGCGGCGATCGGCGGCTGGCTGATCCCCGACGAGGGCAGCGGCCCCGTCCCGCCCCAGATATCGGGGCCGGGAAAATACGACGGATCGACCTTGTGAAACAGGATATGCGGCACCATGCCGTTCTTCCATTGGCCGGAAAACAGCGTCTCGATCTCGCTCCAGGCCCGGGCCGGATCATGCTCGGCAAAGCCGATGGCGGCAAACACGCTGTCCCAGTTCCACTGGTAGGGGTAGAGCCCCGCCGTGGGCACGGTGTAGCCGCCGCGATCGTTGCCCGCGAGGATCGCGCGCGCCTCGGCGTCGCGCTCCAGGGCCGGCGTCTCGTCCATCTTCATCCTTTCACCGACCCGGCGGTGAGCCCCTTGGTCATGAATTTTTCCAGCCCAAGGAACAGCGCCATGATCGGCACTGTGGCGATCACCGAACCCGCCATCAGGTGCTGGCGCGGGATCTCCGACGAATTCAGCGAGGCAATGCCGCGCGTGAGGGTGAATTTCGATGGATCGTCGAGCAGCATGAAGGCGAGCAGGAATTCGTTCCAGGCGATCATGAAAACGTAGAGCGACACGCTGGCCAGCGCCGGAAGCGACAGTGGCAGGGTGATTTTCCAGATCACCTGCAACCGGCTGAGCCCATCCATCAGCCCCGCCTCCTCGATCTCCGCCGGCAAGCCGCGGAAATAGCCCTGCAGCATGTAAAGCGCCACCGGGATGGTGGTGACCGGGTAGATCATCACGATCCCGGCGATGGAATTGCGCAAGCCGGTCATCGAGAACGCGATGTAGATCGGCAGCGCCAGCACGATCATCGGCACCATGTAGATCAGCAGGATCGAGCGCGAAAACGCCGCCTGCCCGCGAAACCGCAGCCGCGCCACGGCATAGGCGCCGGGGATGGCGAAGGCGAGGGTGATGAACACGGTCAGGACCGAAATGTAAAACGAGGTCCAGAGGTATTCGCCAAAGCGGAAATCGCGCACCAGCTCAACGTAGGAGCGAAACAGCCCCCAGCCCTGGCTGAGGTCGATGGAAAAATCGAGCGGGTTCTGGATCAGCTCGGCCTGGTTTTTGAGGCTCGTCATCACCATCACGTAGAACGGAATGAGCACGATCGCGGTGAAGAAGATATAGCCAAACCCCATGAGGAACTTGATCACCGCGCCCTCGAACTGGTGGCGGGTGAGCGCGCCGCGCGGCAGATCGCGCAGGAATACCGCCAACGGCCAGCCGGTGCCGATGCCGATGGCGAGCGCAGTAAGCGCGAAAGAAAGGCCCGAGATACCCTCGCCCATCACCGCCGGCCCAATACCGAGGGCAAACAGCGCCGCCGAGGCGACCACGGCGAGCGCCGGGATCACCCAGCTCACCCGCAGCCACAGCGCGCCGAGCCCCAGCACCGCACCGAGACCGAGCGCCCCGATCAGCGAGGGCCGGAACGGCGCGCCGGTCGCGAACGACATGGTGACCGAAATGGTCGTGGCGATCACGAACATCCAGAGCGCGCCGAGCACCGGCCCGGTTACGTAGCCGAAGCGCAGATACCTCATAGCCCTTCCTCCCGGCTGATGAACTTGAAGAAGAACACCGAAAACAAGAGCAGGCAGCCGAAGATCACCACGGCAACAGCGGCGCCCGCGCCGATATTGGACACCGCGAAGGCCTGTTCATAGACGTTCACGGTGAGGGTGCGGGTGCCCGCGTTGCCGCCGGTGAGGATGAAGATGTCGTCAAATTTGTTGAACGTCCAGATGAACCGCAGCAGGAACAGCACCGACAGGATGCCGAGCAGCATCGGCAGGCTCAGATACCAGAATTGCTGGAACGGCGAGGCGCCGTCCATCTCGGCGGCCTCGTACATGTCATTGTCGATCGACTGCATCCGGGCCAGGATGAACAGGAACGAGAGCGGAAAGTAACGCCAGATTTCAAACGCCGTCACGGTCAGCAGCGCGAGCGGGCGCTGGCCGAAAAAGTTGATCGCCTGGTCGGTCACGCCCATCTGCACCAGAAGCGCATTGGCCGAGCCCGAGAACGGATCGAACAACAGGATCCAGGCGAAGGCCACGGCGATCACCGGGGCGACATAGGGAAACAGGTAGAGCCCGCGCAGGATGCCCTGCCCTTTGAACGAGTGGTTGAGCAACATCGCCGCGAACAGCCCCATCACCAGCGCGCCGACGGTGCCAACGATGGTATAGAACAGGGTCACGCCCAGCACCGACCAGAACTCGCCGCCGTCGAAGATCGCGGTGAAGTTGCCAAAGGTGAATTCGCCCGAGGTGAGCACCGATTGCGATTTGCCGGCGAGGGTGGCGGGGGTGTCGTCCACCTCCGCGCCCGCATCGAAAAACGCCTGCTCCACGGTCACCGGGATGGCAAGCACTTCGCGGTAGCCGCCCGGCCAATCGCCGAGATCGCAGGTGAGCGCCATCGCGTCGAGCCTGCAGCGCGGGTCGAGCGCGCCGGGAGTGAGCCCCGGCGTCCAGAGATCGGTAAGCACCACGCCGGTGATCGCGCTGTCATGGCTGGAATTGCGCAGCCGGTAGCGCACCGTGGCGTCGTCGCCAGCCGCCTCCGGGTTGCCGCGCAGGTCTTCGCGCACCACCGCCTCGGGCGCGCGCAAATCGCCAAGCTGCACCGGTTTGACGCTGATCCAGAATACCGCCAGAAGCGGCAGGATCACCACCGCGGCAACGGCCAAAATGGTCGGCGACAACAGACCCCAGGCCAGACGCGCCTCGCGGCGGCCAAGCGGTCCGGGGCCGATCGGAGGGGTTGCGTCGGTCATCGCGAGCTCCCGCAGGTTAGGGGGTGAGCGGGCCCCGAGAGGCCCGCCCAATTGGTTGCAATCACTCGATTTTCGCGAGCTCATCGTTCATCGCGGCCACTGCCGCGGGGGCGTCGACCTCGCCGTCGATATACTGTCGCACGATGCGGTTGATGACCTGGGAGTTGATCATCTTCGAGGCCAGCGCGAGCTGCCCTTCGGCCACGCCCCAGCGCTGGGCGGTGTCGAGCCCGCCGACGATCTCGTCGATCATCTCCTGGGCGTAGAGCTCGCCCAGCGGCGCCTTGCGGTCGACGCCCACCGGCAACTCGGCCCAGGCCTTGGTGAAAGCTTCCGGGTCCTCGGCGTTGCCACGGCGTACAGGGAACTTGCCTTCCGGGGCGATCGAGAGCGTCTGGGTATAGCCCTCGTCGACCGAATATTCGACAAAGTCCATCGCCACGTCGGTGTTGGCGTCAGCGGTGATGCCGAAGTAGCGGATATCGCCCCAGGCAGCGCCATCGGGATTCGACGGACCGGCGAAGGTGGTGACGATGCCGGTCTTCGAGGCCAGCTCCGACGAGGTCGGATCGTCGTTGATCGTCGGCGGCGCACTATCGCGCAGGCCGGCGAGCTCATCGAGGATGAACGGCGACCAGATGATCATCGCCGCGTTGCCCGAGAAGTAGAGCGAGCGCGACTGATCCCAATAGAGATCGCCCGGCGGCGAGGCGTCGGCGAGTTTCTTATAGAATTCCAGCACTTCGGTGGTCTTGGCCTCGTCAAGCGGGGCAAAGCCGTTAGCATCGACCGGGCTCACGCCATTGGCGAGAAAAACGTGTTCGAGCACCTGGCTCATGAAGTTTTCATCCACCTTGGTGGCGGCCACGAAACCGAACATCTCGGGCGGATTGTTGAGCGCATCGAGCGCCGCTTCGACGGCGGCGTAGGTGGTGGGCGGCGCGAGCCCGGCGGCGTCGAACAGGTCTTTGCGGTAGACGATCATCTGCGTCCAGCCGTCGACCGGCACCGAGGCGTAGCCGCCATCGACTGCCGCCATCGCCAGTGCGCCGGGCGCGAAGGTGTCGGCGCCAAGGTCTTCGATCACGTCGGTCGCGGCGTCGGAATCGAGAATGCCGGCCTCGGCCCAGGGCAGCGCGTATTGCAGCGTGTGATAGATGACGTCGGGAAGATCGCCGGCGGCGAAAGCGGCCGTCGCGCGGGTGCCAAGATCGCTCTCCGTGACCGGGATCACCTCGACGGCGTTACCGGTGGACGCCTCGAAAGCCGCCGCCATTTCCTGCTGCTTTGCCAGCCGCTCGGGCTGCTCTTCGGTCGTCCAAAACCGGATCGTCTCCGCACTCGCGGCGGTCGCGGTCAGCGCAAGCGCCATCGCTGCCCCGGCGAAAAAAGTCTTCTCGAGTCTCGTCATCGTATCCTCCATGTGAACCGGGAGAGATCCGCCGCCACGCGATCCCGCGCCCCAGCCGCATGGGAAAACCACGCAGCACAATACCGGGCGTGCATCAAAAAGATCCGTACATGAGACTCGGGCAACCGATTCTCCTCCCGCAAAAAGCCTGCGGCGAGAGACATTGGCATTGCAAGGGTTGGGGGTTTTTACCGGCAGGTAAAACCTCGCATCCCGGGGATGTGACGCTTCAATCAGCAGTTGCCCAAAAAAAGGGCGCGGCACCCGGGTCGGGGCCACGCCGTGTCGTGCCGGTCATGTCTGCGGTCAGGGATCAGACACCGCCGGAATGGACGATTTTGTAGTAGATCGCTTCCAGCTCGGCCTTGTGCTCGCGCTCCTCGTTGGCAAGGAACTTGAACGCCTCTTTCAGGGCACCTTCCGGCGCGGTCTCGGCCAGCTCGCCGTATTGTTCGGCGGCGGCGGTTTCGCGCATTAATGCGTATTGCAGCACTTCCTGATCGTCCGGATTGTCACCCATTTCAGGCAGTTGCACGCAATCGGAAAACTTGCCGTCAGCCACCGGCCGGGCAATCTTCTCGGCCATCACCGCCTCGACCTCGGGGTTCTTGGCGAGGTCGGTGAAGGTGCGGATATGCCCAAGCTCTTCCTCGGCCAGCTCGATCACGAGGTAACGGATGTTCTTCGTCACTTTGGGCACGAGGTCGGTGTAGAACATGTGCGCGGTGCGCTCGAACTCGGTCGCGGTCTCGAAAATATCGCGCACCGTCGTCAGGTTTCTCAGCTTGGACTTGTTGGCTTCACTCATGGCGCATCCCTCCGGTTGGCGAGGCTCCCGCAGTCACATCATGCGCGCGCGCCCTGCCCCAGGGCAAGGCGCGGCGGTGCACCCGGCACTCAGACGCCGCCGGAATGCACGACCTGATAGTACAGCGCCTCAAGCTCAGATTTATGCTTGGATTCCTCGTTGGCAAGAAAGCTGAACACTTCGTGAAGCGGGCCCGGCGGGGTGTTGGCGGCAAGCTCGCTGTATTCCTCGATGGCGATCTGCTCGCGGGCCAGCGCGTATTGCAGCACCGCCTGGTCGTCGGGCGCGTCACCAAGCTCGGGCGCCTGCACCGCGTCGGAAAACCGCCGGTCGGCCTCGGGCCGCATGATCGCATCGCGCAGGTGGCTCGCCATGTCGGGGCGTTTCGCCAGGTCCGAAATCATCCGGATATGCGCAAGCTCGGCGCGGGCCAGATCCTCGACGATGTAGCGGATCTGCTTGGAGACCTTCGGCACCAGGTCGGTGTAGAAGCTGTGCGCCTCGCGGTCGAACTCGGCCACCGTCTCGAGCACCTCTTCGACGGTGGTCATCTTGCTGAGAGCCTTGGTCTTGCTCATTGTGCGGCGTCTCCCTTGGCAAGCAGCATGACGTTGACCGATTGCGCCACCCGGTGCCCATCGGCCACCGCGTGGATCACGTCGGGCCCATGCACCCCGTCGCCGGCGGCCCAGAGCCACGGTTCCGAGGTCTGCCCGTCTTCGTTCACCGCGATGCGCCCGCGGTTCCATTCAAGCGCCTCGGTCAGCGCCTCGCCAAGCAGCGAGATGTCGGACATCTGGCCGATCGCCTCGACGACCATCTCGACCGGGTGCACCATCTCGTCGGCCTCGTCGTATTGCGGCGCGAAGCGGCCTTGATCGTCGAAGATCGATTTGACCTTCCAGGTGCGCAGGCCTTTGACCTTGCCCTTGCTCTTGCCGCTCTTGAACACCACCACTTCCTGCGGTCCGCGCGCGTCGAAGATCTCGATCCCCTCTTCGAGGCTCTCGGTCACTTCTTCCTTGTCGGCGAGGAAATGCGCGAAATCTTCAAGCGCGGTCACGGTCACGCCCACATCGCCGTATTTCTGCTTTTGCAGACGGGCCATCGAGCGGGCGATGTCCATCGCCACGTTGCCGCCGCCGATCACGGCCACATGTTTCGGCACCGGCACCTCTTCGCCGGCGGTAATCCGGCGCAGCAGGTCGATCGCCGCCTCGACTCCATCGGCATCCGAGCCCGGCACGCGGGTGGAGCGGCCAAGATGCAGGCCGATGCCCATCACCACTGCGTCGTTGTCGGCTTTGAGCTGGTCCATCGTGATGTCTTTGCCGATCCGCACGCCGGTCTTGATTTCGACGCCCTGCGCCTGGATCACGGCGATATCGCGGTCGAGCGCATCGTAGGGCAGCCGGTATTCGGGGATGCCGTAGCGCATCATCCCGCCGGGTTTGTCCTGCGCCTCGTAGACCGTCACGGCATGGCCCATCCGCGCGAGATCGTAGGCAGTCGTGAGGCCCGCGGGGCCGGCGCCGATGATCGCCACTTTCTGCCCGGTGGGCAGCGCTTGGTTGGTGCCGACGATCTCCAGCCGGCGCTCTTCCGAGACGTTGTCGATGATGTGGCGCTTGAGCCAGCGGATCGCGATCGGCTCGCCTTCGTGGGCCGCCGCGCAGACGCTCTCGCACTTATGGGTGCAAACCCGGCCGCAGACCTCGGAGAACGGGTTGGTCTCATACAGGATCTGGGTGCCGAGATCGTAATCGCCTTCGCGGATCGCGGCGATGTAGTCGGGAATGTCCATATGCGCCGGGCAGGTCGCCACGCAGAGCCCGCATTCGACGCAGCGGTCGGCTTCCAGCACCGCCTGCTCACGGGTGTAACCGGCGACGATCTCGTCAAAATTGTCAATCCGCGCGTCGGGCTCCATCTCGACCATCTCGGGGCGGGAGAGGCCCGACAGCATCCGGTCGCCCGGCCGCTGGTAGCCCTTTTCGAGATCGTCCCAGGATTTCTTGTCGACACCGGGGATGAAGCGAAACGCGTCCGGGTCGGTATCGACCCAGGTGTATTCGTTCGACATCGTGAGCGAGCCGGTCATGCAGACATCGACGCAGAGCGCGCACCAGCAGCAGCGGCCGTAGTCGATCTGCGGCCTCAGCCCGCTGTCGCCCTCTTTGGGGTCGATCACCGGCACCATGTCGATCGCCGCGTTCTGGCAGATCGTTTCGCAGGAGCCGCAGCCGATGCAGAGGTCAGTGTCGTTCTGGTGGAAGCCCCGGTAGCGGTCGGCCGCCTCGCGCCCGATCGGATTCTTGATCGTGACAGGGGTTTCGATCACGTGTTTCCACGCGGTGAAGGGGGAGAGCACGTCGCGCAAGCTGCCCATTGCCTTACCTTTCGATCTCGGGCGGATAGGTGTGGAGCGACACCATCAGGGCCGCCACGTCCGCGATATTCGTGCCAGGGATGAGGTGCTCAAGGAGCGCCATCGCGTGGGTGTAGGACGGCCCGCGCACGTTCACGCGGCGCGGGTAGCCCGAACCGTCGGTCACGAGGTAATAGCCGTACTCGCCGCGCGAACTTTCCCCACAGATGTAGGTCTCGCCGCGCGGGATGTTCCAGTGCAGCACGTTGGGCAGCGGCGACATCACCGGGCCGGTCTTCGGCATCTTGGCGAGGATCTGGCGCAGCAAATCGATCGTTACCCGCAGGTCGCGGTAGCGCACTGTTGCGCGCGCCCAGATATCGCTGCTCTGTTCCACCGGCACCTCGAAATCGAGCTGGTCGTAGATCAGGTAGGGCGCATCCTTGCGCACGTCCTTGGCCACGCCGCCGCCACGGGCGTTGGGCCCGGTCACGCCATAGCTTTCGAACAGGGCGGGGTCGATATAGCCCACGCCCTTGGTGCGGGTCTTGAACACCGAGTTGGTAAACAGCACCTTCTCGACATCGTCGAGGTAGCGTTCGGCGGTGCTCAGCACCTCTTCCATCCGGCCCTCGAAGCCCTCGGGCAGCTCGGCGCGCACACCGCCGGGCAGGATGAACATGTGGTAGATCCGCGCCCCGGTCAGCTCTTCGAACCGGTCGAGCATGAGGTCGCGCACATAGGTCATCCACTGGCCGACGATGCCGTTGCCGAGCGCGCCGGCGATGCCGCCCATCGCCATCATGTAAGAGTTGAAGCGGCCCATCTCGAGGATCATCGCGCGGATCCAGTTGGCCTGCTCGGGCACCTCGATGCCGGCCAGCTCTTCGACCGCCGCGGCATAGCAATATTCGTTGAAGTCCGGCTCGGGCACGCAGACCCGGCAGACGATCGGGAAGACCTGGATGAAGGTGCGCCGCTCCATCAGCTTCTCGAAGCCCCGGTGCAGGTAGCCGACGTGGGTCTTGCCCTCGACCACCTCGTCACCGCAGACGGTGAGCTCGACGCTCATGTTGCCGGTGATGCCGGGGTGGTTGGGCCCGTGCCAGAGCTTCAGGTACTTGCCGGTCTCGAGGTCGACCTCGAGTTTGCCGTCGGGCCCGACGTCCGGGTATTGGCTGCGGTCTGGATCGAAGTTGAACATCTCAGGCACCGTCCGGGTAGAGCTTGTGTTTCATCGTCTCGCGCGGGTCGTGGGTCTCGCGGCCCTCGCGTTCCACGTAGGTTTGCTGGCTGTAGGCGAGCGTATCGAAATCGCGCCGGTAGGGCGGCATATCGGTCCAGCCTTCGAGGATGAACTCCTCGTCGACGCGCGGCGAGCCGGGGAAGCGGATTCCGAACATCTCGCGCAGCTCGCGCTGGTAGGTGGCCGCCGTGGGCCAGAGATCGTGGATCGTGTCGCCCTCGGCGTCGGCCCGGTCGAGCATCAGGCGAAGCGCGAGGGTCTGGTTGGCGGCGCGGTTGTTCAGCATGTAGGTGAGCTGGAACCTGCCCTCCTCGATCCAGTCAACCGCCGTCAGCAGCACGAGATGGGTGAAGCCCTCCTTGTCGCGCAGCTCGATCAGCAGCGAGCGCAGCTCTTCGCGCGTCACGTCAACGAAGGTGAGGTCGGGGCGCTGATAGGTCGGCGCGCCGAGGTGATAGCGGGGGGTGAGCTTTTCAATCAGGGCTTGCATGTCATCACCAGCTGTAATCCGGCATATCCCAGTCCTTGATCACGGACTTCTGGTTTGCCTTGTACCAGTCGAAATTCTCGGCGTATTGGTTCGCCCCTTCCGCCTCGCCTTTGCGGATCAGCTTCTTGAGGTCCATGAACCCCGCCAGCAGCGCCTCGGGGCGCGGCATGCAGCCGGCGATGTAGAGATCCACTGGCAGGTATTCGTCGAGCTTCTTGATCGTGTTGTAGCTGTCCCAGTACATCCCGCCGTTGATCGTGCAGGAGCCGAGGCCGACCACGTATTTGGGCTGCGGCATCTGCTCATAGGCCCGGATCGCGCGCTTGAGCGTTTTCACCGAGAGATAGCCGGACACCACCAGCAGGTTCGATTGGCGCGGCGTCGGGCGCCACTGGATGCCGTAGCGGTAGGCATCAAAGCGCGGCGTCATCAGCGGGCGCATTTCGATCGCGCCACACCCCGTGCCGAAGCCGAGGATCCACAGGCTGTTGGCGCGCGCCCAGTTGTAGAACCCCTCGACGATGGCCGAGTAGCTCTTGCGGTGCACCTTGGGCGGCTCCTGGCAGAAGTAGTCCTGCAAAGGGTCGATATCGATGGTCTGCCCGTCGGGCGTGGTCACCTTGCGCGGACGCATCTCCTCGCGGAGCGGAAAGTCCGTCTCGGTGTCCTTCTTGAAGCTCTTGTCTACGTCTTTCATGTCGTCACACCGTGAGGATTGCGAGGATGCCCACCGGCAGGCCCCATTTCAGGAAGAAGCGGATCGACTGCTCGACGCGGTAGCGCGGGTAGACCACGCCGATCACCACCGAGATCATGTAGATCGCGAAGACTTTTACGGCGAATTCGACCCAGTTGGTGGCGCCGCCGAAGAACAGGTTCATGTAGATCACCGTTTTGGCGATCGGGAACAGAACACGGTTGGTCTGCATCAGCGCGAGGTAGGCCGAGTGGTACTCGGTGGGCGGACCGATCGGAATTTCCTGCGGCGCCAGCACCACGTCGAACGGCGAGCGCATCATCGTGCCGACGAAAGCGAACAACGCGGCGACGGTGGCGAGCGGGTTTGTGAACAGCGTCCAGGAGAACAGGCCATCCTGCTGCGCCGCGACGATCTTGGTGATGTCGAGCGTCTGGTATTGCAGCGACAGCGCGAACACGGCGAGCGCCAGCGGCAGCTCCGCGGCGGTCACCTGCGCCAGGCCCCGGCTCACACCGATGGCTGCATGCGGATGGCCGCTTTCGCCCGCGCCCAGCGCCATGCCGAGCGTGCCGAAGAAGATGAAGTAGAGCGCCAGGATCAGGTCACCGGAATAGGAGAAGTTCTGGTGCATCACCGAGCCGTAGATCGTCGGCACGAACAACAGCAGGCCAACGCCGCCGGTCAGGCGGAACACCGGGCCGAGGTAATACATCACGCCGTGGGTGATCTTCGAGCGCAGGGCGATGTTCTTCGCCAGGTCGATGTAGTTCTGCCAGATCGGGATGCCGTAGCGCCCCCCGACCCGCGCGCCGATCTTGCGCACCAGCGCGGTCATGATCATCCCGTAGTTGATGACGATGAAGAGCGTCAGCAGGGCGTAGGGGATCTGAATCCATTCAAAGCTCATGACGCGCCTCCCATGGCGATCAGGTATGTGGCCACGACGAAGAACAGCACCTGCACCGCGTAGGTCTGGCCGTTACCGGTGTAGAAGCGGCGGGTGAAATCGGCCGTCGAATGCAGCGTATCGGTGATCGCGCTCCAGAAGGTCGTCACCACCGGCATCACCAGGAAGCCCATGGCCTTGCGGTAGGGGGCAAAGAAGTTCCACGCGAAGTGGGTCGTGTGCGGCTTGAACGGGCGTTCGGCCGAGAACACGATGTTGAACTGCTTCACCTTCTGGGCGTTATGGTTCATCCATACCAGCAGGGCGAGCACCGACACGAAGATCACCCCGATCACCCCCATGATCGCCACCGGGTTCCAGTACCCGAAGTCCGAGGTGATCGCCCGGCCCGACCAGATCAGCGGCTGGTCGCCGAAGAACGTGCCGATATAGGCGTCGACCCGTTGCAGCGCCATGCCGGGCAGCACGGCGAAGGCGATCATGAAGGCGACGAAGATCATCTGCGGCAGAACGATCCAGAACGGCGCTTCCTTCAGTTGGCGGTGCTCGTCCTTGAGCTGGCCGAGGAAGATCGTGTGGATCAGCCGGAACAGGTAGAGGAACCCGATCGGGCCGGAGATGAAGATCAGCACCATCGGCATGCGCAGCTCGGACGCCATGATGGCGTTGTAGAACAACCACCGGCCACCGAAGCCCGACAGCGGCGGCACACCGGACATGGCGATGATCCCCACCAGCACGCTCACGAAAGTGAACGGCATCAGCGTGATAAGCCCGCCCATCTTGTACATCAGCTTGGTGCCGGTGCGCTTGTAGACGCCGCCGACGGCGAGGAAGAGCATCGACTTGTAGACGTAGTGGTTGAT
>SWCD01012763.1_pt2 | contig 45301 bp, 39 predicted proteins | sample 4693011 | NCBI WGS metagenome assembly SWCD01 (sample SAMN10267278, study PRJNA491770) | bioreactor metagenome | isolation source: DHS bioreactor inoculated with marine | place: Japan: Omine Ridge, Nankai Trough
GAGCACTTCCTGAAGGTCTGTGACGCGGTGAGCTACGCGCACTCCCGGGGCGTGCTCCACCGCGACCTGAAGCCGGACCACGTCGCGCTCGGGGAGTTCGGCGTGGTCGTGGTGCTCGACTGGGGGCTCGCCAAGATCAAGGACCGCCCGGACCTCACCGGCGATCTCCTGCGCGGCCGCCTGGACGAGTACCGCGACGCCCTCGACCTGGTCACCGCGGCGAAGGCGCTCGGCACTCCCGGCTACATGTCCCCGGAGGCCGCGTTCGGCCGGACCGAGGACGTGGACGAGCGCAGCGACGTCTACAGCCTGGGAGCGATGCTGTTCCAGATCCTGACCGGACGGCTCCCCTTTGAGCATGGGAGTTGGGCGGAGCTGCTCAAGAGTCTGAAGGAGGAACCCGCCCCCGCAGCCCGCGCGGTGGACCCGCGCGTTCCGAGCGAACTCTCCCGGATCTGCGCCAGGGCGCTCACGCGGGAGAAGGAGGAACGGTTCGCCGGCGCCGAGGAACTGGCCGCCGAGATCCGCGCCTGGCAGCGCGAGAGCAGCGTGGACTCGGAGGTGACGACGCTGAGTCGCGAGGCGGCGGCGGCGCTTTCGGGCACCTCCGGGCTTTCCGGAGAGCTTCTGCTTCGGCAGGTGGACCGCGTCTCCGCCCTCGCCGCGCGCATCGACCAGCTCCGGCCGGGGCACCGGCGGGGCGCGGAACTTCTGAAGGCGTGCGAGGCGATCCGCAAGCAGGCCATCGTCGCCCGGGAGCACGCGGTGCGGGGGCGCATCGTCCGGCGCATCGTCTGGCCGGTGCTCGCCGTGGCGTTCGTCGCCCTGATCGGCTACCCGCTGACGGATCTCCGGCGTCGGGACGCGGAGGAGGCGGAGCAGCGCACCGCGGCCGCCCTGCGTTCGGCGCAGGCGCTGGCCCTGGCCCACGCCTCCGAAGTCGCCCAGGACCGCGACCCCATGCTCTCCCTCCTTCTGGCGCGCGAGGCGGGGCGGCGGGAATTGCTCCCCGGCGTGATGAACCGCCTGCACGCCGCCGTCTCCGAATCGCTGATCCGGAAGGTCCTTCGCGGCCATGAGGGGCCGGTCAACACCGCCGTCTTCTCCCCGGACGGGGATGCCGTTCTCACCGCGTCGGACGATGAAACCGCCCGCCTGTGGGATCTCGACGGCCGGGTCACCGCAGTCCTCGCGGGCCACACCGACCGGGTGCGTACGGCTGCCTACTCGCCCTCGGGCGACCGGATCGTGACCGCCTCCGACGACCTCACCGCCCGGCTCTGGGACAAGGACGGCGCCGAGCTCGCGGTCCTCGCGGGGCACGAAGGGTACGTCGTCACGGCGGTCTTCTCGCCCTCCGGCGACCGGGTGCTCACTGCCTCCTGGGACAACACCGCCCGACTCTGGGATCTCACCGGCCGCTGTCTGACCGTCTTCGGCGAGCACGGGGCGGAGGTGGCTTCGGCCGTGTTCCTGCCCTCCGGCGACGGGATCCTCACCGCGTCGGATGACGGCTGCGCCCGGCTTTTCGATCCGGGCGGCGAGCTGCTGGCCACCTTCTCCGGGCACACCGCCGGGGTGTTTCGGGTCAGCGCCTCTCCCGCCGGGGATCGCGTGGTGACCGCCAGCAACGACGGTACGGCCCGGATCTTCGACCTCTCGGGAGAGGAGCTGAAGGTGCTCCTGGGGCACGAGGGGCGGCTCTGCTGCGCCGTCTTCTCGCCGTCCGGGGAGCACGTGCTCACCACCTCCGCGGACGCCATGGGCATGCTGTGGGATCTCGAGGGTCGAGAGATCGCGGTGCTCCGGGGGCACGAGGGCCAGATCAACTCCGCGGAGTTCTCGCCGGAGGGCGACCGCATCCTCACCTGCGGCGACGACGGCACGGCGCGGCTCTGGTCGCTGAAGGGAGAGCCACTGGCCCTGCTTCGGGGCCACGAGGCCGAGGTGGGCCTGGCGGTCTTCTCCCCCGACGGCGAGCAGATTCTTACCGCGTCGGACGACGGCACGGCCCGCCGGTGGATGTCGCGGCCCCAGGAACTCCTGCTCCTCGGCGACCACGACGCCGCGGTGAACTCCGGCGCGGTGTCACCCGACGGAACGAGGATGCTCACCGCCTCGGACGACTTCACCGCCCGCCTCTGGGACCAGGAGGGGAACGAAATCGCCCGCCTGAGCGGGCACGAGGGCATCGTCACCAACGCCGCGTTCTCCCGAGCCGGGGATCGCATCGTCACCGCCTCGCGGGACGAAACCGCGCGGATCTTCACGCTCGCCGGAGATGTCGTGGCCGTCCTCCGCGGCCACGAGGACGGTCTCTGGTCCGCCACGTTCTCGCCTGCCGGAGACCGGGTGGTCACGGCCTCCCGCGACGGCACCGCCCGGCTCTTCGATGTCGAAGGACGCTGCCTGGCGGTTCTTACGCACGAGGACAACGTCTGGTCCGCCGCTTTCTCCCCGGACGGCGCCAGGATCGTCACCGCCTCCGCCGACGGTACGGCGCGCGTCTGGGATTTCGAGGGACGGCTGCTTTCGACGCTCACCGGCCACCAGGGTCAGGTCGTCTCCGCCGCGTTCTCTCCGGACGGTCAGGTCGTGGCCACCGCATCCTGGGACCGCACCGCCCGGCTCTGGAACCGGGACGGGAGCGTGCGGGCCGTGCTCGAGGGGCACACCGCGGGCGTGGAGTCGGTCTCCTTCTCTCCGGACGGCGGGCGCGTCCTCACCGCCTCGAGCGACGGCAACGCCGGGCTCTTCGATCTTCGCGGCGAACTTCTTGCCATGTTGCGCGGTCACCAGGGCGCCGTGGTCGGAGCGGTGTTCTCACCATCCGGCGACCACCTGCTCACTTCCTCCTGGGACGGCACGGTGCGGCTTTTCAATCAGCGTGGAGGGGGGGCCGTGGTCCTGCGGGGTCACGACGGCCCGGTGGTCTCCGCCACCTTCTTCCCCGATGGCCACCGGATCTTCACCACCTCCACCGATGGCACCGCCCGCGTCTGGCTGACGAAGGGCCCGGAGTTGCTCGAGTTGGCGAAGGAACGGATCACCCGCGACCTCACGGCCGAGGAGCATGAGATCTACGGGGATCTCCTGGATCCCGCCCGTTAGAAAAAACAACACCGGGAGTCCTTTTCGCCCTCTTCCCTGTGACGCCTGGCATCGAGAAGAAAGCTGAAATCCGATTACGTTTGGTCAGCTGGTGGGAAAAGGACTCCCGGTGTTGTTTTCGGGTTGTCGGCGCTGCTTATCAGGGAAGGGAAAACAGCTCGGGGGGGCGCCCGGACCCGCAAGCCCGAGGGGGTCGCGGAGGGGTGGTTGGACGTCTCACAACAGCAAACTGGCCAGATCCGCCAGCTCCGACCTCTCGCCCTTCTCCAGGGTGATGTGCGCGTAGATCGACTGGCCCACCATCCGGTTGATCAGGTAACTGAGCCCGTTCGAGAGCGAGTCCAGGTACGGCTGGTCGATCTGGCGGATGTCTCCGGTGAACACGATCTTCGTGCCTTCTCCGGCGCGGGTGATGATCGTCTTGACCTCGTGGGGGGTCAGGTTCTGAGCCTCGTCCACGATGAAGAAGATGCGCTGCAGGCTCCGTCCCCGGATGTAGGCCAGGGGGGAGATGACGAGCTTCTCGGACTCCCGCATCTCCTGGATGCGCTGGGCGGCGGCGTCGCGGTCGCCGAACTGGTCGCGGATCACGGAGAGGTTGTCGTAGAGGGGCTGCATGTAGGGGTCGAGCTTCTCCTCGATGTCGCCGGGGAGGTAGCCCATGTCGCGGTTGGAGAGGGGAACGACCGGTCGGGCGAGGAGGATCTGGCGGTAGTTGCGACGGCATTCCAGCGCGGCGGCCAGGGCCAGCAGGGTCTTGCCGGTGCCGGCAGTGCCGGTCATGGTGACGAGCCGGATGTCGTCGTTCAGGAGCGCGTTCATCGCGAAGGACTGCTCGGCGTTGCGCGGGGTGATGCCGTAGGCGCTGCGCTTCTCCACGCGTGAGAAGACGTCCTCCGTGGGGCGGTAGCAGGCCAGGGCCGACTTCGAGCCGTTGCGGAAGATGAAGTTCTCGTTGGCGCGGGGAGGTTGCTCCAGTTCGATGGTCCCGCGGGCCAGCACCCGGCGATCCTGGTAGAAGGCGTCGATCGCCTCCGGGTCCACGTCTTCCACGATGCGCCTGCCGCTGTAGAGCTTGTCGACGCTCTCGACCTTGTCGGTGCGGTAGTCCTGGGCGGTCAGGCCGAGGGCCTTGGCCTTCATGCGGAGGTTGGTGTCCTTGGATACCAGGATCACGCGGCGACCCTTCTCCTCCTCGCTCAGCTTGAGGGCGGCGTTGAGGATGCGGTGGTCCGGGACGTCCTTCTGGAAGGTCGTCCGGATCCGGGGATCGAGTTCACCGGCGAGGAACACCCGGATCGAACCCAGGCCGGCGCCGATGGGGGAGCCCGCTTTCGAGATGACATCCCCGGTCAGGTCGTCGAGGGTTCGGAGGAACTGCCGGGCGTGGAAGTTGATGTCCTCGTTGCCGCGCTTGAACCGGTCCAGTTCCTCGAGGACCGTGATCGGAACGACGACGTTGTTCTCCTCGAAGCTGCGGATGCAGCCCGAATCGTGCAGGATCACGTTGGTGTCGAGGACGAACACTTTCCCCGATTTCGCGGTGGTCATAGGAAGGGCTCCGTGCGGGTATTCTACCCGAGGGGGGGGCATATCGTGACGGGCGAGTGCGAATTGCGACGGGGCAATATGCCGTCCCGGAGCGCTCGGGGGAAAGAATGTCCGAGAGTCGGGAGTCAGTTCGCGGGGTCACCCGGGGCCGCCTCGCACCGCGATTTCAGGTACTCGGCGAACGGGTGATCGGGTTGCTCGAGCAGGACGGCATCCACCACGCCGAGCGCCTTTTCGACCTGTCCGGTAGCCAGACTTACTTCCGCGAGGTTGAGCCGGGCCTGGATCAGGACCTCCTTGCCCTCCCCCTCCTTCGTCAGCTCCGGCCGGTTTGTCAGGGCGGCGAGGACCGACTCGTAGGTGGCCGTGGCGGTCTCGAGATCCCCGAGCCCGAACTCCCGTGCTCCGATGCAGAGGTGGAGATTGGACCGGAGCACGACATCCTCCTTTGGCGCGGCCTTCAGGGCGGCGCGGTAGGCGGCGATCGCCTGCCGGAAGAAGTCGTGCCCCTCCGCTGTGTTCCCCGCCGCGAGGGCCCGGGCTCCGTTGCCCGAGTATTCGTCCCCCAGGTCGAAGAGCTCGACGCCTTGTTCACCGTCACTCATGGCTTTGTTCCTTCCGGAAAAGGACTCCCGGTGTTGTTTTTCCACCCGGGGAGATCTTAAGGGGAGGCGGTTCGTCGCCCCCCACGAGAATCGGGTCGGGCCTGGGGATTGGCGGGCGTTCGGGGGCCCTGCCGTAGAATGCCCGCATGACCCGTGACTACACTGCGGACGGCTGGGCGGCGATCCTCTCGGACAACGGCCTCGACACCTTCCAGGCCATCTGGGATGCCTGCGACGAGTGGGTGGAGGAGCCGAACTACCACCCGCGCCGGGGCGGCTCGAACGGTGTGGCGAGGAAGGTGCTCCGCACCCCGGACGGCGGGGACATGGAAGTGTACATCAAGGTGCACACCAACCTCACTCGCCGCACGCTTCGCCACCCCATCCGCGGAGAGCCGGCGCTGGCCCGGGAACTTCGGAGCAACCTGCGCTGCGTCGAACTCGGTGTCCGCTGCGCCGCCCCCCTTCACTACGTCGAGCGCAGGATCGATGGTGAGTCACGCGCCATCTTCATCAATCAGGGACTCACGGACTACGAGGCGCTCGACGAGGTGGCGAAACGCTGGGACCTCGAAGGGTGGCCGAGTCCGGAGGTGCGCCATCGCCTCGTCGGGGCCGTGGCCGCGGAGTTCAGGAAGATCCACGAGGGAGGCCTGGTGGCCATCTACCTCGTGCCGAAGCACATCTTCGTGAGAGTCGGAGACGGGCCGGGCGGCATCGACCCGGACACGGTGGCGGTGATCGACCTCGAGCGTATGCGCGTCGCGGACAACCCGGCCGACGCGCGGCGCCGTGATTTCAAGAAGCTCTCCGGGGATGCCCCCGGATGGTCCCGGACGGACCGCGTGCGTTTTCTCCGGGCTTACGACCGCTCAGAAAAGCTCACCCCGGAGGCGAAGGCGCTCTGGCGGGAGATCCAGCGCCGATCACAAGACTGATCCCCAGACGGACCGTGCCATCGGGTACTCTGGGAGGATGCCCGGTCCGACTTCCCTGTGGGTCAATCTGCACGCCACGCCCTGCACGAACCGCTGTCGCCACTGCTGGGCCGAGGGGACTCCGCGGCACGGCAGCCTGCCGTTCTCCGACGTGGCCCACGTGCTGACGAAGCTCGCGGCCGTTCGCCCCGAAATCCTCGGCACGGGCTTCCTCCTCTTCGACGAGCCGACCACCCACCCGCAGTTCGTCGAGATCATGGAATTGGCCGCGGGTCTCGAACTGACCGGTGAGCACACCTTTCTCGCCACGAACGGGAGCATCCTCGCTCATGCCCCCGACGAAACCTGGGATCGGCTCGCCGCCGCCGGGATGGGCGCCCTGCAACTCACCGCGTACGGTCTCGAGAAGACGCACGACAGCTTTGCCGGTCGGAAGGGGTCGACCCCGGCCTGACAATTCCCGTCCAACCACCCTTCCCCGCCCCCCGTGGGATTGCGCGTCAGGACGCCCCCCTGAATCCGTTTTCCTTTTTTTTTGAATCCAACCAGGCGCCGACGGCGCGGCGCCCTCCAGCCTGCCATCGACCGCGAAGTGGAGGGCCGACCGCCGTGTCGGTCGCGGCGCGCGAGGTCGCCCTTCGGGGTGGGGAAATCCGACCAAAAAGGCCCGGCACGGTAGGTCGGAATTCGCTACTTCGCCCGGCTGATCCTCACCCCGTCCGCCACCGCCCAGCGTAGCTTCGACTTGTTCCCCGGGACGAGGCGATAGGGGATGTCCGGAGCCATGCGGGCGAGGTCCGGGGCCTTGATGAAGACCTCGAACTCGCGGCGTTCCGGCTCCGTGCCGGTGTGAAACCAGCCGTTCAGCCGCGCCGGCACGTCCGGGTGGCCGTCGGCGCGGAGTATGATCACGGGGTCGGCGCGATCCATGAACCTCTTCAACTGGCCGTAGCTCTGCTCCGGAAACCACTCCTTCACATGAAAGAGAAAGATCTCGCCGGATCCGGAGCGCGCGGCGAGTTCGTCATGGTCGAACCAGGGGGCCGGATCCACGGATCGCGCCCAGTACGCCCTCGTGATGGTGAGCTTGCGGTGCTCCGCCCTCGACGTGACGGCCTCCTTGCCCTCCGCCCAGGGGGCTTCGGTGTACGGCCCGACCAGGTCATCGACGACGAGCGCGCGGTAGGGATTGCTGAAGGGAAACGCCTTGCTCCGACCGGTGGTGGCGTAGCGGACTCCCCAGGTCTCACCGAGGCCCGCCTCGGCGAGATCGGTGAAGGTATGTACCCGGATGAAGAGCCCCAGGTACCGCGGCTGAAGGATGCCGTCCCCGAGGACCGTGCCGTTCAGGCGATGCCAGCGACCCCCGACGAAGACCTCGTTCAGGGTATGTGAGACGAAATTCGTGCTGCCCGGTTTCAGGCCCGAGAGGATCGCCGCGCGGACCTTCGGGTGGCCGATGCCGTTCTCGACCATGGCCACCTGGGCCGGGTCGGATGCGTCCGCCACCGGGATGCAGAGAATCATCCGCGTCGGGATCCCGATCGCGCGGAGGACGGTGGTCAGATACACCGCGGCGGAGGTGCAGTGGCCGTAGGTCTTTCGGTCGAACATCTCGCGACCGAAGAGTTCGTGCGCGAACTGCTCTTCGGTCGACCAGTCGAGGCTCCCCTTGCTCACCGCGAAGATCTGCTCGCAGTCCGGCAGGACGTACGGAACCCCTTTTCTGAATCCCACGAAGTAGGTGCAGAACATGTTCCGGTGTTTCGAGACCCCGAAGAGCCAGGTCGAGACCTTCCGGACGAGTTCCGCATCGGTGGTCTCACCGGGCCGGATCCCGGCAGCATCGAGCTCGCGCAGAACCCGCTTCCGCATCGCCTCGTCGTGGTTGGTGGTGACGCCCGGGGCGGTGTACTCCCGTGGGGAGAGCTTCGCCACGGAGCGGGGGTGGGCCTCGATTGTTTTTCCGGAGGTGGAGAAGGGGTAGGCGACGACCTCGAGTTCAACGTACTCGTCCGTCTCCGCGAGGACGCGGGCGTCCTGGAAGTCGTCCGAGAGGAAGGCCTTCGCCACCGGGCGCATCACCCGGATCACCGCCCGGACCGTGTAGGTGTATTCCCGGCGCTCGTTTAAGTCCCCGTCCGGGATTTCGTCGCCGTCGGAATCGACCTTCGTCGGATCCGTCAGGTACTTGTGGATCTCCTGGTAGTCGGAAAGCGTGTCGCCGTCCGTGTCGAGGGCCCATGCTGTTGCCGGAAGGGTGAGGAGGAGGAAGAGCGGGATGGCCAGACGCATGATGACCAATCTTACCGTGTCCGGCTCACCCTGACGCATCCCCCGTGGGATTGCCCGCCCGGGCGCCGCCGGCGCGGCGCCCTCCACCGTGCCATCGGCCGCGGAATGGAGGGCCGACCGCCGTGTCGGCCGCAGTGGCGCTCTCCCCACCGCCTACCTCCGTGGCGGTGGGGCCTTTGCGGCCTCCTTTGCGCTGATGAAACCGTCGCCATCGCGATCGAGGTGCTTGAAGTGCTCCGGGGGGCCGTCGAATTCGTCCTTCGAGACCTTGCCATCACCGTTGCGGTCGAGGCGCCGTACGAAGTCCTCACCGGATGGTGGGTGGCCGCGTGGTCCACCGCGGGGTTCTTCGCGCTCGCCACGCTGCTCGCCGTCCTCCGGCGCCGTCGTCATCACCACCTCCGGGCCGGAGGTGCGAGGGTCGGCCTTGCCGCCGCGAACACAGCGCACCAGGTTCTCGATGCGCACCACGTCCCCCTGAGGCCCGCGGCCCTGCGGGAAGGAGTCGGGGTCGCCGCTCTTGGCGTCGCTTCGCTGGGCTCCGGCGCCGTGAACGTCCATGAGGGTCCGGCTCCCGTTTCGCGATCCCGGCTGTGACATGAAGCCCAACGCCCGCCCGAAGGCGATGTACACCCCCGCACCCGCGGAGTGGGTCCCCACGTGGCTCGTGCCGGTCCAGTAGTGTGCGTAGTCTTTCTTGCCGCCCTCGTTCCTGATGGCGGTCGACTTGAAGACCGGATCGATGGCCGGGGACTTCGTCGTGTCCGGCGAGCGGGTGTAGTCCACGATGCTCTGCAGTTCCTTGGCGTTCGGCAGACGCCAGTCGTCGTGACCGGCGTAGGTCAGGTCCTCGGCCCATCGGAGCGCTTCCTGCCAGTTCAACTTTCCGTCATGTTCGCCGGCTCCGCCGATGGCGCCGCTGTCGAGCTTCATCCACATCAGTCCCGTGGCGCGATCCGTCACGGTGCCGTCGCCGTTGTCCACGAAGTCGTTTCGGCCATAGACCGGGTTGCCGCGTACGTACATCACACAGAACAACTTGTCGCCCCGGCCGCGCGGCGACTTCTGCGGGTATCCCTTGATCCGACCGTCGGCGAAGTTCACTCCGAAGACGGTGGCGTTGCCGTTCATCGTCGTGCTGACGTACTTCGTCGAGCTGGCGTACTGGGAGTCGATGATCCGATCCCCGTCACTCTCGTTGCCGTACTGGAACTTGAAGTACTTCGCGTCGATGAAAGGGGTTGGGCCGCCGGTGTCCCGGCTCCTCGGATCCGGGTCGGTGCCGGAGAAGAGGATCAGGGAGTACAGCTCCTTGATGCTCGGCAGTCGCCAGTCGGCGTGACCTCCGGTGCGACACTTCTTCGCTCCCTTCACCGCCTGGGTGAAGGACCTCTTCTCCCCAGGGTCGGCCTGCCACATCAGGCCGGTATTGAGATCCGTCACCGTGCCATCGCCGCTGTCGCGATAGGCCGGCTGGTGGCCCTGATAGTGGGCGTCCTGACCGAAGAAAGCCCGACCCGCTTTCGGGTAGACGGTCTCGGTGCGGTCGTCGTAGCAGCGGATCTGTCCAGTATCCACGATGCGGTAGGGGAGCGGCTGTGCGCCTTCTTCTCCCACCACGATGACTCCAGTCGGAAGGCCGAGCAGGACGAGGATCAACATGACTCGTTTCATGGTGGCACCCATTATTCCGCGTCGCGCACGAGGCGGACGTGGTTGAAAACTCGCGACACGTCGCCCTGCGGGCCGTTGCCCGCGTTCGGGTAGTCTTCCGGATCACCATCCTTCGGATCACTCCGCTGACAGCCGGCGCCGTGAACGTCGGTGATGTTCACGCCATCATAGGTTCCCATCCCGCGGCCGAAAGCCACGTAGACAGCTCTGCCTCCGTTGCCGTCCGCGCTGAGGTGGGTCGTGCCGCTCCAGAAGAACGGGTAGTCGTCCTGGCCGGCCATATTGACGATGAGCGAGGTGTTGAAGACCGGGTCGATCGCCGCGGAGTTCGCCGTGTCCGGCGAGCGGGAGTAGTCCACGATGCTCTGGAGTTCCTTGGCGTCGGGCAGCCGCCAGTCGTTGTGCCCGAAGAGGTTCTCGGCGTTCATCTCCTCGATGAAGGCCAGGGCGTCCTCCCAGTTCATGGCGAAACCGCTGTCCGATTTCGTCCACATCAGTCCGGTGGCGGCGTCCGTCACCGTGCCGTCGTCGTGGTCGGTAAATGCATTCTTCCCGTAGTCGGGGTTGCCGCGGCAGAGCCGGACGCTGAACGTCTTCTCGCCCTGCATCGGATCCGGGCTGCTCAGGCCGTAGCCCTTGATCCGCCCATCCGCGAAGTTCACGCCGAACAGCATTCGGCTGTTCGCGACATAGAGGGTGCTGGTGGCCCACTGGGAGTCGATGATGCGTTCGCCCGCGCTGGTGTCGCCGTACTCGAAGTCGAAGGTTGCCGTGTCGATGAAGGGCACCAGGCCGCTCGTGTCGGTTCCCTCGGGAGGCGGATCCATCCCCCGGAAGTCGATCAGCGAGTAGAGCTCCTTGATCGTCGGAAGCCGCCAGTCGGTGTATCCGGCGAAGATCTGGGTGTTCAGCGTGTCCACGTAGGCCTGCGCTTCGGCGAAGGTCAGCTTGTACGGGGCGGATCCCTGCTGCCACATCAACCCGGTGACCAGATCCGTTACGGTTCCGTCCCCGTGGTCGGCGTAGTTCGGCTGATTCCCCTGGTGCTGGGCGTCCTGTCCGGAGAACGGCTCCCCGGCCGCGGGGTCGGGGATCTCGGCGAAGTCGTCGTAGCAGGCGGCCTGCCCGGTGTCGACGATGGCGTAGGTGTGCAGGAGGATCGGGTTGTCCCCGGGATCCTCGGTCCCGCCGCCGACCTGTTCATCGTCGGTCTCGTCGAAGGCATCGTTGTTGGAGCCCGAGCCCCCACCGCCGCAGCACATGAAGAGCGCGGCAAGCAGAGCCAGGAGCAGGTTCATGGCCATTCTGGTCTTCATTGTTCAGTCACCTTCGAGTCGGTGCCGGTTCCTGTCCTGCGTCTGCTCAGCCGAACGAGCGAGGAGGGGATTCCTTGCGGTGGGATTCACGAATTCGGGTTGGATGGGTGGCGTGGGTCACCTTCGAGGTGATTTTCTGCGCAGGTTTCGGAAGTCTCCGGCGTTTGGCCTGGTGACAAGTGTGTGAACAGCCGAACGACGACGAACTCATGATCCGCGGGGCGGGTGGCGATGACGCCGCCTTCAGGCTCCTGGTTGGGCGCTGGGAGCGGCGGGTCTTCGGCTTCCTCGAGCACATGCTCGGATCGCGAGAGGAAGCGCAGGATATCGCCCAGGAGGCCTTTCTCAAGATGTGTCAACACGCGAAGGGCTACCGTCCCTCGGGGCAGTTCCGGAGTTGGCTCTTTCGCATCGCCGGGAACCTGGCCCGCAGCCGGCTTCGGCGGCGGAAGATCCTGCGCTGGGTCCGTTTCGATCCCCAGGTTCACGATCGGAAGGCTCCCGGAGACGGACCCGACCACTCGATGGAGGTCGAGGAGAACCGCCTGGTGGTGCGCCGCGCCCTTGGGAAGCTCCCGCCGCGTCAGCGTGAGGCGGTGGTCTTGAGGCAGTACCAGGGCCTGGCCTACCGCGAGATCGCGGGGGCCATGGAGACCACCGTCTCCGCCGTGGAAACACTTCTTCACCGCGCCATGACCTCCCTCAGGAGGGAACTGGCGGGATGGAAGAGTAAGAAATGAACGATCCCGGTTCACACCCTGGCGAGAAGAGAATACTGGCGTTTCTCGACGGAGAACTCGGCCCGGCCGAGGCCGAGGAGGTGCGCGACCACTGCCAGGCGTGTGGGCCGTGCGGTCGGGTGCGCGACGGTTTCCTCGCCATCGGTTCGGCCCTGAATTCCCAGGGAAGCGCCGAGCCCCTCCGCCCGGTCTGGCCGGTCGTCGAGGGCCGACTCGAGGAGGCGAGACGTTCGATCCTCCGGCCGGTCTTCGGCGCTGCCGCTGCAGCCGCCGTGGCCTTCGGCCTCTTCCTTGGTCTCCTCCTCGGCTCGACCGGGAGTGGGGCGCCCGAGACGGAGAGTTCGTATCTGTGGTCCTCCACGGGATCCAGTCTCACTGGTGGCAGCGAAGGGACTCTGTTCGGCGCCTACGCGGGGATCGGGTCCGAGAGTGGGAGGAGAGGTCGATGAGGCGTATCTGGTTTCTTGTGATCGCCGTTTCTGTGGGTCTGAACGCGGGCCTGCTCATCAAGAGCATGGGGCCGGGACTCGAGGGTCCGGGCAGGGAACCGGCTCCTGGTCATCTTCCGGGCGAGGGGCACTTCGAGTCCGTCGTTGAGAATCACCTCCGCCGGATGACGGAGAGCCTCGAGTTGGACGACGAGCAACGTTCCACCATTGCCGCGATTCACGTGAGGCTGATGCCCCGGATCGCCGCGGAGCGGAGGGCAATGGGGGAAATGCGCCGGACGATTGCGAGTCTCTTCGCGAGCCCGGAATTCAACCCGGAGGCTTTCCAGGCGCTCGCCAGGGAGCTCAGCGAGGCACAGGCGCGGCTCGATTCCCTGGTGACGGAGGCCATGCTCGGCGAGGCCGCCGTCCTCAGCCCGGAGCAGAGGCAGAAGTACGTCGGGGAGATGCCGTGGGGGAAGCCGCCAATGCCGCCGATGCCGCGGGGCCATCGCCGTGAGGAAGAAGGAGACGGCCGCTGACGTACGGGGTGGTCCGGTGTCCGTCGGGCGGGGGAAATCGACCAAAAAGGCCCGGCACGGTAAGTCGGGTGTCCGTCGGGCGGGGGAAATCGACCAAAAAGGCCCGGCACGGTAAGTCGGAATTGGAGCGGCCGATCGGATTCGAACCGACGACATTCAGCTTGGGAAGCTGACGCTCTACCAACTGAGCTACGGCCGCTCCGGCTCTGGGTTGAGCGCCAGAATGCTAGGGGGGTGGAACCGGCGAGTCAACGATTCCGGCTTGGGAAATCCGGGTGTGGTGAGTCAGAAGTCCCCCGTCGCACCGAGAGCGCCGGTCCTCGACTGCAGGTGGGACTTCTGACTCACCACACTACTCGTTGCTGCCGTCGCAGGCGCGCTGGATGGCGATGAAGAGTTCTTCGATCTCGAACGGCTTGAAGAGGAAGGAGGCGACCTGGTGCCCCTTGATCGCCTCGAGGAGCTTGGCGGCTACGTCGAGGCGCTTCTTTCCGGTCATGACGATGAAACGGACCTTCGTATCGAAGGCCGTGATGCGCTGGATGATGGAGAGGGCGTCGAGTTCGTCCGAGAGGTGCATGTCGGAGACGATCACGTCGTAGGCGCCGTTTCGGGCGAGTTCCACCGCGGTGTCGTCCGCGGTGCTCTCCACCGTGCAGGCCGGGTAGGCGGCAAGCCCTTCCTCGATGAACTCGCGGATGCCCGGATCGTCCTCGACCACGAGGATGCGCATCAATTGCCTCCACTGCCGGCCTGAATCGCTTCCTCCTCCGTGCTGCTTAAGTCCATCACCCGGTCCAAGCGGGTCAACCGGAGGAGCCGTGTGAGCATATCGCTCATGTCGGTGAGTACGAGCCGGGCGCCGTAGGAATGGAGCAGGCTCCGGGTCGCGATGAGCACACCGAGTCCACTGGAGTCTACCATCACCACTGGCCCCAGATTGAGGATGAATCTCTTGCGGCCGGCCGCGAGCCGGGGCAGGAGCGCTTCGCGGAGCTCCGCCTTCACCAGGGTCGCCGTTTCCTCGTCCAGGTTCGTTTCCCGGACCTTCATGACGGTCGTCAGGCCGTCTTCGAGATCCCTCAGTTCGACCGCCGTCGCTTCATCCGCACTCATGAACATGGCCTCCGGGCTCCGGTCCTCACATCGGGATGCGGCCCGTGTGGACTTGAGCAAATCGTCCTCTGCCTTGATGGGGCTCCCCCGGATCCTCCGGTGACGAAACTCAAGAAGGGAAAGTCGGTTAGGGCATTTCCGTGGCACCGGGAGTGCCTTTTTTGATAGCGGGGCCGAATCCGAGAGGCTAAAATCCGGCTGATTTCAGGGGCGTTCTGACGGCCGGCCCTTCGCGGTGTCGGGCGTCGGGTGTATGCTTTGCGGGACCGTCACTCGACCGGAGATCGGGGCACTCTGACGGCCTGTCTCGGGCGAAGAGGAGGACATTGTGAACGACATGAACGGCGGTGGACTCCTGCGTACCATCAAGGTCCCCTTCGACCTCAAGGGGATCTTCCTTGGTGCCGTTGGATATCTGGTCTTCATCATGGGAGGCTGGATCCTCGATGAGGTCTTCGTGGGCATCACCAAGGGGACCCACGTCGTCAGTCAGTTCTTCCGGCAGGTCTTCCAGCTCTGCGGACTGAACCGGGGACTGTCCGACGTCCCGCTGATCGGCGGGGAGATGCAGCGCATCGTCGGAAGTCTCTTCGGGACTGCCTCCCGACCTCTGGACATGCTCGAGTTCGCCATCGTCGGGATCTGGTTCTTCCTGATCCTGGCCGTCTTCGGCGGCGCCATCTGCCGGATCATGGCGCTCCGCATGGCCCGGGACGAGGGCACCTCCGCCCGTGACGCGCTGACGTTCTCCGTCGGCAGCATCAAGGACTATGTTTCGGTGCCGATCTTCCTCGGCGGCGCGATCCTCATCTTCTGGGCCTGCAACCTGCTGGCGGGGCTGGTCTCCTCCATCCCCTTCGTCGGCTCGTTCCTGATGGTCATCCTCTACCCGTTGACCCTGCTCTCCGGCCTGATCATCCTGCTCATCGCCGTGGGCGCCGTTCTCGGCCTGCTCCTGATGATCGCGGCGATCAGCACCGAGAAGAACGGGGCCCTGGACGCCATCAGCCGGGCGTTCTCCTACATCTACTCCCGGCCGCTGCAGTTCTTCTTCTACTACTTCCTGGTCTTCCTGATGGCCTCGATCATCGTGCTCATCGGAGCGAACGCGCTGCCCTCCGTGGTAGCCAATTCCTTCTATGAGGGCACGATCGCCGACGCGCCGACCGAGCCGGGATTCGAGACGGCCTTCGCGGACGGCCACTACCAGGCGATGGCCAAGGACTTTCCGGACTTCACCGGCCACGATTTCGTTCCCGCGGTGGGTCTCTTCCTCTCCTGGCTCTTCATGTCGATCCTCCTGATCGGCGTGCTCGGCTACGTCATCAACTACATCCTCGGAGGCACCACGGCGATCTACTTCGCCCTGCGCCGCGAGGTGGACGGCACCGAGGACTCGGAGATCTACATCGAGGGCGCCGAGGAGGAGGACGACTTCGGCCTCCCGCCGGTGAGCCCGCCGGAGCCGGTCGCTGCGCAGGAGGAAGCCGCCCCCGCCGCTGCGGAGCCGGAGCCGAAGCCCGAGCCGGAGCCGAAGCCGAAGCCCGAGCCCGAGCCCGAGCCCGAGCCCGAGCCCGAGCCCGAGCCTGAGCCTGAGCCTGAGCCTGAGCCTGAGCCGGAGCCGGAGCCGGAGCCGGAGCCGGAGCCGGAGCCCGAAGCCAAGGAAGAGGAGTCCGAAGAGGGCGACGCCGAGGAGGAGAAGAAGGAGTAGTCTCCTTCTCCCGGACGGAGTCCGCCCATGGCAGAGACGTCCTGCCTCGTTCGACCGGCTGAAAGCCGGGATGACATCGAACATGCGGCCCGTATTCTGTCCTCGAGCGGGATTCCCGAGATCGCCGCGGAGCAGGCCGATGAGCCGGGCTCCGTCCGTCTCCTCATCCGGGACGACAAGCCGGTGGGGGCGATCATCCATCGGCGCGAGTTCTGGACGGTGGGTTCCGCGAAGCTGAAGGTGGCCCGCGTCTGGGAGTGCACGGGGGAGGCCGGCGAGACCGCTTTCCGCCAGACCGGCGACCGCGCCGACTTCGATACCCTCGTCTCGGAGTGGCTTCGGAGCCTCAAGGAAGCAGGTTACCACCTGGCTTTCACCCACGGTGAGTTGGCGCTGTGGCCCAGCCACGGCTTCGTTCCCGCCTTCTACCACGCCCGAACGCACGTGCCCGTGACCCGGGCGCTGCGCCTGGTGCCCCGGCACCGCATTCGACCGCTTCGCCGCTCCGACTCCCGGCCGGTGGCGGAGCTGATGAACGAGAATCGGGCCTGCCGTCCCCGTGTGTTCGCCACCGGGGTGCCGAACTTCAACCACTACGTGGTGGAGGCCCTCGACAAGTCCATCCGCGGCTACTTCTCGCTGGGCTTTCTCACCGGTCCGCGTCAGCCGAAGATCTTCGTGCCGGAAGTCGAGGCCCTCGATCGCTCCGCGGCGGAGTCCATTCTGGCCTGGGCCGCGCCGCAGGCCCGCAAGCTCGGAGTCAGCGCCCTGACGTTCCACCTGGCGGCCGATCATCCCTTTGCCCGGGTCTGCATCGACCTCGGGGGCTACCACCAGATCAAGGGCGCCACGCGCGACGTGACCCTCGACGAGGAGATGGTGCGGCTGATCGACGTCCGGGCGGTTCTCTCAGCCATGGAATTGGACCTCGCACTCCGTCTCGTGGAGACCGGCGTGGGGGGGGAGGCGCGGGAGTTCATCTTCGAGGTGGAGGGAGAGAGGGTTCCCGTGGTCCTCGACCCCCAGGGCCTTCGCCCCATTGAATCCACCGCCTCGGAGACCGTGGTCGGCATTCCCCGTTGGGCCTTCACCCAAATGGTGATGGGCTACCGCACCGGCTCCGACCTGCCGCCGGATACCGTGACCCCGAAGGCGGCGGTCCGGCTTTTCGACTCACTCTTCCCCCGGACCTGGCCGCTGTCGCTCTGCGACCACGATCTCTGGGACCCCTCCCTGAAGGATCCGGACAAGTACTCATCGAAGGCCCGCGAGGCTATCGAGAAGCTCCACCTCCCCTACTGACGTCGATCCGGATATGATCGGGGTATGCGTTCCCGCGTGATCCTGCTCCTGGCGCTTCTGCTCTCGGTCGCTCCGGCACTCGGTGGCGAGGAACTCAGGAAGACCGTCGCCGAGTTCAAGCGCAACTTCGTCCCGGGCATGAACAGCTACACCCGCGAGCAGGCGCTCGAAGACCTGGCGGCGGTTCACGATCCCAAAGCGCAGAAGACCTTCCAGTGGGCCTTCGAGAAGACCGGGGCCGAGATCCGCCGCCTGATCCAACAAAAGGACGAGGCCGACGAGGAGGTGTCGCGGCTCGAGAAGGTCCTCGACGACAAGATCATGCGCGAGACCGAGCGCGCCCGGCGGAAGGGGCGCGACCCGGGTGCGGTGAGTATCCCGAACACTCTCCTCGCCCAGATCTCCGCGGCACGGCAGGAGGTGGAACGCCTCCAGAAGAGCGTCGACGCAGAGCACAAGATCCGCGTGGCGCTGGCGACGAACACCGGGGCCTGGATCGAGGGACTTTCCGAAGAGGACCGGGCCGAGGTTTTGGAGGATCTGGAGGAAGGCGCGCTTACCGACAAGGATTTCACGGTCCGGATCTACTGGGTCGAGGCCCTCGCCGCGACCTCCCTCTCCTCCGCGAGCAGGCTTCTGCACCTCAGGCTGACGGCCGAAAAAGACCGCCGCGTCCTGCCTGCGGTCATCGACGGCCTGGCCGATCAGGCCGGGGACCGTGCGGTGGAGGACCTGGCCCGGCTTCGCCACGACGCCCGCTGGCAGATCCGGGCGACCGCCATCGCCGCTCTGGGGCGCATCGGCAGTCCGCAGGCCATCCCGCTCCTGATCGACTGGTTCGAGACGGAGGACGGGAGGCTCCGCGGGGACCTGGGGGACGCGCTGGAATTGCTGACCGGCAAGGACTTCGGCGCGAACGAGATCCGCTGGCGGGAGTGGTGGGACACAAACGGAGCGACCTTCGTGCCGCCGCGCGACCGCGACCAACCCGGCAACGAGGCCCCGGAGGAAGACCCGGGCGACGGCACCGCTCCGCTTCCTCCCGACGACGACCCCGCTCCCCCGCCGCCGCCGGCGGGCGAGGATCATCCGTCCTTCTACGGGATCGACATTCTCTCGAAGCGGATCCTCTTCGTCATCGACATCTCGAACTCGATGAACCAGCCGGTTTCGGCCGGCAACGCGGAGCGCACGAAGGTGGACGTGGCGAAGTACGAACTGAAGAACGCCATCCTCGGATTGCCCGAGGACGCGGCCTTCAACATCATCTTCTACCACCACGAGGTGTTTCAGTGGCGGAAGGGGATCGTGGCCGCGAAGGGGAAGGACCGGCGTGCCGGCGTGCAGTTCGTGGAGGACATGATCGCGGACGGCAACACCAACATCCACGACGCGCTGGAACTGGCCTTCCACATCGTGGGGATGGGCGCTCGCGACAAGAACTACGAGATCGGCGCGGACACGATCTTCTTCCTCTCCGACGGCATCCCGAACCGCGGCAAGATCACGGACCCGGTCATGATCCTCGAGGAGGTCAAGCGCTGGAATCAACTCCGGCGAGTGAAGATCCACGCTGTGGGAGTCGGCTCGGACCACCAGGCGGCCTTCATGAAGGCGCTGGCGGATGCTTCTGGTGGGACGTACGTCTCAAGATAGGAATCCGGCCGATGGCCGGATTTCTCAATCGAACTCCAGCACCACCAGCGAGAAGTCGTCTTCGAAGGTCGGGCCGGCGAGCCTCGAGCGCACGGCCTGCTCCACCCGTTCCACCTCGCGGCGGTCTCGCTCCGGGGGGCGGCCCAGGAGATCCATGAGTTCCGGGTGCGAGAAGCGGGAGCCGTCGACCGAGGGGAAGTCGAAGGCGCCGTCGCTGTAAAGATAGAGGCGGCTCTGGGGGGGAACGAGGAGTTCGCGGGTCGGGTAGACCGTGTCCTCCATCATCCCGGCTGGGAAGCTCTCCATCCCCAGCGGACGGCCTCGACCGCCGTAGGACGGCACCAGCAGGGCCGGCGGGTGCCCGGCGGAGGTCCAGGTGAGACGGTGCTCGCTCGGCTGGTAGACGGCGTACCAGATGGTGAAGTACATGCCGCCGTGGGTGTCCATGGGGAAGGTCGCGTTGAGAGCCGCGAGCACATCATCCGGACGCATGAAGTCCACATTGCCGAGCCCCCGGCGCCGGAGCACGTTCAGGAGCGCGACGGAGTGCAGGGCGGCCGCCGCTCCATGACCGCACACGTCCAGGATGTAGAGGACCAGGTGATCCTCGCCGACGTAGTGGTAGCCGAAGGCGTCCCCGCCCAGGTGGGCGGAAGGCGCGAAGGACCAGTCGGCGCGGACGGGGCCCATGCGGATTCGCTGGGGGAGGAGAGATTGGACGTAGGAAACCGCCCGCTCGATCTCATCGCGTTCGCGATCCTCCCGCTCGATCTCGTCCCGGCTGCGGATCTCGTGCTTCAGGAGGGTGGCGCCCACCTGGAGTCTGGACCCCACGGACCATCGCTTCGTCCCCACCACCCGCTCGCCGTCCAGCCAGGAGCCGTTCCGCGAGCCGTGATCGGTGACCAGGACCTCGTTCGACTTCAGCACGACCGTGCAGTGCCGATGGGATATGCCCGCGTCCTTCAGATCGACGGCGGCATCCTCGCTGCGTCCGATGAGCAACTCCGCCTCGCTCACCTCGAAGCGCAACCCCGTGCGGGGGCCCCGGGACACGGTCAGAACGTGGACCAACTCCGTGCTCAGCAGACGGAAGACGTCATCCACATGGGTGGTGTGCTTGTCCATGAATGCTCCGGGCTCCATGCCTGAAAGATCAGGATAGCATTCGGAGCGAGGATCGCTGAGAAGGGGTCGCACTCCCTGCGATGGAATCCAAAAGCCCCGGATTTTTCCGGGGCCTTTGGATTCTCCTGGTCGCCTAGTAGAAGAGTTCGCAGCGGCGGCGGCGGAGCTGGGCCTTCAGGCGGCCGATGACCTTGGAGTGGATCTGGCAGACGCGGGACTCGGTGAGTCCGAGGATGGAAGCGATCTCCTTCATGGAGAGGCCTCGTAGTAGTAGAGGACGATGATCAGCTTCTCTTTCTTCGTCAGCGTCTTGCAGATGAAGTCCTTCATGTCCCGCTTGTGCATCTCGATCAGCGGGTCGTCGCCGGTCTCGTCCTTGATCAGGTCGATCTTACGGTTGCCGGTGTTGTCCTCGCCGTCCGTCCACTCGTCCGAAAGCGAGATGATGAGGGTGGCGCTGGCGCCTTCCATCATCCGGTAGTACTCGTCGAAGTCCATGCCCAGCTCGTTGGCCAGTTCGAAGTAGGTCGGCTGCCGGCCGAGCTTCGCCTCGAGGGCGTGCACCGTCTTCTCGATCTTGTTGGCCTTGATCCGGACCAGCCTCGGCACCCAGTCCATGGAGCGGAGTTCGTCCAGGATGGCGCCCCGCACGCGGTTCATGCAGTAGGTCTTGAACTGAACGCCGCGATCCGGGTCGAAGCGGTCGATCGCTTCCATCAAGCCGAAGATCCCCATGCTCTGCAGGTCGTCGAGTTCGACGAACGAGGGGAGCGTGGCGAGGAGCCTCTCGGCAATGTAGCGGACGACGGGCAGGTACTTCTCGATGAGCTGGTTGCGGAGTTCCTCGGAACCCGCGGCCTTGTAGGCTTTCCAGACATCCCTGACATCATCATCTGTCATCTTCATGGTCGAGCCCTTTCCCTTTCCCACCTGTGAAGGCACCGGTCCGAAATGCTTTTCTCTCACGGACTCTGACGCCTTCTCCTCGTGGCCGCCCAGCCTTGGGTCGGTGCAGGTCGGACCGGATGGCCCGACCCGCACCTAGGTAGAGGAAAAGGTTCCCAAAAAAGAAACCCGTGCCCAGTTGCCCGGGCACGGGTCGATCGTCTTTTTAGAGACGCCGACTCTCTGTTTGGCAACTGGCTGCCTGTCCGATCCGGAAGGATCGGCTGAAGGCCCGTAGTTTTGCGCCCCTGCCTTTCGACAGGTTTGCCTTTTCAGTCAAAGAGTCCGTGTTTCAAAGAGCGTTTGGCACTTCCTGAGGCGAGAGAAAGCTATCCCAACAACCAGACGAGTCAAGCGGCTTCGCGAATTTTTCGTGCGAACGTTCGGCGTTCTCGTATCTCGCTTTTCGGCGGGTAGTTACGACGCCCATCCGAGGGGGGCGATTCGCGTCGACCCGAGCTCGTCCTTCACTCCGCATCGAGGAACCCCGATCGAACGACTCGAAGCTCCTCTTTCACTGCATTTTCGATGATCGATTTCGCGATCTCGGCGTGCCGATCTTCGGGCACGCCCTCGAGGACGATGACGTCTTTTCCAGACACCGTCACGCTGTGGACCAGGCCGTCCAGTTTCTGCAACATGCCGGTCATCCCGGTCTCGGGACGTCGGACCTTGAACATCGCGATCGCGGCCTTTGAGAACTCCTCGGCATCCTCTTTCGAATCCCACGTCGTGTACCAGACCAGGATCGGCTCTCCCTCGCCCTCGGGGCCGAGGAGTTGGATCAGGTCTCCGTCCCATCCGGCGGACTGCGTGGCCTTGTAGTCGCGCTGAAGATGCCCCTCGAGGACGATCTGCACACCGAGCTCACCGAGGGTGTTGGCGGTGAGCACCCGGTATCCCGCCGGCGGCGGAGGAGGCACGATCGTCGTCGGGCGATCCCGGTCGAGGTAGCGCTCGGGGTGCAGGATCTGCTCGGTGGTCTCGGGCGGATCGGCGAACGCCCGATCCACGGCGGCGAAGCCGCCACCCGCCCGCTTGATGCTCTCGATGAACACGAGCCCGTCGAGGTACTGGAAGATGAACGGGCGGGCGATCCCCTGGGGGAATTCCTTCATCCGCGAGAGATACGCCTTCACCTGGGCCTGGCCAAACCCCTTGATCAGTTCCAGCGGGGCCTTGGTGAGGAAGTCGCCCTGGGCGAAGGTGAGTTCCACGTCCTTGGCGTCGCCTTCCACCAGCGCGCCCAGCGAGAGCAGACGGTCGAAGGTGAGGGCCTTCGACAGGACCAGATGGTTCAGGTTGTAGTGCTGATCCTGCAGCGCGTGCGTGAGTTCATGCACCATCACCACGCGCATCGTTTCGGGCCGGTAGGACTTGAGGAACGACACCTGCTTCGTCAGTGGGTCGTAGTTCGCCGCCACCGTTTCGGGGAAGAAGTTCTCCATCAGGTCCTTGATTGTCATGCCCTCGGGCAGGACGTTCAGGATCTGGAGGAGCTGCTCCATGTGGGCGAGATCCTCCCCCTCCCCGAAGGCCCGGACGAGGTCGCGCCTCATCTGTTTCTGGAAGTCCGCCGGACTGATCTTCCGGACCGGAACATCCATGAGGAACGGCAGTCCGCGGATGCGCGAAGCGTCGACCTTCGACGCCTGAAGGATCTTCGTCAGTTCGGCGTCCTGGCCGAAGGCGGGGGCGGACAGGAGGAGGGTCAGCAGCAGGCAGCAGGCAGCGGTGAGTTTCATGCCTTGAGGATACCCGGTGTTCCTTGGAAGGGAGGGCAAACGTCGGGACGTGTTCCGACTCCGGGGGGCGGGAGTTGGATGATCTGGGGGATGCTGAGGTCGACGGCGGTGACCCGGTAGACGTTCTCGCACCAGCCCGAGACGTCCCCGCGCTGGTGGTGCTCCGCAACCATCCGCAGAAACTCACGTCGCGCTGTTTCGTCCATGCCATCCTCTCGCATTCCCCGGACCCGGCCCATCCTGGCCCGCTTCTCTCACCAGTGCGCCGCGACCGCCCCTCAGACCGTGTGCAATGGTGAGAAACACGGGCTCGCCGGAGGATGCATTGACATCTCCCGGAGCGCGCTATACGTACGGTGGTGGTGCCGTGATCCTTGGACACCGCCAAGTGCATCTACCCAGATACCTTCACCCATGATGAGCAACAACGAGAACAATCACGACGAAGCACGTCCGCCCCCGACCGGGCGCCGCCTGGCCATCCTTTCCTTGGCAGCCCTGGGGGTGGTTTACGGCGACATCGGCACCAGCCCTCTCTACGCGCTGCGGGAGTGCTTCCACGGCGAGTACGGAATCGAGCCGACGCGGGGCCACGTCCTGGGGGTGCTGTCGCTCGTGTTCTGGGCGCTCGTCATCATCGTGGCGCTGAAGTACCTGACGTTCATCCTGCGAGCGGACAACCGGGGGGAGGGCGGGGTCATCGCCTTGATGGCCCTGGTCACTCCCCGGAGCGGTCCCCGCAACTGGCGCCGCAAGGTGTTGATCGCCCTGGGGCTCTTCGGAGCCTCCCTGCTCTACGGCGACGGGATGATCACCCCGGCCATCTCCGTCATGAGCGCCGTGGAGGGGCTGGAAGTCGCCACCCCCTTCTTCGGCCCGTACGTGATCCCCTTGACCGTCGCCATCCTCATCGGGCTCTTTCTGTTTCAGCGGCACGGCACAGGAAGAGTGGGGGCGGTCTTCGGTCCCGTCACCTTCATCTGGCTCGCCACCCTCGCCGTGCTCGGCTTTCGCAGCCTCGTGCAGGCCCCGGAGGTGCTGGCGGCCCTGAGCCCCCTCCACGGAGCCCGCTTCCTGATCGAGACCGGCGGCCGCGGCTTCCTGGTGCTGGGTGCCGTCTTCCTGGTGGTCACCGGCACGGAGGCCCTCTACGCCGACATGGGCCACTTCGGTCGCAAGCCGATCCGGACCGCCTGGTTCATAGTGGTCATGCCGGCGTTGCTGCTCAACTATTTCGGCCAGGGGGCGATGATCCTGCGCAATCCGGCGGCGGCACACCACCCGTTCTACGCCCTCGTCCCGACCTGGGCGGCCTATCCCATGGTGGTCCTGGCCACCGCGGCCACGATCATCGCCTCGCAGGCGGTGATCTCGGGCGCCTTCTCGCTGACCCGCCAGGCCATCCAGCTCGGCTACTGCCCGCGTCTGGAGATCAGACACACCGCGCACGAGGAGATCGGGCAGATCTACATGCCCCAGGTGAACTGGCTGCTCATGGTGGGCACGATCTCGCTGGTGCTCCTGTTCCGCTCCTCGAGCCACCTGGCGGCGGCCTACGGCGTGGCGGTCACCACCACCATGACCATCGCCACGCTGCTCTTCTACGTCGTCGCCCGTGAGCGCTTCAAGTGGAGCCGCCTCGCTGCGGCCGTGCCCACCGTGGTCTTCCTCGGCGTGGACCTCTCCTTCTTCTCCGCGAACATCGGCAAAGTCGCCCACGGCGCCTGGTTCCCGTTGGCCATAGGGTTGTTCATCTTCACCCTGCTAACCACCTGGAAGAAGGGGCGGTTCATTCTGGCGCAGCGATTCCGATCCAGGGCGGTCAGCCTGGACAAGCTCCAGAAGGACCTGAAAGAGAGCCCACCCGTCCGCGTGCCCGGTCGCGCGGTCTTCATGACGACCAACCCCGAGACGGTGCCGCCGACCCTGCTGCAGAACTTGAAGCACAACAAGGTCCTGCACGAAGAGGTGGTCTTTCTGAACGTGAGCGTGGAGGAGGTGCCGCATGTACCGGCGCGGGAGCGGGTCGAGATCGAGGAGCTGGGCAACGGCTTCCACCGGGTCCTGGCCCACTACGGATTCATGGAGGATCCGGACGTGCGCGACGTGCTGCGGAAGGCCAGAGCGAAAGGCCTGGAATTCACCCTGCCGGAAACCAGCTACTTCCTCGGCCGAGAGGCGCTCCTGCCGACCGGGGACAAGGGCATGTCACGCTGGCGGGCGTGGATCTTCCGATTCCTCGCGCGCAACGCGCTGAACGCGACGACGTTCTTCCGGCTTCCGCCGGCGCAGGTCATCGAGCTGGGTTCACAGATCGAGATTTAACCCGCGGTGAGGGGCATCACGTAGTTGAGAATCCGCCATTGTGGACCGGTGAAGGTCTGGCTTTGGAAATAGAGGGGAAACGATGGATGATCTGTTCGGCAGTGTTGGTGTTCACAGGCGTGGTTTGGATTCTGGGGGTCTTGGCTCGCTACAGTTAGATCTGTGCGTTCGCGCCGGTGGAACCCCGCCGTGTGATCTCCGTGATCACCACCCCGGCGCTGATCGACCGCCTGCTGCGCCATGTGAGAGGGCGCAAGTCCGGAGCTGACACCGTATTCGCGAACTACCCAATCCGGCTGAGTACGGCCTCTACGGAGTTGACGCGGCCCGAAGTCAATCCCGTCGTGATCGAGGTTGGTTGGAAGCCGTCTCGACGGACCATCAGTCGGATCGTTCCCGCCGGAAACAAGAGCCGGTAGCGGGATTCGGCGTAGATGAACCGGGATACCCTCTGATGCAATCCTGTGTCCTCGTCCGCCTCCCAATGGAACTCGACACCGTCGAGTTCTGCGCCCGCCTCATCGATGACCCGGATCTCGAGGATGGCGGGCTCAACCTGGACATCTATCTCCGTCTTGTGATCTTCGATGACTTCGACATCTTTCCGGATCGGACCTCCGACCGAATACGGCCAGACGCGCACCCTGTGTTTGCTCGCGCCGGCCTGGATCCTCAGGCTCCGCCCCTCCACTTGCGGGACATACTTCTCGACGAATGGGATGCCGCTGTTATCGAAACGCGCCAGTTCCACATGGAGCGGGAGCAGGCCCTTCCATTCGGAGGGCAGACCTGGGAAATGGATGAGCAGGTCGCCGACACCTGAGTCGAGAGGCTGCATTTCCACGAGGAGCGGTTCGAGTGCCGCCTTCCGGGTGAACGGAACCGGGACGACCTCCACGGACCTCGCCGCATATCCATCACAGGCGACCATGATCGAGAAGGTGCCGCCGGGTTCATAGTCGCCGACGAGCTGGAAAGGACGCGCCACGTACACACCGGCTTCCGCGGAACTCACGAAGTCTGGACTACCCCTGAGCGGCGCCCTGCCGAACCCGTCGGTCGAACGACTGACCTCGCGAACGGATAGCCCCTTGATGGGAACCCTGGATTTCGCGTCCACGACCTTTATCGCGTAGACCCACGCCGGGGCCAAGTGGATACACACGTGGTCGGGGCGCGGGCCGAAAGGCTGCAATGCCTTCTCGGCGATGATCTCCGCGAAACCGTCCTTACCCGCGCTGACGTAGACTCTCTCTCCCGCCACTCCAGAGATCCTGAATGCCCCGTTCTCATCCGTGCGGGTCTCTCTCCAATTGAACAGGCCCAGCCGGTCCGGGGCGCACCAGTCAGCCAAGGGAGCACCGGGCAGCAATCTCCCGTCGGAGATGGTGGAGCCGCGCACGATAACGCGAGCGTCCGCAACCGGAGTCTCGTCGCCGGAGAGGAGCACGAAGCCTTCGATGGACATCCCCGCTGTCAGCCTGACCAGCATCGGGGACGATGGATCGGCCCGAACCTCTGCCGGGGCCAGTTGGTCGTGAAGGAAGAGCAACTTGGGAGGCTCCCCACCCTGCGGGAACTCGATGCGGAAGTAGCCATCGGCGTCCGACTCTGCGCCGCTTGACCGCCAGACCTCCGCCGACAGCCGGCAGAGAACGCGAACGTTCGGGACAGGTTTCCCATCCCAGTCCGTTACGACCCGGCCATCGCACCACCCGGTGCTGGGGCGGGCCGGGGAAGGATTGTCAGCAACGGTTTCTGGAACGGGCGGCGGATTGTTGGAGATCGCAGGGCCTTCGTTCTGGGGGACGATTCGGGGCGCGGAGATCGTAGGCCGGTGATCCCGGAGCAGCGTGGTCAGGAGCGCCACAATCCCCAGCAGAAACGACACACCCAGTATCAGCCGGACTCGTCGGCCTTCTCTTTTCATGGTCCCCCCTGGTTCGTGGCGCCGCTGAGAATCTCCTCGGCGCGCAACGTCGCGCCCGCCGCGAGCAACTATAGTGTTCCAAGGAATGAAGGGAACTCCTGACCCAGACCTTGCGGTGCAGTGGCCCGTGTCGCCTTCGGCGTGCAGACGTCTGGTGCTGGTGCCGGGAGGAAGCAAGCGCCGGATTCTCAGCGAGACCGGCATGCACTGGCCGACTCTCGAGAAGATCCCGGCGCACTCCACGTCGCCGGTGCCCGAAGACAAGTCGCGATGCGGCGCGGACGCGGCCTAAGATACACAGTTCGTCTGTTCCTCGAGATTCGAGAGACCGAGATGATGGGGTCACATCGAAGCGGGCCTTCCCGTAGCCGGACCACTCTGACCAGGAAGATCCTCGCCGCCGTCCTCTCCTTCCTCCTCACCGTCGGCACCCTCGAAGTCCTGGCCAGGATCTTCTTCGACGGGCCACCGGCGGTGTTGATCCGCACACCCCTCGACAACTGGAACAACAAGGCGTGGCCCCGTGTCTTCCTGACCCACCCGAAGCTCTTCTGGGAGCTCCGCCCCGGTCTCGACGTGCCCTTCGACGGGGTCGGGGACCGGACCGATTCCCGGGGACTCCGGAACGCGGCGGAGATCGGCGAGAAGACTTCGGTCCAGAGGGTTCTCTGTCTGGGCGACTCCTGCACCTACGGGCTGGGAGTGGCGATCGAGAGTGTCTGGCCTACCGTACTCGCCCGGGAACACGGACACGACGTCATCAACGCCGGCGTTCCCGGCTACTCGACCTACCAGGCGCTCAGGCTCTTCGAGGACCGCTGCCGCGATCTGGAGCAGGACGTGATCGTCCTCGGTTTCGGCGTGAACGACGTGTCGTCCTGGGGAACCATGCAGGATGACGGGTTCTATGGCCTGACCGACCGGGAGCGGGCGATGCACTCCCGGTACCTCGTCGGCACGCGCAACAGCCGGCTCCTGGAGTGGATCGAATCCCTGTCGCTCCCGGCTCCCGAGGATCTCCGGGGCGTCCTCACGGCCGATGCCAGACCGCGCGTGCCGATCGAGGAGTTCAGGGAGAATCTGCTCCGGCTCGCTTCGAAGGCGCCACGATCGGTCCTTCTGGTCTGGTCGTTGCGCCAGCAGCTTCAGCCCGCCCGGGACCTCGGCCCGATCGTGGGAACCCAGCGGGACTTCCCCTTCAGGCGGTTCGCGGCCTACCAGGAGGTGATGCGAGGCCTTCAGAGCCCCGAGATCGCCGTGCTGGACATGGGGAAGGTCTTCCTCGAGTCCGGCCACGAACTCGAGAGTCTCTACTGGGACTCCGTTCACCCCACCGTACTCGGCCATCGCGTCCTCGCGCAGGCCCTGCATGAGGTCCTCCGGGACCCGGAGTGACCCGGGGATACGGGATACGGAGGCAGGAACGTTTCAACAATCACGGTTGATTCGTCCCGGAGCAAATCGGCCAGTCACTGGCAAAGGGTGTCTGCCGCCGTATTTGTCGTCTGCATTGTCCGTATTCCCCTGGCAGCGGAAATGTGACCGTGCATTGGACCTGGATGCCACGCAATGCACCCTTGACGGGAGGACACATCCAGGTGGCGTGGGGGCATGAGCCTGCATCCGGTGCCTTCCCAGACGAGCCCTAAGATCGGAACTCGGCATATCGAGACAAAAACCTACTCGGAGCGGGTCGTCAATTGTCTCGATGAAAAAGCAACACGCACCCCGGCCGAGATCCCCTCAGACCGGTTCCCCCGCCATCAGTTCGCCCGCGTGCTTGCCGCGGCTGGCGTGGTAGGCGGCGGTGACGCGGATGATCACGCAGCCCTTGAAGTTCTTTTTCGGTTTGGACTCGCGCAGCCTTCGGAGCGCCAGGTCGAACTCCGGGCCCGCCGTTGCGTAGGTGGCCGTTCCCTTCAGCTTGTAGGCGACGTCCGTGGCGGGGTTGGTCATCGAGAGGGCGGCCCGGCCGGTCTCGCGGACGTTCTCGGCGGTCTTCTTCATGAACATGTCGCCGACCACGATCACGTCGTCGTTGCACCACCAGTACTGCAGCATGGGGGCGACGTTGGGCCAGCCGGCGTCATCCACGGTGGCCAGGTACATGAGAGGGCGGTCTTCCACCGCTTTTTTGACCACTGCCGGGATCTCCATGCTCTCGCTCCTTCGACAAGCAGCCGGGAATTGGGACCTCTGGAGTCCGGATTCAACCCGCTTCCGATTTCCAAGGCAAGGGAGATCACATCTGTCGCGCCTCGATGTCCGGTGGAGGCGGGTTCCGCGTGGTCTATCATCCGTGCTTCTTTGAGCGGAGACCTCGGGTCGATGACCAGTGTTCTGATCCTCTTCCTTTGCGGCTTGGCTGCCGGATCGCTGGGTGGCCTGCTGGGCCTCGGTGGCGGCATCGTGCTCATGCCGCTCCTGCGCTTCGGGTTCGGCCTGCCCGCGCCCCAGGCGGCCGGCACCTGCGTGCTGGCCGTCTTCTTCACCACGCTGGGGGGGAGCTATCAGCACTACCGGCTGGGTCATGTCCGGTTGGCGCCGATCCGGCCGGTGATCTTCGCCGGCGCGGTGGCCGCGCTCGGGACCTCGCTGCTCTTTCCCCGGCTGGCCGCGCACGCTCGATGGCTCGATCTGGGCATTGGCCTGGTCTTTGCCCTGATTGCGGTGCGTATGCTGGCCGAGGGATTGCCGGGAGTGTTTCGGAGGCGTTCCGAGGTGGCGGCGCCGGTGGAGATGCGCGGCTCGATCGCGGGCAAGCTGGGCATCGGAGCGGCTGCCGGTGCGCTGACCGGTTTGCTGGGCCTCGGCACCGGAGGTATCCTGGTGCCGGCCTTCACGTTTCTGCTCCGGGCCCCGATCAAGGCGGCGATCGGCGCCTCGCTGGTCTGCTTCTGCCTGAATGCCCTGATCAGCGCCGCTTTCAAGCTGGGGCAGGGATGGATCGACCTCGGGCTGGCCCTGCCCGCGTGCGCCGGTACGCTGGTGGGCGCGAACCTGGGCGCGATGCTCAACCATCACTGCTCCTCGGGGGTAGTGAAGCTCATCTTCGGGCTGGCGTTTGTCTGCGTCTCGCTGAAGTTCGTTTTCGCGGGAGGGTGAAGGGTTGACGAATCACACACTGGAGCGTACCCGGGAACCTCTTCGCGGCCTGGCCGAGGCGGCCGGGCTTCTCGGCGCGGACATCTCCGTGCTGGCGAAGCCCCTGACTCCCGAGGAGGCGATCGGCACTCCTGGCCGCCGGGACTTCCCGATCCTCGTGGGTCGGGAGCGGGTGATCGAAGCCCGGGTGGGCGAGGGGCGGGGCCACGCCTTCACCGATACCGCGCGGGAGTTCATCGGGCTCCTGTCCGAGGTGATCGACCTACCCTTCACCGACAGCGGGCGCCGGGCGATCTACGTGGCCGCGCTCAACGCCACGCTCCGCCACCTCGGTCGCGTCGAGGGCACCGTGCACTGCCGGGACGACGATCCCGAGCGCTGCGGCGCCGAAATCGCCGAGACTCTTGCCGGACGGGTTGGCGCTGCCGGGATCGTGGGCCTGATCGGGCTGAACCCGGCGATCGCCGAGCATCTCGTCGAGCGCTTCGGCCCGGATCGAGTGCGTATCACGGATCTCGACCCGGAGCAGATCGGGAAGCACCGGTTCGGGGTCGAGGTCCGGGATGCGGGCGTTGCGACCGAGGAATTGATCGACGAGGCGCAGGTGGTGATCTCCACCGGCACCACCCTGATCAACGGCACCTTCGACCGGATCCGGGAACTCATCGAAGGGGGGGGTAAGACCGGGCTGGTGTTCGGAGTGACCGCGGCGGGCGTTTCCGAACTGCTCGGGTTCGAGCGGATCTGCCCTTACGCTCGATGAGGGGCATGGTGGTGGGGTGGGTCGAGGCGGGGCTGCTCACGGGCTCCCAGCTGACCTCCGGCGCGCCGTGGAAGGTGCGGGTGACAAAGGGTGTGGGCAAAGCGGGGCGGAAGGGGGGCCCGTCGAGCCGCAGAACGGGCTTGACGGGGAGGCCGAGAGGCGTAGGTTGCGGAAGGGTTCAGGTCGGGCCACCCGGACGGGCCGGAAGGTGAGAAACCGGCGGGATAGAAACCCCTACCCGCTCCAGCACGGAGGGCACCTTCGGAGGAGACTCATGCGTGTACTCGGAGCAGTTCTGGGCGCGCTCGTCCTGTCGGCCTGCGCGGCGACGGCTGATCCGCAGGGGGCAGCGCAGGGGCCGCCCGAGAGTGACGGCTTCCTGCGGGCTTCGTCGGCTGACGGCACTCACACCCTGCGCATGATCCCGGTGGGCTGGCGCGACTCCTGGGACGGCGAGCCGGCCATGCTGGTGCAGTACCAGGCGACCGTCGAGAACAAGGGTCCCGACACGCTGCTCGAGCGCGCGAACCCGCTCACCCGCGCGGTGACCCCTGACGGGGTGCAGCACGAGCTGGCAATCACCGACTACACCGTGCACGTCGCCACGGGCAACCTCGCCATCACCTACCTCCGCCTGCCTCTGGGGACCGAGCTCGTCTCCGAGCTGGAGTTCCGCTGCGTGCTGGTCCATGTGACTCAGTGGAAAGAGCTCCGCTTCACCGGGCTCGGCCCGGGCGAGAGCGCTCCGCTCCACTGCGGGCCGTTCGAGTTGTGGGTGGGCGGCGAGCCCGGGCGGTTCGTGGTGGGGGCCGGGGCGATGGCGGAATTCGAGGCCGAGCACCGCTCGTTTAGCGAACGGGTGCCGATCGAGGGGCTGCACCACCGCTGGGCCTTACAGGCGGTGCAGGTGCAGGACGCGAACGGGCGCCAACTCTTCAACATGGGCGGTGGCGGCAGCGGGGGTGTGAGCGTGGGGCATTTCTACCCCGAGATGATGGGCGCGCCGGGCGCTTCGGTTGAGCCCGAGATCGCCTACCCGGTGAGCGTCAGCCTGCGCGTACCGGTGGTGTTCGAGAGGGAAGAGGTGCGCTTCCTGTTTAGGGATGTCCCGGTTCCGCGCCGGATGCCGGAATGACCCCCCTCTGCACCTGGTGTCGAACGGTGCGCTACGTCGCTCTGACGGATCCACCCGCGAGCCGCCCGAGCGTCTCGGCTCCCCAGCCGAGCACGTCATTCCAGGCGCTCGGGACGCCGCGCGTGAGAGGGGGCGGGTCCCAGTCCAGCTGAGCGCACGCCGCAGCGATCGACTCACGGGCAGCGTGTGCGGCGACGCGACGAACCGTGTCGGGCTTCTCGCCGAGACGCGCGAGTTCCAGCAACTCAGTCGACACGGCGAAGACGCGCGTCCATTGCGGTTCGGTCAAGCCCTCGTCCGCTGCGAGAGAGGAGAGCAACTGTGGCTCCACGATCCGGAATCGGAGTGTGTTCCCGTCCGCGCGCCGCGTGGCGATGCCTGCGTCGGCGAGTTCGGTGAGGATCCGCGCCACCGTCCTCTTCGAGTAACCAGCCGACGCCAATTCAGCCGCGCTCGCCCAACGGGAGCGACCGAGCAAGAGGCTCGTCAGCACATCGGCGCGCGCCCCCACTCCGGAGAGTGCACGCATTCGCAGACGCAGGAGTGACGGGCGCTCGAGGGGCAGCCGGATGGGGGGACGCTCGCGGACGTCACATACGAGTACAATCTGGAGTACGCCGACGGCGAGGTGGACACGGCGTCGAATCTCAGCGACTGGGTTTCGGTGGGTGAGACGGCCGTCTTTACCCCCGAGAACCTGGGGAAGGTGATCGTGCAGAGTTCCGTCCTTGCGGCCAGGAACCCGTTCGTGACGAAAGTCAATGTCACGAACCTCGACGGGTCGAACTGAGCTCCGGCGTCGTAAGTCGAAAGGGACAACATGGGGTGCACTTGGCGGAGCATGTCAATCGCGCAGCTGACCCTGGTCCTGCTGATGCTGTCTGCAACTGGTTGCGACGGAGATGCCCGGAAGCCCCCCGCGGCCCCGGTGCCCGCCCCTCCGGCAGCCCCTCCGGCCGGCCTGACCGCAGTCGGCGCCCGTTGGACAGTCGACGTTGAGCAGTACTCCGAAGGTTGGAGGTTTTCCGGGGGAGTGGAGGAAGACATCGTCGTGGCCCGGGCGTCCGTCTTCTGTGAAGTTGTCGGTGAAGGTGGTGCGGGGGAGGGGGAGTACTGGATCGTCGAACTGCGCCGGGATCATCCCCCTGTCTACGGAGGTGCCGCCTACCGCATCCACAGCCTCAAGAAGTCCCCGGAGTTACTCCATGTCGAGTCCATTGACCAACCTGATGCCACCGCAGAGTTCAAGTTGCGTCGCCACGGGGCCGTTCCGTACCTCTGGGGTGTGGCCCTGCCCTTGCTTCCCCTGGAACTCCCGGGCGGGCTGGACGAAGCCGGTACTGTCGAGCTCCAAGTGCCGGGCAAGCGCGTGACTCTTCGCAGGACAGTGAAGATAGAGACCGATTCGGTCGAGGTCCTGCTGGAAGTGATTTCACCGGTGGAGTCCCACACTATTCGGCAGGTTTGGGACAAGGGGCTTCGCTGGTGGACCAGGTATGAGCGGTTCGTGGAAGGCCATCCGAGTCTCATTGCGACGCTGGTCGAGAAGGACGACTGAAGAGCGGTTAGTGTGGTGAGTCCGAAATCCCACCTACATTCGAGGGCCGCTGCATCGCCACCCACTGCGTTTCTCATCGGTTGAACCAGCAAGGTTGCGCCCTCCTCGCTCCTTGCGGGGCGTGCGCACCGGCGCTCTCGGTGTGACGGGGGACTTCTGACTCACCACACTCGTCGGATTGGGGGGTATCACCGCGAGTCAGGTCGATCTCTCCCAAGACCCCTCGGAGGGAGCTGCATCGTCAGCGCCTGGATGGATTTCGGGGAATAGACAACAGCTCAGGGGGGCGCCCGATCCCGCAATCCCAAAGGGAATGAGCAAGGGTGGTCAAGCGAGGCCGACACGGCGGTCGGCCCTCCAAAAAGGACTCCCGGTGTTGTTTTTTCGCCTTCATTGGAGGCGCAGGAGCCGGAAGCGCCCCCTCTACCGCCTCCCCCGACGAGGCCCCCCGGGCGGCCCACCCTGCGGCCCCCCACGCGGCCCACGCCTCCCCAGCTTCCGCCGCCGCTCGTCCGGGGAGAGCTTCATCAACTCCTCGATCTCCCCGGCGATCTTGGCACGGGCGGTGGCCTGGATCTTCTGGTGGGCGCGGTGGCAGACCTCCCGCTCGGCCTTGGCCCGTTCGGCCTCGGGCAGGGCGGCAAGCCGGGCGCGCTCCTCCTCGGGCAGGGCGGCCAGGGCGCGTTCTCTTTCGATGGCCTTGAAGCCCTCGATCCGCTCCGGGCCCCTGAGGTCCCCGAGACGCTCTTTCTCCTGGTCCGTCAGGCTCTTCAGGAACTCGTCGTGGAGCAGTTCCTTCATCCTCCCCATGGCGAACCGGATCAGACCCTCGCGGTCCTTTCCGGGCAGGCGGTCGAACTGCTCCCTGAGCTCCGGCGGCAAATTCGAGAGGAACTCCTCCTCGATCAACTTGATTCGCTCCCGCTTCCGGCGGAGGTCCTCGATGTTGCGGCGGTGCCTTACCTCTTCGAGCTTCCGGTGAAGCTCCTCCCGCTCGGACTCGCTCATGTCGCGGATCCGCTCCTCCCAAAGCTCCCGCCGGCGCTTGCGCTCGGCGTCGGAGAGCGCCTTGACGCGCTCCTCGTAGAGCCGGAGCTTCTCGCGCTGCTCCTCCTCGCTCAGGCTCTCCCACTTCTTCAGGAGCTCCTCGAGGGTGACCTCCTCTTCCGGCTCCGCGGCGTCCTGGGCCAGGACCGGCGTCGCGGTGACGAGAAGGAGGCAGACGATGGTGAGCGTCCGGAACAGATCAGCCTCCCGAGCCGTTCATCATGGCGAGGGCTTCGTCGCTCATGCTCTCGAGGTAGTCGAGATCCTCGGCCACTTCCGTGAGGTCCGGGTCTTCCAGGAGGTCGAGGGTGTCGGCGTCGAGCTGGTCCATGACCAGCAGGAGGTCCCGGGGGGGCTCATCGGTGGCGAAGCCGCCGAGCAGGGCGGCGACGCCCACGCAGAGGAGCAGGCTCGCCGCCGCGGCGAGGGAGCCGAGCCTGAGGACTCGTCTCCGGGGCCGGTAGTGCGGGAGCACGCGGGGCAGGAGGTCCACCTCGGGGAGGGGGAAGGTCCACTGAAGGAGCGCGTCGCCGGTCGAGCGGAGCCGGTCCGCCTCCTCCCGGCAATCGGCGCACTCCGCGAGGTGATCCACCACCGGGCGCGCGTCTTCTTCCGTGAGCTCCCCGTCCAGGTGCGCGACCAGCTCCTTTTGGATGTGGCGGCACCAGGGGTCACCGTCGTGCGCGACCTTCAGCACGTTTCCGGCAAAGTCGATCCGGCTGTCGGTCGGGCCGCCGATCACGCCGAGGAGGTCGCAGCTCGTGTCGAGGGCCTTGGCCTCGTTGCGGCAGGAAGTGCAGGATTCGAGGTGCGTGTCGATCGCCACCCTCTCTTCGGGGCTGAGTTCCCCGTCGAGCCAGGCCACCAGGTCCGCTTTCACCTCATCACACCGCATCAGGTGACTCCTCCCGGAGATAGGGCGTCAGCCGCTCCTTGATCCTCACGCGGGCGCGGGTCAACAGGCTCTTCACCGCGGTCACGGTCGTGTCCATCGCCTCGGCCACCTCCTGGTAGCTCTGGCCTTCGAACTTGTTCAAGAGAATCGCGATCCGCTGGTTCTCCGGCAGTTCGGCGATGATCTCCCGGATGCGGATGGAGAGTTCCTCCTCTTCGAGCAGCTGCACCGGCTCCGGTCGATCCTGTTCGGCCATGTCCAGGTTCAGGTTGCTGGAAGTCTCCGTGGCCACGGCCAGTGACATCGTCTGTCGTCCCTTTCGCCATCGGATCTCGTTCAGGCACAGGTTCACCACGATGCGATAGAGCCAGGTCGAGAACTTGGCCCGCGGCTCGTAGCGCTCTCGCGCCTTGTAGACCCTGAGGAAAGCCTCCTGCGCCAGGTCTTCCGCGCTGCCCCGCTCTCCGAGGTAGCGGTAGGCAAGACCCAACACCCGATCCTGGTAACGAGTCACCAGCATCGCGAAGGACTTCTCGTCGCCGCCCCTGACCTTCATCATCAGGTCGGCGTCCGGGTCTCCGTTCCGGTTCGGTTCGCTCACTTGGTTGAAACCCCTTCTGGTACGTTCGAGTTTCTATTTTTCACGTCATCTCGCCCCGTGCGTAGAACAGTTTTCCATCCGAAGGCAGAATTCGCGTCGGGTACCGTAGCCGCATGGTTCGGCTCCTCGTCTACGTGTTGTTCCTCTTTTCCGGCGCCACGGCCCTCGTCTACGAGGTCTCCTGGACCCGGCGGCTGGTGCTCGAACTCGGTTCCACGACGCAGGTGGTGAGCCTGATCCTCGCGGCCTGGATGACCGGCCTGGCCCTGGGGGCCCGGCTCTTCGGGAAGATCGCGGACCGGACCCGGCGTCCGCTGCTCTGGTATGCGGCCCTCGAGACCGGCATCGGGTTGCTGGCCATCGTCTTTCCGGTGCTCCTCGGTCTGATGGGTGGGGTCTCCCGCATGCTGTCCCTCGGGAAGGCGCCTACCATGGTGTTGGCCTTCCTGGTGCTGCTCCTGCCCACCACGCTCATGGGCGCCACCCTGCCGATCCTCTCCAAATTCGTCATCGATCGCATGAGGGGCATGGCCACCCGGATCGGGCTGCTCTACGGCCTGAATACCGTCGGTGCGGTCTTCGGCACCTTCCTGGCCGGCTTCTACCTCGTGGAGACATACGGCGTCTACGGCGCCAGCCTCGTTGCGGCGGGCGCCAACCTCGCGGTCGCCGGCGCGGCGCTCCTCCTCGGCCTTCTTGCGGGGAAGCGGGAAGAGGAGGCGCCGCTCCCGGAGGAGGCGCCGGACCCCGGGATCTCCCTTCCGCGCCTGGCTCTCGTGGCCGCCTTCGCCTCCGGGCTCTTCTCCCTCGGAAGCGAGGTGCTGTGGACGCGGATGCTCGTCTTCTACCTCGAGGGCTTCACCTACACCTTCGCGGCGATGCTGACGACCTTCCTCGCCGGGCTCTCCCTCGGCGCGCTGATCTCGGGAGTGATCGCCAACCGCCTGAAGAGTCTGCGCCTCTACGTGGGCGTGTTGTTCCTGCTCAGCGGTCTCGTCTCCGCCGGCGTGCTCTTCGCCCTGACCCGCCACTTCGAGGTGACGAACTGGGCCAAGGACATCACCGCCGGCCTCTTCGATGACTGGCGAGACCACCACGCGGCGAGCCTCTTTCTGTCCTCCTTCGTCGTGCTCTTCCCGCCGGCGCTGATCATGGGCGGCATCTTCCCCGCGGTGGCGCGCATGGCCACCCGGCACGTGGGGGAGGTGGGCTCGCGCGTGGGCGCGGTGTACGCCGTCAACACCCTCGGTTCCGTGGCCGGCGCCCTCGTCGGGGGGCTCCTCCTGACGCGTGTCATCGGCATGGCGCCGGGAGCCGCGATTTTCGCCTTCCTCGCCGTCGGTACCGGCATGCTCATCCTCGGACGGCGCTGGGTTTTCGGTCTGCCGGTCGTGGTCTCGATGGTGCTCCTCGTTTTCCTGGCCCACCCCGGCACCCCGTTCGTCATGTACAGCCACGTCTTCAAGGGCGAGCGGGCGCTGGAACGCAACCTCCTCTCCTACGAGGAAGGCGCCTACGCCGCGGTGAGCGTGGTGGAGGACGTGCGCAACGGCGTCCGCGCCGTCTACACCGACGAGTTCCAGGCCGCTGCGACGGGCCCCCAGTACAAGTACATGCGGATGCTGGCCCACCTCCCCCTGCTCTTCGCCCCGCAGTGGGAGGGCGCCGACGTCCTCGTCATCTGCTTCGGCACCGGCACCACCGCCGGCTCCGCCTCCGTTCACCCGCTCGGGCGGCTCGACATCGTGGAGATCTGTCCGGAGGTCCTGGACCAGGCGCCCCGCTTCACCTCGGTGAACAAGGGGATCCTGTCGCCGGGCAGGAAGCACCCCTTCGAACTCGATGTGCACGTCGATGACGGCCGCAACTACCTCCTCCGCACGGATCGGCGGTTCGACGTCATCACCCTCGAGCCGTTGATGCCGTACACGCCGGGGGCGGTGAGCCTGTACTCGAAGGACTTCTACGAACTCTGCCGCGACCGGCTGGACGAGGGCGGCGTGATGTGCCAGTGGATCCCCATCCACGCCATGTCGAGCGACGACTACCGGATGCTGCTCCGCTCCTTCACCGAGGTTTTTCCGGAGACCACGCTGTGGTTTGTGGAGGGGACCTCGCTGGTCATCGGGACGGTGGGGCGGCAGAAGATCGACTACGGCCGGCTGGTCGAGCGCATGGCCCTGCCCGCCATCGAGAAGGACCTCGAGGAGATCGGTTTCCGGGACCCCGCGCTGGTGCTGAACACCTTCGTCTCGGGGGGACGGGATCTGCTCGCCGCCCTGATCCACGCCGAGGTGATGACCGACGAGCACCCGATCATGGAGTTTCGGCCGGTGCCCTACAAGTGGCCGAACTCCTTCGCCGCGGACAACCTCGCGGTGCTCTATCACCTGAGAAAGTCGGTGGCGCCGTTCCTGATCGAAGAGACGGTGCCGGAGGAACTCCGCGCCGGCCTCGGCGAGAAGATCGAGCGGTACTACCAGGGCGGGCAGGCCTTCCTCGAGGCTCGCCACATGAAGGAGCGCTCGGCGTTCCTCGGAACCATCGGCGACCGGGAGGGCCAGGAGCGGTTCTACCGTCAGGCTCTCGGCGCCTACGACCGGGCGGTGGAACTCAATCCCGCCGACGAGTCCGCGCGCTACCTCCGCGTCAACGCTCAGTACGGCTGGCAGATGTCCATCGGGATCCTGGAGATGGAGCGAGGGGATCTCACGAAGGCCGAGCGGATCTTCCGGGAGGCCGCGGACCTGAGGAACGCCTTCAAGGGCGACCTCGCCTGGACCTGGCTCGGCCGCGTACGCAACCGGCTGGGCCGCCACGAGGCCGCCCTCCATGCCCTCGATCGGGCGCTCGAGATCTTCCCGAAGAGCCCCACCGCCCTCGCGGAACGGGCCTTCGCCCGCTTCGAACTGGGGGATGTGGCGGGTGCCGCGGACGACTTCCGCCTGGCACTGGCGACACCGGACCTCCCCCCGGACTACGACGACGCCCTTCGCGCGGTGATGAAGAAGGTCCTGCATCGGGCGGAACAGGGCCAGTTGCCGCGGCAGGCGGTCGGCCAACCGGCCGCGACCTCGTTGATCGCCGATCTGAAGCGAGCCGCACCCTCCGACGTGGCTGACCGGAGGCAGAAGCTCCGGAACCTCTATCGCGAGGATCCCGACGCGGTGCGCGAGGCCCTGGCGCCTTTCGTGGCCGCCGCCCGGGACACCACTCGGAGCGAGGAGGAGCAGCTCTTCGCGCTGAGGGTGTTCATCGCGCTCGGAGACCTGCCCGGCGCGCTCGATCTGCTCAAAACCGGGGCCCCCGCGGTGAGGGAGCGTGCGGCGGATGAGCTTTGTCGCGTAAAACAGAAGGCGGTGATCCCCGCGCTGATCGCGGCCATGCGGGATCCCGACCGCGGTGTGCGGGAAGCGTCCTGGGCCGGTCTCTTCGTGCTGACCGGTAAGCGGCCCGAGGACTTCGATCCCGCCGGCCCGGAGGTGGAGCGCGAGGCCGCCCTTACCCCGCTCGAAGAGTGGTGGCGGGAAGCCGAACCCGGATTCGAATTCGGACGATAGCCGACGATAGAGGGTGGAAGATGCCGAGCATCCTGGTCGTGGATGACGAGAAGGTCGTGCAGGAGTCGCTGCTCCGCTGGTTCGGAGACGATGGCTACGAGGTCGAGGTGGCGAACGGCGGCAAGCCCGCTCTCGCGAAGCTCGCCGCGCGTTCCTTCGACGTGATGCTCGTGGACATCCGGATGCCGGGGATGGACGGCCTGGAACTCCTCGACCGCGTGAAGGAGGGGGCTCCCAGCACAGTGGTCATCATCATGACCGGCTATGCCACGGTGGACTACGCGGTCCGTGCCCTGAAGCACGGGGCGTGGGATTTCGTGAAGAAGCCCTTCGACCCCGACGACCTGTCCCGCCTGGTTTCGAAGGCCCTGGAGCACCGGGGACTCCTGGCCGAGAACCTGAAGTTGAAGCAGTCCCTGGCGGACATCTCCGAGTTCGGCGACATCGTCGGCGAGTCCGAGGGCATCCGGCAGACCCTGGAGCTGGTGCAGACCGTCGCCAGCACCGACTCGACGGTGCTCATTCACGGAGAGTCGGGCACCGGAAAGGAACTGATCGCCCGCGCCATCCACGCCTCCAGCGCCAGACGGTACATGCCGATCGTCCCCGTCTCCTGCGGCGCCCTGCCCGACTCGCTGATGGAGTCGGAACTCTTCGGCCACGAGAAGGGTGCCTTCACCGGCGCGCAGTATCGCCGGAAGGGGAAGCTCGAACTCGCCGACGGCGGAACTCTCTTCCTCGACGAGGTGGGGGAGATCAGCAAGAAGACCCAGGTGGACCTGCTCCGCGTGCTCCAGGACCACACCTTCACGCGGCTCGGCGGGCAGGACCCGATCCAGGTCGACTTCCGCGTCATCACCGCCACCCACCGGACCCTCGCGGAAATGGTCAACGAGGGCTCGTTCCGCCAGGACCTCTTCTACCGCCTGAACGTCGTGACCATTCCCGTGCCCCCGCTTCGGGATCGCCACGGCGACATTCCCCTCCTCTCGCACCACTTCCTCCGCCGCCTCTCGAACCAGATGAGCAGGCGGTACGAGGACATCGAGCCCGAGGCGATGGCGATCCTGAAGGAGCACACCTGGCCGGGCAACGTCCGGGAACTCGAGAACGCCCTCGAGCGCGCCATGGTGGTGGGCACCCCGCCGGTCATTCGCGCGAAGGACCTGCCTCTCTGCCCGGTGGATGCGGGGCCGATCGTGAGCCCCCCGCCCGGCGCGACCTCCCTCGCGTCCATGGAGCGCCTCCACATCCAGCGGGTCCTCGATGAACACGGCGGGAACGTCTCCCGCGCCGCGCGTGAACTCGAGATCGACCGGGTCACGCTCTACAACAAGATCAAGAAGTACGACCTGCACCGGGACTGATCCGCCTTGAACCGCCTCCTGCTCGTGCCCCTCGCCGACGTAGACCGGAAACTCGTCCGGGACGTGGCCCGAGGCCTGCGGCAGGCCCTGCGAGTGGAGGTGGAGCGCGTCTTCATCGACGTCGATCCGGAGCGGGTCCTCGACCCCGACCGCGCGCAGTATCACTCCACCCCCCTGATCGATCAGCTGGTGGCCCTGGGCGCCCCCGCCCCCGAAGAGCGCATCCTCGGCATGACCGAGGGCGACCTCTTCGTCCCCATCCTGACCTTCGTCTTCGGCGAGGCCCAGGTGGGCGGCCCGGGAGCCGTCTTCTCCGTGAAGAGACTCCGGCCCACCTTCTACGGCATGCCCGAGAACCGGAAACTCCTCGTCTCCCGAGCGGTCAAGGAGGCCCTCCACGAAGTCGGCCACACCCTGGGGCTTCTGCACTGCCGGAGCGCGGAGTGTGTGATGCGGGCCTCGACGAATGCGAGGGAGGTGGATTTGAAGCCGGCGCGGTTCTGTCGGGAGTGCGCAAGAAGCGCGCGGCTTGACCCGGCCTGAGCCGTTCCTTCCCCGTCCAACCACCCCGACGCATCCCCCTTGTGATTGCGGGTCGGCGCGCCCCCCTGAGCTGTTTTCCTTCCCCCTGAATCCAACCAGGCTCCGACAGAGCGGAGCCCTCCGAGGCGCAAATCGACCCCACGCCCCCTCGGAGGGCCGACCGCCGTGTCGGCCGGCGCCGCAAGGCGCCCTTCGACCTACCCCTCTTCCCTCAAAGCCGCCGGAATTCCCTCCCGATACGTCGGATACAAAAGCTCGACCCCAAGCCGCCCCCGCACCGCCGACCCGTCCACCTGTCGGGTCACCCGCATCGTCTCCGGAAGCTCCGACGGATCCGTTCCCAGGGGCTTCGGCAGGCCGAGCAGGCCGGCGACATACTCCGCCACCTCCTTTGACGTGGCCGGCTCACGGTCGGCGACGGGCCAGGCGCCGGTCAGGTCGGAGTCGAGCGCCGCCGTGGCGATCCTGGCCAGGTCCTCCACATGGATGCGGCTGACGAAGTTGCTTCCGTCCCCGGCCATGCGGTAGCGCCCTTCGCGCATCATCACGTGCAGCCCGCGACCGGGGCCGTAGATGGCGGCGGGGCGGAGGATCATCGAGGCCCACGGGCCGGCCGTGACCTGTTCCTCCATCTCGTAGCGGCGGACCTGCCGGGGAGTGGTCGCGGCGGCCGGGGTCGAGGCATCGATCATCTTCTGATCGCCGTAGACCCCCGTGGTGGAGATGAGGACCATTCTCGCCACGCGGTCGCCGAGGGCCTCGAGCCCGTCGATCTTCGCGGGCACCGAGTGCAGGACCACCGCCCCCGTGGGAATCTCCGCCGCCAGGCGCAGAAGCCCTTCCGGGTCGGCGAGGTCGAGGGGGAGGACGCGGGCTCCGGCAGCCGCGAGATCCGCGAGCCCCTCGGGGGAGCGGGTGGTCACGGTGACGCTCCGGCCCCGGGCGAGGAGGGCCTTCGCCACGCGGCGGCCGGTGAAGCCACATCCCAGAATAGTGGTCGGTCGATCATTCATGAGGCTGCTCCCGGTGTTGGCATTTCTGGCCGCGGAGCCCAGATCTTGACATCGTGGGCCGCGGCGGGCCAAGAAGCCCGTGAGGAGGATGGATCTTGCGAGTAGCCGTGTTTGGACTCGGGTATGTCGGTTCGGTCAGTGCCGCCTTTTTCGCGGCGCGGGGACACACCGTCCTCGGTGTGGATCCTGATCCGTTGAAGACCGAGGCCCTGATGGACGGCCGGGCGCCGCAGGCCGAACCGGGCCTGACCGAACTCGTTCGTGAGGGCGTCGCCGCGGGCAGGCTCGGGATCGCGCCGACCGCGGCGGAGGCGGTGGCGGGCACGGAACTGGCCCTGCTCTGTGTCGGGACGCCGAGCCTGCCCTCCGGCGAACTCGACACCCGGGCGCTTCAGCAGGTCGCCGGGGAGATCGGGGCGGCGCTGCCGGCGGACGGTGAGCCTTACGGGGTGGTGGTCCGCTCCACCTCCCTGCCCGGAACCTCCCGGCGGGTGGCGGACTGGATCGCGGGCGCCGGCGGCCCTCTCGCCAGCGGCCGCTTCGGTGTCGCCGTCAACCCCGAGTTCCTGCGGGAAGGAACGGCCATCGAGGACTTCGAGCGCCCCCCGTTCACCGTGGTGGGCAGCGATGACGCCTGGCTCATCGCCATGCTCCGTGAACTGTATGCGGTCGTCGAGGGACCGTTTCACGCCACCAGCACGGGCGTGGCCGAAGCGCTGAAGTACGCCTGCAACTCCTTCCACGCCACGAAGGTCGTCTTCGCCAACGAGATCGGGCGGATCTGCCGCGCGGCGGGGGTGGATGGTCGCGAGGTCATGCGGATCTTCTGCGACGACCACGATCTCAACCTCTCCGCCTACTACCTCAAGCCGGGTTTCTCCTACGGAGGGTCGTGCCTGCCGAAGGACGTGCGCGCCCTGGTCAATGCGGCGCGCCACCTGGATGTGGAGGTGCCGCTGCTCTCTTCGCTCGAGACTTCGAACCGCCTGCCGGTGGAAGATGCCCTCGGGCGGGTCCTGGCCCGCGGAAAGCCCCGCACCGCCATGATCGGCATGAGCTTCAAGGCCGACACCGACGACATGCGGGAGAGCCCCTTCCTGGAACTCGTGGAGCGGCTGATCGGCAAGGGCCTCGACGTGGCCGTGCTGGATCCGGATGTGCGCTGGCAGGACGTGTTCGGTTCGAACCGGGCTTTCGTTACGCGTGAGTTGCCCCATGTGAGCCGGGTCCTGGTGGACGACTTCGCCGGCCTCGGCGACCGCGAGTTCGTGGTGGTGGGCAAGGCGGTGCCGGGACTTCACGAGTATCTCGGCAGCCTCGGCCCGGAGTGCCTGGTGCTCGACCTGGTCGACGTGGTTGGGGATCCCGGGAGCCTCGCCGCGGAGGTGCAGGGCATCGCATGGTGAAGAAGCGGATCCTCTGGTTGAAGAGCGCCATCCCCTGGCCCCTCGACCAGGGTACGAACTTCATCGCCCTGAACCTCTTCCGTCAGCTCTCGGCGGACTACCACATCACCTACCTGGCCCTGACCGGCCCCGGGGATGCCGAGCGTCTCGAGGCCCTCCGGGAGTACGTGGAGGTCTTCGAGGTTCCCCGGCCGAACCTCCGTTCCCGGGTCCACCGCGCTCTCTACTCCGCCACCTACCGTCTCCGCTCGGCGGTGTCGTTCCTGCCCTCGGAGATCTTCTACGAGTTGCCCCGCGTCTATCGGCGGGCGGTAAAGGAGCAGATGGAGTTGGGCCGCTACGACCTCCTCTTCATGCACTACTGGTATCTGGCCGAACTCGGGGACTGGCTCTCCGACTACAACACCGCGGTGTTGTTGCACGACAACGAGGTGGAGCGCCTGATCACCGAGAGGGCTTCCTTCAAGTCCTTCCTGAAGCGGCGCAAGTGGTCGAAGCGGGCCGCCTTTGCCCTCGCCGCCCACCGCCGCATGATGGACCGGGTCCGCAACGTCTTCTTCTATACCGCCAACGATCGCGACGCGTTCTTCACGCGGGGAGGCCGGCAGTACGGAAACGCGCGCGTCTTCCCCTACTTCTTCGGCCTGAGCCCGGTTCCGGAGGTCGAGGTCGTGCCGGGGCGCGTCATCTTCACCGGCAAGATGTCCTACCGCCCCAACGAGCTGGCCGCGGTGCGCCTGGCCCGGGGAATCTGGCCGCTGATCCGTGAGCGTTGTCCTGAGGCGGAGCTGATCCTGGCCGGCCGCAACCCGGGTCCGGAGGTTCGGAGGTTGGCGGAGTTGCCGGGCGTGACCGTTACGGGGTTCGTCGAGGATCTGCGCACGCTGGTTTCCAGCGCGGCAGTCTACGTCGCCCCCGTCACCGTCGGCGGGGGACTGAAGATCAAGCTGATGGAGGCGGCGGAACTTTCGCGTCCCATCGTGGCCTCCCACTTCGCCCTCACCGGCTTCGGTTTCGAGCATGGCACGGAGGCCCTCATTCGGGACACCGACGAGGAGATCGCCGCCGCCGTGGCGGACCTGCTCGGGGCTCCGGAGCGGGCCGCGAAGATCGGCCGGGCGGGAAGGGAGGCCCTGCTGCGGAGGTTCTCCGGGCCGGGGGTGGAGGAGGACCTCCGGGCGCTGTTCGCGGAGATCACTGGGTAAAAAACAACACCGGGAGTCCTTTCCCAAGCCGTTCCATCCCCGCCC
>SWCD01000644.1_pt1 | contig 45200 bp, 40 predicted proteins | sample 4693011 | NCBI WGS metagenome assembly SWCD01 (sample SAMN10267278, study PRJNA491770) | bioreactor metagenome | isolation source: DHS bioreactor inoculated with marine | place: Japan: Omine Ridge, Nankai Trough
TGTTCGTCGCGCGCGAAACCTATCGCCGTCGCCGGCTGATCGACGCGCTGCGGTTTCTGCCGGTGATCGGGCTGCTGCTGTTCCTTTCGCCGCTCGTCGGCGGGGCGGGATACCTGCGCTCGACGGCGATCAGCGGAATGTTCCTCTTCGCCGTCTGGTTCGCGCTGATCGCCGCTGCTTTCGTGCTGGTGCGCCTGCTGGCCGGTGCCCCGGGCGGAACGGGCAGCGACCCGATCGAGCCTGACCATGCCCCGCCCGAGACCGGTGCGGAGGGCGCGCGCCCGATACCGCCCGCCAGATGACCTCCAATCTGCTCATCTTCATCAGCCTGGTCTACGTGGCCTTCCTGTTCGCCGTTGCTTTCGGCGCCGAAACCCAGGCCCGGCGCGGCCGCGGCGGTTGGCTGCGCTCGCCGCTGGTCTACACCCTGTCGCTGTCGATCTACTGCACCGCCTGGACCTTCTACGGCGCCGTCGGCTACGCCGCCCGGTCCGGGCTGGAATTCGTCACCATCTACCTCGGCCCGACGCTGGTGATGGTCGGCTGGTGGTGGGTGCTGCGCAAACTGGTCCGGATCGGCCGGGCCCAGCGGATCACCTCGGTCGCCGACCTGATCTCGTCGCGCTACGGCAAGTCGACCCTGCTCGGGGTGATCGTGACGGTGCTCGCGGTGGTCGGCACCACCCCCTACATCGCGCTCCAGCTCCAGTCGGTCACCCTGTCGCTCGCGGTGTTCACCGACGATCCCGGCGGCGCGCCCGCCACCGCGCTCTGGGTCGCCGCCGGCCTCACCGCCTTTTCGGTGATCTTCGGCACCCGCAGCCTCGACGTGAACGAACGCCACCACGGCGTCGTCACCGCCATCGCGGTCGAGGCGGTGGTCAAGCTCGTCGCCCTGCTGGCGGTGGGGATCTTCGTCGTCTGGGGCATCGCCGGCGGCCCCGGCGAAGTGGCCCGGGTCATCGACGCCTCGCCGATCGCCGACTGGCGCATCGACAGCGGGCGCTGGGCGGCGCTCACCTTCCTTTCGGCCGCGGCCTTCCTGACCCTGCCGCGGATGTTCCAGGTGCTGGTGGTCGAAAACGTCGAGGAAAGCCAGCTCGCGACGGCGTCCTGGGCCTTCCCGCTCTATCTGTTCCTGATGAGCCTCTTCGTGATCCCGATTGCCGCGGTCGGGCTCACGCTCTCGCCGGCAGACGCCAACCCCGACCTTTTCGTGCTCACGGTGCCGCTCGCCGAGGGGCGCGAGGGTCTGGCGACGCTCGCCTTCCTCGGCGGCTTCTCCTCGGCCACCTCGATGGTCATCGTCGCCGCGATCGCGCTTTCGACCATGGTCTCCAACCACATCGTCATGCCGGTCTGGCTGTCGTTTCGCGCCGGCGGCGCCTCGATGTCGGGCGACGTGCGCAATGTCGTGCTGATCGCCCGCCGGGTCTCGATCGGGGTGGTGCTGGCCTTGGGCTATTTCTACTACCGGCTGTCGGGTGGCGGCACGGCGCTGGCCGCCATCGGGCTCATCTCCTTCGCCGGCATCGCCCAGGTCCTGCCGGCGATGCTGGGCGGGCTGTTCTGGCGCGGCGCGACCCGGGTGGGTGCTGCGGCGGGCCTGACGGTGGGCTTCGCGATCTGGGCCTACGCCTTGTTCCTGCCCTCCTTCGGTCCGGCGCTGTTCAGCCCCGAGCTGATGGCGCAGGGCCCCTGGGGGATCGGCTGGCTGCGGCCGCAGGCTTTCTTCGGGGTCGAGGGGCTCGACCCGGTGGTCCATGCCTTCCTCTGGTCGATGGGGTTCAACGCGCTGTTCTTCTTCACCTTTTCGCTGGCCTCCTTCCCGACCCCGCTGGAACGCCTGCAGGGGGCGCAATTCGTCAACGTGTTCGAGCATTCGCGGCCGACGCGCGGCTGGGCGCGGGGCACGGCCGAGGCCGAGGACCTGCTCATCATGGCGCAGCGGATCATGGGCGGCACCCAGGCGCAGGCGCTGTTTCGCGACCAGGCCGCGGCCCAGGGCAAGTCCGGCTACCTGCCCGACACCACGCCCGGATTCCTCGAACGGCTCGAGCGCGAGCTCTCGGGCTCGGTCGGGGCGGCGACGGCGCACGCGATGGTCGGCCAGATCGTCGGCGGGGCGGCGGTTTCGGTCGAAGACCTGATGGCCGTGGCCGACGAGGCGCAGCAGATCCTCGAATATTCGTCGCAGCTCGAGGCAAAGTCGGAGGAGCTGACAAGAACCGCTCGTAAGCTTCAGGAAGCCAACGAGAAACTGACTCAGCTGTCGATCCAGAAAGACGCCTTCCTGAGCCAGATCAGCCACGAGCTGCGCACGCCGATGACCTCGATCCGGGCGTTTTCGGAGATCCTGCGCGAGGGCGGGCTCGGCGCCGGGGCGCAGGCCAAATATGCCGGCATCATCCAGGACGAGGCGATCCGGCTCACCCGGCTGCTCGACGATCTGCTCGACCTCAGCGTGCTGGAGGCCGGCCAGGTCTCGCTCAATATCCAGCAGGCCCGGCTCGATGCGGTGATCGATCGGGCGGTGGCGGCGGCGTCGAGCGCGGGCATGGCCGACCGGCTCGACATCCGCCGCGACCGGGCCCGCGAGGCGCTGACGGTCGAGACCGATCCCGACCGGCTGGCCCAGGTGTTCATCAACCTGGTGGCCAATGCCGCCAAGTATTGCGACGCCGACAAACCGCGCCTGACGATCTGGGTGAGCCGCCGCGACGGGGCGCTCATGGTCGATTTCGTCGACAACGGGACCGGCATCCCCGAGGAAAGCCAGGGCGTGATCTTCGAGAAGTTCTCCCGTCTCAGCGACCAGCAGAAGGCCGGCGGCGCCGGGCTCGGGCTGGCGATCTGCCGCGAGGTCATGGCAAGGCTGGGTGGCGCGATCACCTACCTGCCGGGTCAGGGCGGGGCGGCGTTCCGGGTGATCCTGCCGCCACCATCCGGCGGATCGGTCGCCGAGGGCTGAAACAGGCCGCGAGTCGCGTTCGAATCCGGTCGGCATTAACCAATTCTGAAGGTTGAGGTGCGACAGCTAGGGGAAGGAGAACCCCGGGTGCTGAACGGATGACGACAGAGGCACAGCCAAGTGCGATGCGGCGCAAGGCCGGCGCCGGCAGACCCCCGCCGGAAATCGGGCGGCTGACCGCCGCCAAGGCGGTGCGCGCGGCCGTCGTGCAGGCGGCCGACGAGGTCGCGGGGCTTGCGGCCAGCGCAGGCCTCGTCGAGGAACGGCGCACGACGCTGGATCCGTTCGTCGAGGCCGTGGCCGACCCGGCCCTGCTCGCACTGGTCGAAGGTCCGGGCAGCCGATACGGGCTGATGGTGCTCGACGTCCAGATGGTGGCCGCGCTGATCGAGATACAGACGACCGGCCGGGTCGTGCCCCGCCCCGCCGAGCCCCGCACTCCGACCCGGACCGACGCGATCATGTGCGCCGATTTCATCGACCGGTTGCTCGACCTGCTCGACGAGCGGGTGGCCGAGGCGCAACTCGACGTGGCGCCGGCGATGACCGGCTTTCGCTACGGGCTCGCGCTGTCGGAAAAGCGCGCGATCGCGATGACCCTCGAGGATATTCCCTACCGCGAGTTTCGCTTCGACGTCGATCTCGGGCGCGGCGCGAAATCGGGCGCGATGCAGATCCTGCTGCCGTTCGACCCGCCGGGCACGGTGCGCAACGGCGCCGCCGAGGCCGAGGTCTTCGCCCAGGCGCTGCGCGCCCAGGTGCTCGAAACCGAGGCCGTGCTCACGACGACGCTGTTTCGCCGCCGGATGTCGCTCGCCGAGGTCGCGGCTTTCGAGGTCGGCACGCGCCTGGTCCTGCCGCGGGCGGCGCTCGGCTCGATCACCGTCGAGGGGCTCGACGGCACCGTGGTCGCGACCGGTCGGCTGGGGCAGGTCAACGGCCACCGCGCGGTGCGCCTGACTGTTGCCGGGGGCGGTGTCGATCCGGCCGCGGACAGAAGCCCCGCGGCCGCGCTGCACCCGAAAGCGCGCGCGCGCGACCTGCCCGCGCCGGACATGCCCGCGCCCGCACCGGCGGGACCTGACGCGCCCGGTTGCGGCGATCCGGCTGCGGCCGTGCGGGGCCACGGCGACCCTGGCGATCTCGCGGCTTCGGGCGATCCGGGCAGCCCGGGCGGCTGAGGCTCCGGCCCGGGTCGGGCAGCCGAGCATCGGATCCACCGGGCGCCCTCCGCAGGCAGGCCCCGACGGCCTGAATCGGCTCGACCGCCCGGACCAAGCGTGCCCCGCTTGACCTGAGTCAAGGCGTCGGCGGCGCAAGGCGGCGCAGGATGTCGAAGATTCAAGGAGATGGTCGATGGTCGACACCGCGAAATTCCGGAGCGTTCTCGAAGCGCGACTGGCGGAACTGCAGGCGCGCCTGCAGGAAATCGATGAGGCGCTCGACAGCCATCAGTCGAAAGACTGGGAAGAACTCGCGACCGAACGCGAGGGCGATGAGGTGCTCGAGCAGATGGGGTCGAGCGGCAAGGTCGAAATCACCAAGATCAAGGCCGCCCTCGACCGGATGGAGGAGGACGAATACGGCTTTTGCGTGAGCTGCGGCGAGGAAATCTCGGAGGAACGGCTCGACGTGGTGCCGCACACGCCGTTTTGCCGGAATTGCGCCGACAAGCGTACCTGACCGGCAGACAGGGAAAGGAGACCCGGATGGCGCACGAAGACCTCTTGGCAGCCATCGCGACCCTGCTGGACGACCTGTCCGCGCGTCCCGAGGATCGTTACCTGTTGCAAGACCAATTGCGCCGCAAGATCGGCGAGTTGCGCGCGCAGGGGGCGCCGGTACCGGCCGAGCTTCTGCAATACGAGGACGACCCGTCCAGCGAGAGCGACGACGTTTTCGACAACATGCCGATCTGACGCCGGCTGTCCGGCCATGCCAACCGCCCGGCGCGCCGGTCGATCCGGTGAGGATGTTGCAAACCGGCTTTGGGATTGTCTTATTCACCCAAAGCCTTAAGGTTGTTTCAACGTAGTCTGGCGAAACGGCTGTCGAGGGCGAGATGAGCGAATCCGTGCGCTACGAGACGCGCGAGGGTGTTGCGCTGATCACCGTTGCCAATCCCCCTGTCAACGCGCTTGTCCAGCCGGTGCGGGCCGGGATCGAGGCGTGCCTGGCGCGCGCGATTGCCGATCCGGAGGTCGGCGCCATCGTCATCGGCGGCGACGGGCGGACCTTTCCCGCCGGCACCGATGTGCGCGATTTCCACCGCGAGGCCGACCGGCCGCGGCTGGGCGAGGTCTGCGCCCGGATCGAGGCCGCGCCGAAACCGGTGATCGCCGCGGTCCATGGCACGGCTCTCGGCGGCGGGCTCGAACTGGCGCTCGCCTGCCACTACCGAATCGCCCTCGCCGGCACCCAGTTCGGCCTGCCGGACGTGATGCTGGGCGTCGTGCCCACCGCCGGGGGAACCCAGCGGCTGCCGCGCCTGATCGGCCCCGCCCGCGCGCTCGAAATGCTGCTGAGCGGCCGGCCGGTGAAGGCGAAACAGGCGGAAAACGCCGGCCTCATCGACAAGATGGTGCGCAAGAATCTCGACCGCGCCGCCTTCGGGACCGCCCGCAACATGGCGCGCAACGGCCAGCCGCCGCGCCCGACGGGGGCCTGGACGGTCGGTTTGCGCGATCCCGCAGCCTATCTCGCCGTCATCGCCGGACGCCGGTCGGCATTGGCGGACAATCCGCAGGTGGCGCCCGAGCAGATCGTGCGGCTGGTCGAGGCGGCGCTGCTGCTGCCGTTCAAGGCCGGGCTGGCGATGGAGCGGGCGATCTATGAGGATCTCGTCGACAGCCCCCAGGCCCGGGGGCTGCGCCATGCCTTCCTCGCCGAGCGCCGCGCCCTGCGTGCGGGGCGGCAGCCCGGGGCCGGGGCGCGCAGGATCGACCGTGTCGCGGTGCTGGGGCAGGGCACGACGGCCGCCTGGGTGGCGCGCGCCTGCCTCGCCGGCGGGGTGCCGGTGCTCCTTGCCGAACCGGATGGACCGGTGCGGCTGGCGCTGCGTGCCCGGATCGTCGCCGACTACGCCGATGACGTCCGGGCCGGCCGGATCGAGGCGGAGGACCGCGAGGCGGAGCTCGCCCTGTTGAGCACCGCCGGTCGCCTCGACGAACTCGGCACGGCCGGCATGGTGATCGCTACCGAACGCAATCCGGAGGTCCAGCGCACCGAAGTCGCCCGGGCAGCGAGCGAGGCGCCGGCGGGAACCGTGCTGGCGCTGGGCGCGGGGGCGGAGCTGGACGAAATGGCCCGGATATCGGGCCGCGCGGGCGACGTGATGGGCCTCTACATGCCGCCGCCGGCACACCGCACCGAGCTTGTGGAGCTGGTGCCGGCGTCCGGCGCGGGCGACGATCTTGTGCCTACCGGGATCGACTTTGCGCGGCAGATCGGGAAGGTCCCGGTGGTGCTGGCCGGCGGTACGGCGGGACAGCTGACCGGCGTGCTCGACGGCGCGCTGTTTGCGGCGGCCGAGGTGCTGGCGCTGACCGGATCGGATCCGGCCGAGATCGATGCCGCCCTGCGCCGGGCCGGCCTGCCGCAGGGACCGTTCGAAAAGGCCGACCGCGGCTGGCTCGGCCCGGTCGATCCGCCGGGCGGCGAGAGCCGGCTTCTGGCGCGGATGCGCGACGCGGGCTGGCCGGGGCGCGCGGCGGGGCAGGGGTTCTATCGCTACGGCACCGACGGGGCGCGGCCGGGCACCTCGCCCGAGGCGCTGCGGCTGATCGGCGCGCTGCGCGAGGCCTCGCGGGTGCCCGCTGCCGTCGCCAAGCCGGACGCCGAAGAGATCCTGCGCCGCTGCCTGCTGGCGATGGCGAACGCGGGTGCGCGGCTGGTCTCGGCCGGCGTGGTCGCGCGGCCCTCGGACGTGGATGTCGCGGCGGTCCACGGGCTCGGCCTCGCGCGCTGGCTGGGCGGGCCGATGCAGGCCGCCGACGAGATCGGTCTTTTGCATGTGCGCAACCTGATGCGCGGCTGGGCCGGCTCGGGCGATCTGTCGATGGCGGTCTGGACGCCGGACCCGCTGGTCGACAGGCTGATCCGATCCGGTGAGGATTTCGACAGTCTCAACGGCTGAGGCCGGCCGGGGCGACGGGTGGGCGCAAGGCGGGCGAAGGGTGGGCGAACTCGGACACAGGGTCAAGGCATTGAAAACGTTACTGATAGCGCTAACTGGTTTTCGGCGGGCGAAGCCGGTGCCGAAGGTGTCCGGGTCCGTACCGAGCGCCTGACGACGCGCTGCGCGGGCCCGTGTTGGCCCGTGTTGGCCCGGGTCAGGCCAGGATCACGCCCACCACCACCATCATCAACCCGAGCGCCGACAACGCGAAGGCCGCCATGTTGAGCACCATGGCGCGGCGCACTGCGTCCTTCAACGCGTCGTCGTCGAGCCCCGCACGGCGGGCGCGCAGGACCCGCAGGGCCGAGAGCACGAGCCCGGCGAGCCCGACCAGGGCGACCAGGGTGCCGATGATGATGAGCCAGTCCACGCCTGTTTCCCCCTTCGTCCCCGCGTCAGCCGGAGAGGAAGTAGCGCAGGATCCCCCAGACATAAAGCCCCGAGAAGACGATGTTGATGTATTTCAGCTGCGGTTCGCGGTTGAGCCATGCGAGATAGATCCAGATCAGGCAGAAGGGCAGGCTGAGCAGCATCGGCCAGGGATCCCAATCCATCACCAGCGTGAACGACGCGGCGAGGCCGAGGGCGAAGGCGAACCACTTGAGTTCCTGAATATGGCGGGGCACGGGGCCGGACTCCGGTCATGGCCCCGGCGCGTCCGGCACTGTTGTGGCATCCGCGCAAAGGCCAAGGTCCCTCGGAAGGGACCGTGGTTGGATATGATCGTTTGCGAATGCCCGTTTCACGGCGTGCCGTGCGGTACAGGCAGGGGATGCGGCGCGCACCGGCACGATCCGGGTCTTCGCCACAGGGAGAATGTGCCCGATTTCAGGGTTTCGGACAAGGGGACCAGCATCGGTGGGACCAGCATCGGTGCGACGCAAGCGGGATGCAGGGCTTGAAGGCGGGGTCCCTGCGCTGTAGCTAGAGAAGCCCGACCCCCGAGGACCCCCAAAGAGGACGCCATGGACCTGACCGAAGACAGCCAGAAACCCGACAGCTACCGCGTGACCGCCGATGAGCTGCGCCAGTTCATCGAACGCTTCGAACGGCTCGAAGCCGAAAAGAAGGACATCACCGAGCAGCAGAAAGAGGTGATGGCCGAGGCCAAGGCGCGTGGCTACGATACCAGGGTCATGCGCAAGGTGATCGCGCTGCGCAAGCGCGACAAGGACGACATCGCCGAGGAAGAGGCGGTGCTGGAGATGTACAAGGAAGCGCTGGGGATGTGAGCGCGGGAAGGCGTTTGCAAACGCCTTCTGCACGCGGTTTCGAAACCGCGTCCGATGCCGCTTGCAAGCGGCATCCCGCCCCCGAGGACAAGGCGACGGCCGAGTTCAGGCGGTGATCACCCGGACACCCTCGATGCGCGATATCTCCACCATGTCGTCGTCATAGACGTCGGTGAGATGGTCGATGAGGTCCGGTGTCCACCCCGGCAGATCGAGCTCCTCCTCGACCTCGTCCTCGAGCGCGTATTTGTCGAGGAAGGCCGCAAGGACCCGGCGGCGCTGCTCTTCGGTGGCCGGCGGGTGGGCGGCGAGGTAGCTCCGGATCCGCTTGATGCCCTCCTTGGCGATGATCCGGCTGAGGATATCGAACCCGCCCATGAGCTGCACCTCGGGCGCGAGCCCGGTCACGGCGTGCATCACCTCGGGCCAGATCAGCGGCGTGTCCTCGTTGCACCAGACCGTGATCGGCGCGTCCGGGTTGGCGGCGCGGATGTCGCGGACCATGTCTGACCAGACCAGCGAATCGGGGTCGATCCCCTGGGCGTATTCGGCGAACGGCGCCCGTTGCAGCCGCATGTGCAGGGCCGGGACGAAGGTGGCGGGGTTGCGCACGGCAAGGAAGAACTCGACCGGATTGTAGGGAAACAGCTGGCGCAGCGCCAGCGTCGCGGCCCCCGCCCGCGGGTAGAGCCGGCCGGCGCGCAGCGCACCGGGGTGGTTGGAGAGGAAATACGGGCTCGACAGGACCAGCCGCTCGGCATCGTCGGAATCGAGGATCTGCTCGAGCAGGACGTCCTGGGTGTCGGGGCTCGCGCGCCCGCCGCTCAGCTTTTCCAGCACCTGGTTGATGATCGGCCGATAGCGACCCGGACCCGGCACGGCCACGTTTTCGGCGTGCAGGACCCTGGTATTCTTCAGCAAGGACTTGACGAGTTGATCGTCGTCGGTCTCATGCACGCCGAGGTGGAACGAAATGCGCATGTTGTCCATCAAACCGGGCGAATGCGTAGGTTTCGAGGCAATATATCGGCTTTTCTGGACAGTTGAACGGGTTTCGCCTAAGGGAGGCTTGATGGCTGACAGAAACACTCAAGTTTACGCCGCCCGCGCCAGGGCCCGTCTGCCGGGCCCCTGGTCGGTCGGCGCGCTGCTGATCGGGATCCTCGTGGTGGCGCCGATCCTGGCGATCCTGTGGATGGCGCTGACGCCGTCGGAAAACGTCTGGCCGCACCTGATGGCAACGGTCCTGCCCCGCTACCTGTCCAACACCGCGATCATCGCCAGTGCGGTGGCGGTGATTGCCGCGATGGTGGGCACGGGGAGCGCCTGGTTCATCGCCATGTACCGGTTCCCGGGGTCGCGCTGGCTCGAATGGCTGCTGCTCTTCCCGCTCGCCGTGCCGGCCTATGTCGGGGCCTACGCCCTGGTCGACTTCCTCGAATACTCCGGTCCGGTTCAGGCCGGCCTGCGCGGGCTGTTCGGCTGGGACGATGCGCGCGCCTACTGGTTTCCCGAGATCCGTTCGCGCTGGGCCGCCGTGATCGTGCTGGCGGCAGCGCTCAACCCATATGTCTACCTGCTGGCCCGAACCGCCTTCCGCGAGCAGTCCGGCGGGATCTACGAGGTCGCGCGGGCCCTCGGCTCCGGCCCCTTCGCCCGGTTCTGGCGCGTCGGCCTGCCGCTCGCCCGCCCGGCCATCGCCGCCGGCACCGCCATCGTGATGATGGAGACGGTCTCGGATTTCGGCGTGGTGGAGTTTTTTGCGGTGCAGACGCTGACCACCGGCATCTTCACCACCTGGCTCGAAATGGGCAACGCCGGCGGTGCGGCGCAGCTCTCGATGGTGATCCTCGTGCTGGTACTGCTGCTGGTCGGGCTGGAAAAGGCCAGCCGGTCGAAGATCCGCTTCTACCAGGGCGCGCGCCACCAGCGGCCGATCGAAACGCGCCGGCTTTCCGGCTGGCACGGATGGGCGGCAGCGGCGCTCTGCACGGTGCCCTTCGCGGTCGGTTTCGTGTTGCCGGTGGGGGTGATCGGCTGGCATGCGCTGGGCAACTGGGAAGGCTGGCTCGCGCCGGGCCTGGGGCTGGCGCTGCGCAACACCCTGGTCGTCGGCGGTGCGGCGGCGGTGGTAACGGTGCTCGGCGCGTTGTTTCTGACCTACGGGATGAAGCTCACCCCCTCGCGGTTGCCGCGCAGAGTGGTGCCGATCACCACCCTGGGCTACGCCGCGCCGGGGGCGGTGCTGGGGGTCGGCATCCTGATCCCGCTCGCCGCCGCCGACAATACCATCGCCGATGCGGTCTACGCCCTCACCGGCTGGGATCCGGGGCTGATGATGACCGGCACCGCCTTTGCCGTGGTCTACGCCTATTCGGTGCGCTTCTTCGCCATCGCCCAGGGCGCCGCCGAAAGCGCGATGGACCGGGTGTCGCCGTCGCTGCCGATGGCGGCCCGCTCGCTCGGGCGCACCGCCGGCGGGGCGCTGCGCGAGATCTACGCGCCGCTGATCCGAGGTTCGGTCGGCACCGCGCTGCTGCTGGTCTTCGTCGACAGCGTCAAGGAGCTGCCCGCCACCCTGCTGCTGCGACCGTTCAACTACAACACCCTCGCGACACGGGTCTACGAGAAGGCCTCGCTCGAGCAGATCGGCCAGGCGGCTCCGGCGGCCATGCTGGTCATCGCCGTCGGCCTCGCCGCCGTGGCGCTGGCGGCCCGCGCCAGCAAGTGACACTTGAACGAAGCGCGGCAAATGCATAGAGCTATCCCGCGTGCCCCTATAGCTCAGCTGGTAGAGCATCTGATTTGTAATCAGGGGGTCGGGAGTTCGAGTCTCTCTGGGGGCACCAGATAACCTACTGAAGAACATAGACGTTTTAATGGGTCTCGTGTCGTTGAACATTGGGGCCCAGGAATTTGACGGACCCTTTGCGGACCGGACACTCGGTCTGGTCGTGCCGCTTGTTTCGCCAACCGGCAAGGATCCCCGACATCTCGGTGGTTTTGACTGTGGTGAAAAGCTCTTCTTGAGCGGCGCAGTGGCAGCCCAGGCATTTCTCCCGCGGCAAGGGAGAGCTGCCGCTGATGGGGCCGAGGCAGGTTGCGCCGGGTGCGCGGTTCGATGCGCTCGCTGTCGAGGATCACATCGCTCGGGATCATGGGCTTCGGGCGATCGACCGACCCGTCGATCTTGCGGGGGGTCGCGGCCGTCGAGTTCACCTGTGATCACGAGGCCGAGGCATACCGATGCCCTGGCGGAGCGGCTTTGAAGCCCCACGGGAGGAACAAGTCGAAAGACCTACCGGAGTTCGGCAAGGACGGCAGCAGGCGCTACTTTGCACGCGACAATGATTGCGCCGCATGCCCGGGGACGCCCACATGCACGCCCACATGCACGCCCAACCGGGCGACCCGGAGGATATCCCGATCCCGGCAAGAGGGTGCGCGCGAGACCGCGCATGTGCGCTCGTCGACCGGCGCATCGGCGCGAAATGCGCGCGACACGATCATCGGAGACAGGCTTGCCGCCGCGGCGAGATCCTTCGTTTTCGCGCTATCGGCCAGTTTCCAGCAGCGATCCTGCCTGACCGGTCGCGATCCAGCGGCGCGCAGGTCGGGGACCAAGGCCGAAACGCGGCGCGGCCGCGGACCGGTCGGACGGAAGCCCGGGCGCGCCGGGTGCTTTCGCGCGTGACGGTGCTTTCGGCCCCCCGGGGCGGGCGGGACGGCCTTCGGGTTTGCCGGGGGCGCCGCGCGCCGCTTGGCTGGCATTCGCGCCCGGGCCCCCGACCCGGGGCGGGGACCGTCGCGGTCGACCGCCGCGGACGGGGAAATGCCGTGCACGCGCCCTGGGACGCTACGGCCGGGATTGGTACGACGCCGCGCGGCCCAGGCCGGGGGAGGGCCGGCCGGGCCGCGCGCGCCCTGTTTCGGCTCAGGCGCCCGCCGCCGGGCGCAGGGCCTTGCAGGCCTTCTCGATCCGGTCACAGCCGTCTTCGAGGACCTCGATGGAGGTCGCGGTCGATATGCGGAAATAGGGCTCCATGCCGTAGGCCGCGCCGTGGATCGAGGCCACGCCCACGGATTCGAGCAGATAGATCACGAAGTCGAGGTCGTTCTCGATCGTGGTTCCGTCGGGGGTGACCTTGCCGATCACGCCGGCGCAGTTGGGATACAGGTAGAAAGCCCCGTCCGGTTTCACGCAGCTCAGCCCGTCGATCGCGTTCAACCGCGCCCAGGTCCGATCGCAGCGGTCGCGGTAGACGGCGACCGAGGCCTCGACGCTGGACTGGTCGCCGGTCAGGGCGGCGGCTGCTGCGGCCTGGCTGATCGACGAGGGGCAGGACGAAGACTGCGACTGCAGCTTGTTGATCGCAGCGACGAGGAACCCGGGGCCGACACCGTAGCCGATGCGCCAGCCGGTCATCGCATAGGATTTGGACACGCCGTTTACCACCAGCGCACGGTCGGCAAGCTCCGGCACGGCCGAGACGATGCTGCGCACCGGGAAATCGCAGTAGGTGATGCGGTCGTAGATCTCGTCGCAGAGCACGAATACATCCGGGTGGCGCAAGAGCACCTCGCCGAGGGCGCGCAACTCGTCGGCCGTGTAGGCCACCCCGGTGGGGTTGGAGGGCGCATTCAGGATCACCCAGCGGGTCGCCGGGGTGATCGCGGCTTCGAGCGTGGCCGGGGTCAGTTTGAACCGGGAGGCCTCGTCGCAGGAAACGATGACCGGGGTCCCGCCGTTGGCGATCACCATGTCGGGGTAGGACACCCAGTAGGGCGCCGGCACGATGACCTCGTCACCGGCCTCGACCGTCGCCATCAGCGCCAGGAAAAGGATCTGCTTGGCGCCGCCGCCGACGCAGATCTGATCGTGACCGGCGGTGATATTCAGGCGGGTGGCGTAATCGTGCTGGATCGCCTCGCGCAATGCGACGGTGCCGTGGACCGGCGTGTATTTCGTCTGGCCGTCCCGGATCGCCTGGATCGCCACCTGCTTGATCCGGTCGGGCGTGTCGAAGTCGGGTTCGCCGACTGTCAGATCGACGATGTCTCGCCCTTCCGCCTTGAGATCGCGTGCTTTCTGGGCGGCTGCGGTGCTGGGCGACACCTTGATGTTGGTGACGCGGCTGGCGAGTTTGAAGTTGGTCAATGTGACCTCCATGGGTTGGGGCGGCGAACCGGGCGCGCCGGCAGGGTCAAAGATCGGTCGTCAGACCCTTGGCCTTGAGCACCTCTTCGAGGTTGCAGAGCTCGATGATCGTGCCCCCCGCCTTGTATTTTGCTGCGAGCTCGTCTTCGAGCGCGTCGCGGGCCGCGGACAGGGCGGCCGCCTTGGCCACATCCGCGCGGCGAACGATGACCACCCCGTCCGCGTCGCCGCAGACAACATCGCCCGGGTGGACGATCTCGCCGCCGATGACGATGTCGCCGTTGATCTGCGACAGGGTCTCCTTGACGGTGCCCTTGATGCAGACGCTCAGCGAAAACACCGGCAGGCCGAGCCGGATCAGCTCGGCCGTGTCGCGCACGCCGGTATCGGTCACCAGCCCGGCAATGCCCTTGGCGAGGCAGGCGTTGCCCAGAACGTCGCCAAAGCTGCCGGCCTCTTCATACTCGCCGGCAGAGACGATGATCACATCTCCCGGTTGCGCATAATGGATCGCCAGTTGCAGCATGATATTGTCGCGCGGCGCGCTGACGACGGTGAAGGCCGGGCCACAGACCCGCATCGCGCGGTCGATCGGCTTGATCCTGGAACTCAGCGCGCCGATGCGGCCTTGGGCTTCGTGGATTGTGGCGCTGGCGAACGGGGCAAGAGCGGCGACATCCTTGGGATCGGGGCGTTCTATCTTGGTGATGATATGCGGCATTCTTCGGGGTCCTTGTTCTGAGGCCGACACGCGACAGGTGCACGGATCGCCGCCGGGTTTGGCATCCAGCATAGGTCTGGCCTGCCGATCGAGATAAGATCGAGTGCCTCTGACGTAATCGGGTTTCGCGATGCGTGACGGGCTATCATCCAAAACCGCTCTGACATCATTCACACAGTGCAATGATAGGCTGAAACAAACTCACACCACCGATGTCGCGGGACCCGCTTGACCTCATGTCACTTGAAATCGACCTATTGATTCAACGTATGGAATGGGCCGCCGCCAACGGCCTGTCCGAACTGGTCGAGACCCATGGCGGCTGGCGGGTCAGACTTCGGCGAGACCGGAGCGACGAGATTTCCGGCCTGCGGGCGGCGACCGCGGCCGAGCACTCGCCGGATCCGCCGCAACCGCAAGACCGATCCGAGGCGCCGACCATCGCGGCCCCGTTGGCGGGCCTGTGCCATCTGGCTCCTGACCCCGGGGCCGCACCCTTTGTGAAGCCGGGCGATCGGATCGAGGTCGGCCGGACCGTCTGTGTCATCGAAGCGATGAAAATGATGGTCGGTGTTGCGTCCGAGGTGGCCGGTGTCGTGGATGCGGTGCTGGTGAGCGACGGCGCGACCGTCGAAGCCCAGACGCCATTGGTGAGGCTGCGCCGATGAGCGGACCCGACATGAACACGGTTCTGATCGCAAATCGGGGCGAGATCGCGCTTCGGATCATCCGCGCCTGTCGCCGGTTGGGGATGAAAGCGGTCTGCGCCTATTCCGAAGCCGACCGGGGCGCGTCCTATCTGGCGGCGGCCGATGCGGCGGTCTGTGTGGGGCCGGCGCCGTCGAGCAAGAGCTATCTGAACATTCCGGCCCTGATTGCGGCAGCGCGCGCGACCGGCGCCGGGTTGGTCCATCCGGGATACGGGTTCCTGTCGGAAAGTGCCGCGTTCGCGGATGCAGTTGCCGAGGCCGGTCTGACCTATGTCGGGCCAACCGGTCGGGTCCTGCGGGTGATGGGCGACAAGGTGGCGGCCAAGACCGCGATGATCCGGGCCGGCGTGCCCTGCGTGCCCGGTCCCGATCGGGTCTTGCCCGACGACCCGGCCGACCTCGCGCCGATTGCCGACGCGATCGGCTATCCGGTCATCCTGAAGGCCGCGGGCGGCGGCGGCGGGCGCGGCATGCGGGTCGTGCGCAGCGCCGATGCGCTCGCAGAAGCCTGGATGATCACCCGCCAGGAGGCGGGCCGGTTCTTTGGCAATGCCGCGATCTACATGGAGAAATATCTCGAACGGCCGCGCCACGTCGAGATCCAGGTCATCGCCGACAGCGCCGGCAATGCCCTGTGGCTGGGGGATCGCGATTGCTCGATGCAGCGCCGCCACCAGAAGCTGATCGAAGAGGCGCCGGCGCCGGGCATCGACCGCGACATGATCGCGCAGCTCGGCGCCCGCTGTGCCGCGTCCTGCACCGAGATCGGCTATGTCGGCGCCGGCACGTTCGAGTTTCTCTACCAGGACGGGGAATTCTACTTCATCGAGATGAACACGCGGATCCAGGTCGAACATACCGTGACCGAGATGGTCACCGGGCTGGACATCGTGGCGATGCAGATCGCGGTGGCGGGCGGCGCGACCCTGCCGATCACCCAGCCAGACCTGCGCCTCAAGGGCCATGCGGTCGAATGCCGGGTCAATGCCGAAGACCCCGATACCTTCGTGCCCAGCCCCGGGCGGGTCAGCGCGATCCATGTTCCCGGCGGGCCCGGCATACGGGTCGATACCCATGTGGTCGGCGGCAGTGAGATTTCGGCGAGCTACGATTCGATGATTGCCAAGGTCATCGCGCATGGCGCGGACCGTGCCGAGGCGATGGCACGGGCGCGCGCCGCGATGGGCGAGATGCAGATATCCGGCGTCGCCAGCAACATCGCCTTGCACCGCGCGCTGTTGGCAGACCCGGGGTTCAATGCGGGTGGCGTCAGCATTCACTACCTGGAGACATGGCTTGAAGACCGGGGGCAGGGCGATGGCTGAGACCAGAGCCTCGATGATCGGCAGCCGGACAGTGTTGTTTCAGGTCGAGTGTCCGTTCGATCTCGCCCATCAGCAACGGATCTGGGCCGTTGCCGAAGCGGCGGCGGACTGGGATCAGGTGCGCGAAGCCGTGCCGGGCATGACCAACCTCACGCTCCTGCTGGACCGGGTGCCGACGGATGTCGAGGCGCTGAGCGCGCGGCTGACCGAGCTTTGGGTGAGCGGCATGCGCAAGGACGCCCGGGGCCAATTGCTGAAGGTCGATGTGGTCTATGGTGGCCCGGGGGGGCCGCATCTCGGCGAGGTCGCGGACATGACGGGGCTGTCGATCGCCGAAATCGTGAAGATCCACAGCGCGCCGGAGTATGTCGTCTACGCCGTCGGCGCCCATGCCGGCTATTGCTACCTGGGCGGGCTCGACCCGCGGCTGGAAACCCCCCGCCGCAAGGTGCCGTTGACCCGTCTGCCGGGCGGATCGCTGTCGATGGCCGGGTTGCAGACCGGCGTTTCGGCCTCGACCGGACCCAGCGGCTGGAACACCATCGGCACGGCGGACGTCGTGTTCTTCGACCCCTCGCGAACACCCGCGGCCTTGCTGCGGCCGGGCGATCGCATTCAGTTCAACCCCGTGGAGGTCCTGGCATGATCGAGGTTCTCGCGATCCCGCCGCTGGCCACGGTGCAGGATCTGGGCCGCTACGGGCACTGGTATCAAGGCGTTGGCCAGGCCGGTGCGATGGATGTCCTGGGGCATCGGTTGGCCAATCTCATGCTTGGCAACGACGCCAATGCCGCGACGCTGGAGATCCCGATGGGACCGGCCCGGTTCCGCTTCGATCGGTGCGGGGCCTTTGCGCTTGTGGGGGGCGTCTGCGCCGCCCGGCTGGACGGGCGCGCCTTGCCGCGGGCCTTTGCCGGTGGGGCTCAGGCGGGGCAGGTTCTGACCTTGGGCGCGATCACCGAGGGCGCGCGGGTCTATCTCGCCGTGCCGGGCGGGATCGATGTGCCGCAGGTTCTCGGATCGCGCAGCACCCAGCTGCGCGAAGCCTTCGGCGGCTACGAGGGCAGGGTGCTCGCCGCCGGCGATATCCTGACCGCGGCGGGCGACGATCCGGTGCTGCCGGAGGGCGGGATGAGCCTCGCGCTGCCGTCGCCGCGGCGCGACGGGCAAGGCGCGATCGCCCTGCGGGCGCTGCCATCGGCCGAGCACGACGATTTCAGCCCCGAGGCGCAGGCGGCATTCTGGGCACATCCCTACAAGATCACCGCCGAAGGCAACCGTCAGGGATATCGCCTCGCCGGTCCGACGCTGGAGCGGGCCAGCGGCGCCGAGCTGCGCTCGCACGGGATCGTGCCGGGCGTCGTGCAGGTGCCGGGCGGCGGACAGCCGATCATCCAGTTGTCGGATTCTCAGACGATGGGGGGATACCCCAAGATCGCGGCGGTGATCGAGCCCGATCTCTGGCGCATCGCACAGGCCCGCCCCGGCGACGAGGTGTGTTTCACCCGCGTCACCCTGGCCGAGGCGGCCGAGGCCGAGCGGGAACAGGCCGCGTTTTTGCAGGACGTCGCGGCGCGACTGGCGGAGTTCGCGACACTGAACGGGAGCTGGGAATAACATGTTCGCGCAATCCGAACTGGACCGTCTGGTCAGCGCGATGCGCGCGAACGGGGTCACGTCGCTGCAGATCGACGGCGGCGGCGACAGGCTGCGTCTTGTTCTGGCGCCACCGCCGACGCACCCGGACGTAGTGGCGCCGCGATTCCCGGCGCGGATCGCGGCCAAGAGCAATGGGATCGGTGTTTTCCTTGCGCGCGGTTCGGACGATGGCCTGCCGCTGCTGGCCCCGTCGGCCGATGTCGAGCCCGACGAAATCCTCGGCTATCTGTGCCGGGGGGCCGTGCGCGGGCTGATTACCGCGCCCGCCGCCGGGCGCCTGGTCGGCGATCCCCCGCAGGAAGGCGCGCTGTTCGGCTACGGCGACAGCGTTTTTCAGATCGAGGTCAAATCATGAAGATCGACATCAACTCCGACATGGGTGAAGGCTTCGGCCCCTACACCATCGCCGACGACGCCGCTTTGATGGCGCAGATCAGTTCGGCCAACGTGGCCTGTGGCTATCACGCCGGCGATCCGGTGATCATGGATCGCACCATCCGCCTTGCGAAAGAGCACGGGGTGGATCTGGGCGCGCATGTCAGCTTTCCCGACCGGATGGGGTTCGGGCGGCGCAGGATCGACATGGCGCTGGAGGAGATGCAGGCGCATGTTCTCTACCAGCTCGGCGCGCTCGACGGGCTGGCGCGGCGGGCGGGACATCGGATTACCCATATGAACCCGCACGGGGCGCTGGGCAATCTGGCCAGCTCCGATCCGGACATCGCCGCTGCCTTTGCCCGCGCCACGCTCGATTTCGATCCCGAGATCGTGTTTCTCGTGTTGCCGGACAGTGCGTTGGAACAGGCGGCCCATGCCATCGGCGGGCGCTGTGTGCGGCTTTTCCTGGCGGATCGCGGCTATCTGTCGAACGGCCAGCTGGCGCCGCGCAGCCAGCCGGGTGCGGTGATCCACGACCCCGCCCGGGTGGTCGAGCGGGTGATGCAGGTGATCGAAACCAAACAGATCGCGACGGTCGACGGCGCGGTGATCGCGATGCCGGTGCAATCGATCCTTGTGCATTCGGACACCGCCGGGGCGGTCGATCTGGCGACCCGGCTGAAACAGGAAATCGCCGCCAGAGGTGGCGAAATCACTCCGTTGTCACGGCAGAAGTGACACGGAAAACCCATGAAAAAAAGGAACAGGGTGATGGCATTCTCCGACTACAGGACCGCACTGGTCACCGGCGCGTCTGGCGGTATGGGCTGGGCCATTGCCGAGCGTTTGCGCGCCAAGGGGCTGGTGGTTCACGCCCTCGGGCGCAATGAGACCAAGCTGAGCGAACTTGCCACGCTCTGCGGCGCTGTTCCCCACGTGATCGACGTGTCCGATACCGAGGCCGTGACCGCGTTGGTGGAGGGGCTCGAAATCGACGTGCTGGTCAACAGCGCGGGCGTGTCCCGGCCCGGCAGCCTGCTGCAGTCGACTGCCTTCGACATCGACGAGCAGATCGACGTCAACCTGCGCGCATGCCTGCACTTCGCCCGCCTGCTGCTGCCGGGAATGATGCAGCGCGACAGCGGGCACATCGTCAATATCACGTCGATGGCCGGGCTCTACGAGTTCGGCGGACACATCGCCTACCACGCGACCAAGGCAGCGATGCACAGCGTGTCGCGGCAGTTGCGCATCGATGCCTTCGGGCGTCGGGTCCGGGTGACGGAAATCAGCCCGGGCCGGGTCGAAACCGACATCTTCGCGACGGTGGAAAAGATCGACCCCGCCGAGGCCAAACGGAAATACTTCGAAGGGTTCGAGATGCCGCAGACCTCGGATATCGCGGATGCGGTCGAATATGCCCTGGGCACGCCGCAATACGTGAATATCGGCCTGATCGAATTGCTTCCGACCCTTCAGGTGCCGGGGGGATTGCGGACGGCCAAGCGCGTCGGCGACGAAGTTATCCTGACGGGCAACAAGTAGCCGCTGCCGGACCCCGCGTCCGGCAGGAGCAAACGGCCGAAGCATCGCGCTTCGGCCGTTTGCTTTCGGGTCGCTGCGAGGACCGGCTCAGCCGAGCAGGAGGTCGGGCAGGAAGGAGACGATCCCCGGGAAGGTGGCCAGCAGGAGCACGAAGGCGACCATGATCAGCAGGAACGGGAAGGTCACCTTGGCAATATACCCGGTGCTGCGCCCGGTGATGTTCTGGATCACGACGAAGTTGAAGGCGACGGGCGGCGTGATCTGGGCCATCTCGACGACCAGCACCATGAAGATGCCGAACCAGACCTTGTCGAAGCCGGCGGCCTCGACCAGCGGCAACACGACGGGCAGCGTGGTTGCGATCATCGAGAACCCTTCGAGCGCGGTCCCGAGGATCAGGTAGAGCGCAATCAGAGCAACGATCAGCACGATGGGCGACAAGTCCCAGGCCTGTACCGTCGAGGCGACGGCGGCCGGGATTCCGAGGGTCGAGGTCACGTTTCCGAGAATCGCCGCGCCGAGGATGATGATGCCGATGACCGAACAGGTCTGCACCGCACCCAACAGCACGTTGCGCATTTCCTTCAAGCCCAGCGAGCCTTGGAAGAGCGCGACAAGGAAGGCCCCCAGAACCCCCAGCGCCGCCGCTTCCGACGGGGTGGCGAGGCCGCCATACATCGAGCCGAGCACTGCGAGGATCAGGAACATGGCCGGTGCAAGGCCGCGCAGGGCGGCGAAGCGCTGGCGCAGCGGCATGTAGCGCAAGGCGCGTTCGCTCTCGGGGACAAGCTCGGGCTTGAGGGTCGTGCGGATCATGATGAAAGCGCCGAAAACCGAGGCCAGCAGGAAGCCCGGCAGGAAGCCGGCGGTGAACAGACGCAGGACGCTCTCGTTCGCCAGCACCCCGTACATGATCATGACCGTCGATGGCGGGATCAGAAACCCGAGCGTTCCGGCCCCGGCAAGGCTGCCGATGGCGATGTCGGGAGAATACCCGCGGCTCAGCAGCTCCTTGAGCGTCATCCGTCCGACGACCTGTGTGGTCGCGGCCGATGACCCGGAGATTGCCGCAAAGATCGAACAGCCGACGATGTTGACATGCAACAGACGCCCCGGCAGCAGACCGGCCCAGGGGGCGAGCCCGCTGAACAGCGCGTGGGAAATCTTCGTGCGGAACAGAAACTCACCCATCAGGATGAACAAGGGCAAGGCCACAAGGTCTGGCGTGGTCAGGATGTTGTAGGCATATTGCGGAAACAGCTTGTCGACAGGCAGACCCGTGAACATCAGCACGAGGGCGATGGCAGTCGTCAGCAGGGCGATGCCGATCCAGGCGCCGGCGGCCAGAGTGCCGAACAACACGCCAAACAGGCTGAATACGATACTTCCCATGCCGATCCCTCACCATTTGCGATCGATGCGGCGCGGTGCCGCTATTCGATCGCGCTTTGCGCACCCAATTCGGGCTTGGTCACGATGCCGCCGGTGATGCAGGTCACAAGCCGTGCAATCATCTGGAAGGCCAGGATGCTCACGCCGATCGTCAGGACCAGCCGCGGGATCCAAAGCGGCGTGAAGCTGCTTTCCGATACTTCGCCGAAGCCGTATGTGCGGATCGTGAACTGCGCCAGCCAGATCGCCATGGAGACGGTGACCAGCGATCCCAACGCGCTGGAAAACAGGTCCATGCCCCAGGCCGCTTTGCCTTTGCCGGCGGTCATCAGGATTTCGACCCGCAATTGCAGTCCGGCCCGCAATGTCAGGCCCGCGCCGAGGACGAAAGCGGCCCCCATCAGATAGGCGCTGTATTCCCAGCCGATCCCGGTGCCGGAAGGAACCGACGGGATGTAGCGACTGGTTGCGGCGAGGATCGTGTCGAGGAGGACCAGCAGGGTCAGGGCGGCGATGCAGGCGCCTGCGATCCAGGCCGAACCGACGGCGAAGAGATCTGCGGCCCTTTGCAGGGCCGCAGCATATCTGCGAAAGCGCGACACATCGCCAGGTTGTGCCGGCGTGGTCATCTCAGTTCGACATCTTCGAGGCGCGGTAGGCCTCGGCGATCGGCAGCGCGGCCGGGACGCGGGCGAAGAAGTCGGCCTGAACCGTGGCCGCGCGCTCGGCGATATCGGCCTTGAGGTCGTCCGACAGCGGCACCAGGGTCATGCCGTTTTCCGTCATCGTCGCGATGCTGGCCAGGTCGCCGTCGCGCGACACGTCCCAGAAGCCGGGCTCGAGGTCGGCGGCAACCGTCTCGATGGCGGCGCGGTCGGCGTCGCTGAGGGCGTTCCAGGAATCGAGGTTGATCGTCACCGCGTTCGACCCCCAGGTGTGGTTGGTCGGATAGATGTAGTCGAGGAATTCCCAGAACTTGCCGTCGACGCCGGACGTGGCCGAGGTGGCGACGCCATCGACGCGCCCGGACGCCAGAGCCGGGATCAGCTCGCCCCAGGGCATGACGACACCGTCCATGCCGATGCTGGTGATGATGTCGACGGTGTTCTTGTCGGCGCCGCGCACCGGAATGCCGCGGAAATCGTCGATGCCCTCGATCATCACCTTGAGGTAGACATACTGGGCCGGCGACGGGACCATGTAGAGGATCTTCTGGTTGTTCTCTTCGGCGAGCTTCTCGAATTCCGGGCGAAGGAAGGCGTGATAATCGCGCAGTTCGTCCATCGACGAGACCAGGAAGGGGACACCTTCGGCGCCGAACAGCGGGTTGATTCCGACCTGCTGGCTGATGTTGATGTCGGCCATGTCGACCAGGCCATCGCGGACGGCGGCGAGTTGGTCCGGCCCCTTGAAGCCGAGCGCGCCGCCCGCGGTTACCGTGATGACGACTTCGCCGTTGGTCGCCGCCTTGACCGCATCGGCGAACACCTTGGCGTTCTCGACCTGGAAGTTGCCGTCGGGCAGAACGTCCGAAAGGGCGAGGGTGGTTTCGGCGAAGGCCGCGTGCCCGATCGCCGTGGCGATCAGCATCCCGTAGGTGAAGCTTCTGTAATGCTGCATGTCATTCTCTCCCAGTTGGTCTTTTTTCGACCGTCACGATTCAAAACCGAACGCGCCGCCAAACCGCGGTGAAGTTCCTTGCTCACGTGGTCTGACAAACCGTAAGCTCAAATCGCGGGTGCTGGCTAAGATGTCTTCGATCTGACATGATCGCGAATGCTTATGGTGTTTTCGGATCTGGCCCGGCGCGTCGAAACGACCCGATAGAGGACATCTGTCTGCCATGGATATCCGAAGATTCTATGCCTTCGTGAAAATCGTCGATATCGGCAGCATCACCCGTGCCTCGCGCATCCTGAATATCGCACAGCCTGCGCTGAGCCAGCAGATCGCCGCTCTGGAAACCCACTTCGGCAAGCCTCTGCTGGTGCGCTCCAAGCGCGGCGTCGTTCCGACCGAGGCCGGCAAGGTCCTGTATCGTCATTCACAGATCATCCTGAAGCAGTTCGATCAGGCCGAGCTGGAGGTCACCGGTGAAGGCGAAAGGATCTCGGGTTTCGTCTCGGTCGGGCTTGCGCCGCTGAGCCTCGGCTCGTTGATCGCAACCAGGCTGATCATGGTCTTGCAGGAGGAACACCCGGGTATCGTTCTGCACATCAACGAGAACGTCGGCGGCGTGATCAGTGAAATGATCATGGCCGGCAAGATGGATATCGCCCTGATCTTCAATCCCGGCGGCATTCCGGGCGTCGCATTCGACCCGGTGCAGACCGAGGAGTTGCATTTCGTTTCCGTCGGGGCGGCGACGCATTCGGGGGACGAAATCACCCTGGCCGAGGCCGTGGCCGGCCCGCTGATCCTGCCAAGCCGGATCCACACCGTCCGTCAGGTCATCGATGCCGCCTTGTCGCGCGCCCGGCTCAAAGCCCAGGTGGTTGCACAGACGGAATCGATCTCGGTCCTGGTCGGGGCGCTCAGGGAGGGGGTCGGGGCGACGATCCTGCCGCGCTCGGCGGCAAGAGCGATCCAGAAACGCGCTCCGGGCTCGTTCCGGTACAAGATCCGCAAACCCAACATGAAGATCGATATGGCGATCGCGGTCTCGGGCCAGTTGCCCTTGTCCGAACCGGCTTCGGTCGTCTACGGCTGCCTCGCCGAGCTTGCCCACGACTTCGCGCGCGACGATCCACCGCCGCAACGCAGCCCGGCGAGCCCGCCCACCGCGTAGGGGGCGCGGGCTTCGCATTTCCGTCATCGGCCGCACCCCGGCGCGGGCGCGGTCGATCCGCGACATTTTGTCACAACGTCCGGGGGCGCTGGCCTCGGGGGATGCGCGGGATCGAGTTCCGACCGATCGGTAGCCGCGCCGATGATCGGAAACGCCCATGTTTGGCGGGCGCCGCGATCCGGTCGAGGACGTCGTGGCGACGCCAGCCGCAGCCGCGGATATCGGCCCGCGGCGGGGCGCGTTTCACCGCATGCCACAGCCGAAAGCAGCCTGCCCGGGGGATGGGCCGGAAGGGATTGTGTAGCGCAACGCCTGGTTTTGCCGCATCTTCCGCGGCGTCGGGCAGGGCGACTCCGCGGGGCCCGACGTAGCCTTGCGGGGCGGTCATGGCGCCCCTGAAAGACAGGAGGTGGTTCGCATGAGCGCCGGATTTCTGAATGATGTCAATGCAATGTTCGACAAGGCAGTCGCCGGGATGGATCTGCCCGAGGGGCTCGCCGAAAAGATCCGCGTCTGCAACGAAACGTTTGTCGCCCGGTTCGGCGTAAGGCTTCGCGGGCGGTTGTACACATTCACCGGCTGGCGGGCCGTGCACTCGACCCACAACTGGCCGGCCAAGGGCGGCATACGTTATGCGGCCGATGCCGATCAGGACGAGGTCGAGGCGCTGGCGGCCCTGATGACCTACAAATGTGCTCTGCTCGGCCTGCCGTTCGGGGGCTCGAAGGGCGCCGTCAGGATCGAACCGCGCGATTGGACCGACGCCGAGCTCGAGAAGATCACCCGGCACTTCGCGCAGGAAATGATCCGCCACGGCTTTCTGAGTTCCGCCGCCAACGTGCCGGCGCCCGACATGGGCACCAACGAAACGACGATGATGTGGATCGCCGACGAGTACCGGCGGCGAAAGCCGGAAGACATCAACAGCATGGCCTGTGTCACCGGCAAGCCGATCGGCAACAATGGTATCGACGGGCGCACCGAGGCCACCGGGCGTGGCGTCGAATATGCCGTGCAGGTGTTCTTCGAAACCGTCGAGGATGCGCGCAAGGCGGGCTTTCAAGGCAATGACCTGCAAGGTCGCAGCGTGGTCGTCCAGGGGCTTGGCAATGTCGGCTATCACGCGGCGAAGTTCCTGAGCGAAGACGACGGATGCCGGATCACCGCCGTGATCGACCGCGACGGCGCGGTGCGAAACCCCGACGGTCTGGATATCGAGGCGTTGAAGCGTCATCTTGCGGATAGCGGCGGGGTGAAGGGTTTTTCCGGTGGGGTTTTTTCGCCCGACGGGGCTGCGGCGCTCGAGGATGAATGCGATATTCTCATCCCGGCTGCGGTCGAACGGGTCATCAACAAGGACAACGCCGCGCGGATCAAGGCCCGCCTGATCGTCGAGGCGGCCAACGGACCCACCACGTTCGAGGCCGACGCCATCCTGCGCGACCGGGGCGTCGTGATCCTCCCGGACCTTTTCGCCAATGCCGGCGGCGTGGTGGTGAGCTATTTCGAGTGGGTCAAGAACCTCAGCCATATTCCCTTCGGCCTGATGGAGCGACGCTACGAGGAGCAGGATCATCGGTCGCTCGTGCGGTCGCTCGAACGCATGATCGGCAAGGCGTTTCCGATCGAGCCCGGCTCGCGTTTCCTCGACGGCCGGCGCGAAATCGATCTGGTCCGCTCGGGGCTCGATGACATGATGCGCTCGACCTACACGGATTTGTCGCGGCAATGGAACGACCCGGACGACCCCGCCGACGATCTGCGCACGATTGCTTACCGGGCCGCGATCCAGCGCGTTTCGGAAGCCTACCGCGCCTTCGGCTTGTAGACGGGGCACCCCCATCCGGGCGGCAATTGCGCCGGCGGCGGCGCGGCGGACGGTGTCGGTCGGAGCCGAAAACCGTGGTCCTCGAAAGGCCGGCCTTGCCGGGTCGCGGTCGCGCGCAGCCGCGCGGTGCCCGCGCGATCAGCCGCCGCCGTGCACGGCGAAACGGGCGCCAGATCCGGTCGAAACGATAGGCAATCGCCCTGTTCCGCCGGCGTCATCGCCATTGAATATGGCGTCAAGTTCGATGGGTATTACCAAATCCGGTCGCTGGCCCGCACACTGGTGCTGTCATCCAAGAGCGAACCCCGGGGCCTGCCGCGGCGAAAACCGGGGCGTCTTCAGACACGGAGGAAAGACATGCCAAATCAGAACAACACGGGTTTTCGCACTTCAAGACATGTGCTCGCCGCTGCGTTTCTCGCCAGCACCATTCTGGCCGGAGGCGGGCTTGCCGGCGCCGCCGTCGCGCAGGAGAAAGTCGTCATCGCGGTCAGCCCGCTCGGCGCGGATTCGAACCTTTATTGGACCACGACCGGCGCCTTCATCCTGCCGTCGTTCCAGACCCTGGTCGGAAACGATCCGGCGACCGGCAAGTACGACAACAGCCAGCTGGCCGAAAGCTGGGAGCACAACGACGATTTTACGTCCTGGACGTTCCGCCTTCATCCGGAGGCGATGTTCAACGACGATTGGGGGCCGGTCACGGCGGCGGATGTCGTCCACAGCTTCGACCTTCATATCGGCGAAGACGCCAAGCTGAGCGGTATCAGCTCATTCAGGGAAATCGAGGTGACGGCGGTCGATGACCATACCGTCCGCTTCGATCTGCCGTCGCCAGACCCGGATTTCCTGTTCTCACATGCGGGTCGTGGCTCGCTTGCGATCTACAGCAAGGCGCAGTTCGATGCCCAGGGTCTCGACGGCTACGAGGCCGCGCCGGCGGGTTCGGGTCCGTTCCGCTACGAAGGGCGCGAGGTCGGTCAGTCGATCACCTTCAGCACGGTTCAGGACCACTGGACCGGTGCGGCGCCCGAGTTCGGCGAGATCGAATTCCGTTGGGTCAGCGAGCCGTCCACGCGGTTTGCGATGCTGTCTGCGGGCGAGGCCCATGCGGTGACCTTGCCGCGCGATCTTCGCGACGATGCGACCGAGGCGGGGCACAAGGTTCTGACCTCGAGCGAGGGCGCGATGCAGACGACAATGCTGTTCACCGGGCAGTTCATGAACCCTGATGCCGAAGAGACCCGCGATGCGCGCGGCTATGCCTGGGCCGACCAGCGCGTGCGCGAGGCGGTGAACCGGGCGCTGGATCGCGACGCGATCCTCGAGGTGCTCTACGGTGAGGGCGTGCGCGCCTTGCCGGTCTATACGATGGACCCGCGCTTCCCGGGCTATTCCGAGGACCTGGCTGCACGGTTCGACGACGCCTATGGCTATGACCCGGACAAGGCCATGGCGCTGCTGGCGGATGCCGGCTATCCGGACAGCTTCGACAACGCGAAAATCCCGCTGGTCGTCACAAGCCTGGCCGGCAACCCCGAATTCGCGCAAATGGCGGAACTGGTGCAGGCCTACCTGGACGTCGTCGGCATTCAGACAGAGATGCGGGAACAGGATTGGGCCACCGGCAACACCGCGATCCGCGGTTTCACCGCCGATTTCATCACCCCCATGCGCAACGCACCGGTCCGCCCGAGCGCGCTCGGGGTGCAGATCTTCTTCACGTCGCACGCCAGCCCGCACCTTGACGTGGGTGATCCGGCGTTGAACGATCTGGGCGGTCAACTCGTCAACGAGACCAATCCGGAGACGCGCGACGCGCTGCTCGAGCAGATGTTCACGCGCATCTTCGACACTTATGCGCATGTTCCGATGGCGACCGTTCCCGCCGCCGTGGTCGCGAACAGCGAGATGGTCGAAGGATGGGCTTTCCCCGGCGCGTCGTCCTCGGGTCTGAGCCACTACGAGCTGATCGACCTGAAGTAACGCCGGACTGACAGAATGACGGAGCCGGGCGACCGGCTCCGTCGACATGCAGAGGCAGGAAACGCAAGGAGTTTGCCCGTGTTTCGCTATCTCCTCCTCAGGATCACCTCCAGCCTCTTCGCGCTTCTGGTCATCACGATCATCGTCTTCTTCCTGTCATATCTGTCCGGCAGCCCGGTGGATGCGCTGCTTCCGGACGATGCGACGCAGGAACAGATCGACACCTTCATCCGGGAATGGGGGCTCGACAAGCCGCTCTGGCAGCAGTATTTCACCTTTCTGGGCAACGCCTTGCAGGGCGATTTCGGCACCTCGCTCAAATGGCCCGGCGAGGACGCGATGGGTTTCGTGCTCGACCGGATGCCGGCCACCCTGACGCTCGGCGGGCTTGCGATCGCGATCAGCGTGACGATCGCTCTGCCGCTTGGCATCGCGGCCGCGGTCTACAAGGGTTCGCCGGTCGACAGCGGCGCGCAGATCTTCGCGCTGCTCGGCCAATCCATGCCGAACTTCTGGCTGGGCATCATCCTGATCTGGATCTTCTCGGTCTGGCTGGGCTGGCTGCCGACGTCCGGCATGGGCAGCATCTATCACGCAATCCTGCCCGCGATTGCCATCGCCTGGTTTCAGGTGTCCGCACTTGCGCGCCTGACGCGCTCGGCGATGCTCGAAGTGCTCGACGCGGAGTACATCAAGCTCGCGAGGGTCAAGGGGGTGCCGGAGTGGAAGGTCATCTGGAAGCACGCGCTGCGCAATGCCGCCGTCGTTCCGCTCACCTATTTCGGAATCCTTGCCGCCTCGATCCTCACCGGCTCGGTCGTGATCGAAACCGTCTATTCCTGGCCCGGCATGGGGTGGGTGGCGATCGAAGCGATCCGAGGTCGGGATTTCCCGGTCGTCCAGGCCGTCATCATCGCCTACGCGGTGATCTACATGATCTCCAACCTGGTCGTGGATCTGCTCTACGTCATCGTCGACCCGAGGATCAGACATGGCTGAGATTTCACCAAACACCCACAAAAAGCCCGGCCTGTGGAAACGGGCGCGCAGCCTGCCGCTGATACCGATCGCGCTGCTTCTTACGGTGTTCATCATTCCGGCCTTCTTTGCCGATCTCATCGCGCCGCACGACCCCTACGTGCCGAATCTGCGCGCGCGCCTGCAGCCTCCCGTCTTCTTCGGCGGCACCTGGGAGTTTCCGATGGGGACCGACCGGCTCGGGCGCGACATCTTCAGCCGCATCCTTCACGGCGCCAAATACGTGCTTGCCGTGTCGATGATCGGGATCGCCGTCGGCGTTGTCGTCGGAACCACGCTCGGGCTGATCGCCGGCTATGTTCGCGGCTGGTTCGACGGGCTGGTGATGCGGCTTGTCGATATCTCTCTGGCGCTCCCGGCGATGCTGCTGGCGCTTGCTCTGGCCGCGGCTCTCGGTGCGAGTTTCCTGTCGGTCGTCATCGTTGTCGGCTTCGCGCTCTGGGCCTACTTCGCCCGTCAGGTGCGGGCGGAAGTCCTGCTGTTGCGCAAGAGCGATTTCGTCGCCCGTTCGCTGGTGGCGGGATCTTCGCACACGCGCATTCTGTTCCGCCACATCCTGCCCAACGTGACCAATACGATTGTCGTGCTGGCCACATTGCAGGTCGGAATAGCGATCATGCTCGACGCGAGCCTGAGCTTCCTCGGGATCGGCATTCCGAGGCCGACCCCGACCTGGGGGCTTCTGGTCTCGGACGGGCGCGACTTCATCGCGACCGATTGGTGGATATCCTTCTTTCCGGGTCTCGCGATCCTCTTGACGGTCCTCTCGGCGAACCTGCTCGGCGACTGGCTTCGCGAAAGACTCGACCCCCGACAAAGGCAGATCTGATATGTCAGCCGCACCGCTTCTCGAGGTCAAGGACCTCACCGTCGAGATTTCAACCAAGGCGGGGAACTTCTTTCCCGTCAACGGCCACAGTTTCACGGTCCGGGCGGGCGAGACCCTCGGGATCGTCGGCGAATCCGGGTCCGGAAAATCGCTGACCGCAATGGCGCTGGTGCGGTTGCTGCCCAAGCACGCGGCCCATATCCGCAGCGGCAGCGTCAAGCTGGACGGGCGCGAATTGCTTAGCCTGTCCGAAGCGGACATGCGTCGGGTCCGCGGCAGCGAGATCGCGATGATCCTGCAGGACCCGCAGACCTCGCTGAACCCGGCCTTCACGGTCGGGGAACAGATCGCCGAAGCGTTGCGCCTGCACGCCCCCGGACCGCGACGGGCGCTGCGCGGACGCGTCGTCGACGCCTTGCGCAAGGTCAAGGTCGCGGCCCCCGAACACCGGGTCGACGCCTTTCCGGGCGAGCTCAGCGGCGGCATGCGCCAGCGCGTCGTCGGCGCCATCGCGATCTCGTGCCAGCCGAAACTCATCATTGCGGATGAACCCACGACCTCGCTCGATGTGACGGTGCAGGCTCAGTATCTGCGCCTGCTGAGGGAGCTGCAGGATGAAACCGGCATGGCGATCATCTTCATCACCCATGATTTCGGGATCGTCGCCAACCTCTGTCATCGCATCGTGGTGATGTATTTCGGCCGGATCGTGGAATCCGGGCCGGTCGACAAGATCTTCGCCAACCCTGCGCATCCCTATACCGAGGCGCTGATTGCAGCGGTGCCGAAGCTGGAAGGGCAGGCGGGCAGGTTGCGCACCATCACCGGACAACCGCCGGCCCCGACCGACCGGATCGAGGGGTGCCCGTTCGCGCCGCGCTGCGAGCGCGCAGACGAGCGCTGTTTCAAGGCCTTGCCGCCCACCGTCGCTGCCGACGGCGAAGGCGATCATACGGCCAGTTGCTGGCGGGGGGTGGATCAATGAGCGGCGCGCCGATCCTGGAAGTCGAAAACCTGTCGAAGCATTTCGAATTCCGCGCCGGAATCTTCAGCGGTCGAAAACGAACGATCAAGGCGGTGACCGGGCTCACCTTCGAGATCGGTGCCGGCGAGACGCTGGCGCTGGTCGGCGAGTCCGGCTGTGGCAAGACCACCGCGACCCGGCTCATGCTGCGCCTGCAGACGCCGACCAATGGGGCCGTGCGGTTCGACGGGCGCGACATTCATGATCTGAAAGGGGCGGACCTGAAGGTTTACCGTTCGCAGGTCCAGGCGGTGTTTCAGGACCCCTGGTCGTCGATCAACCCGCGCGTGCGTATCCGCGATTTCGTCGCGGAACCGCTGATCGTGAATCAATCGCTCTCAACGGCCGAGGTCGACCGACGGGTGTTCGAGGCGCTCGAGGCGGTCGGGTTGCGGCCCGAGGACGCCCGGAAGTTCCCGCACGAATTTTCCGGCGGGCAACGTCAACGCATCGCGATCGCGAGCGCCATCGTCACCCGCCCGAGCCTCATCGTGCTCGACGAACCGGTTTCCGGCCTCGACGTTTCGATCCGGTCGCAGATCATCAACCTGTTCAAGGATCTGCAGAGCGAATACGGGCTGAGCTACATTCTGGTTGCCCACGACCTTGCGACTACACGCTACCTCGCCGACCGAGTCGCGGTCATGTACCTCGGCTCGATCGTCGAATATGGCGCCACGGATGACGTCTTCGACACCCCGGCACATCCCTATACCGAAGCCCTGCTCTCGGCGGCGCTGTCGGCCGATCCGAGCGCGGTGCGCCACGAGATCGAGATGCACGGCGAGGTGCCGTCTCCTCTGTCGCCGCCCGAGGGGTGCACCTTCCATCCGCGCTGCCATCGCCGTGTGGGTGACATCTGCAAACAACGCGAACCGGTTTCGACACAGCTGCGGCCGGGCCACAGCGTGAGCTGCCACCTGTACGGCCGATAACCGAGAACACCCCGGCAGCGCTGAGCGGTCTTCCCTGTTCAGTTATGGGAATCCGGCCCGGTTCGAACCGGGAGACTGATGTGAACCCCGCAAACGCCCTCGATCCTGGTTAGCGTTTTCCGCGAGAGAACCCGTGGCCGGGAGAGGAGCGGAGACGGACGAGGGCAGCGAAATTCACGAAGGCGCAGAAAGCGGTGATTCGCTTGATTGGTCTCGACGTGCGGCCTATCGGACGGAGCGGTCCCGGATTGCGCGCTTTCGATATGATCCTTGGCCCTGGCGATCGCTTTGCCACGTGCTGACCGATCGGCCGGCAACCACGCCCCATCACGGTGAGACCCAGAGATCCCGGTGGCCGGACATCCGGACCTGGAAACCGTTCGGGGTCGCGACGTCCGGGGCCGGCAGGCTTACGGCCAATCCGAGAAGTCCGGGTCTTGCGCGCCCCTGAGGTGGTTCTTGCCGCTGAGGTCCAGCTTCCTGAACGTCGCCGGGGGAAGACCGGTTTCGGATTTGAACATCCTGCTGAAATGCCCGGGATCACGGTATCCGAGGCTTGCGGAAATCTGGTCGATTGTCAGCGGTGTCGAGCTCAGCATCTGGCGTGCCTCGTGCAACACGCGCTCCTGCAAAAGGCGTTTCGGCGAGCGGCCGAGGTGCCGGGTGCAGAGATCGTGCAGCCGGTCGGCGGTGATGCCGATCTCGGCGGCGTAGCGGGCCACGGGCCAGCGTTCCCGGAAGTGGGTTTCGGTCAGTTGACGAAACACCTGCAGACTGCGCGCGGTCCGGCCGATCCCTTTTGTCAACATTTCCGGGTCCGACGCATTGCGAAACAGGATGACGAGGATGGCCCGCAATTGCGCCGCGACCATGCTGTTGGTGGCGATCCTGCGGGATCGCGCTTCCTCGACAATCGCGTCGAAGGCGTGAAACGCGCCTTTCGCGTCGCGGCTTTCGGGATCGAGTTCGATCGCTCTCTGGCGGGCCGATAGAATGCGGAGTTCCATCGCTTCCGCGCCGTGACCGATCGCGTCGGCAAGGGCACCGGCCCCGACCGAGAGGTGGCTGCCGACACTTCCCGCCGAAATCCGCAATACCATGTCGCTCGTCCAGGGCGCCCAGATCAGGTTGTTGGCCGCGATTGGCGTGGTGCGACTGTCGGAAATTATCTTGCCGGATCCGGACGTCAGCAGGATGCCGCGCCAGCTTCGATCCTTGGCATCGAGCGAGAGGCCGAACGTCCGATCGTGAAGCGCGCATTCGATCCGCTCGGCCTTGATCATTCCGGAGCGCCCCTTCGTCGAATCCCAGTGTGCAGCGATGACTATCACCAGAAAAATGCAAAACATGGCCAAATACCAGCATTAACCTCGACGGCCCGACGTGGTCTTCTGATGAGCTATCGGGGGGATCGTTTTTGTTCGAAGCCAAACTGTTCATACAGGGAAAGCGCGTGGACGCGCGGGACGGCGCCACGTTCGAGCGGTTGGAGCCAATCTCGGACGGGGTTGCCACACGGGCGGCCTCGGCCACGCGGGTGGACGCCATCGCGGCGGCAAACGCCGCTGCGGCGGCATTCCCGGGGTGGTCTCAGACCCCGGCCGAACAGCGCGCCGCGATCCTGACCAGGGCGGCGGATCTGATCCAGGACCGGGTCGCCGAGTTCATCGAGGCCTTTGCGCATGAAACCGGCGGCTCTGCCCGCTGGGCGAAATTCAACTGCGATCTTGCGGCGGACACCTTCCGGCATGTCGCGGCGCTGGCGGATTTCGCGACCGAAACGCCCCGGGCCGGGCGCGACGCGACCGTATCGTCCACCATCGTGCGCCAACCGGTGGGGGTCGTGCTCGGGATCGCGCCGTGGAATGCCCCGCTGGTGCTGGGCGTGCGCGCCATCGCGGCGCCGCTGGCGCTCGGCAATACCGTGGTCCTGAAAGCCTCCGAGCTCTGCCCGAAGATCCATGCTCTGATCCTCGACGTGCTGGATGACGCGGGGTTGCCGCCCGGGGCCGCGAACCTCGTGACCAATTCGCCGGAAGCCGCGGGCGACGTCGTCGAAGCGTTGATCAGCCACGTCGCGGTGCGCCGGGTAAGCTTCACCGGCTCGTCCCGGGTCGGCCGGCTGATCGCCGAGATCTGCGCCCGGCATCTGAAACCGGCGGTGCTGGAGTTGAGTGGCAAAGCCCCGATGCTGGTGCTCGCCGACGCCGATATTGACGCGGCCGTGAAGGCCGCGGTTTTCGGCGCCTTCTTCAACCAGGGGCAGATCTGCATTTCGACCGAACGGCTTATCATCGACCACACCATTGCCGACGACTTCGTGGCCCGGCTGACGACACGCGCCGCGGGAGTGGTCGCCGGCGATCCGCGCAGCGGTGACTTTCCGCTCGGGTCGATGATTTCGAGCGGCGCGACACACCGGGTGAGGATCCTGATCGACGACGCGGTCTCGAAAGGCGCGGTCGTCACCACCGGTGGCCAGATCGACAAGACGATCATGCAACCCACCGTTCTGGATCACGTCGACAGCTCGATGCGGCTCTACCGCGAGGAAAGCTTTGGCCCTACCGCGGTGGTGATCCGCAGCGGCAGCGAGGACGAGGCGATCTCGATTGCCAACGACACCTCGTTCGGGCTCGCGTCGTCGATCTTCAGCGGCGACGTGGAACATGCCCGTGCCCTGGCGCTCCGGCTCGAGGCGGGCATTTGTCACATCAACGGGCCGACCGTCTACGACGACCCGGCGATGCCGTTCGGCGGCATGAAGGACAGCGGCTATGGCCGTCTTGGCGGTGCGGAGTCGATCAACGAATTCACCGAAGTCAAATGGATCTCCGTGCACGAGAAACCCGGAGACTATCCGATTTGAACGACCCGGACGGCCGGGTCTGATCCGGCCGCCCCAACAACAAAGAACAAAGCGACCCAACAAGGAGGACTACCAATGAAACGCAGATTGGCACTGAAGCTCGGAGCGGCCGCGGCCATTGCCGCAGGCGTCGCACTCGGATCGCCGGCACTGGCCGGTGACACGGTGAAAATCGGATCGGTGGCGCCGCTGACCGGCGGTCTTGCCGGTGGCGCGACCGTGACCCAGTGGCCCAACGTCGAACTGTGGGTCGCCCAGGTGAACGCCCGCGGCGGGCTCAACGTCGACGGCACCCAGAAGTTGATCGAACTTGTCAGCTACGACGACAAGACCAACCCGGGCGAGCATATCAAGGCGGCCCAGCGGCTGGCGACCCAGGACGAGGTGGATTTCATCGTTGCTCCCTACGGAACCGGCTTCACCCTCGCCGCCGCACCGATCTACGCGCAATACGGCTACCCGATGATCGCGGTCTCGGCGATCACCGACCAGATCGGCGAGTTGACCGAGCGCTATCCGAACCTGTTCTTCACCCTCGGCTCGACCACAGCCTTTGTCGAAGGGGTGCGCGATATCCTCGTCGAGATGCGCGACGCCGGCACCATCGGCAACAAGGTGGCGATGGTGAACGTCGCCGACGCCTTCGGGATCGAACTGGCCGACGTGGCCCGCCCGATGTTTACCGATGCCGGGTTCGAGCTGGTCTACGACAAGTCGTACCCACTCGGCACGCCCGACCTCTCGCCGGTGATGAGCGGCGCCAAGGCGGCCGGACCCGATGCTTTCGTGGCGTGGTCCTACCCGCCCGACACCTTCGCGCTGGCCGAGCAGGCGATCATCCAGAACCTCGACGTGAAGGTCTATTACTCGGCCGTGGCCACCAGCTTCCCGGCCTTTGCCGGGGCTTACGGCGACAAGATCAACAACGTGCTCGGGGCCGGCGGCACCAACGTCGATGACCCGGCGATCGCCGAATGGCGCGCCGCGCACGAGGAGATCACCGGCAAGGTTGCCGATTACTGGGCCTCGGCCAACACCTACGCGGCGCTGCAGATCCTCGAGCAGGCCATCGAAGGCGTCGGCACGACCGATCGCGCCGCGGTGACCCAGTACATCAAGGACAACAGCTTCGACACGGTGATGGGCGAAATCACCTTCGAGAACCAGAATTCCGCCAAGTTCTGGAGCGTCGGTCAGTGGCAGGACGGCGTGTTCCGCGGTGTCAAAGGCTCGAACGTCGACGGGGCCGTGCCGGTGCGGGTCAAGTCGGGCTGGGAATAATCCCTCAAACGACGCCTGCCCGGCATTTCGCGATGCCGGGCAGGCACATCTGAAAACAGACAGGCACCATGGACATTCTCATCTCAGGCTTGTTGCTGGCGGGAACCTATGCGCTGATCGCGATGGGGCTGAACCTGCAGTACGGCGTGGCCCGGATCATGAACCTGGCAAATGGCGAAATGATCGTTCTCGGCGCCCTGGCATCGTTCTGGCTGTTCGTCACCGCCCAGGTCAGTCCGCTGCTGACGATATTCCTCGTCGGACCGGCGGCGTTCGCCGGCAACTGGCTGATCTACCAGCTGCTGCTCAGACCCCTGGTGAACCGGGCGAAGAACCGGGGCCAGCTGGAGGTTGACTCGATCCTCGCCACCTTCGGCATGAGCTTCGCGCTGGTCGGGATCATGGTGTCCTTCGAGGGCGGGTTCTTCGCCTACAAATACCTCTCCGAGCCGCTCGTCATCCTCGGGACCATCGTCGGGCTGAACCGGTTCGTGGCCTTCCTGGTGGCGGTGCTGATCGGCGGTCTTTTGTATCTCTGGCTGAACCACACGCGCACCGGCGTCGCGGTGCGGGCGGTGGCGGTCAGCCCGGAAGCTGCCGGGCTGGTCGGCATCAACGTCTCGAAAATGTCGGCGCTCGCCTTTGCCGTCGGCGGGGCGGTGAGCTGCATCGGCGGCGCGCTGATCTCGACATTCATCACCCTTGACGCCTCGATCGGGGTGATCTTCACGATGAAGGCGCTGATCATCGTGATCATGGGCGGTGTCGGCGACATCCGCGGCGCAATCGTGGCCGCGATCATCCTCGGCCTGGTGGAAACGGCGGTGGCCACCCTCATCGATCCCGGCCTGACCCTCGCGGCGGCCTATCTGATCTTCCTTCTGGTGCTTCTGTTCCGCCCGCAGGGCCTGTTCGGGAGGGCCACGACATGAGCCCGTCCGGCTGGAAAGAACTGGCCTTCGCCGGCCTGCTGGTCATCGTGGCCTTCTTCGTGCCCTGGGTCGCCGACGGCTATTGGCTGTCGATCGCGGTGACCGCGATGATGTATATCGCGCTTTCGACCAGCTGGGCGCTGTTCTCGGGGCCGACGCATTACATCTCGCTTGCGACCGGCGCCTTCTTCGGGATCGGCGGCTACCTCGTCGGCACCGGGATGAGCGACTACGACCTCAGCTTCTGGCTGATGGCGGCCATTGCACCGGTGGTGGCGACCATTCTCGCGGCGGCGATCGGCTTTGCCACCCTGCGCCTGTCTGGGGTCTATTTCGTGATCTTCACGCTTGGCCTGGCCGAGATGGTGCGCAACCTGGTGAGCTGGGTGCAGAACAACTTCCTCGGTTCGCGCGGTCTCTACGTGCTGACGGATTTCACCGAGGACCACATCTACTGGATGCTGCTGGGGATCGCCGCTTCGGTCTACCTGCTGGGCTGGTTCGTCGGCCGCTCGCGGCTCGGGTTTGCGCTGCGCATCATCGGCAACGATGAAACCGTGGCCCGGCATGTCGGGATCAACACCGCGACCGCCAAGGTGATCCTGTTCATGACCACCGGGTTCTTCGCCGCGCTCGTCGGTGCCGTCGTCGCGCCCCGATACACCTATATCGAACCCAACCTGGTGTTCTCGCCCGAGCTCAGCTTCCTCGTGGTGATCATGGCGCTGCTCGGCGGGGCGGGCCGGTTGTGGGGGCCGCTGGTCGGCGTCATCCCCTTCACCCTGATCTGGGAACTGGTGACGATCCAGTTTCCGAACCAGACGACGCTGTTCCTGGGCATCGTGTTCCTGCTCATCGTCTACGTGTTGCCGCGGGGCTTTGTCGGGCGGTTCGAGCAATTGAGCGCCCGGCTCAAGGCGGGGAGAGGCTGATGCGCCAGTCCGGTTCTGTCCTGGCGGTCAACGGCGTGACCAAGCGCTTCGGCGGGCTGGTTGCTGTCGACAAGGTGAGCTTCAACGTCTCCGAGCACGAGATGATCGGGATCATCGGCCCGAACGGCTCCGGCAAGACCACGATGATGAACATGATCTCGGGCGCCTTCAAACCCTCCGCCGGCACGATCGCGCTGAAGGGGGCACGGATCTCCGAAGCGCCGGCGCAGGAGATCTGCCGCCTCGGGGTCGGGCGTACCTTCCAGCTCGTGCGCCTGCTGCCGACGCTGTCCGTGCTCGAAAATGTGGTGGCCGGCGCGGTGTTCGGACATCGCAAGCGCTGGGGCCGCGAGGCCGAAGACCAGGCCCACGCGATGCTGGAGCGGGTCGGGCTCGAAGCCCTGGCCTACGCGCCGATCTCGTCTCTGACCTACATCGACCAGAAACGGCTGGAGCTGGCCCGGGTGCTGGCCGGTGATCCGGAAATCCTGTTGCTCGACGAATGGCTCGCAGGGCTCAACCCGACCGAGCTTGAGACCGGGATCGAACTGATCCACGGGCTGCGCGACGAGGGCCGCACGGTGATCCTGGTCGAGCACGTGATGGACGCGATCCGCTCGCTCTGTGACCGCTGCGTGGTGATGTCATCGGGCGTGAAGATCGCCGAGGGGGCGCCTTCCGAGGTTCTGTCCGACCCGGAAGTGATCCGCGCGTATCTGGGGGATGACGATGCTTGAGGTGAGAGGGCTTTCGGTCTCCTACGGCCAGCACCGGGCGTTGCAGGACGTGTCGGTCAGGGTAAACCCCGGCGAAATCGTCGTGATCCTCGGTGCCAACGGGGCGGGCAAGAGCACGCTCCTGCGCGCGATCAGCGGGATCTGCCAGGGCAGCCATACCGGCGCGGTCGACATCGACGGCCACCCGATCCTCGGCTTGAGCCCGGACAGGATCGTCGAGCGCGGCGTGGCGCTGGTGCCGGAGGGTCGGGGCATCTTTCCCGACCTGACCGTGGCGGAAAACCTCCGGCTCGGCGCCTATGCGAGCCGGGCGCGCGCCGATGAAGACGCCAACCTCGACCGGGTGATGAGCCTGTTTCCGAAGCTCGCCGAGCGCAAGGGCCAGGTGGCCCGCACGATGTCGGGCGGCGAACAGCAGATGGTCGCGATTGGCCGGGCGATGATGTCGAACCCGCAGGTCCTGATGCTGGACGAGCCGTCGCTGGGGCTGTCGCCGTTGCTGTGCAAGGAGCTGTTTTCCAACCTCGTCGAAGTGCGCAGTACCGGCATCGGCATCCTGCTGGTCGAACAGAACGCCAAGCAGAGCCTGGCGATTGCCGACCGGGGTTACCTGCTCGAAAACGCCCACATCGTTCACGAAGACAGCGCCGCCAATCTCGCCCGCGACCCGGCGGTGCGCAAAGCCTATCTCGGGGCGGGCGGCGGTGCGGCCGCGAAGCCTGCGGGTGCCGCCGACGCGGCCCCGGCGCCGGTCGACGTGCCCGCGGCGCCGGTTGTCCATTCCCGGCCACAGCCCCGCCTGACCGCCGATCAGCTGCTTGGCCTGTCGGTGGACGAGCTGGTGCGCGGCGCGGCCGAAAGATCGAAGCCCGCAGCGGCCCCGATGGTGCCGACCCGCCCGGCCGCCGGCAGCGACGACCGCCTCAAGGCCGTTCTTGCCGAGATCGAACGCGCCGCCGCCGACGCACGGCACAAGCGCAGCCGCCACAAGGACCGACCGGGGCGCGACGCCGCACCCGTGCCGGCACCGACAACAGCGCCGCGCGACGAACCGCCGGTGATCATCGAGATCTACCGCGCGCCGCGGGTCGAGGTCTGGCGGCGCCGGCCCGGCGGCGGATTTGACCGCGACAACGGATAGGAGGAGCCAGAATGCTGGACACACCGAACAAGGGGCCCGCGATCAGGGGCATGTTCATCGGCGGCGCCTGGGTCGGCGGCACCGGCAGCTTTGCCGACATCAACCCCTCCAATGGCGCGACATGGGCCGAGATCCCCGATGGCGGGCGGGCCGAGGCGCGGGCCGCGATCGAGGCCGCCAATGCCGCCTTCCCGGCCTGGTCGCAGTTGAAGTTCACCGAGCGCGCCCATTTGATGACGAAGATCGCGGATGTCTGGGACAAGCGCCTGCCCGACTACGTCGCCGCCGCTCAGGCCGAAGGCGGCGGCTGGTTCGGCAAGGGCATGTTCGAGGCCGGCTACGTGCCGGAGGTGTTCCGCGCCGCCGCCGGCGTCTGTTACCAGAATATCGGCGAGGTGCTGCCGTCGGAACACCACAAGGTCTCGACCGCGGTGCGGGTGCCGATGGGGGTGATCACCGTGATCTCGCCCTGGAACATGCCCGGCATCCTCACCTCGCGCGGCTTCGCCTTTCCGATGGCGATGGGCAACACCATCGTGCTGAAGCCCTCCGAAGACACACCCTACGCCGGCGGATTGTTCTTTGCCGAAGTGCTCGAAGAGGCCGGGGTTCCGGCTGGGGTGTTCAACGTCGTCACCTGCTCGCGCACGCGGGTGCAGGAGATGGGCGACGAGTTGATCGAGAACCCGCTGGTCAAGGGGATCTCGTTCACCGGGTCCACCCCGGTGGGCCGCGCGATCGCCGCCAAGGCGGGGGCGCACCTCAAGAAGGCCTGTGTCGAGCTTGGCGGCAAGGACAGCCTGATCGTGCTCGAGGATGCCGACATGGAGCGCGCCACCTCGGCGGCCTCGTTCGGCGCTTTCATGCACCAGGGCCAGATCTGCATGAGCGTCGAGAAGGTGCTGGTGCAGGAGAGCATCTACCCGGAGTTCCTGCGCCGTTTCGTCGAGCGGGTCGGCAAGCTGAAGCTCGGAGACACCGCCGACAAGTCCAACGTCATGGGCCCGCTGATCAACGACCGGCAGGTCGCCCGGGTCAGGGCGCAGATCGAGGATGCGCTGGCGAAGGGGGCCAAGCTGGCGCTCGGCGGCGGCATCAACGGCCGCTTCGTCGAGCCGACGATCCTCACCGGGGTCACCGCCGACATGGATGTCTGGCGCGACGAGACCTTCGGGCCGGTTGCCGTGGTCGCCCCGTTCCGCACCGACGCCGAGGCGATCGCGATGAACAACGACACCGAATACGGGCTGTCGGCCGGGATCGTGTCGGCCGACGAGGGCCGGGCGCTGGCGATGGCCGGGCAGCTCGAAACCGGCATGTGCCACATCAACTGCTCTTCGGTGAACGACGAACCGCATGTGCCGTTCGGCGGCATCAAGGCCAGCGGGCTGGGCAAGCATGGCGGGAGATGGTCGGTCGATACGTTCACGACCACCCGCTGGATCACGCTGGAGCGCGGCGGTCGTCCGTACCCGCCGGTCTTCTGAGGGGGACGAAAATGGTCAAGGACCTGCTGAAAGGCAAAAAGATCGTCGTCACCGGGACGTCCTCCGGCATCGGGCTGGAGACCGCGCGGCTGCTCACGGCGCAAGGCGCGATCGTGCTGGGCGTCGACGTGACCAAGAGGTTCGATCATGTCGAGGAGTTCTACCGCGCCGACTTGTCCGACAGGCGCACGATCGAAGCGCTTGTCGGCGTCCTGCCCGCCGGCATCGACGGCCTCGCCAATATCGCCGGGCTGCCACCGACCGCGCCGGCCGAGAAGGTGCTGGCGGTCAACCTGGTCGGGCTCAAGCATTTCACCGAGCTGATGGTGCCAAAGCTCAACGATGGCGCGTCGATCGTGAACCTCGCGTCGCTGGCCGGGTTCGGCTGGGCGGGATCGGTCGAGGCGATCAAGGCGGCCGACGGCCTCGGTTTCGACGACATCCGCGCGTTCAAGCAGCGCTGGTCGATCACCAACGAAGGCGGCCGCTCGTATTTCTTCTCGAAGGAAGCGCTGGTGGCCTGGACGATGCAGAACCGATGGACCTGGCGCGCACGCGGCATCCGGATGAACGCGGTCAGTCCGGGCCCGGTCGATACACCGATCCTGGGCGATTTCCTCGAGACGCTGGGCGCGCGGGCCGAGGAAGATGCCCGCGTGATGGACCGCCCGGGCACGCCCGAAGACATCGCGCCGGTTGTCGCGTTTCTGCTCTCGGACATGTCCGGTTGGATCCGTGGCACCAATATCCCGTCTGACGGCGGCATGTCGTCAAACATCCTGTGCGAAATGCACGGGCTCTAAGGAAAGGACCAAGACCATGAACGCAATCGCCTGGTTGATCGTCGTCATCATCGTTCTGGTGATCCTGGTGGCGCTGTTCGCCTGGTTCTATGAACGGGCGACGAACGAGGTGAGTCTGGTCAAGACCGGCATCGGCGGCCGCAAGGTGGTGATCGATGGCGGCACGCTGGCGATCCCCTATCTGCACGAGATCTCGAAGGTGAACATGCAGACCCTGCGGCTGGACGTGAACCGGCAAGCCGAAAGCGCACTGATCACCAAGGACCGGATGCGGGTCGATGTCGGGGCGGAGTTTTATGCGTCGGTGACCCCGTCGGAAGAGGCGATCACCCGCGCCGCGCAGACGCTGGGCAACCGGACCTTCCAGCCCGACCAGTTGCGGGCGCTGATCGACGGGATGATGGTCGATGCGCTGCGCTCTGTCGCTGCCCGGATGACGATGGACGAGCTGCACGAGAACCGCGCGGTCTTCGTGACCGAGGTGCGCGACAGCCTGAAGGACGTGCTGTCGCGCTACGGGTTGCAGCTCGACAGCGTGTCGCTGACAGAGCTGGACCAGACGCCTTTCGCGGCCTTGGACGAAAACAACGCCTTCAACGCGGTCGGCATGCGAAAACTGGCCGAAGTCATTGCGAAATCGCGCAAGGAGCGCGCCGAGATCGACGCCGAGGCCGATGTCTCGGTGCGGCGTTCGGCGGTTGATGCCTCGCGCCAGAAGATGGAGATCGATCTGGAGGAGCGCCGGGCGCAGATCGCCCAAACGCAGGAGATCGAAAGCCTGACCGCCGCACAGATCGCCGAAGTGGCGCGGCACAAGGCCGACAGCGAACTGGCCGCCTCGGTGGCACGCATCGAGATGCAACGGCGGATCCAGGTGGCCGAGATCGACAGCGAGCACAGCCTCGAGATTGCCGAGCAGGACCGAAAGATTTCGGTGGCGCAGAAGAGCCAGGAAGAAAGCAGGGCGGGCGCCGATGCCGACCTTGCCCGCGCCGGCGCGGTGCAGGCGGCGGAATCGGTGGCCACGGCCAGACAGTTGGCCGAGGCGCAACGGCGCTACGAGATCGCCCTGATCACGGCGCGTACCGAAGCGGAAGCGGCGGCGACCCGAGCGGCGGTTGCGGCCGACAGCGACAAGGCGACCGCGAAGGACAAGGCCGCCGCGCTGCGGGAAAACTCCGAGGCTCAAAAAGCGGTCGGACTGGCCGAGGCCGAGGTCGACCGGGCGCGGATCGAGGCGGCGAATACCCGCTCGGATGCCGTCATTGCCCTGGAGCTGGAGAAGGCCCGCCTCGAGGCACTGCCGAAAATCGTGTCGGAAATGGTCAAGCCTGCCGAGAAGATCAAGGGGATCAGCATCAACCATATCTCGGGCGGGTTCGGGCAAGCCGGCGGCGACACCGGCAGCAAACCCGTAGTCAACCAGGCGCTGGATTCAATCATGGAGATGGCCGTCCAGCTGCCGGCGCTCCAGCGCATCGGCGAGTCGATTGGAGTGAACCTGGAAAATGGTCTGACCGGATTGACGGATCACAAGGGAAGCGGCGAAAAGCCCGACTGATGGAAACCATCTGTGTCGGGTCTTGATCGGAAGCGCGCAGCCAGGCGAACCGGCAGTTCCGGTCCTTTCCATTGCGGCGCAGTGTCCGTTTTTGTTCCAGATGTCCCGACGCCCAAGAGAGGGCAAAGACCCGGGTTGGCCCGATTGCCCGCATCGAGCCAACCTCGACACACGCGCCTGTGTTGCAATGCCGCGAAGTGCCGGATGCGGCCATCCGCCTGCGATGGGCCAAGGTCGCAATGGTCCCGTAATGTCGAAGGACCAGGAAGCGGCCGGGGCCATCGACCCCGTCAACGCCGTCGAGACCCTGTTCAATACGGTGGTCTTGCCGCTGCCGCGCTGGGCGGCCGTGACGAAAAATGCCGGGAACAGCGCGAGTTGGGGGCGCTCGATCAGCGTGGGCGCGAGGGCGATGACGATCGCTCTGCCCGCGTCGCCGGTCTCGACGTCGACCAACCGGCGATTGCGAAGCCAGTCGCAGGCTTCGTTGGCCGCCTGCAAGTTCGCCGGCTTGCCGTCCCCGAGCGCCGCCCGCAGGTCTTGCGCGATCTCGAATACCAACCCGAGCTCTCGGTCGATGCCGTCGCCGGATGTCATCGTGCAATCGAGTGCGACGAAGGGCAGGGTGGCGATGCCGTAGTCGCGGGGGAGGGTCGAGCCTTCAAAGTGGACGTAGGCATGCACGAAGGGCTGCTGCGGCCGCACCGCGCGCCGGTTATCGTCCTCGCCGCTCCAGAAGCAGATGTGGTCTTCGATGTGCATCGGCGCTTCGGCATCCGGCACATCCGTGATCGTTGCCTGCACCGCAAAAGGCGCGCATGTGCTCTTCTCGGGCGCGAGTTGGGGAAGCCTGTTGTGCGGTCGGCGGGTGACGACGGCGAGCTGGTGACCCGGGGTCCGGAAGGGTGGCATCGGCGATGAGACCTCGACCAGCTGCTCGCCGAGCGAAGCGTCGTCGAAGTGGAGCGGCAACAGGCCTTGGTGGCGACGGCGGATCTGGCGGCGCGGCCCGGGTCGATCTTAACGCCGGTGTCTTCGGCGGTGCGGTGGCGGCGAGGGGCGGTTTCGGCCTGGAAACGCGGTGCCCCGGTGCGGGCGGTCAATAATGGCCGACGTCACCCTTTCGAAAGTCGATCGGCAAGCAGGGTTTTCTGCGGGCCCGTTCCCGGGACCAGCCGTGCGATTCTCGAGGACGATTTCCGGGTTGCGGCGTTCTTCCGGGCAATCAGTGCCAAGCTGGCTTTGACCGCATCCCCAATCGGGCTCGGCTCACCCCCCCAAGTTCAACCGGCTTTTTCGGTTGGCGACGACGGTTCGTCCGGCACTCGATTGCCCGGGAGATCGGGGTGACTGCCGAAGACAGCCTGGTAGGTGTCGTGGCGTTGGCCAAGGCCTTCGAGGATCACGGCCGCCGCAAATACGCCCAGGATGATGGCGATGAACGCGACCGCGGTGGCGGGCATCCAGAATTGCTTCAGGCCCGACGCCACCGCGCCGGTTGCGAGGAACAGCGCGAGGTAGCCGCCGGTCTTGTGATAGGCTTCGAACCAGCGGCGGCGCGGGGTCATGTCGTAGTGATCGCCGCGCCAGGTGGCGGGATCGTCGGGATCGGAACTCAGGTGGTTGTGCCCGCCGTGGCTGCCGCGCTGCCAGGCGACCAGGATCTGCATCGTGCCGAAAAACACCGTCAACCCGCCCAGCCAGGCGTGAAACGACCCGCTGAACCCGCCGCTGACAAAAAGCGCAAGCGCGAGCCCCCCC